>Ga0308160_10008334_pt1 | contig 10122 bp, 8 predicted proteins | sample PhyFR1_FD_201036 | JGI IMG/M metagenome (GOLD analysis project Ga0308160, IMG submission 201036) | Phyllosphere microbial communities from UC Gill Tract Community Farm, Albany, California, United States - DLSLF.R1 | ecosystem: Host-associated > Plants > Phyllosphere > Unclassified | place: USA...
AAATGGCGATGAAAGAGAATATGGTATAGATAAAAATGGTAACTACGATTGTTTTATACTTTTTGGTTTGTTCATCCAGGTTTTTCAAAATCGCAACGCCAAACATACTCGAACTTACACTTAAGAAGAACAATAACCAGCGTTGGTAGCTGTTAGGCATACCTAAAAGTCGTAAAACAACCGGTGCTAAAAGTAATACCCCAAAAATACACCAATGAATAAAGAGTTTAGAACTAAGCCTTTTATGGAAAAATGCCGTTAATACCAAGGCTAATAGAATTTGTACGGCTTCGATATAAAGTGCCGGCGCTTTCAGGTCAAAAATTGGAGCCAAACTAAATAACATAATTAAAGTCAGCAGAATTGGCTTAGAGCTTAACATGGAGAAATCAGAAAGTGCTTCCATACGGTCACGCTGCCTCATACTCCTGAAATTGATAAATATCCAGAAAAAGAATGTAATGCAGGTTATGTAAAGAAACAGCCGACTGCTGCGGGTATAAACAAAGTAGTAAGCTGATATTTCTTTTTCTCCGGTGATAAATTTACGGAAGCCGACCCCGTTGTTTTTGCTTTTTGATTGCTCCCAAAGATATCGCCGTTCTTTTCCAAAAGCTTTAAGGCTAACGGTACCAAAATGATTGTCGGTAACATACAATAGCTCTTTGATGTTAATTAAATTCGCTGATGTCCTGGCTTGTAAATCGTTAATGGTATTTGTGGTAGATTTTAGCAGGCTATCCATTACCAAACTTTTTTTCTGTAATTCTGCAAATTGTTCTTTGAAAGTGACACGCATAGCTGGTTGCGAAAAGAGCTTGGTTAATACGGTGTCTTTTCGAAGGCTTAAAATCTCTGTCTTTAATGCTCTTAATTCTTTTTCATAATCATCCAAATCCGCCAGGCAATCTGTATTATTGGCCTGAAGTTCTTCCAGCAAGGTTTGATTCATCAGTAGATTTTGCAGGTTAAGCATTCGGTCACTTTGTGTGAGCCTGCTTTTTATCAAGCTTAGTGCAGCTTCATCACGTGTTAAATAATCTGCAATTGGAGCTAATTTCCTAAATGACTCTACAGTAACCGGTACTTTGTTTACAGTTTCAAATACTTTTTGAAGGTGATTCAGGTAATCGCTCTTAGTTAAGGTTGTAGAATCGGATAAAATGGCCATATCCGGTCCATTAATGGTGGTTTTATTAACTTGGGAAAATGCTTGCGGAGAAAGGCAGATAAAAGCAATTAAGACCGTTAAATTACGGGTTAAAGATGAAAAAGAAAGTTTGGTTGTCATTTGAATTAGATGCAGTGGTGTTGCCCAAATGCACATACGATCTGGACCTGGCAAAAATAAGTAATAGAATATGATTAAATGCATTGGATCACAATGAAACGAACGGTTTAGCAAACTGTGTGTACATTTAGATGGTTTAAATCTTATTTCACCAACAATAGATTGCTATGAGTGCAATGATATCAGTGCAAAGCCCGCAAATGACCAAAAAGCTTTTGCCGGTAATATTAGCTACATCAATTTTTATGCAGATGCTGGATTCAACGATCTTGAATACCTCGCTTACTGCCATCGCTAAAGATTTGAATGAATCGCCGTTAAATATGCAGAATGCAATTATTAGCTATGTGCTAACATTGGCAGTCTTTATGCCTGTAAGTGGATTCCTATCTGATAAATTCGGCACCAAACGTGTCTTCATTTATTCCTTAATTCTTTTTAGCGTCGGCTCCTTGTTTTGTTCTCTTGCAAACAGTTTAACACAATTGGTAATAGCCAGAATGATACAGGGGGTGGGTGGAAGCTTAATGACTCCAGTTGGCAAGTTGGCTTTGATCAAAACCTTTCCAAAAAATGAATTGCTGAAAGCAATGAATTTTGCCATTATACCGGCACTCATTGGGCCGGTATTGGGACCGCTTGTAGGCGGATATATGGTTGATTATTTATCCTGGCATTGGATTTTTTTAATCAATATTCCAATCGGTCTGCTGGGTATAGTTTTAAGTTTGAAGTACATGCCGGATTACAAATCACCCATAATAGATTTTGATTTAAAAGGCTTTTTGATTTTTGCTGCAGCATCATTATTACTCTCCATCTCCTTAGAGCTTTTTGGAAACACAGTTCACATTACACCCGTTTTGATGGTGTTATCAGCTGGATTTTTAATGTTATATTTTTACTATCGCCATGCTTCAACTGATAATAACCCGATATTCCCATTAAATCTGTTCAAGGTTAGAACCTTTCGCGTGGGTATCCTTGGCAATATGGCCACACGACTGGGTATCAGTGCAATCCCCTTGTTACTACCAATGATGATTCAGATCGCCTATGGAAAATCTGCAGTTACTTCGGGCTGGATCGTAGCACCGATGGCCGTAACGGCCATGTTTGGTAAGTCGGCAGTAATTGGTATTTTAAACAGGTTTGGATATCGCGCTACATTAATGACAAACACCTTTGTTATCGGCGTTTTAATTTGCTGTATGGCGATCCCGGCAGTAAGTGCATCCATCTATTGGTACATGCCAATCATTGCTATCTTAGGCTTTTTTAACTCTATTCAGTTTACCGCCATGAATACCATATCAATAGCGGATTTACGTCAATATCAAACCAGTAGCGGAAATTCCCTGGTATCGGTAAACCAGCAACTGGCGATCGGATTTGGCGTCGCTTTTGGCTTAATTGTATTAAAGATTTTTCAAGGAGACGTAAAGCTGATCCATAATGAGATCCACAATGCTTTCAGGTATACCTTTATAGTCGTTGGCGCACTAACAATCTTGTCTGGGTTGGTTTTCAGAAGATTGCATTTCAAAGATGGCGACAATATGAAGTCTGATGAGGATTAGTATTTTCCCATCCAGAACATCGTTCTTATTTGGAACAAGATGAATAGGATGGGAAAAGACTAGTGGTTACCCTGGCTGAGCGGGTAATATAAAGCTAAAGAGGATTAATTAGCCGATACAAAGGCTTCTTCAGATAGATTTGTAATGGTAAGTGAAACTTCAATATTTCCACGGGTTGCGTTAGAGTATGGGCATACTTGGTGTGCTTTCTCAACCAGGGCTTGTGCAGTTTCCTGATCAACATCCGGCACATTGGCAGCCAGTTCTACAACCAAGGCGAATCCACCGGCATTATTCGAACCAATTCCAACTTTTGCCCTTACCGATGTTGTACCTGTACTGACTTTTTCCTGTTTGATCACATGGTTGAGTGCGCTGTCAAAACATGCAGCATAACCTGCGGCAAATAATTGTTCAGGATTGGTATAGGCGCCACCTGCGCCACCTAATTCTTTCGGTGCCCTAACTTGAATGTCAAGTACCTGATCTGATGAAACTACGTGTCCATTTCTGCCGCCTGTTGCGGTAGCAGTTGCTGTGTAAAGTGCTTTTACTGACATGATTTTAATTTAAATTATTTATTTAATTTTTGTAGGATAGTGTTTGTTATATCCCTTAAAGTTACCATCTCTTCAACACTGAGCCCAAGGCTACACTTAAATGATTCAGGGATATTCGTCGCTCTTTCTTTTAGGGAGATGCCATCTTTTGTAAGACTAACCAACACCATCCGCTCGTCCGCTTCGTTCCGAACACGGCTTACAAGATTCTTGCCTTCTAATTTCTTTAATAGTGGTGTTAATGTTCCGGAATCTAATAAAAGGTGCTCACCAATGGCTTTAACAGATAACTCATTATGTTCCCACAATACGAGCATAACCAGGTATTGGGGGTATGTTAATTCAACTTCTTCCAAAATAGGTTTATAGTGTGCAGTTAATACCCTTGACAATGCATATAGCGGGAAACATGCCTGATTTGATAACTTCAAATTATCCATAGATTTTTAATTCATTTCAAATGTAAACAGTGTCAAATTATATTGTGTACAATACAATTGCTTATGACACACTTATTGCAAAGCATTGGCGAAGAGCTGCTAATTATGGAGCTTGTAATTAATTGAAATGTAAGGGCGGTAGCACCATTAATATTGCATTTGATAATAATTATTGTTCCGCTATTAATTTAACTGTATAGAAATTTTGAAAATATGTAATGTGTTTAATATATTTAATCGGAAATCGTTGAATAACTGTGAGTTGATAAAAAATAGCGCCCGGTTCCTATGAATTAAATTAAGTATTCTAGTTTTCAAATTATGTATTTATGCAGTGTCTTAGGCTGAATAATGATTTGTAGTTAAAAATTGTAGTTATTTAAGCAACATGAAAATTTTAAGAGTTATTGCTGTGCTGATTGGAATATTCCTCATTCTGGTTTTTGCGGGTGGACTGTATCTTAACTATGTATTGCCCGACGTTGGTCCCTCACCGGAAATTAAAATTAAACGCAGTGCTACGAGGATAGAAAATGGACGTTACCTTGCAAATCACGTTACTGTGTGTATGGATTGCCACAGTAAACGGGACTGGGGTTTATTTGCAGGACCTATGAGCCCTACAGAGATTGGTGCGGGTGGAGAAGTATTCAATCAGGAAATGGGTTTTCCCGGAACATTTTATGCATCCAATATTACTCCTGCATCTTTGGGGAACTGGACTGATGGTGATCTCTTCCGAGCAATAACTGCTGGGGTTTCAAAGGATGGCAGGGCATTGTTTCCCCTAATGGCTGCGCACCGTTTTGGAAAAATGGACAAGGAAGACATTTATGACATTATCGCCTATATCAGGACGCTTGCATCGGTAAAAAAAAATATACCAAAATCTGAAGCCGATTTTCCCGTTAACTTTTTGATCAATACGATGCCACAGCAGGCTGATTTCGTTAAAAAGCCAGATCCGAAAGATTCGATTCGATATGGTGGTTATCTGGTTAATGCGGCAGGATGTGTAGACTGTCATAGTAAAATTGATAAAGGAAGTGTTGTACCCGGAACGGAATTTGGAGGCGGAATGGTTTTTAATCAACCTGCTGGAGCCGTAACATCTACCAACATTACATTTCATCCTAATACAGGAATAGGAAACTGGACAAAAGAGCAATTTGTAAATCGATTCAAATTATATCGTTCAGGCAGCTACAAACCTGCAACTGTTGCTAAAAATGAGTTGAATACGCCGATGCCATGGTCCATGTACGGTGGAATGCGGGATCGAGATCTGGAATCAATTTATGTATTCCTTAAACAGCTTCGTCCCATAAATAATAAGGTGGTTCGCTTTAAACCAGCTAATGAATCAGCTAGGAATAATTAAATTCAAGCCCATGATTTTCACCATATCTTCAAAAGGATGAATTTAGCAGGGAAATGCGCAAAGCTCGTGTAGTTGATTACGCCCTGCTTAATCAAATCGATCAGGTCTTTTTTCTCTTTAACAATCCTGTTTGTTGGGCGGTTTACCGCGAAAAATCTTAAATTCAAAATAAAAATGGGAAACTTCATTAGCGAGAGTAAATTTAGTCACCTAAAACAAGGCGTATTTAAATACGCAAACACCCGGTGTTGATATAAAATACATGGTATAGATTTAAACTAACTGCGTTGAACATTTTATACATTTGATGAATACATAATTTACATGAAAGCTCAAATTATAGAATTGCTGACAAAGCTAAAATCAAAATCCATTTCATTCGGCGATGTTTTAGCATTCATAGAACAACATTATCAACACACACCTACGGCATTTAAAAATGGTCAAGCCTATAATGGAACCGATCAAAACCAGGGAAGTGCTAAAGTATTCTCCTTTGCAAAAATCAACCACTTAAATGCTACGGATACCTTACTACTTTTCGCCGAACATTACCAATCTGTTTTAGAAAGCCCAAATGGCAGCGATCATCAAAACATCAGACAGTTTATGATCAATGGCTGGTTGGGGGTTGTGTTTGAAGGCGATGCACTGACTGCCAAACAATCTTAATTGTTAACATTTAACCCAATACTTATTTGAAAAATATGAAAGTAGCGTTAATAGGAGCGTCTGGCTTTGTAGGGAAGGCAGTATTAAAAGAATTACTGGAGCGTGGACACCTGGTAACTGCGATTGTTCGTAATACCGAGGCATTACAACCGTCTCATGGTCTTACAATCATTAAGGCGGACGCAACAAATGTAGTGCAGCTATCTTCCAGTATTCAGGGTAATGATGCTGTGATCAGCACATTTAATGCTGGCTGGACTAACCCTAATCTCTATGAAGACTTTTTATCAGGTTCCATCGCCATACAGGGTGGTGTTAAACAGGCCGGGATAAAACGACTGTTAGTTTGCGGTGGTGCAGGTAGTCTTTATATAAATGGAAAGCAGCTGGTTGACTCGCCTGATTTCCCTGCAGAATGGAAGCCCGGCGCATTGGCGGCACGTGACTATCTTAACCTCTTGAAGGAAGAAACGCAACTTGATTGGGTTTTTATTAGTCCGGCGATTGAAATGCATCCTGGTACATCTGGTATCAGGAAAGGAACCTATAGAACTGCTGATGATAGTCCGGTATTCGACGAAGCTGGGAAAAGCGTATTGTCCGTTGAAGATCTTGCAGTTGCAATAACAGATGAGTTAGAAGTACCTAAGCACCACAAACAACGTTTCACAGTGGCATATTAACAATACAGCAGGAAAATTAATATCAATAGATAGCTTATCTGCTGAATCAATGATGTAGCAGATAACCTAAAGTTACCGTCTATTTGTTCAATGCACTCAAAAATTTATCAGGATACCTATTGCCGGATACAATACCAGCAGGTAGAATTGCTTCTATACTTGCCAGGTCCTCCTTGTTCAATTTAAAATTTTGAGCATCAATATTTTCCTGTAGGTATTTTATTCGTTTTGTGCCTGGAATGGTTATGATATCTTCTCCCTGTGCCAATACCCAGGCAATGGCTAATTGTGAAGGTGTACAACCTTTTTCTTCAGCAAGGACCTTTATTTTTTCTACAAGTTCCAGGTTTTTGTAAAAGTTTTCGCCCTGATAACGTGGCATGAATGCCCTGCTATCCTTAATGTCTTTAGGTGTTTTGAACGTTCCGCTTAAAAAGCCCCGGCTTAAAGGGGCGTAGGCTACTAATCCAATGCCTAATTCGCGAATAACTGGAAGCACTTCCGCCTCTATATCACGGCTCCAAAGAGAATATTCAATTTGTAAGGCAGTAATTCGATAAACAGCTGCTGCTTTACGAATGCTAACAGCCGATGCTTCTGAAAGCCCGACGTAACGGATCACGCCTTTAGTTACCAGGTCGGCCATTGCCCCAACAGTCTCCTCAATTGGTAAATTAGGATCCACCCTTCCCGGAGTATAAAGATCTATATAATCTGTTTTTAAGCGCTGCAGACTGTGCATGACGGCATTTCGTATATAATCCGGATGCCCGTTAACAGGACCTGGCGCGGGAGATCCATTCGGCCCTGGTGCAATAAGCTGCGCAGTTTTAACGGAAAGGAAAGCTTTATCACGTTTACCTCTGATAGCTTTGCTAATTAAGCTTTCGTTATGCCCAGCTAAATAGTAGTCGGCTGTATCCAGGAAATTATGTCCCAGGTCAAGTGCCATTTCAATTGTTGCAATCGATGTTGCATCGTCGCTTCGGCCATAAGCGCCCGACATACCCATACAGCCAAGGCCCACTGCTGATACATTAGGGCCATTGATTCCAAGTTTTCTGTTCATAATTGTAAGTTTTTGTACAAACGAAGTTGTACAGAACACCAGGAAAATTGCCGGACAAAAAGAATTAGGATCAGGACAAATCCTGAATGAACATGGCGATTGTCTTGCCAGTCACTTTCTTGAAGGAGCGAGAGAAATATTCAGGATCATTAAAACCAAGTTCAAATGCCAATTGCTTAATTGAGGGGCTTTCCGAATAGTATAACCGACGTTTAGCTTCTAAAATAAGTCTTCTGGTAATAAACGCCTTCGGTGATAGCCCAGAATATTGTTTCACGATGTTGTAAAGGCTATTGGTGTTAAGGGCAAGTTTCTTTGCAATATCTACAATAGTAGGATGTTCAGTAAGGTTGATTTCTATATACGTTTTGAATCCAATGAATTTGGAAAGCCGCTCATCTGTCGGCCCTTTCTGTTCGGTAAAATAAGCTGTGTTTATTTCCGTTAAGAGGCTATTTAGGTGGGCAAGTATAAGTTCAGGATCTGTTTTTACATCGCTTAATAATTCACGAAGAATTTCAAATATGGACTTTAATCTTAAAGCAGCCCTGGTATTAAATAAGACCTTTTGCCGGTTAAAGGGATTAATTAAAAATGGATATTGTTTCGGTAACAGGGAAAGACACGCTTCGTCAAATCCCAATTTAAAATAATTTCCTTTGTGTTTTTTTCCTGGCAGCCGGTGCATTTGATGTGGCATAACCAACAACATCTCATTTTCTTTAATTTCATAATGTTGTAGATCAACGCTGTGTTGGCTTAGGCCTTCCAACATAAATAGAAAAAAATAATGCGTTCTGCGATGCGTTAACCCAAATTTTTCAACCAACTCAGGCGCCATATGTCCGAAATTTGGAGAGACTATCCGAATTGGCAGCTTAAAATTCTGTTTATCATAATCAAGAAGCGATTTTATGGTTTCCATGTCTAAATTTAAGGAAATAGCTTGTTTAATTATTTGCCATTTCAATTTCCATCACATTCTAGGGAACCATTTGTTGGCCAAATCTTTGCAAGTTTAAAATTGCACCATTTTGTATCTTTGATCGGTTATCATACAAGTAACCAGCTTAAAAGTTTATCTATGAAAATTGCCCTCGCTTCACCTCCAATTCCATATTCCATTAAAGAAGGTTTACATTGGCTTGAAAAACTTGCTGAAGAAGCGGCGTTACAACAAGCGAAGATCATTTGTTTTCCGGAATCTTATTTTCCAGGCTATCCCGGAATGCCCTATCCGGATTCGGATCGTAGCCCGGAGGCACTGCAGGCAGCTTTGAACGCCGTTTGCCAAATTGCCGCAGCACAAGCCATTGCCATTGTGGTTCCTATGGACTGGCATGGACCTCAAGGCATGTTAAACCTGGCCTATGTCATATCTGACCAAGGTGAAGTATTAGGATATCAAACGAAAAATCAGCTGGATCCTTCTGAAGATGACATTTGGGTGCCAGGAACTGAACGACAGATGTTTGAAGTCCATGGGCTTAAATTTGGTATAACAATTTGCCATGAAGGTTTTCGATATCCGGAGTCCGTGCGCTGGGCAGCGCAACAAGGTGCACACGTAGTGTTTCATCCACATTTTGGTGGCAGTAATACGGAAGGGCCACAGCTGGTAGCGTGGGGGGATAGTAATAATCCTTACTATGAAAAAGCCATGATGATGCGTGCAATTGAAAACACGATATATTTTGCAAGCTGCAATTATGCATCGAGATTTCCTGAATCCGGGACAGCTATTATTAATCCAGACGGCACTTGTTTGATACACGAAGAGTATGGCAAACCTGGCGTTATCGTTGCTGATATCGAATTATCAAAGGCAACGGGACTTTTGGCAAAGCGTTTCAAAAAAGCGCTCTATGCGATGCTGGCTTTTATGGTCATCTTTATTGTTGCCTGTACATCTGGCGGTAAAACCGATGGACCTACACAAAGCCTTGATTCCACACACAAAGAAATGTCAGATTCACCAGCCTCCCAAACCATTAAAACCACTGAGGCAGAATCACTGATTGTACCAGGAAGTTCAATAGGGGATATGACGTTAAATACAGACGCTTCAGCCATATTTCAGAAATACGGCAAACCTGATGCTGGAGATGCAGCTATGGGAAAAGCTACTGCGATATGGAAGCTGGCGCCGGACACTTCTAAAAACACCATCTCCATTTATACCACTCGTGATATGGGTAACGATACAACTGCATTAATTAAACGCATCCGTGTAAATGCGCCACAATATAAAACAAAAGAAGGTATCGGTAGTAACTCTTTGTTAACGGATATACAAAGTACTTACCAAGTGCAAAAGCAGAAAGGTTATAAAATTGGGCAGGAGCGGATTGAGGTGTATGTTGACCCGGCAGGTATCGCATTTGAAATTAACCAAAACAAGCAATGTATAGGGGTGGTAATTTTTGAAAAAGATAAATATAACCAG
>Ga0308160_10008336_pt1 | contig 10121 bp, 16 predicted proteins | sample PhyFR1_FD_201036 | JGI IMG/M metagenome (GOLD analysis project Ga0308160, IMG submission 201036) | Phyllosphere microbial communities from UC Gill Tract Community Farm, Albany, California, United States - DLSLF.R1 | ecosystem: Host-associated > Plants > Phyllosphere > Unclassified | place: USA...
CTGTGGGGTACCGTAAGAGCCCATACAGACAATAACTTCGCGTTTGGCCTTGGCCTTGTATCGTGGTCCCTGGCGGGATTGAGCCAGCTCAACTGAGTCAATAGACCCTTTCTCGACATGAAGTCGAGTGACGTGAGTGCCTGTCAGGATGGACAAGTTGGGTCGAGCAGTCACAGAAGCTGGGAGGTACGCCGCAGAGGTGGATGATCGGGTACCACCCGAGTCGATAGTCGCTTGGAAGCGCGCAATGCCTCGACGACCCCGATCCAGGTTGTAGTCCAGGTTGGCGGGCAGACCTTCTTTGATCTAGGCATAAGTGTCGAGGACGGCTTAGAAAGATACACTTACGCCAGTCTCCAAGAACGCCTGCGATATAACGTTTGTAGGTGGGTAACTGGTATTCCATACTCCACCTTTGCCTCGCTCCTGTAACAGGTAAGCGTCTCTGCCGTGCAGATCAAAGGTACTCGTATACTTACCGAAAGGTCAACGTTGTATTCAGGGTTTGGTGTAAAATTCTCGGAGATCTTGAAATATCTCTTCATAGACTGCCACCCCCAGCCGGTGGCCCCTTTGGTTTCCCACTGCCACTCATCAGCGTATGATAGACGCGATCAGCGCAGCTCACATCATCGTAGTCGGAAGGAGCACAGTGCTGATATATTTGAGCATCTTGCGGTCAGCATGGGAGTACAACAGCCTCAGGATCAACGTACTAATGGCACTGCAGCCTCCAAGCATCTTGCCCCGAGGCAAGAACATCTCTCGTCCTCCGACATTTGCTTGAGGAGTCGTGTTATATGCCCAATCTGCTGAAGTCTTGTATAGATTCGGCTACAGTGATCAGGACGTTTCAAGCTCCGTCGAAGTGGATCACTCGTACCCAGCCAGCGGGGATCCTACTGTATATCTGCCTAGCATCGGACTCCCCAGCTTCTATCACCAACACCGTTATCTCGGGATCTTCCGTGAGCTAAGTCGATTAGCATTGTCAGGGACCAAACTTCGCACTCGACACTCACTCGACTAGCAATCACGCAGCCAGCAGTTCCACCTAGAGATGTAAGCAATATCCCAAGAAAGACCACCGAGCTTACCTCCGCAGATGATATAATCGTACTCCCTCACTTCCTCTTCATTCTCAGGAGTCGCAAACAGTTCGGTGTCGGTCGAACCAGCGTAGCTTGACCAAACAGCTCCCATGATGTATGCACAACAAGTATTACGGAGGGTACTCGTCAAGCATTTAACGGCTTGCCTTTGGCCCAGGTGGGGCAACCGGTAGCGGATTGTACCCGGTCGGTCAGCGAAATAAGCGACGCGCCGAAGTATCGGCATCCAGTCAGATCTGGACAAAAACAGGGAACGAATCTGTTACATGCATCCCGCCAGCTGGTGCCTCTCATACATGCTCAAAGACTCCAATCGTCCCACTTAACGCCAAACATCTTTTCCCGACCCGCTCCGTCCAGAGGCCCTTTCAAGACTGTGCCGGTCTCGGCTTCGTATTGATGCCAGAACTCGATCAGCTCTTTGAGTTTCTTGGGCTCAGCCTCAGCAAGATCATTGGTCTCTCCCTCATCTGGAACATTAGCAACAGTCATAAATAGGTTAGGTCCCCTTACCAACAGACAGGTCATATAGCAGCCATTTGTCGTTTCCGGTTGGTGGGGGCAGCCATACAGCTTTCCAGGAACCCTGGCGGATAGCCGCTTGGCCAAACACTGAATCATGAGCTGACCTCGAACGGTGATGAGGAGGGACTTACACTCCCATCCGTGGACTGCGTTGGCGTCGTGTACATCGGAAGTCTGACCGGCAAGCCAAGGCGCCCATGACTTTCCCCTTGGTACGAGCACATCACGCCCGCGGAAGGTTACCCCGGGATGCGGAACTTGAGCGAGATCGAGCTGATCTTTAGCTCCGTCTCGTACGAGTCAATATACACACAACCGTAGGTAGGATATCCATTACAGTAGTCAAGTCATGTTTAATGACCCCATGACCTTCCGGACCGAATTTAGGGTATGCTACGATGCTCGGGCATCGTATACCACCTTCTGTTGACCAAGCTGCAAGGGTCAGCGAGCATGAGTCTCGGTTCCGACGTACTCTTGTACATTCGAGAGGGAGCAGTTGCTGCTTGAGCCCACTGCGGTCCCAAGTATGTCCAAGAGTTCCCTCGACCGATGTTTCCAAGGCTGTTGTCGAAAAATCTCTCGATGGTCTTGGTGATGGCTTCTCCCATGATGGGGATCGCTTCGAGTCTTACCGTCAGTATGTTTCAGAATTGTAGGATTTTTAGACACTTACAGTGCCCCTTCCGCTCCATTGTCACTCGAGAAAAAGACAAAGGTGTTTTCCAGCTCGCCCGTCTTCTCGAGATAATCGATTACACGTCCAATCTCCTTGTCCATGACAGTGACCATCGCAGCATAGACCTGATGGTCAATCGCGATGGCCTAAGTTAGACAAGCGAATGAGCTTACCTCCATTTTCCGGGCACTGATGGCTCGGTCCTCGTCACTCATATCTTCCCACTTCGCAGTGCCGTATGCGTCCATCATGGGGTGCGCTTTGACCTGCCGTCAGTGCGTGGTGCTGTGAGAGATATACGTCTTCGCCGATAAGACCAGCCTCCTTCAGTCGCTGTAAACGCTCGAGCCGTAGAGCTTCTGGACCGGCATCATACCGCCCTTTATATTTCGCGACCTCTTCTTCGGGTGCTTGTAGTGGCCCTGAGCATCAATCATTGTCGGTGTCGTGTAACGTACAATGTGGAGCTGTAAAAGGCAAATACGAGAAAAAAGGTTTTTCCACGTTTCTCTCCTCTAAAAAGCCGAGCATACGGTCGGTGAAGTATGTGGACGAGTAGAAGGGCCCGGGAATATCTCTGTGTGATATGGGCTTCTCATTCTCGACGTATAGAGGAGGTAGGAACTTCATGGCAGGCGTATTGTCGTCCAAGAAGGGCTCGTACAGATCTGTAAATCAGGAAGATACGCCCGTAGATTGATCGCCTCACAGTGATTTCCTGCCCCAGGCAGCAAAGCAAAGACCTTCTGAAAACCCCTTGCGTGAGGTTGCGCTTTGGGAGGCAAACCCAGATGCCACTTTCCTACAAGGTCAGTCAAAGGTCCCTCCAAGCAATTTCAGACTCGCCGGACATTATGGTCTCATAACCAGCATCACTCAAGATCTCCGGCAGGGCAGCGACTCGCTACAGGGTTAGCTGATGAATATGGCTCGATCGCCTCGATAGACATCCGAGACTCACGTCATTCAACATTCCCTCATAGCCCGGACGATCCTGATAAAAGGGGTCTCGATTGATAGTCTCGGCCATCTGACCCAAGCCGGCCCTAGGCGTCAGTCCCGCGCCGGCTGGCTTCGCCAAGTCACTTACAAGTGATTGTCGGTACCACTCATTAACATTGACCTGTGTCATGAGCATGTCATTGAATCGTTCTGGTTTGTCTCGCGTACCTTGTAGGACTACATGCTGAAGCCGTATGGAACCCAGTCTGCCTGATCCCACGGGCCGCAAGCTTGTCAAGATTTGGCGTCGCGATCTGTCCTGGTCAGCTCAGGCACCGTGTCGTAAATGACTTACCTCCGAGCCGAAGGAACCGATGTCGCTGAAACCGAGGTCATCTGCGACAATCTGAGTATTTCAGCCAAGCCCCATGACTCATGACCTACGATCAAGAAATTCGGCCTGCTCATGATGTTCGCGAAAGTGGAAAAAAAACAATAGGAAGCTTTGGTGGATACTCGGTCTTCTTGTCGAAGAACACTCCTCGGAGATGGCCGACGATTGCGCAATTTGCGCTGATTCATGTTAATTAGCACGACATGGACGCAACATCGGCGTCCATAACCACCCTTTCGGCGCCGTCTTCGCCGGGGTGCAAGAAGAAAGGGAGGTCGGTGTAGGCTGTCACCCGTTATCTGGAATATCTGGAATAGAATATCTGATACGTGATATGTCGTCCGAAAGTCGATTGTGACATATAACCAGCGACATTCCCGAATCTTTGGAACATTCCCAACGCCTGTTCACAAGATGTCACTCCCACATCCGCTCAACAGTCCAGACGATAAGGATAGCCACTTCGTCACCACGCCATTCGACTCGACCAGTGAGGTCGAATTCTTCTACACAGAGGCCGAGGAGAAGCGTGTCCAATTGAAGCTAAACCTCACTGTCCTCCCTTTGTTGTTCCTCGGTTTCTACGTTTTCCAACTCGAAAGAGGCAATATTTCGAACGCATTAACCGATGGGTTTTTGAAGAAAGTTGGAATCACTCAGGATCAATTCAACACTGGTCAAGCACTGTTATTCGTCGGTATTATTCTGGGAGAGCTCCCGTCTCAGTATGTTCTGCAGTGGATCGGACCGCAAGTATGTAACGAAGCGCCTGATATAGCTGCCTAAATTGACGTGTAGATCTGGATCAGCTTCCAAGTAATGGCCTTCGGTCTCGTCGCGACATGCCAAGCTTTCCAACACGACTACGCCTCGTTCTTGGTGACAAGAATCCTCCTAGGTTTCACTGAGTGCGGTTTCATTCCGGGCGCCTTGTACACGTTATCCACCTACTACAAGCGATCGGAGCTTGCCACCGTAACCGCTGTCTTCTTTCTGGGCAACACTCTCGCATCTGCGACCTCCGGATTGTTGGCATACGGAATACTACCGCTTGGTACAAAGTATCCCCGGTATCACGGGTGGCAATGGCTGATGATTGTCGAAGGATCGATGGCGCTTTTCGTCTCATGCCTACTTATCACATTTCTGCCTCGCTCGCCGATCCGACCGAGGCCATTATTTCTTCCCATTCGATACTTTACCGAGCGCGAAGAGATGATCGTGGCTCGTCGTGTTATATTGGATGACCAAGCGAAATCGGATTCAACCCGTCGTTTGGCAATGAAAGAGGTGTTTGGGACCTTGGGCAATTGGCGAATATGGCCCCATGTACTAATGGCTATCGCTTACATCGCTCCGACCTCTGCGCTTGGAACGTAAGTTCACAAAAGGTGCGCATCGCTGATCCATTCAGGTATGGTCCCACCCTGATCAGAGGTTTCAATTTCGATGGTAAGTCGCAAGTAAGTTCACGATGAGACACTGATCATCAGCTCTCACCGCCAACGCTCTCTCGTCGGTGGCCGGATGGACACTGCTTGTTCTCACCTTAGTATACGGTTATGCGAGCGATAGATTCCGCCTACGAGGCCCGCTTGTCATTTTCGCTCTGGCTTTGTCGACGATCTTCTGGATAGCCTTCCAGCAAAAGTCACTCTCCTCGGATCGATGGTTGAAGTACGGACTACAGGTCATGGCCCAAGGTTTCAATTCTGGATTTCACGTGTGTAATACCCTTTCATGATTGTGGAGCGATGGCTGACACATACTGTAGCCCGTCAATGCGACCTGGCTGTCCCTGAACTGTAGAACACCGCAAGAAAGGTCGATCGCAATGGCTATGTGTACGTGGTTTGCCATATGATAGTAGCTGATGTCAGTCATCATGGCGGCCAACTCTGGGGGGCTTGTCGGTTCTCAATTGTTGAGGGGTGATGACGCTCCACTGTATAGACGAGGATTCATAGTCTGTGTCTGTCTCTTGTCATTCGCTCTTGCTGTCAGCATACTTCAGCACTTCCAGTATCGTTACACCAACCGTCGGCTGTCGGGACTTGGAAAGGTGGATGTCGAGGTCTCGCGTAGCCTGGCACCGGGTTTCAGGCATACTTTATAGTCAACCGAGGAATGTATAAAGAGTGCGCCAAGAAGTGATTGCGGACACTCGTGGAGCAAACACCGATGACCTGGCACCCATATCGTGGCCATCGATTGAGATGCCAGTGACGGTCCGTCGCCCACTGAATAAGGACTGTGGACAACCGACCGGTCAATTTTGACCATCCGGGTTTAGCCAAGACAAAAAGATCTGGCTTGTCAGACAGCGTCCCGCGATGTCACTCACCGCATCCCAATCCGTATTTGCCATGTTGGGCATATTTGTCTCGTTGGACTCTTCCATTGGCTGGCCCGTCGTAGGCATGTCAGAAGGGATAATGGTGTTTAAATCCGGTATAGTAGTCGACTCGAAGTCGGAGAGCCAAGCTTCGAAATCGGTGAAATCGAGACCTGGTCCGGCGACGTTTTGAACAAGTCGATCATCTTCAGTCGGCGCCACGCGCGATTCGAACGGTTGAGGATGGAGGCTGTTGAAATCTCTGTGCCGATCCGACATTGTCGAGGTATCAGACCGGACATGAGGGTCTTGGTCAGCAAACAGACGTCCCAGGAAATCGGCTTGTAGAGCTGCTGTGTTTTGTCGATCTTGACTTGCAGTCTTAAACATTAGGGACGTCGATTCGATAAGGCCGGCGGCGAGTTCACGCTGAGGTTGTCCGATGCTCTGACTGTTGGCAAGCTACCATGTTCAGCTATCACAATATAAATTGACCAACTGCGATGCGTTGTTGCTTACAAATCGGAGAAAACAAGCAGCATCTGGGGATCAACTCCTGTCTGGTGCGCTGTTGTTCACTCACAAGCCACCATCACTGAGATACTGTCCTGGGCATGCTGTAAAATAGACGCATCGAGATCACGAATTCGCTGGAGCTGGACAAGATTCTCCATGGCGATCTCGTAGCAGTCCTGTTCGGCGGACGAGCGCTGTTGCCAGCGACTGTTATTTACTGCAGCAGGCCTCATGAGGGCAGCTGTGTCGATCGCGTAGCTATTGAGTGTCAGACGAACCTATGACATTAGCTGCCAATACCACAACAGTCATTAGCCATCATGATAGCAGCGCAAGGAATTGTGCCGAACTCCAAATACTTGCTCTTGCTCGTTGACCCGAAAAGGAAGGTAGGGGTGTAAGAGCGATGTAGAGAAGCAGTGACCCACATGGAGTTCGAAAAAGCGAAGATATGCCCAATATCGATCGGGTGAGCGATTTCGCGACATTTCGCTTTCCCAGAATCTTCTCCACTCGTCCAGATCATAGCTAGATCCGTCAGTGTGATAGATGACATTCTAAGGATGACGGACTTGATCGCTACTCTGATCAGCCCATCGTCGCATGTTTTGGTCCTTGTTTCCACCTACTCAGTAGATCACGAGCAATTGCGGGACCTTTTATGCGGCCAAGGGGATTCTGAACCGCGCCAAACTGATCTATAGCGGAACACTACCAATTAGAGATCTGTCAATCACTTTTGACTACTCACCGCTAGGCGACGGAGCTCGGTAAATCCTGCGATCACTGCATCACCATGCATACGCAAAGGGTGATTGGAGAAAGTCCTCACGTCGCGGATGATGGGATCGTGTCCACGAATGCACCAATCTCAATGTCAGCAAGGAGATCGGAGGTCGTAAGCACGTGAAATACCTCGTCCAGTGGTGGAAGATAAAGCACGATCCATCATGAAGGCGCTAGATGATAAGTCCACCTCCAACCATCTGAGTGGATTGGTACCCACAGCATCCAAGTCCGCAAACGATTGCGCTGCTCTCTGAGCTCGCGGCCACTCGAACCGGGACGATCCGTCATGGGCGTTCTATCCAGACCTATCTCGACCGCTAAACGGCATAGTAGTCCCACGTAAGTCCACCCGCGGTCGTCACTAGGGGCCTTCCAAAAGTACATCTGACGTTCAGCTCCCTTCCGACCCATCTCGTTGAAAGCACTTACCACCATCCAGCTTTGAACCGTCTCGATCGATCGCTGACTACTCACGATAGCTTGAATCGAGCAGGCCTGCACAGCTTCGGCTATTCTCTGATCGAGTGCAGGTGCAACAAATCGGGCCGCCGCATGCAATATCGCTGTGAACCTACCAATCAGCATGCAGCCGATACATGTACCTTACAGAAAGACGCTTCTCTCGCGGATGTAGTCAAAGGTGTGCAGCTCAGGATCTAAGAGCATGATGATCGGGTTCAGCGTGTCAATGAAGCTGTTGAGTCAGCCATATTCGAAGCGATAGACTTACTATTCAAACAAGCGCGTCGCCGTACTCATCGACAGCACACCTCGCGTCACCAAATCATCGTTGAGCATTCGTGTCTTCATCAAGCCGTTTCTAGGTCGCACCGACGAGTCGAGTAGTGATCGAAGAGAGAAGGGTCGATCCGCACGCGAGATGAAGGGAAGGGGATTTGCTGTGTGCTGCGCCGGATCCAGACTAGGGCCATCATCTCTGTCCTCATCTGGCTCGACGTCAAAAGACACGTCGCTAGGTCCGTTCTCTACTGTATTTGGGCGAAGCGAAGAAACTGGAAAGACCGAACGAGCTATGCCTTCGGACGTGTCTGCCATGTCATGGTCTTGTCTGGAGGGCGTTGCATCTGCTCGAGGTAGATCAAGCCCTCTGACCCTGATGTTGTCAGCAACTTCTCCTGCGCCCGGTACTTACCTTTTTCGACCACGCTTGTGCTGCTCAAAGACACATACACATCCCGCTGCCTTGCATCTCTCGCATTGACGATCATCCGGATCAGATTTGACGCATTTCGCTTTGCAACGCCGACACAACGTGCATGCGACCACAGCGCCGGTGTTGCTTTGTGACGAGCCTGCAATAGTCTTCGTACCGGTTATCGGAGCGGCGGTCGCGGCTGCGATGTAATCACCAGATACAGGTAGGTGATTCATGTTTCACGACGCATGGAAGGGTTCCAGGAACTGCACAATGAATGAAGGGTGCAGTACACGTGGCAGCCGGGTTAAATGCATCGGACTTGGCTACAAACATTCGGGTACAGGATTGCCGCCCCGGCCCGAGACTATGTAATCCCTTAGATTTGTGAGGGCCAGAGTCTCCATTTTGCGCCTCGCATCGCGATTCTCCGTTCCGACATGAGGTAGCAAGGTCACATGCGGCATAGCGATCAGACGAGGATCCACTTGTGGTTCCTTCACAAACACGTCGAGCCCCACCGAACCCAACTGCTGTTCAGCTAACGCTTGGTATGACGAGAAGAAGGGAACTCACATGCCCATCTTCCAAAGCTGCAATCATTGCTTCCTCATCGATGACCGGACCACGCGCAGTATTGATGATAATGGACCCTTTTTTCATTGCTCTGATTTCTTTTGCTCCTATAAACCCGCGAGTTGCGTCGTTCAAGGGTATGCTGACCAACAATACGTCGACTTGTCGCAACAGATCGTATAAGTCCGAGACATAAGAGACGTCCGATGGTGCGGCACTGCTTTCTCGACGGTTGTGATACATCATCTTCATGCCGAAAGGGCGAACGAAATTCGCAAATGTCGATCCGATGCCTCCCATTCCTAGAATGCCGATAGTTTTCCCGCTCAAGTCTTGCGCTCCAGCTTCGACCTGTCTGAGAGGACCGAATCCGCCTGCTCGAAGATGCGCTTCACACTCACTGAAGCGACGCATGGTTGCGATAAGAAGGTAGACCGCCGTTGTTGCTGTAGCCTCATCCACAGCGCCAGGGGTATTAGACACGACCACTCCTGCGATAATTTAGCAACGTATGCAGGGAATTACTTACCTTTTTCCTTGGCGGTGGCTACATCGACGGAGTCATATCCTGCACCTTTATGGGCGAACCACTTGCAAGACTTCGGTAAGGCTTCCATCATCTCGCGATCAGGCTGCCCGACCAGCTCGGCCGAAAGATGCTCGTGATAGACTCCGACAATATTACAATATCGGCCACCAGGCTTTAGGTCCTGGAACAAATGAGCCCTAGATATAGACTCCATTTTCTGACTTTAAGCACCAGTGTGACAATATACACTCACGACGACCTCTGCGATGTCCTTGAACAACACACTACAGTCCTCCTCCGCCCAATACAGCTGACCTGTGAATGAGTCAGCTACGAGACACTCGCCTGAGCTCTGCTTACCCATTACTAGAATCTGAGGAGCCATCTTGCCGGTGCGACGTGTAGAAACTACGCCAATCGACCTGCGGTATCAATACATGAATCACCGACGGCCGATCACCGCGTCACGGGCCGGTCATACCGGCAACCCGGCGTCTTGAGCGGTGACTTTCGATCGCTCTTTCGGTTATAAGCGTAATATCGTGAATGCCTATCCTTGCGAAGTATA
>Ga0308160_10008337_pt1 | contig 10121 bp, 10 predicted proteins | sample PhyFR1_FD_201036 | JGI IMG/M metagenome (GOLD analysis project Ga0308160, IMG submission 201036) | Phyllosphere microbial communities from UC Gill Tract Community Farm, Albany, California, United States - DLSLF.R1 | ecosystem: Host-associated > Plants > Phyllosphere > Unclassified | place: USA...
TGAATGCGATAACAGTTCGAATCGGTGTTGCTGGACGGGTTGGGCGAAAGAGAGGGCAAAGAAAGGGAGACGAAATCGCCGTCGAGATCGGTTTTGCTGTCAAGCAGGTGTCAGTCTCTGTTTGCTGAAACCGAGGGACAACGCGAAGATTGACTCACATGTCGGCTAGAGATTGAGTACCTCGAAATACGACGACGATTTGACGCCTAGCGTCGTCTCGCAATAGGTAGAAGTTCGGAGCATAAACAGATTCGACTACGGATGAATCGGTGTATCGCTGTTGAATAGCGACGTGGAGAACGTTTCGATGATCTTTGAGGCCTCCGAGATGAGCGAACAAGCGATGAGGAAGAGTTGCGCCGGAAGGAGTGAGGAGAGGAGTAGGAGGAGAGACAATGTAAGTTTGCAATCCGTAAGCGGCGGTGGAGAGTCGTCCACATCGTTTGAGTAGCGCAACGAGATCCTCCTCATCGTTCGCCGAAATTTGCGGTTCGTCGCTGACCGGTGGTTCAGATACCGACGAGAGCGCACTCTTCCTCCTGTGGCCTTCATGGGAAGACGCAATGAGCGTTCCCTCGAGTAGAGAGGCTGAATTTGAGATGACGACGAGACCGTCCGCTTCTTCATCTTCTTCCTCCTCTTCACGAGCGGAGTTCCGGTTCCAGCGATACGAAGAGTTGTGCATTGTGAACTGAGGCCGAGGGTTGGCGCTACGGTTCTTCATGATTGACGGACGTCGACGAGGAGATTTCGGTTCCTTCTTCTCTCGCGAATCTTTGTCTTCGTCGAGCAGCACGAGCTCTTCTTCGAGCCACCTGCTTCTTGTCACTGTCGACGCGCTACATCAGCTAAGGGAACATACATAATGAGGAGTTCAACTCACTTGAATGCAGAGCTACTGTTTCGACCAATCCCCTCAGAACGCTCATCGTCGAAAGTGCTTTCCCATCCTCCTCCTCGATACAAACACGATCCCACTCTTTCCGACAAGTCCTCCAATAAGCTACAATCGCCTTGCTCAATTCAGTTCTTCCCGTGAGATTGAGAATCATCCAATAGAGAAAGATGGCGAGAGTTCGTGTCGCCGACAAGCTTGAGACGAGAAGAGCCGATGCATGAGATACGACGAAGAAGGTGAAGCCGACGAAGTGGACGAGGGTTCCGATGAGACCTCCGAGATCCTCAATTGAACCTTCGAATTCGCCTTGTTGACTCGATTCTGTTGCCGAAGCACCGACTAGGATGTAGCCCATGAGAGAGAGAAGCTTCCAGGGGAACTGGGATCCGGCAGAGGTGCGGCGCAATGTCGATTTCGGCGGAGGAAGCGAGAAGTCATCGAGAGAAGGGGGGGATGAGCCCAGGATCTGGGCGAGGATGGGCGAGGATGAGATTTTCGATGGCGACCAGTCACCTGCTCGAGTGTCGAGGAGGGAAGAAGGTGTAGCGGTCGAGAAGGGGAATGAGGAAGAATCGTTTTCACTCCTCCTCCTTCGTATCGTTCGTGTCTCCCCCTCAGGACCATCACTTCCTTCTGTCCGATCGAAGCCTCTATAGCTCGTTCCTCTGCGTATCCTCCCGGCCATCGCATTGCCAATTTGCTTCCCGACATCGTAACCTTTCAGTCCGCTCTCTGCTCTTTCCACTCTCCGCCGCTGTTTCTTTCCGTGACTGCTTTCTGCTCCTCTCCTCATGCCTCCCTTGCCTTTCGTATCGAAGGCAGAGTACTCGCTCCCGCCAGGAGGTCCCAACACCATCAATAGTTTGCCTAGGCCTTTGAAGAGTGACTGAGGGAATGGCAACGGAGGACCTCTTCCCAAAGCTAATAACTTCTCGTTGTTCCTCCTGAGTCTCTCAGCTTGACGTGCCGATCTCGAACCGAGGATTCCGTCGAAAGACTGTCGGGTCGAGTGAGGATGATTGTCGAGGAAAGGAGGAGGGAGGAGGAGTTCGCCTTCGAAAGCTTCGTTCGTTCGTCCTTTCCCTTTCGAGAAAGAAGCGTTCGAAATACTCGGCCGTCGATGCCAGATGTTGTAGTTGCCGGGAAGACCGAGAGGGGTTTGAGGACTCGAGGTTCCATGCGAATGCGAATCTGTCGGATCATCGAGACTGTGGATGTCGATACAGACACGAGGATGATCTAGGTATGAGAAGGATATGGGAGAGATCGTAGCTGGGGACCAGGTGATGGGAGTGAGGCTGGAAGGTGAGGGAAAGGGAAATCGAGGGGAGGTTGAATGAGGTTCTGTGATTGCAGGGAATGAAGTTGTGTGGAAGGGAGTGAGAGAGGAAGTCGGTGGAATATGTGAATTCAACGAGTGGTCGCGCGAGTGGTCGAGTTTGAGCAGAGACGAGGGAGTTGCAGCGATTCGAGGAGAAGTTGCGAAAGAGGGAGTTCCCAGGGCGGGTTCGTCGAGTGAGAAGTCTTCGAGTTCGTCATCTTGCATATGTAGGTATTTCGAGCGAGTCTAGAGTGGAGCAGATCTGATCAAGTGCCTTGAACGAGCTGTTGAAACCGTCCAAAGTGTCGAACGTGGGCTGAGAAGACCGAGGCAAGATCGTTTCAGCGATGACAAGAGTGGTCATCTAAGGAGACTTTGGAGCATAAGGTGGTCGTATCAGGTCGCAAAAACAGGAGTATGGGATGAAGCAAGACCGAAAAAATCGAATTCGCCTTTTGGCTTGCTAACCCTCACTCGTTTTCTCAAATTGCTTCGTATTGCTTTAGATGGCTTATCAGCTGTGCTAGATCCTACTTACGAGATCGACAAAGTCCTCCCGCTCGTCTCCGACTCGACATCCTCATCAGAATCACTCAACATCTCAAGCGCCGCTCTCCGCAAAACGACCAGCGTCTACTGAAGACTCGAGGAGGCTCGCAGGTTCGAGGATTGTTATCTCAAAGCGTGTAGTGACGGATGGTGTCGACGGATCGAAGCGAAATTGTAGGTTTTCTTCCGTGTCCTTCGCTGAAAGCAGCCTCTCACCGTCCCGTTCCCGTCAAACTCAGCTTCCATCTCGCACTACGATCTTCATCATAGATGGGGCTACTGCCAGAGTCATTTTAGACTTTCGAGTATCAGTATCGAGCGAATTGTTCAGGACGCCAATCTCGTAACGTCGAATTCCTCTTCCTTCTGACGCTCACAGCTGACTCAATGATGGCCCTTCCCCGACAGTGAGCTCTGATCTCTTTCGCATGCCTTGGACATCTGCCCAAGGGCGACAGTGAAGCGAGCGTCGTCGGAAGGGAACTCAAGAATCTCGCAATTCCGAGGCTCTTTCGGCTGAACTTCCCATCGCCGCTCGAGGAATGTGTCGGCAGCGCGATATTTATCGAGGTCGAAGTTGTGGATGACCTGACTTCAATATCGATGGTTGCGCTCGAGCTATCGTCTGAACAAACGAGTTTCTGGCAGTGAAATGAATTCTCTTTCGACAGTATGTCGGTATCACGTCTCTCCAGAGCCGGGGACGGCACAAGCCGTATATGCTGGGTGTCACCTTTGACTGGAGAGAGAATAGCTTTGTTTTCGGAGGATTGCGAAATTCGAAGTTTGCGAAACCAGAGGGAGCGGAATCGACTTTCGACTCTCAACTTCCTACACACCCTCAGCTCTTGCACCTACCACTGCACTCTTCAGATAAAGCATAGACTAGAATCCCGCAGCTCCACCCCTTAGCTTTCCCTCTTCGAACATGGTGAGTCCTCGTCATCTTCCTCCTCTCTCTCCTCTCTCCCTCGAACAGCATAGAGAGGATCATTAGCTCACTCTGAGTACCTCTACAGTCATCTATCGGTACGGGATACGATCTCTCGACCTCGACCTACTCTCCTGATGGTCGAATCTTCCAAGTTAGTTTCTCACCTCTCTCTCCCCCTCCTTACACTCTTAGCTAACCTCGTGAGGTATCATAGGTCGAATACGCAAACAAAGCAGTAGAGAACGCTGGAACCGTGATTGGATTACGTTGTAAAGATGGAGTAGTTCTTGCAGTCGAGAAATTGGTTCAGAGCAAACTGTTGGTCCCAGGTGCGAACAGGAGGATTGCTACGATCGATTTACATGCTGGTGTCGTAAGCTTTCACTTCCCTCGCTGATCCCTCAAAGAGATGAGCAACGCTGACGCAACCCTCGTCTCCCTTTCTCTCCCTATCGCCTCTCCTCTGCAATCTTTACGCTTATCATCAACGCGAATATAGGCAACGGCTGGATTACTTGCGGATGGACGTCATTTAGCTGGACGAGCGAGGGATGAGTGCGAGAACTATCGCTCACAATATCATTCTCGAATTCCTATGAAGGTACGCCTCTCTTCCTCCCTTCTCTTACTCCCCGACAAGATACTCACAACAAGGTTCTATCGTGGCCAGATCCTCGCTGAACGCCTCGCCCTTTACTTCCAAGCCTACACCCTCTACTCCTCCGTTCGACCATTTGGACTTTCAGCACTTGTCGCTGGATGGGACGCACCTGCATCAGTGGAAGGAACGGATGAGTTGGTAGAGAGGAGATCGGAAGGAAAGCCTGCTTTGTACATGGTTGAACCTAGTGGTACTTTCTGGGCGAGTTCCTCTCATTCTCCCAGTTTGTGGAAGATCGAAGAAGCTGATTTGCATGACGCGAGATTCAATAGGGCTACCGAGGTATTGCGATTGGAAAGGGAAAGCAACTGGCAAAGACTGAGATTGAGAAACTCGATTTGGATAGTCTGACAGCTGAAGAAGCGCTTGTCGAAGCTGCGAGAATGTAAGGCTTCTTCCTCTTCCATCACACGATATCAAGTATGCTGATGACTCGTGCGCTCTTATTCAGTATCCACACTGTTCACGACGATACTAAAGACAAGGATTTCGAATTGGAGTTGACTTGGATTTCACCGAAAAGTGATTGGAGGCATCAACCTGTACCGAAAGAGTTGGCGCAAGAGGCAGAGCGAAAGGCGAAGGAGATCATTGATCAAGCCAATGAGATGGAAGAGTAGAATATGTAGCGTCGTTACGATCGGTTGAAAACCCATTGCAGTTTTGTTCTTTTGCGCTCACGTTGTCTTCCTACGGGAGTCGTTTGACGAGACTATCCTGTGAGGCTGAGAGAGACTGCAGGCCTGGCTGCTATTGTGCGAAATTTGCGAGATGTCTCCTCTTCGAGTTGGAGTTTGTTCATTCATCCCCTTTAACGATTGATGCCCGCCTCGCATGAAGCGAGTACAAGCTCTTATACTCTAGATTCAGTCAGACCACATCCACCGTGAGTCTCTTGCCCTCTCACCCAGCATACTTTGAAGGTTCGCTGATCTTTCAATTCCGGATCCCCCGCTGAATCCCGATCAACTCTGCTAGATCTCGAACAGACTCTTACGGTGAAGCAGGCAGATTCCCAGCATTCCCCACCCACCTCTTCTCGACCAACGGCGAGTCTCCTACCTCTCCAATCGTGAATCGAATTCCTCTCCCTCCAAGTGGAAGTTCAATCGATTGGACGCTCGAATACTCAAGGGAACGAACGAGACTCAGTCATTTGGCTTCTCTGCCGGGATTGAGAGGTGTTGCGAGTCGGATATGGGATCAGGCGAAACCTTGGTTGGTCGTCGTTTTGACCGGGATCGCAACTGGTACTATCGCGAGTTGTTTGGACGTACTCAGTAGTTGGCTCAGTGATCTAAGATTGGGAGTATGCCGGGATATGTGGTGGATGAGTAGGAATCTGTGTTGTGCGGGATTGGATCGTGAGTTTTTACATTCGCTCATTCTGCTCCTCGTCGTCAAGCTGAACCATGTTTGAGCGTTTGACAGCGGCGGAAACTTGTAGAGCGTGGAGAACATGGGGAGAGATCGTAGGAGACGAACAGCATATTGTCTTGAGAGCTATGACTCAGTACAGTCTTTACATAATTCTCGCCGTGAGTTTTCGTTTCCTCCTTTCGCACACTCGAACCTCGCTCACATTTCCAGTCGATCACAGGTTCTCTTCGCCGTCTCCTCTTCAGTCTTCGTACAAGTCTTCGCTCCCAACGCTTTCCACACCGGTATACCCGAGATCAAAACGCTGCTAGGAGGATTCGTAATGGACGGTTTCCTCTCACCTGCAACTCTCCTCATCAAGTCTCTCTGCCTGCCACTCGCCGTCGCTTCTGGATTGAGTCTGGGGAAAGAAGGACCGCTCGTTCATGTCGCTTGTTGCGTTGGAGACCTCATCATGAGACCTTTCGTCGCTCTCAGCGGAAACGGAGGTGAGTCAGACTCTTCCCGATTATCAATTACTTCCGCTGATGTCCCCCTCTCTCCAGCTCGTCAACGGGAGATCCTTTCAGCCGCCGCTGCTGCAGGAGTCTCGGTCGCTTTCGGTGCACCTTTGGGAGGAGTTCTCTTTTCGCTCGGTACGTCTCTCTCCTTCCCTTCTCACCGTACAGAAGTAGCTGACCGTCTCTCCACGTTATAGAGGAGATCTCTACGTTCTTTCCCGGATCAACAATGTGGCAATCCTTCGTCTGCGCCATCACCGCAGCCGTCACTCTTCAATATATCGATCCTTTCAACACTGGCAAACTCGTCCTCTTCCAAGTGACGGCAACTCAAGTATGGAGAGGATTTGAGCTCATTCCCTGGCTATTCTTGGGAGTGATTGGAGGAATTTGGGGTGCTTGGTTTATTCGATTGAATGAGGAATGGGAGAGGTTGAGGAGAGCTTCGGGACTGAAGAATTGGCCAGTCAGTGAGGTGGCGGTGTTGGCACTCTTCACGGCGATCGTGAGCTACCTCATCGTCTTCATGAGGATCCCATCGGCAGAATTGGTCAACAACCTCTTCTCCGATTGCTCAAGTATCGATTCTTACGGTCTGTGCGAGTGAGTCCTTCTACCTCTGTCGTTCCCTTCCTTCAGTCGTGCTAAGTCTTGTCCTTCTCCACTCGCTAGTCCGTCAAGCTCGACTCCGACCGTCATTCTACTCCTCGTTACAGCTTTCGCCAAAACCCTTCTCACAGCCGTCACTTTCGGAGCCGCTCTACCAGCCGGTATCTTCCTCCCTTCCCTCACAATCGGAGCGTGTGTCGGAAGAGCGGTCGGAATCGTCGTCGCAAGAGTCCAAAAAGCGAATCCCGAAGCATGGTTGTTCGCGAATTGTCCTGCAGACGGTGCTTGTATCAGTCCTCCGGTTTACGCGGTCATTGGTGCCGCTAGTGCTTTGGGAGGAGTCACGAGAATGACGATCAGTCTGGTAAGCAGATCCGCTTTTCAAACTTTTCGAGAGATAGATGCTGATTTCGGATCTTGCGAACAGGTCGTCATTTTGTACGAATTGACCGGTGCGATCGATATCGTACTCCAATTGATGATGGCTGGTAAGGCTGTCTTCCTTCTCTGCCTTGAGTCTCTGGCTAACGATTCTCGCTTTCCCAGTGATGGTTGCCAAATTTACCGCTGATTACTTCTCGAAAGATGGGATCTACGAAAGTGAGCTTGTCCAACGTCGTTATATGCTCATCTTGCTGACACTGACCTGCTCAACCTGTTAGCTTGGATCAATCTTCGAAACTATCCTTTCCTCAACAACAAAGCAGAATACCGTCGAGACGATATTCTCGTGAAGCACGTCATGACGAAATACGGCGAGATGAGTTGTGTGACAGATGAGGGATGGACCGTGTCGGAACTGCGTGAGTGTCTAAGGATCGTTGCGATTTGAGAAGAAGTGCACTCATCTCGGGAAGCGATTACAGAGGGCCTACTCGACGAACAAGATTATCGAGGGTTCCCGATTGTCAACAATACCGAAGATCGAATCATGTTGGGCTATATCGGTCGCGTGGAACTTCTCGCCGCTCTCAGTGCGTCTACTCCTTCTTCTGCTCTCGCTCTCCTCGACCTTCGCTCATAGCTCCTCGCAACTTCTCAGCTCAACTTCAGCACGTCGAATCTGTCACTTCGTCCACACCATGCTACTTCACTACTTCCCGACGTCGAGGTCCTGAGATCCCTATCCACCTTTCGTCTCCTCCCGTCTACTCGGAGTCTTTCGATACCGAAGAGGGTCGCCGACCGCCAACAGAGACAGAAGAGTTGGAATTTGACATCATCGATAGAGCAGATGTGCTGGAGGCTGAAGGAAGCGAGAAACAAGGGAGCAAAGAAAAGGGAGAGAGAGGATCTTGGATCTGCCTGAAACCCTGGATTGACGAGGCGAGTCTCTCTTCGTTCTCGTTCGATCAGCAAACATTCTGAACACATTCGCTTGCGTGCAGATACCCGTTACATTAAGTCAAGATACCCCTATGGAGGTCGTAGTTCAAATGTTCCAACGAATAGGATTGCGTTTCATCCTTCTCACTCGACGTGGAGTCCTCAAAGGAATGCTGACAAAGATCGTCAGTCTCGTCTTCCTCATCTTTTGACTCGATCAAACTTGCTGACTTTGAGCGTCTTCGAAATAGGACATTCACGCTCACATTCACCCTGTCGATGATGCACCTCTCGTATCAACTTCGGCACTTCCATCTCTATCTCCCTTCTCTTCAAGCAATCTCTCACAACGCCGACCGCGGGATAGTAATGGGGAAGGAGTCGGATTGATGGATCGAACAAGCTTTGCAAGTTCTTCGCGGTGATCTTTCAGTAGGAACAAGGACTGTACAGCATTCAACGAATAGATACTATGTTATTCTGACCGGTCTTGGGCTGCAGTGAGGATACGTGGGGCGAGAAGGACAGGGCAGAATCAATTTTTCGACATCTTCGAGACGACTTTTCGAAGTTCTCATCAGCTCTTCGCATCTCCCTCTCGTGCTGATCCGATCGCTCTCTTTGAGGTCGGTGGTCGACCTCGGCTCAAGGTTCTTGGTATAGCGTCGCCCTTTGATCGAATTTAGAATCGTCGAAGTTCTCAGATCAGCTTTCCTTTCGATTCTCTCGCAAAGAAAAAAGAAGTCAGTTCGTGAGCTGTACTATGGTATTTGACAGATGTGCCTCGCGAGTCCGCACTCAATCGTGTACGGAGGTAAACCGTAAGCGACCGGATTCGAGCCGGCCAAAGAAGAGGTCAAAGTCAATGAGTCGCGTTTCGCTTTCAATTCTGATCCTTCTCCCAGACTGAACAAGCCTGAGATATCGAAGCAATGAATGGAAAGCGGAGAAGATATCACGAACAGAGGGTTGCTGGGTTTGTGAAAAAATCGAAAGAGACTCTGAGCGAACGATGACAGCGATCCGTGTCTAGAGAGTAACGAGAGCGCGTCCTCCATGACTAAAGAGACTCCTAGCTATCGACCCGCGATACGGAGCAAGGACAAGTCTCGAAAACAGAAGACTGCAGAAGAGGGGTCAAAGAGCAATTTCACGTCGACCTCGCTAAAGTGCTCTAGAGCTGAAGTAGAGCTTCCAGAAAAGACCTGGAATCAGTCTATTACACTCTCGAGAATGGATAGAGGCTAGAGGGAGGCGGCTGATACCTCTCTCTCAAAGCGCGCAAGAGACGAAATGATCAGAACGATCTCATGTTTGCCATCTCACGCTCGCCTCGGAGCACATTGGTGCCTCCTACTAGTACATATCGTCAGATAGGATGGTACAGCACATCTTGGAAGGTCGAAATCAGGACTTACGGGTGAAAACCGCTCGATAGATGCTACATGACCTCGAGTTGTAATTTTCGATGTCACGACCGCACCAGAGCCGAGTACCGTAATACGGGAACACCGGCAGACAGCTTGAGGCATGATGAGTCAGGGAATGTTCCAGAACTGTCGATTGAGTGGCGTAGTGTCGAGTGGTAGCGAAAAAACCGCGAAATCTTCTCCCTCGTCCCACGAGGTCAAATCTTGCCCAAATCGACTTGGATCTTATAGGCAAGTCCCCGAGGATTCCCCATACGTCGGCCCGTTGTCCGAGTGGTTAAGGAGACAGACTTGAACGATTAGAGCGCATTTTGTGTTCTTCTCTACGACATCTGTTACGTTTACGTGCGAGGGTTCAAATCCCTCACTGGCCTGATATTTTGTAGACGAGGACAATACGCACCTGTCCATGTCGAAAGTTTTGCCCTAGAGTGTCAGGAGGTCGAGAAATACACCTTCCAATGCGAGGTCGAAAATCGAAGGTCGACTTGACGGGACTGAGAGGTCGTGAGG
>Ga0308160_10008338_pt1 | contig 10121 bp, 6 predicted proteins | sample PhyFR1_FD_201036 | JGI IMG/M metagenome (GOLD analysis project Ga0308160, IMG submission 201036) | Phyllosphere microbial communities from UC Gill Tract Community Farm, Albany, California, United States - DLSLF.R1 | ecosystem: Host-associated > Plants > Phyllosphere > Unclassified | place: USA...
CAGACAGAGGCTGTTGACGCCGCAGATGCGACCGAGACAAACCCCGTCGATTTCTTCCAGCCTGATTCAGGCCGCGTTGACCCGTCTACACTGACCAAGCAACCGTCGTTACGGTTTGGATTCGCCACGATTTTCTGGCGGGGCGCCTGATGATGAGAACGCCATGGCCGGACTGATTCCCCAAGGTTTTATTGATGACCTCCTGAACCGCACCGACATCGTCGATGTTGTCAGCTCACGCGTTCAATTAAAAAAAACCGGCAAGAACTTCAGTGCCTGCTGTCCTTTCCATAAAGAGAAGACACCTTCGTTCAGCGTCAGCCCGGACAAACAGTTCTATTACTGCTTCGGCTGTGGCGCGGGTGGCAACGCCCTCGGCTTCATCATGGATCACGACAACCTGGATTTTCCTCAGGCAGTCGAGGACCTGGCCAAAGCCGCCGGCATGGAAGTACCTCGCGAGCAGGGCGTCAAAGGTCAAAAGCCACGACAGCCGACAGACTCGCCGCTCTACCCTTTATTGACAGCCGCCGCCGAGTTTTACCGGGCAGCGCTTAAAAGCCATCCCACGCGCAAGTCTGCCGTGGAGTACCTCAAAGGCCGTGGCCTGTCAGGAGAAATAGCCCGCGACTTCGGGCTGGGTTATGCCCCTCCTGGCTGGGACAACCTCTACAAGCACCTAAGCAGCGATACCCTTCAGCAGAAGGCGATGATCGATGCCGGTTTGCTGATCGAAAATGCCGAAACCGGCAAACGCTACGACCGATTTCGCGACCGTGTGATGTTTCCTATTCGGGACAGTCGCGGCCGCGTCATCGCATTTGGCGGACGGGTGCTGGGTGACGACAAGCCCAAATACCTGAACTCTCCTGAAACCCCGGTGTTTCATAAAGGTCAGGAGTTGTACGGTTTATTCGAGGCTCGCAAATTTAATCGTAACCTGGACGAGATTATCGTCGTCGAAGGCTACATGGACGTCATCGCACTGGCCCAACAAGGCTTGCGCAATGCCGTGGCCACCCTGGGAACAGCCACCAGCGAAGAGCATCTGAAGCGGCTGTTTCGCGTAGTACCCAACGTTTTGTTTTGTTTCGACGGTGACCAGGCAGGCCGAAACGCCGCTTGGCGCGCTCTGGAAGCAACGCTACCAGGGTTGCAGGATGGCCGACGCGCAAGGTTTCTGTTTCTGCCTGAGGGTGAAGACCCTGACACGCTGGTGCGCGCCGAAGGCACCGATGCGTTCAGGGCGAGAATCAACCAGCACGCGCAACCGCTGGCCGATTACTTTTTTGAACAGCTGACGAAAGAAGCCGATCCGCGCTCACTGGAAGGCAAGGCGCACATGGTGACCTTGGCCGCGCCACTGATCGAAAAAGTGCCGGGAGCCAACCTGCGCGAGCTGATGCGCCGGCGCTTGAAAGAGATCACGGGCCTCGACACTGCGGCGGTCAATCAGCTGATGCAGTCCGCCCCCGCGGAAACACAGCCCAGCTACGATCCGGGCTTCGATTACGATGCGGTGCCTGATTACGGCGATTACCAGCAACACGACTATCAGGCGCAGCAGGAGTGGACGCCAGGCGCGCCGGGCGGCCAGCAAAAGAAGTGGGATAAAAAGCCGTGGGACAAGGGCAAAAAATGGGACAAGGGCGGCAAGCGTCCCGATTTTGAACCCAGAGGACCACGGACACCTGCGACGGTCGAGCCACCGGCATTGACGGCCCTTAGGACGTTACTGCATCACCCCGAGCTATCGGCACAAGTTGCCAATGCCAGTACGTTTGCCGATGAAGAGAATGTGTATTCGCAGCTTTTGGTAGCTTTGATCGACGCTACGCAGAAAAATCCGAAGCTGCGGTCGATGCAATTGATAGCCCGCTGGCACGGCACCGAACAAGGGAAGCTGCTGCGTCAGCTGGCAGAAAAGGAATGGCTGATCTCGGCCGATAACCTTGAACAACAGTTTTTCGACACTATAACTAGCTTGTCGGCCCGCCAACGCGAGCGACACCTGGAACAATTGATCAGGAAAGAAAGGCAGTCAGGCCTGAGCGCCGAAGAAAAAGTTCAGCTGCTCAGCCTGTTAAATCGCAATGTTACTGCACAAACCCCGACCTCAACTGGCGTGTGAGGTCCTGGCCGGGTATAATCCCCGGCTTGTTTTTTGCCCGCCAAGACCTTCAGTGGATAGGGTGTTATGTCCGGAAAAGCGCAACAGCAGTCTCGTATCAAAGAGTTGATCACCCTGGGTCGTGAGCAGAAGTATCTGACTTACGCAGAGGTCAACGACCACCTGCCCGAGGATATTTCAGATCCTGAGCAGGTGGAAGACATCATCCGCATGATCAACGACATGGGGATCCCCGTACACGAGAGTGCTCCGGATGCGGACGCCCTTATGTTGGCCGACGCCGACACCGACGAGGCAGCCGCTGAAGAAGCCGCTGCTGCGTTGGCTGCGGTAGAGACCGACATCGGTCGCACGACGGACCCTGTGCGCATGTATATGCGCGAAATGGGTACGGTCGAGCTTCTGACACGTGAAGGCGAAATTGAAATCGCCAAACGTATCGAAGAAGGCATCCGTGAAGTGATGGGCGCGATTGCGCACTTCCCTGGCACGGTTGAGCACATTCTCTCCGAGTACACACGCGTCACCACCGAAGGCGGTCGCCTCTCCGACGTTCTGAGCGGTTATATCGACCCGGACGACGGCATTGCGCCGCCAGCCGAAGTCCCGCCTCCTGTCGACCCTAAAGCCGAAAAGGTCGAAGGCGCTGACGACGACGAGGAAGACTCTGCCGACGGCGACGACGAAGACGAGGTCGAAAGCGGCCCGGACCCGGTCATTGCTGCGCAGCGCTTTGGCGCCGTTTCGGATCAGATGGCGATTGCTGTCAAGGCTTTGAAAAAGCATGGTCGCGGCAGCAAGCAGGCGAATGCCGAATTGCTGGCGCTGGCCGAGCTGTTCATGCCTATCAAGCTGGTTCCGAAGCAGTTTGAAGGTCTGGTCGAACGTGTGCGGGGCGCTCTTGAGCGTCTCCGTGCACAGGAACGCGCCATCATGCAGCTGTGTGTTCGTGATGCCCGCATGCCGCGTGCCGACTTCCTTCGCCAGTTCCCGGGCAACGAAGTCGATCAGAGCTGGACCGACGCGCTGGCTAAAGGCAAAAGCAAATACGCAGAAGCGATTGGCCGCCTTCAGCCCGACATCCAGCGTTGCCAGCAGAAGCTGAGTGCACTGGAAGAAGAAACCGGGCTGACCATCCTTGAAATCAAGGACATCAACCGCCGCATGTCGATCGGTGAGGCCAAGGCCCGCCGCGCGAAGAAAGAAATGGTTGAAGCCAACCTGCGTCTGGTGATCTCGATTGCCAAGAAGTACACCAACCGTGGCCTGCAATTCCTCGATCTGATCCAGGAAGGCAACATCGGCCTGATGAAGGCGGTGGACAAGTTCGAATACCGCCGCGGTTACAAGTTCTCGACGTATGCCACCTGGTGGATCCGTCAGGCGATCACCCGCTCGATCGCCGACCAGGCGCGCACTATTCGTATCCCGGTGCACATGATCGAGACGATCAACAAGCTCAACCGTATCTCGCGGCAGATGTTGCAGGAGATGGGTCGCGAGCCGACGCCTGAAGAACTGGGCGAACGCATGGAAATGCCTGAGGACAAGATCCGCAAGGTACTGAAGATCGCCAAAGAGCCGATCTCCATGGAGACCCCTATCGGCGACGATGAAGACTCGCATCTGGGCGACTTCATCGAAGACTCGACCATGCAGTCGCCGATCGATGTGGCCACGGTAGAGAGTTTGAAGGAAGCGACGCGCGAGGTGCTCTCGGGCCTTACTGCTCGCGAGGCAAAAGTTCTGCGTATGCGTTTCGGGATCGATATGAACACTGACCATACCCTTGAGGAAGTCGGTAAACAGTTCGATGTAACCCGTGAACGAATTCGTCAGATCGAAGCCAAGGCGCTCCGCAAGCTGCGTCACCCGACGCGAAGCGAACACTTGCGTTCGTTCCTCGACGAGTAAGCTGCACGTAAAAACCAAAACCCCCGGCATTGCTGGGGGTTTTGCGTTTCAAGGAATAAATTTCCGGCAAAGTGCCATCGTTGAACAGTCCGGCTACACTCGACGAATTGTTAACACTCAATCCTTGAGGCTGCCATGGTTTGGATGCCCACCATTGCTCTCCTGTGCTTTCTCATTCCGACTGCACTGCCCGCCCAGTCGCTGGCTCTCGCTGAAAACATCGGGCAAGGACCGAGTCAGGCCTCGCCCACCGGCATGTATGCCCAAAACGCACCTGCATCTGAGGCAACCGACGGCCCGCCTCCTCCGTTGATCACCAACCGCATTGTCGGCGTCGACACCGCGCGCCAAGCCGATCGGCTCATCAACCCGGATGACACGCTAGCCATATCGCCCGCAATCATCCAGACAAGCGAACACAGCAAGCTGTGGCAAGAGTTTCTGCTGATCGGGCTTCCTGGACTGCTGTTCCTCACAACTGTCTTGGCCATCGTGGTGCGAATCAACCGGCGCCTCAGCTCCGAAATCTCCAGGCGCATCGCGCTCGAACAAGAGCTGCGAAGCAGTGAGTATCACTACCGCGGCATGATCGAGAGCCTTTCGGCTATCGCATGGGAGGCCAATACGCACGACTATTCCTATAACTATGTTTCGCCGCATGCGCAGGACCTGCTGGGCTACCCGCTGCATCAATGGCGCAGACCCGGGTTCTGGCAAAGCATTGTCCATCCGGATGACATTGCCGATGCTCAGGCCTATTGCGATCAGGAAGTAGCCAAAGGCAACGATCACAGCGTTGACTACCGCGTACTGACTGCGGACGGCAGAGTCGTCTGGATTCGAGACATCGTGAGCATGATCGGCTACGGCAGTGAGCCGGTGATGCGCGGGTTGATGATCGACATCAGCGAAGCCAAGCAGACCGAAGAAGCACTGCGCTTGTCGGAGGGCAAGTTTGCATCGGTGTTCGCGCAATGCCCCGACATGCTCGTCATTGCACGCCTTTGCGACGGCTGTCTTCTGGAAGCCAACCCGGCGTTCGCCGAGCAGATCGGCATGAGCCCTGAGGAGGTCGTTGGGCGCGTCCCCTCCGAGCTGAATATCTGGGGCATTCCGGACATTGGCCAGAGTCTGTTGCAACGGCTTCAAAAGGGCAGCATCCGTAATCTGGAAATGCCGTTCCGGCGCAGTGACGGCCGACTCTTCACCGGGCTGCTGTCTGCGGAACCCTTTGACCTGGATTCCACTCCCGCCGTGGTGTTGGTGGTAAGGGACATCACGCCGCTCAAGGAAGCCCAGCAGCAGCTGCAAATGTCTGAAGAAAAGTTCGCCAAGGCCTTCCACTCCTCGCCCGATGGGCTGCTTATCACACGGCAGAGTGACGGCCTGTTGGTGGAGGTGAACGATGGTTTCAGCCGGATCACCGGCTATCACAGCTCACTGTCGCTGGATCGGACTACCCTGGACCTGGGCATCTGGGTAGACCTCAAAGAGCGAGAGGAACTGGTTGAACAATTGAGCCGTGACGGCTTTGTGAAGGACTTCACCAGCCACATCCGTCGCAGGGACGGTCAGATTCGACTGTGCGAAATCTCCGCGCGCCCGCTGCCGATTGCGGGTGAAGACTGCATGCTGACCATCGCGCGCGACATCACAGACCGCCAGCAGATGCAGGAAAAACTCCAACTGGCGGCGACCGTCTTCGAAAGCACCGCCGAAGGCGTACTGATCACCGACACCCGCCAGCGGATCAATGCGGTCAACCGGGCGTTCAGTGAAATCACCGGCTACAGCGAATTCGAAGCGCTCGGCGAGACGCCCCGGCTTCTGGCGTCCGGCATTCACGACAGCGCTTTCTACGCAGCGATGTGGCACCAGCTCACAGCAGAAGGTCACTGGCAGGGCGAAATCAGTAACAGGCGCAAGAATGGCGAGGTCTACCCGAGCTGGCTGACCATCAGCGCTGTACGCAACCGCGACAAACTCATCACCCACTTCGTCGCAGTGTTCGCGGATATTTCCAGCTTGAAGCAGGCTCAGGCTCGGCTGGATTACCAGGCGCACCACGACCCGTTGACCGGCCTGCCCAACCGGACACTGTTTGAAAGCCGTTTGCACGGCGCGCTGCTTCACTCAAGGGAGGCCCAAAGCCTGGGCGCTGTCCTGTTTCTGGATCTGGACCGCTTCAAACACATCAACGACAGCCTCGGCCACCCCGTCGGCGATCTGCTGCTGAAGAGCATCGCGCTGCGCTTGAAGGAGAGCCTGCGCGACATCGACACGGTGGCACGACTGGGCGGCGACGAGTTCATCATTCTATTGCCTGGTCTGCAGCATGCGAGCGACGCACAAGCTGTCGCCACCAAGCTGCTCAACAGCTTCGCAGCGCCCTTTCAGGCGGGCGAACACGAGTTCTTCATGAGCACCAGCATCGGCAGTGCGTTGTTCCCTACAGACGGGGCAGATGTCGCGACGCTGATCAAAAATGCTGATGCGGCGATGTATCGATCCAAGGCCAAGGGTCGCAACCGGGTCGAGCACTACACCCGCGACCTGACCGCCCAAGCCAGCGAGCGAATTGCCTTGGAGCATGAGCTGCGTCGCGCCATCGAGCGTGACGAGTTCACCCTCTCCTATCAACCCAAACTCAGCCTTCTGACACAACGACTCGTCGGCGCCGAAGCGCTGTTGCGCTGGTTCCATCCCACCTTTGGCGACGTGCCGCCCGAGCGGTTTATTCCGCTGGCGGAAGAGAACGGGATGATCTTGCAGATTGGTGAGTGGGTGCTCGAGAAAGCCTGCCAACAAATGCATGAATGGAATCAGCGGTACGACGTGTTTGGCCCGTTGTCAGTCAACCTCGCAGGGGCGCAGCTGCGCCAACCCAATCTGGTTAACCGCATTGAGCGCCTGCTGCTTCAATACCAGCTGCAACCTGGATGCCTGCAACTGGAGATCACTGAAAACTTCATCATGTCGCAGACCGAAGAAGCGCTTTCGGTCCTGCATCGACTGAAGACACTTGGGGTTCAACTCGCGATCGACGACTTCGGCACGGGGTATTCTTCGCTGAGTTACCTTAAGCGTTTGCCACTGGACATCCTCAAGATTGATCAGTCGTTCGTACGCGGCCTGCCCGATGATCCCCACGACGCAGCCATCGTGCGCGCGATCATTGCGCTGGGTCGCAGCATGCAGCTCACCGTGATCGCGGAAGGCGTCGAAACCTTCGAGCAGCAGCAATTCCTGGCGGACGAAGGCTGCGAACAGATTCAGGGCTACCTCGTCAGCCTGCCCCTGCGCGCGGATGAATTCAGCGCGACGTTTCTTCGTATGAGCGTTTCAGACTTTTCGGATAGCACAGCGAGTAAACCGTCGTTATAATCCGCGGCCTACTGAGGGCCTATAGCTCAGTTGGTTAGAGCAGGGGACTCATAATCCCTTGGTCCACGGTTCGAGTCCGTGTGGGCCCACCAAATAAAAAGCCGCGCATTGCGCGGCTTTTTTTCGTTCTGGCTCAGCGCAATCCGTGAGTGGCTTGCGCACCCTACCGAGTCAGTCGATCACGACATGCGGAAGGAACCGGCTGCTGTCCTTGGTGATCAGGCTGTCGTCTTCGCGAATGCCGATCCCCGACGCTGTATCACCCACCACCCATGATCCGATCAGCGTGTAGCTGTCGCCGAAACGCGGCAGCGGGGCGAACGCTTGCAGGATGTAGGGCGCATCGTTGTAGGGGCCATCTTCGAAAATGACCTGGTCGTTCGGCGTCCGAATCTCGATATTGGCGCCCTCCCGAGAGAAGTACGGCTTGCGAACCCAGCCTTTCGGCACCGCAGACTGCGGGTGCTTGTCGACGAAGGACGGGAGCAGATTGGGATGACCTTCGTTGTATTCCCACAGCAAAGGCAGGATGCCCTTATTGGAGACGATGGCCTTCCACGCAGGCTCGATGAATTGCGTATCGCATTGCGGGATGGCCTGACCATGCGGCTCATGGAACACATGTTCCCAGGCGTGCAGCTTGAAAATGCGCTCGATCCAACGGCCCTGGAGATCGACGAATCTGCCTTCGGCGTTGAGGCCAATGTCCTCAATGTCGATATGGCGCGTTTCGATGCCTGCATGCTCGGCCATTTTGCGCAGGAACTCGGTGGTGCCTTTGTCTTCTGTCGAACCTGACATCGATGAGAAGTAAAACGGCCCGCCGTCCCTGATCGCCAGAAACGCCCGGACCAGGTCTTCGGCCATCGAGTTGAATTGTGAAGCGTGCGCGGGCAGAACGCCGCGCTGGATCTGCTCTTCAAGCCAGATGAGCTGAAACGCGCCGGCCTCGTAAGCCGACGTGGGCGTGTCCATGTTCGCTTCCAGCAGCTTGGCGGGGTTCTCGCCGTCGTAGCTGAAGTCGAAACGGCCATAAAGATGGTGGTGGCCTTCCTTCCAGGAAGTGCGGACCAGATCGAAAAACGCCGGCGGGATGGCAAGTCGCGTCAACAGCTCCTCACTCTCGACGACCTTCTCCACGACATCCAGGCACATGGCATGCAGTTCTTGGGTGGGCGCTTCGATATCGCGGGTGATCTGCGCTTCCGTGAACTGGTAATAGGCCCGCTCGTCCCAATAGCGTTCGCCGTCGATAGTATGGAAGTCGAACCCCTCACGCTCGGCGGTCTGCCGCCAGTCCGGCCGCTCCTCGATGCTGATCCTTTTCATGGGCAACGTCCTGTGTTATCCGCCGAAGCTTGAGCCACTGCTTTTGCCGCCCCAACCGCTGCGGGCGGTGGCCTGACTGCCGAAACCGCCACGGGACACGGACGATGAAACCGATGAATTCCGGCCCAATGTGCTTTTGGAGTACGTCCCGGTCGAGCTGCTTCGCGCCTGGCTGGAATTGCCGAAGGTTTTGCCGCGCTCGATCTGGCGAGACAACGTGGAAGTCTGGTAACCGCCGCGCGAGTCGCGTTCCTGGTAAATGGGTTGCGAGTAGTAACGACCACCGCCGCCGGTGAATCCGTTGACCATGTTGCTGACGAGCATTCCCATCAGGAAGCCGTTCACTCCTGAGCCGAAGCCACCGCCTCCGCCTCCGCCTCCGCCACCCGATTGCTCGGCCTGGGACTTCGCAGCGTCGACCTGGGATTTGGGAAGCTCGCCAGAGAGCTCCAGCTGAAAGCCGCCCAGCTTGGGGGTGAACTTGCCATCGGTGTTCTGCTGGCAGTAATCAGGGACGAAATCCGCCTCACACGAAGCAGCGTCGTCATAGGTCGGGGCGATACGGCGGTGTTCCGCCAGCGCGCTCATATAGGCGTCCGAGCAAATGTCTACCGGGACTTTCTGATCCACACAGGCCTGGACTGATGGATAGGTTTGCTGCGCAGAAACCTCCACAGTGTCGGACTTGCTGCATGCGCTCAGGGCCAGCGGCAGCGTGCCCGCCAGAACCAGTTTCAGGGAACTACGTCTCATCGATAACTCCTTTCGATCACAAGCGATCAGGTCGACGGCGTCATGCAGGCCGAATTGAGAAAACCGACACTGATCGAGACGCTGGCCGCGTAGATTGCCGCGGCCAGCTCGCCCCGGGTGATGCGCGCGGACAGATCTTTCAAGACCATGCTGGTGGCGGTGAAGGCCAGCAACTGGACGAAAGCGGCGATGACTGCCCAGATGACCACATCCAGAACGCTGATGCTGTAGGCGATCACATTGCTGGCAGGCAAGGCGAAGCCGACGAGGGCACCGCCCAACGCCACCGCGGCGGCAACATTGCCCTCACGGATCTGGACGAACTCCTTGTGCGGGGTCAGACGTGTGTAAGCCATCTGAAACAACGCGAACAATACGGCGGCCACAATGATGTAGACCAGAAAGCTCAGCACCGACTGGAAGTTGAGGGACATGCGAAGCGCGTCGAGCATTGTTTACTTCCTTTTAAATGACAGTGAAATCTGTGGACTGCAGGGTCACGCCGACAGATGTAGTCAGGGTAACAATACCTTCCTCATCCTCCTCGACAGACAGCAGTAGAAACTCGCGACGGTCCACCAGGCCGGTGTCCCGCGCGTACAACATGCTC
>Ga0308160_10008339_pt1 | contig 10120 bp, 10 predicted proteins | sample PhyFR1_FD_201036 | JGI IMG/M metagenome (GOLD analysis project Ga0308160, IMG submission 201036) | Phyllosphere microbial communities from UC Gill Tract Community Farm, Albany, California, United States - DLSLF.R1 | ecosystem: Host-associated > Plants > Phyllosphere > Unclassified | place: USA...
GGGAAAGCCAGACGGCGCTCGACGTCGAGCTCGAGCACGGATCGGGCCGCGTCGATCGCTGAGGTCCCGCCTAGGCTTCTCGCTTGGCGCACATCTGGCCTGGCGGCACGGTCGCACATCGCCGGCGCGACCTGCGCAGTGGACGCAGCGGCAGGCGATGGCTGCAGCGGGCACTATGGCTTGCATCTCGAGACGCCTCGAGTCGACTCGCCAGCCGCGGCGGCTACGGACGCTGAGGTCTAGATAAACGAGCATTGATTGAACAGAAGTAGCTGAGGTGACCAGGGTCGGGGCGCGAGCGATACAAGGGGATCCGGATGAGGGCAGGTAGGGAAGATGCGCTACACGAGGGAGGAGTGGCAAGACGTATTTCAAGAGGACCAGTGTAGAGTGCCCTAGAGGGAACGGAAGTCCTGAGGGGAGCCGATGACAAGCTTGGAAGCCGAGTCGGAACGCCTGGTTCGGGGCATCATCGGGATGCGCGAGAAGGACGACATGCTGGCCGACGACTTGTGGCCTTTGCCGGCGGTCGACTTGGCCGACTTGAAGCCAAAGTTGGGCGCCAAAGGGAGAGGTGCCGTCGGAGGAGGCGAGGCCGGGAGGGATGTCGGCGAGGGCGGAAACGCGGCGATGAGCTCGCGGACGACGGTCGGGTCCGCGTCGTCCTCGTCGTCGGAAGAGGCGTCCTCGTCGAACCACTGGCGACCGACGCCACCGCCGAACGTGGCGTCCTGCTGGTCCTGCTGCTCACGAGCCTCGTCCGAAGAGCTCGACGAGGTTGACGAACGAGACGACCGGATGAGTGCCGGAGGAAGCAGCGACGGGGGAGCCTCGTCCTTGGCCGGCGTCGGTGCGGGGGGAGGAGACGAGAGCCCCAGGCCACCAACAAAGGCGTCGCCTTGGATGACGCGGCGGATGTCGAGCACGAGGGCCCGGAGCTCGCGGCACTCGGCCTGAAGTTTGGCGTTGTCGCGGGTGAGGGCGTCGACCTTCTCGCGACTCTCGTCGAGCGCCGTCGAGAGGGCGAGCTTCTCGGCCGAGTGCTGGGCTTTGAGCGTCGAGAGGATCTTGTTCCGACGATGCCTGGGTGGCCGGTCGGTCCGTTCAGCCGAGCTGCTGACCTCGGCCTCGACGTGCTTGTCGTGGTGTTCGTCGCCGTTGGACGACTTGGCCGAGGAGAAGGACGACCGCGAGGACGCGCCCTCAGAATAGGAATCGAAGAGGGACGAGGTGGACGAGGCGTCGTCCGAGTGTGAGGTGAGAGACGAGGCCGAGAACTTGCGCGAGGCCGGCCGGGAGGCAGATCCATCCTGCTCGAGGACAGGCGGTAGCACCGGTGTTGATCGGACCGAGGCAGCCGACGAGGGGTGCACGGGCGCCGCCTTTTGAGGGACTGTGTGAAGCGGAGGGCGAAGCATGTCAGCTTTTGCTCAAGCAGCACAAACACGAACAAAGGAGACCAAGGACGGACGCTTCATGATGACGGTCTCGGTTCCGTCGGCGGCAACCTGGACGACCTCGCCGCGCTTGTTGATGCGCTTGCCGCCGTACCAGCCCGGGCCGCCTTTGCCCTTGACCGGGGCCTCGCTCTGGCCCTTCGCAACCGGCGGCGGGGGCGGAACCCAGGAGGCGTCCTCCTCGGCCTCCTCGTCGACGACCTCTCGGATGTCGGCCTCGGGCAGGAGGAGATTGGGCAGGTCGCTCGTCGTGCTGGTCGTCGAGGGCGCGAGGGAGGGCACGAGCGAGACGGTCGAGTGCGAGGGCAGGTTGAACGGGAGCGAGAAGGCCCGCTTTGTCCGTTCCGGCTCGGCCATCGGCGGCGGCGGTGTCGGGCGCGAGAGCGAGAGGCGCTGGCGAAGCGAACGCTTCTGGTGGGAGATGACGAGCGGCCCCGTCGGCGGTAGGGTGAAGGTGTCCCGTGAAGAGGCGGCCGAGGTCGTGAGCTGGGTCGCCGTCGAGACCGAGGCGATGCACGGCTGTCGGACAACGCTGACGAGCGTGTCGGTGCTGCGCATGCCGGCGAGCGAAGGGGAGAAAGCGGCGGGGACGACGGGTGTCGACGATGAAGAAGACGAGGCGACCGGCAGCTTGGGGGAGTTGAACGTCGAGATAGGCCGAAGGTAGGGGGCCCGAGGTGGCGATGCTGGGCTCTCGGCGACCGCTCCGAGGACGAACGAGGCCGAGAAGAGGTCCTCGTGCTCGATCACGGGCAGGAATGAGTGGGTCGTCTGCGCCGAGGCGACCGACGAGGCGACCGAGCTCGAGCGCGAGAGCGCCTGCGAGCTGGTCTCAGACGGGGGCACGGCAAGGGTGGACATAATGTGAGGCGGCGGGCTGGATGTAGAGGTAACGACAGAGAGCCAGTGAGCGAGGAAATACAACAGATCGAGAGGCGGGCGGCGCGACACCAAGAGGGAACGGACCTAGGGCGGCCTGCGGGAGATGGTGTTGCGAGAGCTGGGCCGCGGGACGAGGGCGACAGGTCTTGTTTTGGGCGGGAAGAAGCTGCTGGACTGTCGTGTTAGGGGCAGCGGCAAGGTGGAAGATGAGGGAGAAGAAGGGCGGGCGGAGAGTGGCACTTCCTTGCTCGGCGACCTCTTGAGGCCAGCCGACGGGTGCATCTCTGGCAGCGAACAGCGGGCGGGCGGCGTCGAGCAGGGCGAGCGAGGGGCGCCGAGGCGAGGTGCTCCGAGCTCCGCCCTCGCCTGCTCCGAGCTGACATCCGTGGGAGGAAGCAGACACCGCCGGCGGCCTGTCGGAGCTAGCGGGGTCAGCGCAGAGCCAGCCAACAGAGAGAGAGACGTGGTCGGAGGGAGCGCAGGGGGGCGGCCGGCCGGGGCGTCGGCGTGGTTTCTCGGAGGGAGCACCGCAGACGACGCCACGCGACGAGACGGCCCGCCCAGCCGACCGGAACCGCCGCCGCTCAGCCACCGCGCCGCCGCCGCCGTCGCCGCTAGCTCTCGGCCGCCTTGCCACGCTCACAGCTCGCAATAATTTCTCTCTCTTTCTCTCTCGCCTTGGAGAGAGGGAGGTGGGGTCTGCTGCTAGGAGAGGGAACAGCGACCACAACCCTAGCACCCACCCCAGCCACGGAGCCAGCGACGCATGCTGAGATCGGCCGAACCAAGGGAGGCGTCGGAGACGAACTTGCGGATGCGATCGCAGCCCCTGTCGGTTCGGCCGACTCGGACGGCAGCCGGTGAGACAAGCCGACACTGGTCGGCTCGACGCACCCTTGTTCTTGCCTCGCTGCGACGTCCGCCACCCCCGCCGCCCGTCGGCACGACTCGAGACCAGCACGCATAGCACCCAGCTGGCCCATCCGATAAGAGGTGTGCCGGCCTGATTTCTGTGGCCGGGCTCGCAGCGCGCGCGCGTCGGCCTTCGGCTTTGCAGCGCACGACTCGACGCACGCACAATGCGCGCCGGCCGAGCCATCGATGGTGCTTCGCACCAGCATTACCCTGAACTCAACACGCTGATAAAGCTGACGAAGAAACAGGATCTTCTGAGATACAAGGGAAGATGGTCTTAAAGCAGTTACAAGGGAGTGTCGCAACGACGGCGGCAAGACGTACAACGGAGATCGTGAGGAAAGAAAATGTCGTCCGGATCAGATGGCACCAAGGAGCGACCTTCACTCGACTTCACTCGACAGCGGCCGGTGTGGCCTCGGCAAAGACCTCCTCGAGCGCGGCCGCCATCCGTCGGACGCCCTCCTCCATGTCACCCTCGCTCGTGAAGCTGAAGCTCGCCCGGAAGCGGACCTCGTCCGACCGAAGCGGGTTGCCGTCGTTTGTCCGAAAGACGGAGCACGGGGTGAGGATGATTTGGTGGGCGATAAAGGCGCTGAAGAGGCGCTCGAGCGCGGCTGTAGGTGTCAAGTGCGGCAGGCGCTCGGTCTGGATGCGGAGGAAGACTGGCGGAAGAGGAGGCGGGCAGAGGCTGTCAGTCGTTGCCTTCCCAGAGGGGAGGATTTCTGACGCTGAACAGACACTGACAGAACATGCCGGCCGTCGGACGCTCGTACTCGATCATGCCGGGAGGGATGATGGTCGAGAGCAGGTGGTCCATCTTGGAGGCCCGCTTTGAGTACTGAGGGAGAGCCGAAGACGGCCTGTCAGCCAGCGAGATGACCTGGCACAGCAGCAGCCGAAGCAAAACCGACCCTTGCAGCAACACCCGACAGGTAGTCCTCGAAGCCCAGCTGGCCGCCGGGCATTGCGCCGAGGAAGGCCGTCATGGCCGCAAGCGAGAAGCCCGAGACCGACTGGATGGTGACCTCGTTCCGGCGAGAGAGCTGTGTGATGAGGGCCGAGGGCGCGACGAGCCAGCCGAGTCGGCAGCCGGGCGAGCAGCACTTCGAGAAGGAGGAGAGCTCGATCACCCGCTTGTCGGTGTCGAGCTCGAGGAACGACGTCGGTCGGCTGGCAGGGACCGCGCCGCCGTACGTCAGTTGCAGCGCCCGGTAAGGGTCGTCGCAGATGATGATCTAAAGGAGGGGTGAGGAAAGACGGGCGGCGGATGTCAGCGGTAGGAAGGGTGTCGGCGGCCGCTTTGAGCGGACGCACGATGTTGTGCTTGCGGGCGACAGCGTAAATGTCGCGCCGACGCTGCTCAGACATGGTCGCTCCTGTTGGGTTTTGGCCGGTCGGGACGATGACCATCGCTCGCGGCCGGGTGTGGCCGTCTCGCTCGGCGTTGTTCCACGTCTGCAGGACGCGATCCATCTCGGCCGGGACGACGCCCTCGGCGTCCATCGCGAGGCCAACCGGCAGCACGCCCTGCGGGCGCATCATCGCCAGCGTCGCCGGGTAGCAAAGCTCCTCGACGAGGATGGCCGAGCCGCGATCGCACAGCATGCGGACCGTGTTGTCGAGGCCGTCGGTGTTGCCGTTCGTCAGGATGAGGTCCCAGTCGTTGTGGGCGACGCCGCCGTTGCGGAGGAGGTGGTGCTTGAGGAAGGTCCGGACCTGGATCGGGCCCATGCTGCCGCCGTACTGAAGCGCGCTGCTGAGGTCGAGCTCCATCTCGGAATTCTCGCGCGCATAGTGCGTCGGATAGACGGTGTCGGGCAGCGTCGTCCGCAGCGGCGTGTTGATCGACCGGATCGTACTCTTGAGGTAGGGGAACGAGAGGGTCATCGACGAGATCGGGAACGACAGCCTGCGAAGAGTCAAGAGGCGTCAGTTGCCCTCCGGGCCTTATCAGCTCGCAAAGCATACGCACGGGTCGGGCAGGCCTCCGCCAAAGTTGATCATGCCGGGCAAGCCGAGGTACCTGAGAGCGAGGGGGGCAGAGCGCTCGAGCGAGTCAGCAAGCGACCCCTCCGATGGCTCTGCTCATATGAGGAACGCACCGCATAGCGAGGTCCTTTAGAGGGCTCGGGTAGCGCGAACGTGACTCCTCGCTAAGGAAGGCGTTGAAGTCGACGATCTCGCAACGACCGGCATCGGGCACGGCGGAGGCCTTGACGACGGCGACCGGCGTGCGTGGCCTTGGCGAGGGCTGGCGCTCGAGGTGCTGGGGGTGATTCTTGGTGAAGCTGTCCATCAGCGGCGAGCCGCTCGAGGACGCGGGCGAGAAGGTCGAGATGGGCATCTTGGGAATCTGCACCTGGGCGAGGATGGACGGGGAGACGGGCGATGTGGGTGAAGGGGGTGAGGGAAGGAGGGAGAGGGCTCGGATACGCAGCTCGAGGGGTCAAGAGACCGCACCTCTTTCAAGGGTCAGCAGAGCACAAGGGGGTCAGCGTGAAGGGTGCTCGGGGACGAGCGACGCGCGTGTCCACGCTTGCGCTACTCGCCCTGTGATCGCGGCAGCGCTGGGCAGCCGTCAGAGAGGGCAGGCGTCGGGCTGATAAGCTCTCGCGGCCGCGGCCAAACACCAGCCGATAACGGCAAGATACCGCCGAGCCGTGGTCTGAGCGCGTCGTCGCCGCCCAGCCTGTCCATCCGTCTGGGACGATGTGCGGCCGCGAGCGAGTGGATTACAGTGGCAGGGCACTCGGAAGCCGTCGTGCAAGTCTGGCAGGTAAAGAGGGTGGCGGTGTGCCTGGCGGCTGGCAGGAGCGCGGGCGAAAGCGCGGCGCGGGGCAGGGAGCGCGCCTACGTCGCTCGTGCCGGCCGACACCAGTGAGACGCAAAGCAGAGCTGTAAGGATCGCTGCTGAAGGCCGTTTCCTGATACGTTCATGCGCTGACCGGGGTCGCGTATAGAAAAGCAACGGGAGGGAAAGGTCGCCCGTGCGCGCAAGGGAGCATCATCGCCATCGCCCCTCGAGGATGTCGACGCCGGTTTTGGCCCGCACCTTGTGAATGGCGAGTCGCTGCAGGAACGTCTGCCAGCGATAACGCAGACAGGTTCTGCATGGACGATGGCCTTCGATTGACGGGACTAGGATGGCAGACAGGCAGGATGGACAGCGAGGTATCAGCTCCGGGAACTCAGCGCTCGCGCTCGTCATTAGCTCGCATGCCATGCTCAACATCTAGAAGGGCCGACGTCTGACACCATCGCGCTGAGAATCCTTGTTGTAGGTCGGTAGCTCCTCATCCTACGTGGAGACACCGCCGGAGGGTAGATATGAGGCCCAGGGTAGGCGCGGCTTGCTTATGGAGGGACGGCGGGCGGTCGCGAGGCCACCGTCGTGGACGACAAATGTCCGGCCGGGAGCAGGTGACCGCAACACATCCTGTGGTCGAAGGACAGCGCACAAGGTCATTCTAGTCGTCTGTGAGTGGCCGTTAGCGTGTGACATCTGCTGCTGCTGCAGCTGCGAACAAACCCCGGACCGCCTACGCTCAGCTTGAGGGGCAGATCGAACATAGCCGAGCGCACGTCTTGCCAGTGGCCCAGATGATGAGCTGCTATGAAAAGCCAACGGAGATGCCAGGCTGTCTAAGATTCTGTAGGGGAGGCGGAAGCGTCAGCAACATGAGCGGCACGTCAGACGCGACGAGCTACCTACTCTACCGCACCTGGACCGTCTGACAGTCGACGCGATCCTCCAGCACCATTTCTCGCACGGCCATCCGTGCGTAGCTGGCCGAGATCGCGAGCTTTAGCAGGCAGTCGCCAAAGGTGACTAGGCCTCCTTGGGCCCTTATGTGCTGCCACAGCTGAGGCGGATGGGTCGCGCGTCGGTCAACAGCAGGGCGCGACGGCGTGCGACCGTGCCGCCAGGCCAGATGTGCGCCAAGCGAGAAGCCTAGGCGGGACCTCAGCGATCGACGCGGCCCGATCCGTGCTCGAGCTCGACGTCGAGCGCCGTCTGGCTTTCCCGAAGACAGGCCGACTCAGAGGACGAGGTCTGGAGGGCGGGTCGACGACGACGGCAGCTCGTTGCAGCGACCGGCTGCCCGACGACGGCAGTTCGGCCCTGCCCTGCCCTGCCCGACCCTCCGACAGCCAGCATCGACACGACCTCGGGACGACTTTCACCCCTCTCACCTGACTCATTCGTACGAGCGCTGACCAGCACAGCATGAGGTCCTCGCCCGTCCGAGCTCATCCTGCCTGACAAAGGCAGGCGCGTCCAAGGGGTTGCAGCGGCGCGCTAGCTCGCCTGCTGCTGCTGCTGCCCATGACAGCTAGCTGCTGCTCCCCGCAAGGACCCCACCCACCCACCATCCACCAGCACCGACGCCGAGCCAGCTGCTAGCAGGTCGGGGTCGCAATCTACCCACCAGCCGCACCACCCTCGACCTGCTCGTGTCGTGCTCCGCCATCTCGTTGGTGCGGGCGCCCGTTCGTGCTCTGATGCCGTCGCGCACGCTGGCTCGGCCGCCGTCGGTGCCGCCGGCGGTTTAGCAAGGCAAGCGCTCCAAGCTAACCACGCGTCGCAGGCAAACGCCACGAACCGAGCCGTCCACGGTCAGACGAGCCAACCGAGCGGGCCCGGCCCTCGGCCTAGCCTTCTCTCCGGCACCGCTCTTTGCTCTGTTGTGGGTCCGGCTCGGCAGCCGCACCTCTAGCTCCGAGCCAGACAACCGGACCGGACCGAACTCCACCGACCGCACGTTGACCGGGCGCCCTCCGCAATTTCGGCTCGCACCTGCTCGCAAGCCATCTCTTGCCACGCCGCCGCCGCCGCCGCCGCCGCCGCCGCTCCAGCCGTTTGCTGTCCATCTCGACCTAGCCGAAACCTCCTGCTCGCGCCCGCCCTCTGACCGACTCCGAGCCAACGAGGACCACGCCTTCTTGGCCCCGCCCCACCCTCCTTTCTCGCCAGAGGCCGCCTTTTTTTCCCCCGAGGCCCCCGCTGACGCTGGCGCCATCCGACGTCTTTGGCTCGGTCGGTCGTGCTTGATTGTGGCGGTGGTGGTGGTGGTGGTGGTGGGGTCGCGTCGCTAGGCTCGACCAGCCGGTCATGGACGGACCGGCACCGCCCTCGCCTTGCTCCCTAGGCCATCGTCGGCGAGGCGTATAAAGGACGGCAGGAGCGGGTCAAGCTCCCTTCTTCTCCCCATCAACCCTCTCACTCACCCTCAACCTCCCAACCGCCCTCTCTCACTCCCTCCCCTTCACCGCCCTTCCTCTCACCCACCCAACCACCCACCTTCTCACTCACCTCCATCACCATGCGCTCGTCGTCCTCCGCCGTCGCCCTCCTGGCCCTCGCTTCGCTCGCCTCGGCCGCCCCCGTCCGCGTGCGTCTTCCCTTTTCGCTCACCGTCCTTCTCCCCCTCTAGGGCCGCCGCGCTGACCTCGCTCGTTCTGCCTCTTTCTCGCCCGCTCTTCTGCAGCGCGGAACGCTCGGCAACCTCCAGGAGACCGTCGAGGGCGCCACCGCCGACCTCGGCACGACCGTCACCGGCATCCCCGCCTCGGGCGGCGTCGTCGGCAACCTTGTGACTGGCCTGCTCGGCGTAGGCACCCCCGCTGCTCTCGGCACGACCGTCGAGGGTCTTGGCCAGGGACTCGGCCCGACCGTCGGTGGTCTTGCCACTTCTGGCGGCGCCGTCGGCGGCCTCGTCGGTGGCCTCGTTGGCCCTACCAAGGTCGGTCTCGCCTTAGTAGCTTGCGGCCCATCTGTCAACCCTCCTCAACCCTCGGCTGACCTCATTCCCTTCCCCCCTCCTCAGCGCGGAACGCTCGGCAACCTTCAGACGACCGTCGAGGGCGCGACCGAGAACCTCGGTGACACCGTTTCTGGCATTCCCGCCTCGGGTGGCGTCGTCGGCAACCTCGTGACCGGCCTCCTCGGCGTTGGCACCCCCGCCGCCCTCGGAACGACCGTCGAGGGTCTCGGCGATGGTCTTGGCCCTACTGTCGGCGGCCTTGCCACGTCGGGTGGTGCTGTCGGCGGTCTTGTCGGCAACCTTGTCGGCCCGACCAAGCGCGGCACGCTCGACAACCTCGGCACGACCGTCGAGGGTGCGACGGCCGACCTCGGCACGACCGTCGCCGGCATCCCTGCCTCGGGCGGCCTCGTTGGCAACCTCGTCGGCGGCCTTCTCGGCCCTGCTACCCCTGTCGCCCTCGGCGGCACCGTCGCCGGTCTCGGCCAGGGACTCGGCCCGACGGTTGGTGGACTTGCCCAGAGCGGCGGCGTCGTCGGCACGCTCGTCGGTGACCTCGTCGACCCGGCCAAGCGGGGCACGCTCGGCAACCTTCAGACGACCGTCGAGGGCGCTACCGCCGACCTCGGCAACACTGTGACCGGCATCCCTGCCTCGGGTGGCGTCGTCGGCAACCTCGTCACCGGCCTCCTCGGCGTTGGCACCCCCGCTGCTCTTGGCACGACCGTCGAGGGTCTCGGCCAGGGACTCGGCCCGACCGTCGGCGGCCTGGCCACCTCGGGAGGCGCTGTCGGTGGCCTTGTCGGCAACCTCGTCGGCCCGACCAAGTAAGCGCGGTGTCCTCTCCACACCCTGCTGGTTCTTCCGTCTCTGCTCCTCTCCTCTCTCGACGCCCGCCTGAGCGACTAGATTACGCACCGCATGCTTCCTCGCTCCCTTCGCGGCCTCGGCCTCACGCCCTCCGCCTCCATGCACATATAGCGCTCCTCGCCCTTGCGACCCCCTGTACCCACTAGAGCATCTCGGCCCCACCTCAACAACACACCCACTGTCTAGTACTTAAACCCCTCTCCGGCTACATATATGAGATTGCCGCTT
>Ga0308160_10008342_pt1 | contig 10118 bp, 8 predicted proteins | sample PhyFR1_FD_201036 | JGI IMG/M metagenome (GOLD analysis project Ga0308160, IMG submission 201036) | Phyllosphere microbial communities from UC Gill Tract Community Farm, Albany, California, United States - DLSLF.R1 | ecosystem: Host-associated > Plants > Phyllosphere > Unclassified | place: USA...
TTGCGGGGCGTTGTTGTTTGTAGCGATGATTATCTGAGCCATGATGGATCGATACAGCCGTAGGGTGGACGGCTCTACCCTGCTGGTGGATGACCATGCTGCCTGGACGCCGTCCACGCGTTCAAACTCACGATGACACACCGCGCCGGATTGGCGTTCGTTGAACGCGTGGGCGGCGTAGCGGCCGCGGGACAGCACGCCGCCGGGTGTAGCCGACCACCCTACGCGAATCACCTCAGACGAAGGCGCTCGACAAGGCCCCGACCGAGGCATCCTTGACGATCTCGTAGCAGGTGCAGGCCGCCGCCGCCAGCCCGACCGGATCGAGGATCTCGATGTTGCCGCGGCTGTAGATGATCAGGCCCTGCTGCTGCAGCGCACTGGCGGCCTTGGTCACGCCGACCCGGCGCACGCCGAGGGCATGGGCCAGGAACTCGTGCGTGAGGTGGAATTTGTCGGATTGGAGGCGGTCGCGCGTGATCAGCAGCGAGCGCGCCAGGCGCGCCTCGAGCACGTGGAAGCGGCTGCAGACGGCGATCTGGATCGCCTGCGCCAGCAGGGTGTCGGTGTAGCGGTACAGCACCCGCTGCAGCGCCGGGTTGCGCGCGAACTCGGCGCGGAAGTCGCTGCTCGTCATGCGGCTGGCGCTGCCCGGCCGCTGGACCACGGCGCGCACCTGCGCCGTCTGGTGGCCGAGCGCGACGGTGGCGCCGAGCATGCCTTCGCGCCCGACCAGGCCGACTTCGAGCGTCAGGCGCCCGCCGGCCACGCCGAGCAGCGAGATCAGGCAATCGTGCGGAAAGTAGATGTGGTGGAAAGGCTCGCCCGCTTCGGACAGCACCTCCCCGGCCTCGACCTTCACCTGGTCGAGCATGGGCAATACCTGGGCCAGCTCCTGCGGCGGGAGCGCGGCCAGCAACAAATTGGCGTTGTGCTCGGCGACGTCGTGGGAAGCGGCAAAGTTCATCGGACCCTCGTAGTGGGCTGCACGGGTCCCGCCTTTGCTGGAAAGGAAGGGCCGCGGACAGCGGATACATTTGCAAACAATTTCGATCAGAGTAAAGCCGACCATAGGAAGAAGTATGTTCGGTGACGCACGGAATAGCTTGTTGTTCCTGAGGACAATCCACCATGTCGACCGGGCGCGCTGCCTGGCCGTGCGGGCCGTATGAGCGGCCTGCAATCTGTCGAGGACAAGCCATGAACAATATTCCACATCCCCCAGCGCGCGCCCAGCACCACCCGCTCCTCCTGATCGCGGCGCTTGCCGTCGTCCTGTTCTGCCTGGTCGGCACCGCCGCCATCATGGGCTGGATTCCATCTTCGATCGGCGGCAACAGCAGCCGCCAGTTGAGCGAGGCCGACCGCGCCGCGCTGGCCGCCACCCTGCCGCCTGCGGCGGAGAGCGCGCCCGCCGTGCCGGCAGCCGATCCGCTGGCGCAGCAGGCCGCGGGCACGGCCGCACCCGCCTATCCGGCCCAGCAGCTGGCCCAGGGCTATGCGCCCGCACCCGCCATTGCTCCTGCGCCCGCAGCCGAGCCGGCGCCCGTCGCGCATCCGAAGGCCGAGAACAAGCCGGTGCAGGTGGCCGCCGCCGACACGCCCAAGTGGTGCAGCAACTGCGGCAACATCGAATCGGTACGCGCCATCAAGCAGCGCGCCCAGGGCAGCGGCCTGGGTGCGGCCGGCGGCGCCGTGGTCGGCGGCCTGCTCGGCAACCAGATCGGCGGCGGCCATGGGCGCCAGCTGGCCACGGTTGCCGGCGCCATCGGCGGCGCCGTGGTCGGCAACCAGGTCGAAGGCAACATGAAGGCCACCACCACCTACGAAATCCGCGTGCGCCTGGACGACGGCAAACTGCGCACCTTCCACCAGAGCAGCCAGCCGCAGTGGCGCAACGGCGACCGCGTGCGCATCGTCAAGGGGCGCCTGCGCGCCGCCTGATCCAGCTCAACCATTCCCTTTTCGAGGCCGGTCATCCGCAAGGATGCCCGGCCTTGATATTTTCTCCAGTGCAATGTGCGGCAACGCACGGAATTACTGCTGAGCTGGCATGAGAATGTTTCTGCGCCGGAAACTAGCCGCACACCAGCGGCAGCGTCACCGGCGCAAGACACCAACCATCGAAAAGGGGATTACCATGAATAGCCTCGCGTGGATCGGCATTATTGTCTGGGGATTGGTCGTGACGGCCTTCGGCCTGGTGTCGGTGGGACCGCCGCTGCCGCAGGACCATGCGGTGGCCCCGCACGACGTCACCTTGCTGGTGGCCGGCGGCCTGCTGACCTGCCTGATCGGGGTGGTCGGCCTGCTCGGCTTCATGGGCTGGATTCCTGGCCTGCAGGGTGCGGGGATGCAAAAAGAACAAAAATCTCGCGCTTAATGTGGGCCATCGAACGGTGGTGCTGAGCAGCTCGACGCATACTGGATTCACCGCGCCACTGACGGCGCATATGTCAGAGGAGACTCATCATGCTCTATACCATTGCCATCGTTTTGATCGTCCTGTGGCTGCTTGGCCTGGTCACCTCGTACACGATCGGCGGCTTCATCCACATCCTGCTGGTCGTTGCCGTGATCATGATCCTGGTTCGCCTGATCAGCGGTCGAGGCATATAGGCGCCAGCGCGTGAGTGACGCTTCCCGCGTCGGCTTGCCGCCCGCGTTTGCATCGGCAAACGCATGCGCCAACAGATGTTGTACCACCAATCCGTTTCGCGGACGTGCCCGCAGGGTGCGCCTACGAAACGGATTTTTTTTCTAGGAGAGCGATTATGACTACCAAACTCACCACTTCCGTCATTGCAGCCACCGTCCTCGCGCTTGGCGTGAGCGGTTGCGCCGACATGAGCGCCACCCAGCGCGGCACCGCCACCGGCGCCGGCGCCGGTGCGGCCCTCGGCGCCATCATCGGCGGCACCACCGGCGGCGGCGGCGGCAGCCGCGCCACCAAGGGCGCCGTCCTCGGCGGCGCCGCCGGCGCCGTGATCGGCAATATCTGGTCCAAGCGCATGGAGCAGCAGAAGCAGGCCATGGAACAGGCCACGCAAGGCACCGGCGTGCAGGTCTCGCAGACCTCGGATAACCGCCTGAAGCTGGAAATCCCGAGCGACATTTCCTTCGACACCGGCCGTTCGGACATCAAATCGAACTTCCAGCCCATCCTCCAGCGCTTCGCCAGCACGCTGCAGGAAAATCCGAACACGAACGTCGTCATCATCGGCCACACCGACAATACCGGCAACGTGTCGATCAACCAGCCGCTGTCGGTCGACCGCGCCTCGCGCACCCGCGACTACCTGGCGGGCCGCGGCGTGAATCCGAACCGCATCACCATCGAAGGCCGCGCCGACCGCGAGCCGATCGCCAACAACAACGACGCTGCCGGCCGCGCCCGCAACCGCCGCGTCGAGATCTACGTTGCCGAACCCGCCCGAGGCTGAAGTCTTTACAGCATAAGCTGAATCGGCCCCGAGAATAAGTTTTCCTTATTCTCGGGGCCTTTTTGTATAGACGTCTAGACGATTTTTTCGTCTATAGCCCTATGAACGGAGGGTATACCTGTTGTGTTAATCAAACAAACATCCAATCACATTTGACATTTGTTTATCCGAAATGCTTTTATGTTGCCCTCAAGCGCTACTGGCTGCTTGAGTAATCTATTAACAGCAACAAACCGAGCGTCAGCGCCAACCGGCCCGGCCACAAGCCGACACCGCAACAGCGAGACGCCCTGTGAAAGAAGCATCGGAGATTTTCTTGACTAAGCAGCATCTCGCAGTAAAGCGCAGCGTTGTCGCTGTCGCCCTGACCCTGGCGTCGTCCAGCGTCGTTTTCGCGCAGCAGGAAGCTGCCGCCCCGGTCACCAAGGTGTACGTCACCGGTTCCAACATCAAGCGCGCTGACAAGGAAGGTTCCTCGCCGGTTACCACCCTGAACGCCAAGCAGATCGCCGCCACCGGCGCCAATACCGTGGCCGAGCTGCTGCAAACCGTGCCGGCCTTCGGCTCGGGCACCGCAACCGACATCACCGACGGCAGCTTCACCCGTGGCGCCGCTACCGCCTCGATGCGCGGCCTGGGCTCGTCGTCGACCCTGGTCCTGCTGAACGGCCGCCGCATCACCGCTTCGGCCTATGCCGACCCGAACCAGGGCAAGTCGGCCGTCTATGACCTGAACAGCATCCCGGTCTCGGCCATCGAACGCGTCGAGATCTTCAAGGATGGCGCATCGGCCGTGTACGGCTCGGACGCGATTGCCGGCGTCATCAACTTCATCACCAAGTCGGACTACCAGGGCGCCGAAATCTCGGCCTCGACCAGCGCCAACGACGACGGCGAGTTCGCTCGCAGCAACGTCAACGGCGTGTTCGGCTTCGGCGACCTGGAGAAGGACCGCTTCAACGCCTTCGTCAGCTTCGACCTGGCCCAGCGCAGCCGCACCGGCATGAAGGACGTCAAGGACATCCAGAGCGCGATGTACAACGACGTCAACGCGCGCCTGAATCCGTACGGCAGCTACGTGTCGAACCAGCCGTTCTTCTTCCGCGAGCAGACCCCGGGCGCGCGCGACTTCAAGACCTCGTCCGCCTACAACGCCGACATCATCAACCAGACCGCGGGTTGCGATCCGTCGCAGCTGATCACCGGCGGCGCCGAGCACAACATCCGCCCGACCTCGATGCTGTACGGCCGCACCTTCTGCAACTACGACGTCAACAACGCGTACGACGTGCAGAGCAAGGGCAAGGACGCCAACATCCTGTCGAAGCTGACCGTCCAGCTGACCCCGGACATCACCTCGTTCACCGAACTGGGCTATAGCCGCACCGAACGCCAGTACACCGGCGTGCCGATCTCGCTGGTCAGCACCACCGCCAGCACCGTGTTCAGCGCCGACGGCCTGCCGGTCAATTACCAGATGATCCTGCCGGCCGGCCACCCGGACAATCCGTTCGCCGACTCGCGCGCCGCTGTCGCCTACCGCTTCACGGATGCGAACTCGGGCAGCAAGAACGTCAACACCGCCTACCGCTTCCTGACCGGCCTGAAGGGCACGACCGGCCAGTTCGACTGGGAATCGGGCTTCCTGATCAACCGCAGCGAACGCGAAGAAAGCATCTTCGGCCGCCTGTACCGTCCGACCATCGAGCGCATCGCGTCCGAAGGCCGTACCCTGGCCGAAACCGCGGCCGACCCGAGCGCCGTGCGCAACCTGACCAACCGCGGCTACGCCCAGGTCATGCAGCTCGACGCCAAGGCCTCGACCACCCTCGGCCAGCTGGCCGGCGGCGACATCGGCCTGGCCTTCGGCGGCGAAATCCGCCAGGAAAAGATCGCCCTGACCCCGGATGAACTGACCCAGCGCGGCGAGATCATCGGCCTGGCCAACTCGATCGTCAACGGCCGCCGCATGGTCAAGTCGGCCTTCGTCGAACTGCGCACCCCGTTCACCAAGAACTTCGAGATGGACTTTGCCGGCCGCTACGACAAGTACCCGACCGAATCGAACTTCGTACCGAAGGTCGGCGCGAAATGGGAAGTCAACGACAAGCTGACCTTCCGCGGCACCTACGCCGAAGGCTTCCGCGCACCGGCCCTGACCCAGGTCTCCCCGGGCGGCGTGCAGTCCTTCCTGAACAGCTTCACCGACCCGGTGCGCTGCCCTGACCAGCAGAATCCGCTGCCAGGCGCCGACCAGCTCGACTGCTCGAAGAGCATCTCGAACATGTCGACCCCGAACCCGCAGCTGAAGTCGGAAACCTCGAAGAGCTACTCGTTCGGCGCGATCATCAACCCGACCCGCAACCTCGACATCCTGATCGACTACTATAAGATTCGTAAGGAAAACGAGACCGCCCTGCAATCGTCGACCTTCGTCGCCGAACACCAGGACCAGTTCCCGGATCTCGTGATCCGCGACCAGAACCCGGCCAACCAGCTGGTCGACGCCAACGGCAACGTGATCCCGAACTCGGGTCCGCTGCAGGCGATCAACACCATGTACGTGAACCAGGGCGCCACCGAAGTCACCGGTATCGACCTCGAGATCGCACACCGCCTGTCGCTGGGCGACATGGGCCGCCTGACCACCAAGCTGGACTGGAACCACGCGATCTCCTTCCGCCGCGCCGAACAGCCTGGCGACAGGGAGACCAACCTGGTCGGCACCATCGGCGGCCTGTCGAACTGGGCCACCTCGGTCGGCGAAGTGCCGCGCAACCGCGCGACCGTGTCGACCAACTGGACCATGGGCGTGCACTCGCTGACCGGCTCGGTCGACTACGTCTCCGGCGTGTCGATGCTGCAGCGTAGCGACAACTACGAGTTCTACGAGACCCCGATGTGCTACTACGGCGTCGATCCAGTGACGGGCACGACCCAGGCCGGCGGCCTGCCGAAGTTCTCGAACTGGACCTCGAAGTGCGAAGTGGCGTCGTGGACCACCGTGAACCTGGCGTACAGCTACACCGGCTTCAAGAACTGGACCCTGTCGGCCAACATCCGCAACCTGTTCGACCGTGCCGCGCCGTACGATCCTTCGTACGACACCGAGGGCTTCAACTCGCAGCTGCACAATGGTTTCGGCCGTTACTTCCGCCTGACCGCAAGCTACAAGTTCTAAACGGACTGCCTGCTTGACCAGAACCGCCCGGCCGCAACGCCGGGCGGTTTTTTTTATGCGCAGCGTGCTTGATCCGGCACATGGCCAGGCTCGACGCCGCGCAAGCCGGCGCCCGATCCGGCACGCGATAGTAGCGCTTCACTTCGGCAACATTTCCTATCGCCATCATGCGCGACACCTTCCAGGCTCCTACCATCGACCTCGACCACGCAACGCCGGCTGCCGCCTTGTGGCGGCCCTCGATGGTGGCCGCCTGGAGCCTGGTCTTCACCCCCGCCTTCGGCTCCTGGCTGCTGATGCACAACTGGCGCGCCCTGGGCCAGCACGGGGCGGCAAGCCGGGCCCGGCTGTGGCTGGGCGCCAGCCTGGCGATGCTGGCGCTGCAGGTGCTAGCTGGCGCCATCAACCGGCGCCTGAACGGCGACTCGCCACTGATGGCCTGGCTGGCCCTGGCCTGGCTGCTGCTGTGGCTGCTCGGCGCGGCCTGGCCGCAGTGGATCGCGGTGCGCCGCCAGTATGGCCGGCGCTATGCGCGGCGCGGCTGGAACGGCGCGCTCGGGCTGGCGGTGGTGCTGGGCGGTGCCTGCTGGGCCGGCGGCTTCCTGTTCACCGCCCTGCTGCTGTCGTTTACCTGAACAAGCCCTCCCCTCACGCCGGTCGCGCCGATCGGTTATAGTGCCCGCCCGGCCGCCCCGCAGCCGGCGTCGTTCTTTCTCGCCATCACCTTCGATGTGTACGCTGCCGTACCAAGTGCGGCGGTCTCAACGCGTACACTGTCAATCAAGAAAACCGGATTATTTATGCTCGCCATTCTCGAACGCATCGACCCGCACAGCGACCGCATCGACCTGCTGGTCGAACTGGTCTGCAGCCTGCGTCCCAGGCGGCGCGACGGCGGGCAGGCGCGCGCCAACGTGCGCACCCTGGCGCAGCTCCTGCGCGGCAATCCGGCCCAGGCCTGGGCCCTGCGCAGCTACATCGTCACCCTGCTCGAGAAGCGCCGCCATACCAGCCTGTACAGCGATGTCGGCATCCTCTCGAACGACGGTTTCTTTACCGAACTCAAGCGCCGCATCGCCTACCGCGTGCTGCCGCCCGCGCTCGATGACATCTATTTGTCCGACGCCCTCGCCGGCGTGCTGTATGCCGAGGACGACCACGAATGGATCCGCGCCGTGCCCGACGCCGACTGGCTGGCCCTGTTCGACGTGGTGGCCTACGCGCCGCCGCCGCAGGACGCGAAAGCCGACCGTGCGCGCTATGTCACGCTGACCGGCATCCTGGACGCGATCCGCACCCTGTCCTGCCGTATCTGCGCGCTCGGCCTGGAGCCGCTGCTGGTGCACAGCTACAGCCAGATCGAGGATTTCGATTCGCCCTTCCTGATGCAGAACATCGAGGTCAACGGCTACCTCGACGCCTATGCGCGCCATCTCGACGGCGTGATGGACCGCCCCGACGATCCGCGCCATTTGCTGGTGATGCTGGACCAGTGCGACGAAGTGGTGGCGAAGATCCGCCGCAACTCGCTGTCGGTCGGCACCAGCGTGGCCCTGACCTATGTGCTGGTGGCCATTACCCAGAGCATCGCGCGGCTGCGCAAGCTGCTGTTCCTGGTCGACACCAGCGAGGCGGCCGAGCCGCCGACCGTGACCGCCCCGCTCGCGCTCGACGCGCCCGGATCGCCGGACAGTCCCGGGCAGGAGCGCCCCGGACAGGAGCGTCCCGGCTATAGCGGCACGATGCTGCCGGCCACGGTCGCACAGCCGGCTCCGCCGCCGGTGAGCGAACGGCGGGCCGCCGCCCTGGCCCTGGCCCAGGAACTGATCGAGGCGCACAACACCAAGTACCAGGTCGGCGGCCTGTTCCGCGAAAACATCCACCTGCTGGCGCGCAACGTCACCGAGAATGCCAGCCGCACCGGCGAGCACTACATTGCCGAAAGCCGCGCCGGCCTGCGCCGCATGTTCGGCGCCTCGGCCGGGGCCGGTTTCATCGTCGGCTTCATGGCGATGTTCAAGATCCTGCTCGGCTACCTGCGCGCCGCGCCGCTGGTCGAATCCTTCCTGTTCAGCATGAACTACTCGCTCGGCTTCATGCTGGTGCACATGCTGCACTGGACGATCGCCACCAAGCAGCCCGCCATGACGGCCCAGCGCATCGCCGCCGGCCTGCACAGCCGGGACGGGCGCGGCATCGATTTCGACAGCATGGCCGAGCTGGTCAATAAAGTGTTCCGCACCCAGATCGTGTCGGTGCTCGGCAACGTCGTGGTTGCCTTCCCGACGGCGCTGGTGATCGCGATCGCCTTCCAGCAGATGATGGGGCGCCACCTGGTCAGCGTCGACAAGGCGCACCACCTGCTGCACGACATCGATCCCTTCCATACGCCGGCCCTGTTCTATGCCGCGATTGCCGGCGTCTGGCTGTTCGTCGCCGGTTTGATTTCCGGCTACTACGACAACAAGGCCCTGTACACGCGCATGGGCCAGCGCGTGCGCCAGCTGCGCTGGCTCGGCTGGCTGCTGGGGAGCGAGCGCCGCGCGCGGGTGTCGGTCTACATCGAGGACAATCTCGGCGGCCTGATGGGTAACTTCTTCTTCGGCATCCTGCTCGGCACCACCGGCACGGTCGGCTACCTGCTCGGGCTGCCGCTCGACATTCGCCACGTCACCTTCTCGACCGCGAACTTCGCCACCGCCCTGGTCGCGCTCGACTACCAGATGAGCTGGCCGATGATCGCGAATGCCGCCGCCGGCGTGGCCCTGATCGGCGCCGTCAATTTGCTGGTCAGCTTCAACCTGGCGCTGTGGGTGGCGCTGCGTGCACGCAATATCCGCTTCACCCGCAGCATCTTGCTGATGCGCGCGCTCGGCCGGCGCTTCCTGCACGCGCCGTTCGACTTCTTCATGGGGCCCAGGGACATCGACGTCGTCGACGTCCCGCCCGAGGTCAATCAAGGACACAACAAATGAACAAGCACCGCCTGTCGCTGTGGATCGCCGCGCTCGCCTTCCTGGGCGTGGTCGCCTCCTGCAAGACCCTGCCGAATGCCGAGCACTTGCCGGAAACGCCGGCCAAGGCGGTGCCGACGGTGGCCACCGCCAAGGGCACGCTGAGCCAGGCGCAATCGTCGAAGCTGCTGTCGCGGCGCTGGGCGAACGCCACGCCCGACCTGAAGTCGCTGGCCGTGCTCGAGGAGCAGGCCACCGGCGTGCCCCTGATCGCCGGCAACAACGTGCAGCTGCTGTTCGACGGCCCGGCCACCCTGCGCGCCATGATCGAGGCGGTGCGCAGCGCCAAGTCCACGATCAACCTGGAAACCTATATCTTCGACCAGGACCCGATCGGCCTGCAGTTCGCCGAGCTGCTGATGGAAAAGCGGCGCCAGGGCGTGGTGGTGAACGTGATGTACGACAGCGTCGGCACCATCGGCACGCCGCAAGCCTTTTTCGACAACATGCGCGCCGCCGGCGTCAACATGCTGGCCTTTA
>Ga0308160_10008343_pt1 | contig 10118 bp, 8 predicted proteins | sample PhyFR1_FD_201036 | JGI IMG/M metagenome (GOLD analysis project Ga0308160, IMG submission 201036) | Phyllosphere microbial communities from UC Gill Tract Community Farm, Albany, California, United States - DLSLF.R1 | ecosystem: Host-associated > Plants > Phyllosphere > Unclassified | place: USA...
GCGCGGTGCGAAGTCCGACAGCTCGGTCTTCACGGTCGGCATGGCCTTCTGCATTTCACCCAGGATGTGCTGGCGGCCTTCCTTGGCTTGCGCCAGCGCCACTTGCATGATTTCCTTGGTGATGCCCTGGATCTTGATGTCCATCTGCAGTGCGGTAATGCCGGCGGCGGTACCTGCGACCTTGAAGTCCATGTCGCCCAGGTGATCTTCATCGCCCAGGATGTCGGTCAGGACCGCGAACTTGCCGCCTTCCTTGATCAGACCCATGGCGATGCCGGCCACGTGCGCTTTCATTGGCACGCCGGCGTCCATCAGCGCCAGGCAGCCGCCGCAGACCGAGGCCATCGACGACGAACCGTTCGACTCGGTGATTTCCGAGACCAGGCGCACCGAGTAGCTGAAGTCTTCAGGGTTGGGCAGCGCGGCGATCAGCGCGCGCTTGGCCAGGCGGCCGTGGCCGACTTCGCGGCGCTTCGGGGTGCCCACGCGACCGGTTTCGCCGGTAGCGAACGGAGGCATGTTGTAGTGCATCATGAAGTCGTCGGTATACTCGCCCATCAGCGCGTCGATCTTCTGGCTGTCGCGCGCGGTGCCGAGGGTCGCCACGACCAGCGCCTGGGTTTCACCGCGGGTGAACAGGGCCGAGCCGTGGGTGCGTGGCAGCACGCTCGAACGGATCGAGATCGGACGCACGGTGCGGGTGTCGCGGCCGTCGATGCGTGGTTCGCCTTCCAGGATCTGCGAGCGCACGATCTTGGCTTCCATGTCGAACAGGATGTTGCCCACGTCTGCTGCGTCGGCGGCTTCGCCGGCGGCAGCCAGGTCGGCCATCACTTCCGACGACAGCGACTTCAGCTTCTGCTGGCGTGCCGATTTTTCGCGGGTCTGGTAGGCGTCGCGGATCTTGGCGCCGGCCAGTTCACCGACGCGCGCGATCAGCGCTTCGTTCTTCGGCGCCGGCGCCCATTCGACTTCCGGCTTGCCGCCTTCGGCGACCAGGTCGTGGATCGCGTCGATCACGACTTTCATCTGGTCGTGACCGAACACGACCGCGCCGAGCATGACTTCCTCGGACAGCTGCTGGGCTTCCGATTCCACCATCAGGACGGCGGTTTCGGTACCGGCCACGACCAGGTCCATCTGCGAGGTCTTGAGCTCGGTGGTGGTCGGGTTCAGGATGTACTGGCCGTTGGCGTAGCCGACGCGCGCGGCGCCGATCGGGCCCGCGAACGGGATGCCGGCGATGCACAGGGCGGCCGAGGCGCCGATCATCGAGGGGATGTCCGGATCGATTTCAGGGTTGACCGACAGCACGTGGATGATGACCTGGACTTCGTTCAGGTAGCCTTCCGGGAACAGCGGACGGATCGGACGGTCGATCAGGCGCGAGGTCAGGGTTTCTTTTTCCGACGGACGGCCTTCGCGTTTGAAGAAACCGCCAGGGATCTTACCCGCAGCATACGTTTTCTCGAGGTAGTCGACGGTCAGCGGGAAGAAATCCTGGCCCGGCTTGGCGTCCTTGCGTGCGACCACGGTTGCCAGCACGACGGTATCTTCGACCGACACGACGACGGCGCCGCTTGCCTGGCGCGCGATTTCACCCGTCTCCAGGGTGACAGTGTGTTGACCGTACTGGAAGGTTTTCGTAACTTTGTTAAACATTGGGGTAGCCCTTTCATTTTGCCGACAGATTTTCAGGAGCTGTCGTTCACCTCTCACCACGTGCCGCCTTGGGCGGCATTTGCTGCAATATTATCGTTTCCAAAAACGACAATGCCCGCGCTAGTCACCTGGCGCAGGCATTTTTTGACTAAATCTTCTGAAGCAAGTGCTTGCGAATTACTTACGCAGGCCCAGTTTCGAGATCAGATCGCGGTAACGGTTCAGATCCTTGTTCTTCAGGTAGGCCAGCAGGCTCTTACGACGGTTGACCATCATGATCAGGCCGCGGCGCGAGTGGTGATCCTTCTTGTGCTCTTTGAAGTGACCGTTCAGGTCGTTGATGCGTGCGGTCAGCAGCGCGACTTGCACTTCTGGGGAACCGGTGTCTTTTTCGCCACGGGCGTTGTCCGCGATGATCGCGGCCTTGTTGATCGTTTCAACCGACATGATGTTACCTTTCACATGCGGTGCAAGAGTCGGAACCCAGCGCACCGTGATTAATCAAATACCTGTCCGGATTGGACAGACCCGCTAGTATAGTGCAAAACGCCGGTGCAAACCAGTATTAGTGGTCAGGGGACAAAAAGTCGCTGTCGCGCCGGGACAGTCCGCAGCCTGCAGGCCAGCTCGTTACAGGTGAACCCATGAACACGATAATCAAATTGACAACGCTTTGCAGCATCCTGCTGCTGGCCGGCTGCGCCACGCGCACCCCGCCCAGCCCCGGCGACCCGGCCGACGTGGTCCAGGCCAAGCTGGGCGCGCCGACCGCCGTCTACGCCGACGGCGCGGACCGCTCGCTCGAGTACGCCACCGGGCCGATGGGTCAGTATACGTGGATGGCGCGGCTGGGGCCGGACGGCCGGCTGGCGTCCTACGAGCAGGTGCTCACGGGCGAGAAATTTGCCACGATCAAGATTGACCAGGCGACCAAGGAGCAGGTGCTGCACACCCTGGGCCGGCCGGCCGAGCGCTCGCGCGTCGCCATGCACAATTACGAAGTGTGGTCTTATCGCTACAAGGAAGCGGGCGTGTGGAATTCGCTGATGCATGTCCACTTCGACCAGCAGGGCGTGGTGCGGCAGATGATGAACGGGCCGGATCCCATGTACGATCCAAGGGACCGCGGCTACTGGTAAGCGTCAGGGCGTTGGCGCGGGCGCCAGGCGTGCGCCGTCGCTGCGCACGAATCGCTCGATGGCGTCCAGGCTCGGCGCCAGGCGGCGCAGCGGCGACGACGACAGCGAGGCGACCAGGGTCAGGTGGTTCACACCCTCGTAATACTCTTCCTGCACCGGCACGCCGGCCGCGCGCAGCTTGTGCGCCAGCACGCCCGTATTGCGCTCGGGATTCACGGTCTTGTCGTTGCGGGCGGCAATCAGGAGCGCCGGCGGCGCCATGCCGCTCACGTGGTTGACCGGCTGCGAATCGGGTGGGGTATCCGGATAGTGGAACACCGGGCGCGTGGTCTCGTTCTCGACCGGCAAGAAGTTATACGGACCCGCCATCCCGATCCAGCCGCGCAGGATGCCCGGCCCAGTGCCCTGCTCGCGCAGCCAGCGCGCATCGAGCGCCAGCATCGCCGCGTTATAGGCGCCGGCGCTGTGACCCATCGCAAAGATATGTTTCGGATCGCCCCCATAGCTTGCGATGCGGCGCGAAGTCCAGGCCAGCGCCTCGGCGCTGTCTTCCAAAAATGCGGGATAGCGCACCTGCGGATACAGGCGGTAGTCGGGAATGACGACCACGAAGCCGCGCGCGGCCAGGGCCCGGCCCACGAAGGCGTATTCTTCGCGCTCGCCGCTGACCCAGTTGCCGCCGTAGAAGAACACGATGACCGGTGCCTTGCCAGCGCCTTTCACGGGGCGGTAGATGTCGAGCACATGGCGTGGATTCGGGCCATATGCTGCCGAGGAGACCGAGCGCGACGGCCCGCCAGGAGACACGGCGTTGACCAGGGTCAGCGGAGAACAGGCGCTCAGCGCGCCTGCCAGCAGCAGGATGGCAACGGTGGATACTGCAGCAGTTCGCTTCCGCATCATTCGAGCGCGCCCTTTCGCGCCTAGCGCCGCATGCTGTCGTCGGGCTCGTCGTCGAGCGGGATGATGCTGACCCGTTTGCCCTTGGCGCGCTGCCAGGCAAACACGGCATAGCCGGACAGGCCATAGATCACGAAGATCGGCCACAGCACCTTGGGCGGATCGATCGCGAGCAGCGCCAGCACCAGCGCGATCAGGAACACGGCGATGAACGGGACCGACTTCTTGAAATTGATGTCCTTGAAACTGTAGAACGGCACGTTCGACACCATTGTCAGGCCGGCGAACACGGTGATGCACCAGGACACCCAGTCGACCTTGCGCGCGCTGACGCTGATGTCGGGATCGGTCATCATCATGACGAAGCCAATCACCAGGGCCGCAGCGGCCGGGCTCGGCAAGCCCTGGAAGAAGCGCTTGTCGACCACCTCGATATTGGTATTGAAACGCGCCAGGCGCAGGGCGGCGCAGGCGCAGTAGATGAAGGCCGCGAGCCAGCCCAGCTTGTCCAGGCCGCGCAGCGACCATTCATAAATCACCAGCGCCGGGGCGGCGCCGAACGAGACCATGTCGGACAGGCTGTCGTACTGGGCGCCGAACTCGGACTGGGTATTGGTCAGGCGCGCGATGCGCCCATCCAGGCCATCGAGGATCATCGCCACGAACACCGCCCAGCAGGCGTGCTCGAAGCGCTGGTTCATGGCCATGACGATGGCATAGAAACCGCAGAACAGCGCAGCGGTGGTGAAGGCGTTCGGCAGCAGGTAGATGCCGCGGCCGCGCTCGCCGACCTGGCGGTCTTCCGCGCGGCGCCCGAAGCGCTTTTTCAGACGCGAGAAGCGTGGACCCTTGGGCGTCGTACCTGGTGTTCTTCTTCGTGGAAAGGTTGGCATAAGCAATCGTCTTCAAGTAAGTCGCCGAGCGACAGTTCCCCCACATTATAGAGGCGGGACACGCGTTAGCGGAACACTACGCTAACCCAGCAGCAGAATGCATGGCGCTTACTTGAATAACGGTCGCTATTACTTGAACTTGACCTTGCCGACCAGGCGCATCTGGAGGGTGGTTTCGCCCGGCTCGAAGCTCGGTTCCGACATCTCGTCGCCCATCTCGCGCTTGGCGCTCATGCGCATCATGGCGGGCGCCGCCTGGGCATCGCCAGCATAGTTGCCGGAACCTTCGAAGTCGACCGTATCGAGCACGGCGTCGCCCGGCTGGCGGCCCATGGCCTTGGCGATCGAGACGATGCGCTCGTTCAGGTTGCGGTAGGTGGCGCCGATGCGCTGGTCGTCCAGGCGTTTTTCGGTCTCCGGGCTCAGGCCGAAGTTCACATTATTGATCTGCAAGACCTTCTGGGCCGCGGCGGCGGTCTTCGGCAGCGCGGCCAGGTTGGTCGTTTTCACTTCCAGGTACTGGCCGACGCGCCAGGCGACCGGCACCGGCTTGACCGGCTGCGTGGTCGTGCGGCCGACCGGCTGGGGCGGCACTTCCGGGTAGACCGGATAGGTGTAGTAGCCCTGGGTCTTGAGTTCGGCATTCGGATCGGCGCGGCGCACGATCGCGGTGCCCTCCTTCATCTTGCGGTTGACGCGGTCGGCGGCGGCATTCTTGTCCTTGTCGTGCTCTTCGACGGCGAACACCACCGTGGCCTGGTCATTGGCGTGCTTCACCTCGCCAAAGGCAGGCACGACGACCATGGTGCCGCTGGTGGCGGGCGACGACTGGCTTTGCGCCTGGGCGGCGCTGAACGCGAGGACCAGGGCGGCAGCGACGAGGGATTTGGAAACGGCCATTTATTATTCTCCAGTAAGTTGCGACGAATGTCTGACTTACTTATACGATACCGCCGGGGGCGCTTCCGTCGTGATTTTGTAATGGACAGTTGCAATTGAGTAGCTTTGGGGGCGGATTTGTAACAGTATCCGGTCGCGTTACGATGTCCGCCAACCCAATTGGCGTCAGATGAATTTCGTACGCCTTCAAACAACGTCGTCCCCGCGAAGGCGGGGACCCAAGCTTGCCAGCGCTGCCTCTGTTACTTTGAGTGGCCTGCACAGGACTTGGGTCCCCGCCTGCGCGGGGACGACGATTTAACGCTAGCGGTCGAGAGAGGTTGAGGCGTCTATACTCTGGCTGGGGCAGCTACTTGATTGGCTCAAGTGGCCTGCACAGGACTTGGGTCCCCGCCTGCGCGGGGACGACGGTTCAGCGCTCTCGGTGGAGGAACGTAGCGGTTCCTCCACTATTCAACGACCTTAGTTCTTCGACTGATCCACCAGCTTGTTCTTGGCGATCCACGGCATCATGCCGCGCAGCTTGGCGCCGACTTCCTCGATCTGGTGCTCGGCCGTCAGGCGGCGGCGCGAGATCAGGGTCGGGGCGCCGGCCTTGTTTTCCAGGATGAAGCTCTTGGCGTATTCGCCGGTCTGGATGTCCTTCAGGCACTGGCGCATGGCGTTCTTGGTGTCTTCGGTCACGATGCGCGGGCCGGTCACGTACTCGCCATACTCGGCGTTGTTCGAGATCGAGTAGTTCATGTTGGCGATGCCGCCTTCGTAGATCAGGTCGACGATCAGCTTCAGTTCGTGCAGGCACTCGAAGTAGGCCATCTCGGGTGCGTAGCCGGCTTCGGTCAGGGTCTCGAAGCCCGCCTTGATCAGCTCGACCGCGCCGCCGCACAGCACGGCCTGCTCGCCGAACAGGTCGGTCTCGGTCTCTTCACGGAAGTTGGTCTCGATGATGCCGGCGCGGCCACCGCCGTTGGCCATCGCATACGACAGCGCGATGTCGCGCGCCGAGCCCGACTTGTCCTGGTACACGGCGACCAGGTGCGGCACGCCGCCGCCCTGACTATAGGTGCCGCGCACGGTGTGGCCGGGCGCTTTCGGGGCGACCATGATCACGTCGAGGTCGGCGCGTGGCACGACCTGGCCGTAGTGGACATTGAAGCCGTGGGCGAAGGCCAGCACCGCGCCCTGCTTGGCGTTCGGGGCGACGTTCTTGTTGTAGACCTCGGCGATGTTCTCGTCCGGCAGCAGGATCATGATGACATCGGCGTTCTTCACCGCGTCGTCGACGTCCGCGACTTTCAGGCCCGCTTGCTCGACCTTGCCCCACGAGGCGCCGCCGCGGCGCAGGCCGACGGTGACGTTGACGCCCGATTCACTCAGGTTCTGCGCGTGGGCGTGGCCCTGCGAGCCGTAGCCGATGATGGCGACGTTCTTGCCTTTGATGAGGGAGAGGTCGCAGTCCTTGTCGTAGAAAACTTTCATTTTGGGTGTCCTGTATTTTGAGTAATGTATTTGGTGGTGTGCGGGCGTCGGGCGTCGGCGGGAAACCCGCCCACCCGACGTTGTTCTTTATCTGCTCGTCAGACTTTCAGGATGCGTTCGCCGCGCCCGATGCCGGAGCCGCCGGTGCGCACCGTCTCGAGGATGGAGGCGCGGTCGATCGAGTCGATGAACGCGTCCAGCTTCGACTTGGCGCCGGTCAGCTCGATCGTGTAGGTCTTCTCGGTGACATCGATGATGCGGCCGCGGAAGATGTCGGCGGTGCGCTTCATTTCTTCGCGCTCCTTGCCGACCGCGCGCACCTTGATCAGCATCAGCTCACGCTCGATGTGCTGGCCTTCGGTCAGGTCGACCACCTTGACGACCTCGATTAGGCGATTCAGGTGCTTGGTGATCTGCTCGATGATGTCGTCCGAGCCCGAGGTGACGATCGTCATGCGCGACAGCGTCGCGTCTTCGGTCGGCGCCACGGTCAGGGTTTCGATGTTGTAGCCGCGCGCCGAGAACAGGCCGACCACCCGCGACAGCGCGCCGGCTTCGTTTTCCAGGAGGACCGAGATTATGTGGCGCATCACAGATCCTCCGAACCGAGCAGCATTTCACTGAGGCCGCGGCCCGCCTTGACCATCGGCCACACGTTTTCGCTCTGGTCGGTGATGAAGTTCATGAACACCAGCCGGTCCTTCATGGCAAAGGCCTCGACCAGCGAACCCTCGACGTCGCCGGGCTTCTCGATGCGCATGCCGACGTGGCCGTAGGCCTCGGCCAGCTTCTCGAAATCGGGCAGCGAATCCATATACGACTCGGAATACCGCGAACCGTAGTCGATCTGCTGCCACTGGCGCACCATGCCCAGGAAACGGTTGTTCAGGAGGATGATCTTCGGCGTCAGGTGGTATTGCTTGCAGGTGGCAAGCTCCTGGATGCACATCTGGATCGAGCCTTCGCCGGTGACGCAGGCAACGGTGGCGCCCGGATTGGCCATCTGCGCGCCCATCGCGAACGGCAGGCCCACGCCCATCGTGCCCAGGCCGCCGGAATTGATCCAGCGCCGTGGTTTGTCGAAGGGGTAGTACTGCGCAGCCCACATCTGGTGCTGGCCGACGTCGGACGTGATGAAGGCGTCGCCATCGGTCACCTTATACAGTTGCTCGATCACCGACTGCGGCTTGATCACCGTATCCGAGGTCGGATACTTGAGGCAGTCGCGGCCACGCCACTCGGCGATCTGCTTCCACCATCCTTGCAGCGCATTGGTATTGGTCTGCACATTGCCGGACTCCAGCTGCGACAGCAGTTCGACCAGCACATCCTTGACGTTGCCGACGATCGGAATGTCGACCTTCACCCGCTTCGAGATCGACGAGGGATCGATGTCGATGTGGATGATCTTGCGCGGATGCGAGGCGAAGTGCTTCGGATTGCCGATCACGCGGTCGTCGAAACGGGCGCCGATGGCGATCAGGACGTCGCAATGCTGCATCGCCATGTTCGCTTCGTAGGTGCCGTGCATGCCCGGCATGCCGACGAAATGCGGATCGGTCGAGCGCGATCCGCCCAGGCCCATCAGCGTGTTCGTGATCGGGAAACCGGTCTTCTCGACCATGCGGTTGAGTTCATCGGAGGCATTGGCCAGGATGACGCCGCCGCCGGCATAGATCATCGGGCGCTCAGCGTTGGCAAGCAGCTGCACCGCCTTGCGGATCTGGCCCGCATGGCCCTTGTCGACCGGACGGTACGAGCGCATCTCAATCTCGCGCGGGTACTCGAACAGGCATTTATTGACCGTGATGTCCTTCGGGATGTCGACCAGCACGGGACCGGGGCGGCCGGTGCGGGCGATGAAGAAGGCTTTCTTGATGGTCGTGGCCAGGTCGCGCACATCCTTGACCAGGAAATTGTGCTTCACCACGGGACGGGTGATGCCGACGGTGTCGCACTCCTGGAAAGCATCCTGGCCGATCGCGTGGCTTGGCACCTGGCCCGAGATGACGACCATCGGGATCGAATCCATGTACGCGGTGGACAGGCCGGTGACGGCATTGGTGACGCCCGGACCGGACGTGACCAGGGCGACGCCCACGGTGTTCGAGCTGCGCGAATAGGCGTCGGCGGCATGCACCGCGGCCTGTTCGTGGCGAACCAGGACGTGCTGGAATTTATCTTGCTGGAAGATGGCGTCGTAGATATAGAGGACCGCGCCACCCGGATAACCGAAGACGTGCTTGACGCCCTCTTCCGCGAGACAACGCACCACTATCTCAGCGCCCGTGATCGGGACGGCTGAATCGTTACTCATGTTCATTCCTTTCAAAACCCGGAGGGTGATTGATCGGATGCCCGTTCCTGGCGCCATGCGTCCTTGCGCGACAACCCTCTGGCTTGACTACTTTCTGCGTGCACGTCGATGTTTCGGACACCGTAGGGTCCTTACGCACCGGCGCTGGGCGCAACTCGTTGAGCGTGAGTGTTTGTAGCGGTCGTACGCATCGCTCGCGCTTGTGGCGCGGGTTGGAGCAAACTGCCTGCAAATGAAAGCGTGTCACAGCCGGGCCTGGCCTTGTGTGCCGGTCCGGATGACGTGGTTGCCTTGGGGGTGCAAAGCGTGAAGGACACCTTACCGCGCCGCACCATTTTGGTCAAGAAGGAAAGATAAAAAACGCTGCATTCCCAAAAATGGTGCGTCAAATTTGGCCGACGGCGCATAATCTGCGCGTTTTTTGCTTTCGGGAAAACGCACGGTGCGGGCCATATCGTGGGAGTGCGGCTCCCCCGTCGACGCGTTCAGCGCTGCATGCCCCACCGCCGCACCGTCACGCGCTCCAGCGTCTGAAACACGACATGTTCAATGGCCAACCCAATCAAGATCACGGTCGCCAACCCCGCAAATACCTTATCGGTGAACAGTTCATTGCGGCTCTGGAAGATATACCATCCCAGCCCGCCCTGCCCCGACGTACTGCCAAACACCAGCTCAGCCGCGATCAAGGTACGCCACGCAAACGCCCAGCCGATCTTCAGCCCCGACAGGATCGATGGCAGCGCCGCCGGAATCAGAATCTGCAACACCATCCGCAATCCACCCAGCCCATAGTTCCGCCCAGCCATGCGCAACGTCTCCGGCACC
>Ga0308160_10008344_pt1 | contig 10117 bp, 9 predicted proteins | sample PhyFR1_FD_201036 | JGI IMG/M metagenome (GOLD analysis project Ga0308160, IMG submission 201036) | Phyllosphere microbial communities from UC Gill Tract Community Farm, Albany, California, United States - DLSLF.R1 | ecosystem: Host-associated > Plants > Phyllosphere > Unclassified | place: USA...
AGACAATCGGTGCATGCGCCAACTGCGGCAACTGAGATGCAAGGCGCAGGGAGGCAGGGATTGCATTCGCGAAGGCGCAGGACAGTCGCGCGCTTGTCTCAGGACACGTGCATGCCGATCGGAGATGCCGCGACTGCTGCACAGGCTGAGCATGGTGCGTGCCTATCTGCGAGGCATCATGTGTGCGTGCGCATGCCGGAGCTTTGCAAGACGCCTGATGCTGCGCCGCGCAATCCTGTGCCGGGCAAAACCGCGGTACTGCCGATTTTGTGCACAGTTGCGCATCCAGGTTCGGCAAGTTGCGCAAGTGCGCGCATAGCGCATGCGTGCACAATACTTGTTGGCGGCCGCTCGGGTTTCACCGGCCGTCCTTCCCTCTATCGACGAGTCTGTCTATGCCATCGCCTTCCTGGTTTCTGCAGCGCGCGATCGCGCTGTCGTTCGGCACGCTGTTCGCTCTTGCGGCGGCGATTCCCGCTGCGCATGCGCAGGCCACGCGCTACGCCGATGCCGCGCCGTTGCTGCTGGGCGTGGCCTGGTATCCGGAGCAGTGGCCGGAGGCGCAGTGGGAACATGACCTGGCGTTGATGGAGGCGGCGCACGTGCGCGTGGTAAGGATCGGCGAGTTCGCATGGAGCCGCATGGAGCCGCGCGAGGGCCAATACGATTTCGCCTGGATGGATCGCGCCATCGCCGCGGCCGCGCGGCACCACATCGTGGTGGTGCTCGGCACGCCGACCGCGGCGCCGCCGGCGTGGTTGACCCAGGCCTATCCGGACACGTTGCGCGTCGGCCAGGACGGCGTGCGCGACGAGCACGGCAATCGCCAGCAGTTCTCCTTCGCCAGCGCGCGCTACCGCCGTTTCGCCCATGCCATCGCCGAGCAGATGGCGCAGCGCTACGGCCGCAATCCGCATGTGGTCGGCTGGCAGCTGGACAACGAATACGCGCAGGCCTCGTTCGATCCGGAGGCCAAGGCGCAGTTCCATGCCTGGCTGCAGCGCAAGTACGGCAGCATCGAGGAACTGAACCGGCGCTGGGCCACCGCGTACTGGAGCCAGACCTACAATGACTTCGCGCAGATCCCGGTGCACGAGGACGGGCAGAATCCGGCCCTGCTGCTGGAGTGGAAGCGCTTCGTCAGCGACACCTGGACGGATTACTCGCGCAACCAGATCGACGCCATCCGCCCGCATGCCGATCCGCGCCAGTTCATCACCACCAACACCATGGGCTGGTTCGCCGGCTTCGACGCGTACAAGGTGCACGACGTGCTCGACATCGCCGCCTGGGACGACTACGTCGCCGGCGAGCGCTACGACTGGGTGGACAACGCGGCGCGCCACGATCTCACCCGTGGCTACAAGCAGCGCAACTACTGGGTGATGGAAACGCAGCCGGGCTTCGTCAACTGGCGCGCGACCAACGTGGCGTTGCGCAAGGGCCAGGTGCGGGCGATGGCCTGGCAGGCGGTGGCGCACGGCGCCGATGCGGTCTCTTACTGGCAGTGGCGCGCGGCGCCGAACGGGCAGGAGGAATACCACGGCACCCTGGTCGGCGCCGATGGCGAGCCGGTGCCGGTGTATGCGGAGATCCAGCAGGTCGGCGCGGAGTTCGCCAAGGCTGGCGCGGCGCTGGCGGGCACCACGCCGCACGCGGATGTGGCGCTGATCAACGATTTCGACAGCCGCTGGGCGCTGGGTTTCCAGAAGCATGCGGCCGACTTCGACCCGGTCGTGCAGATGAAGTCGTTCTACCGCCCGCTGCGGCAGCAGGCGCAGGTGGTCGATGTGGTCTCGGCGCTGGCGCCGCTGGACGGCTACAAGCTGGTGGTCGCGCCGTCGCTCAACGTGCTCAGCGATGCGCAGGCGCAGCGGCTGAAGGCCTATGTCGAACGCGGCGGGCACCTGGTGCTGGGTCCGCGCAGCGCGATGAAGAACGCCGACAACGGCCTGCAGCCGCAGCGCCAGCCCGGTCCGCTCGGCGAGCTGCTGGGCGGCCGTGTGCAGCAGTTCTATGCGCTGGACAAGCCGATCCCGGTCGCCGGCGCGGCCGGCGAGGGCAGCGCGAAGATCTGGGCGGAGCAGCTGCAGGCGCGCGCGACGCAGACCGAGGTGCCGTTGCGCTACGGCCAGGCCAACGGCTGGCTGGACGGCGAGCCGGCGGTACTGACCCGGCGGGTCGGCAAGGGCCGCATCAGCTACGTCGGCGCCTGGCTCGACGACGCGACTCTGGATCGCCTCACCGGCGACTGGCTGCGCGATGCGCAGGTGCGCGCGCCGCTGGCGGGCGTGCCCGAGGACGTGGAGGTCGGCGTGCGCAGCGATGGCCGCCGCCGCGTGCTGGTACTGATCAACCACGGTGCCGACTCGCAGCAGGTGCGCCTGCCGGCGCCGATGCGCTCGCTGCTGGGCGCGGGCGCGGCCAGCGACCTGGTGCAGTTGGCGCCGGAGGACGTGGCGGTGCTGGACGATCGCCGATGAGCGCGGTTGCGATGCGCGGCTGACGTCGTGCGGCCGATCCGTGCGCGCAGCGCGGATCGGCGCAAGGGGAACGGCCCTGGTGGTGCGCGCGCATTGCGCGCAGCGCGCGTCGCCGCGACACTTGGCGCCGTGGCGCCGGCCTCCCGCCGGCCGGGAGGGAACCCGTGCGCGCGATCGATGCCGAGCACTATCTGATGGATGTCACGCTGAAGAAGGACCGCGTGACATCGATGCGGGACTGGCCGTATTCGCTGCCGGCGGTGCGCAACCTGGGCGTGCTGCGCTTCCATCCGAAGGTGACCTTCATCGTCGGCGAGAACGGCAGCGGCAAGTCGACCCTGCTGGAAGCGATCGCGGTGGCCTGGGGCTTCAATGCCGAGGGCGGGACCAGGAATTTCAACTTCAGCACGTTGGCGTCGCATTCGAATCTGCACGAGGCCTTGCGCCTGGGCCGCAGCGGCCGCCGCCCGCGCGACGGGTTCTTCTTGCGCGCCGAAAGCTTCTACAACGTCGCCAGCGAGATCGAACGACTGGGCGTCATCGACAGCTACGGCGGTGTATCGCTGCACGCGCAGTCGCACGGCGAGTCGTTCTTCGCGCTGATGCTGCACCGCTTCGGCGGCAACGGGTTCTACGTGCTGGACGAGCCGGAGGCGGCCTTGTCGCCGTCGCGGCAGATGGCGATGCTGACCCGGCTGCATCAGTTGGTGCAGCAGCGCTCGCAGTTCGTGATCGCCACGCATTCGCCGATCCTGATGGCGTACCCGCATGCGGACATCCTGCAGATCGGCGAGGATGGATTGCAGCGCGTGGCGTACCGCGACACCGAGCACTACCGGCTGACGCGCGCGTTCCTGGAGCAACCGCAGCGCATGCTCGATACGCTGCTAGACGGCGATTGAAGCCGTGTTCGCGGCGACCAAGCGCCGACGGGCGGTGCCGGATCTGTAGAATGATGGCGCCAGCGGGCGTCGCCGCCGCCATCGCGTCGCGGCGTCTTCCTTCCCACTGGAGTTGCCTGTGTCTGCCCATCCGATTTCGCCTGTCGGCCGACTGTTCGCCGCCGCCGCCTTCTTCGAGGGCCTGACCTGGGCCGGTCTGCTGCTGGGCATGGTGCTCAAGTACGGCACCCAGACCACCGAACTGGGTGTGTGGCTGTTCGGCCGCCTGCACGGGGTGGCGTTCCTGGTCTACCTGGTCGCGAGCGTGATCGCTGCGGTGCGCCTGCGCTGGCCGTGGTGGGCGTGGCTGCTGAGTCTGCTGGCGGCATTGCCGCCGCTGGTCACGGTGCCGCTGGAAATGTGGTTCCGCCGCATCGGTTTGCTCGGCTTGCCCGAGCAGCGCGCGGGAAGATAGGCGCAGCAGGGTGCGGGTTGTTCGACGCATCCGCTATCTGCTTGCAGGACGCAAGGCAAAAAAAAGCGGCCCGGAGGCCGCTTTTTTTTGTCCATTGCCGCCGCAGCTCAGCCGCTGGTCACCAGGTGGATGCGGTGCTTCTTGGCGTAGGCATTCTGCGCGGCGTCTAGCGCCGTCGCTTCCTGGTCGAGGGCGTCCGATTCGGTGTTCAGCCTTTCCAGCAGCGGCTGCACCTGCGCCTCGGTGTAGCCGTCGGGCAGCGCGGTGATGTCCTGCAGCGTCGCCAGCACCGTGTCGGTCTTCTTGTAGTAGGCCTTCAGCTTGGCATCCATGTCCTGCGCGTCTTCGGGAATGCCGAAGCCTTCGTAGCCGGTGTTGGAACTGGCGACCTGCTTGCGCGGATTGTTCAGCGCGTTGCGGTGCGGCTGCATCGACTTCAGTTCGCTCGCATCGGCCAGCAGCTGCTCGCCGCGCTCGCCGCCGATCCACGGCTCGGTCACCGAGGTGACGCCGTTCCAGGCCGAGACGTTATAGGTCAGGTAGTCCTCCGGCGACATGTTCTTTTTGCCGGTGGTGGGATCGCAGGCGGACAGCGCGGCCGCGCACAGGGCGAGCAGGACGAGGGTGAGGAGATTTTTCAAGAGGAGTTTCCTTGGTGGGAACGCGCTCTGCGCCGGGCGACCGGCACGGGAGCGCAAGGCAAGGAAATCGACGCATGCGGCATGCCGGGGCGAGGCCGGCGCGATCATCCTTGATGGGTGCAATGGCGGCAGTCCGGGCCGGTAAAGCGTTCTGCGCAAGCGATGCGCGGCAAGTATAGCGGCAACGCTGCGCCGGTGCAGTTTGCGCGCGCGCCAGCCGCTGCGGCGGCTCTAGAATGCAGCCCATCAACGCAGGCAGTGGAGAGGATGGGAAAGCGTCGACGACGGCAACATGGGAGTGCAGCTGCGCGCGGATCCGGCCACCGTCTGCCTGGCTGGTTGCGTTGGCCGGTGTCGCTGCTGGTCGTCGCGCTGGCGGCGGCGAGCGCCTTGTTGAAACTCTACATGCTGGTAAAGGCCTTGCTGAGCGGCGTGTACACCAGCGGCTCGCGCTTCGGCGCGTCTCGGGTGTATCTGCTGGACGCCGATCCCGGGCGCTATTGGTTCTGGATGGCATGGGACGGGGTCTTCACCGTCCTGTTGCTGTTGCTGGCCGTGGCCATCGCGTGGGTGTTCCTGGTGCTGGACAAGCCGAAGTAGCGCGCCGGCGGCGGGACTTGCCGCTGCAGTCACTTGCCCATGCAGCGGCGCCAGCGTTCGGCGACGCGCTGCGCGAACCAGGCGGTGGTGAGGGTGCGGGTGATCTTCGGGCTTTCCAGGGTGATGCCGGGCAGGATCGCGCGCGGCAGCGGCTTGCCGGCACTGCGTTCGGCCAGCGCGAACACCTTGCGGTAGAGCGCGGTGTCGCCGAAATCGGCGGCGTTGCCGCGCTGCAGGGCGCGGCGGATGTCCTTGTCGTCCAGCGCCAGGCGCGAGCCGAGGCCGCGCGCGGCACGTTCGGTGGCGCCGGGCTGGTCGATGTCGCTGCCGGGGATCAGCAGGTCGCCGTCCAGCGCCAGGGTGCTGCCGCTGGCCTTCGCCAATGCCGCCTGGAACGCCGCATTGCGGCTGGCGTACCAGCCGGCGTTGAAGTCGGCGAAGCGGTACAGCAGCGCGTCGTAGTCGCTCGGGTAGCCGAGCAGATGGCGGGTGCCGAACCACACGCCGCCGCGGCGGCCGAACACCTCGTGGCGCACCGTGTCCTGCAACGGATCGTTCTGCAGTGGATAAGGATAGCCGTCGGTATGCGCCTCGGCGAAGGCGATGCTCACCTGCATCGGTCCGCCGGTATGCACCGGGTTGAGGTCGCCGAACAGGCGTTGGCCCAGCGGCACGCTGCCGGCGAAGTCCTCGAAGATGGCGCTCAGTTCCTGCTCGGTGCGCGCGGCGGCGATGCGTTCGCCGTAGCTGCGGCCATTCGGTGAGGCCACCGCCAGTGCGGCGTCGAGCATGAAGGCGGGCACATGCAATGCCGACGCGCGGCGGCCGAGTTCGGCGCGCGAGATCTTGCCCAAGCCGGGCACCGGCGGATTAGCCTGGTAGGTGGATTCCTGTTCGATCACCGCCAGCACCGCGCAGATGTTGTCGGCGCTGGTGGCCAGTTCCTGCGAGGACAGCGCCACGTACACGTCGTTGGCCCAGCCGCTGCGGTCGGGGATCGCGGCCGGGATGCGCCGTGCGATGTCGGCCTTGATCTCGGTCGGCGTGCGCTCGGGCGCACGCGGTGCCTGGGTGGCGCAGGCGCCGAGCAGCAGGGTGGCGCACAGGGCGAGCAGGCGGGCGGGTGTGGATGGGATCACGTGCGGTTGGGCTCCGAAGACAGGCGCGGCGCATTCGCCGCAGGCGCCATCCTACCGTCCAGCGCTGTGCTTCATGTCTGAGGGATCCGCTGGTCGTATGCGGGCGATGCCGATGCGGCATGATCTTCCTCGAGCACCATCACGTGTGCCGCGAACCCGACCTGGCCCTGGGCGACCTGCGGCCGCAGCGTCAGCTCCGGGATGGCATAGTCGCCGCCGTTCTGCTTGCGGAACGCGATCGGCGCCGCGTTCCACAGCGTGTCCAGGCGCTGGCCGAGCGTGTCGCGGATCTGCGCGAACCGGTCCGCATCCATGCGACCGCTGCGATAGACCACGAACGGCGGCAGCACATCGAAACCGGGGTAATGCAGGATGCCGTGCTGGATCGGGAACAGCACGTCGTCGATCGGACCGTTGATGCCGCGCGGTGCGTAGTGCGATTCCCAGCCGCCGGTGGTGACGATCAGCATCGCGCGCTTGCCGGCCAGCGTGCCTTCACCGTAGCGGTCGCCCCAGCGTGCGTCGGAATGTTCGCCGACCCCGTAGGCGAAGCCATACGCATAGACGCGGTCCACCCAGCCTTTCAGGATCGCCGGCATCGAGAACCACCACAGCGGGAACTGCAGCAGCACGGCGTCGGCCCAGCGCAGCTTGTCCTGCTCGGCGGCGATGTCCGCACTCTGGCGGCCGTTGGCGAAGGCGCGTTGGGAGTCCAGCGACGGATCGAAGCGATCGCCGGCCGCGCCGTCCAGACTGTCCTGCGCATCGAGCGTCGGCTTCCACTGCATCGCATACAGGTCCGATACCTGCACGTGGTGCCCGGCGGCCTGCAGGCGTTGCACGGCGAAGTCCTTGAGCGCGCCGTTGAGCGAGGTGGGTTCGGGATGGGCATAGACCAGCAGCACGTTCATGGGCGACCTTGCGAATGGGATGCAGCCAAGGTAAGTCGTGGTCCGCTATAGTTGAAATGAATTACAGAAATTCCAGCTATAACCATGCTTAATTTCGGACGCCTGGACCTCAACCTGCTGCTGACCCTGGACGCGCTGCTCGCCGAGCACAACGTGACCCGCGCCGCCGCGCGCCTGCACCTGTCGCAGCCTTCGGTCAGCGTGCACCTGGCCAAGCTGCGCGAGGCGCTGGACGATCCGCTGCTGCTGCCCGGGCCGCGCGGCATGCGCCCGACCGCGCGCGCCGAGGCCTTGCGCGCGCCGCTGCGGCAGGCGCTGGAGGCGCTGCAGCGCGCGGTGGCGGCGGATGCGCCGTTCGACCCCGCGCAGGCGAGTAACCGCTGGCGTGTGGCCGCGACCGACTATGGCGAATCGACCATCCTGCTGCCGGCGCTGGCTGCACTACGCAGTGCGGCGCCGGGCACACGGCTGGCGGTGCTGGAAATGGCGCCGTTGCAGATCGCACGCCAGGCCGAGCAGGGCGAGATCGACCTGGCCCTGCATACCCGCGATGGCGCGCCGCCGAACCTGCGCCAACGCACGCTGTTCGCCGAGGACTATGTGCTGGCCGGCCGCGCCGGGCATCCGCGGCTGCAGCGGCGGCCGACGCTGGCGCAATTCTGCAAGCTCGAACATGTGATCGTGTCGCCGGACGGCGGCGGGTTCAGCGGCGTCACCGACGCGGCGCTGCACGCGCGCGGGCTGCAGCGCCGGGTGGTGCTGTCGGTGCCGCATTTCCTGTTCGTCATCGACGCGCTGCTGCACACCGACCTGGTGGCGATGCTGCCGTCGCGCCTGGTGCGCGCGCATCCCGGGCTGAAGGTGTGCGCGCCGCCGGTGGCCGTGGCCGGTTACGAGATGGCCATGCTGTGGCACGAGCGCGTGCACCGCGATCCGGCGCATCGCTGGTTGCGCGAGCGGATTGCTGCTTCGGTGTGAGAATCGACTGTTGGTGGTGTTCTTTCAGCGGTTTATTTGCTGTGGAGCTGCGCTGGGTCATCGGTCGCGGCTGAAGCCGCTCCTACAAGGGCATGCGCCTAGTTGGGGAGGAATGACACTGTAGGAGGGGCTTCAGGCCTGGCGCTTTTTCCCGGATGTTGTCGGGGTCCACCCTTGCGCGTGTGGCGTCGATGACACCGCGCCGCTTCTGCAAGTGCCTGCAACGAATCGAGATGGGCTAGCGACGCGCCGCCAGGACCCCGTCCAGCGCGAGTTCTGCGCGGAAGCCGGCCTTCTCCAGGCGCTTGGCCACCTCGCGCGGCACGTCGCGGCCGCTGGTCAGTTTGTTCGGGCTGCCGGTGTAGTGGAACAGCCGCCCGCCGCGACGCAGCACCCGCGCGAGCTGGTCGTAGAACGCCTGCGAATACAGCTCGCCGGCGATGCCGAAGCGCGGCGGGTCGTGCAGCAGCGCATCCATCGAATCGCTGGCGATGGCGACGATGGCCTCGGCCACATCGGCTTGCGTCAGCTGCAGGCGGCCGTCACTGGCGGCCGGATCCGGCGACCACGGGTTGAGCGTGCGCAGCCACAGCACGTCGGCGTTCTTCTCGAACGAGTGCAACTGCGCCACGCCGGCCTCCAGCGCGCAGGCGGCGAAATAGCCCAGTCCGCCGCAGGTGTCGAGCACCCGCTTGCCGCGCGGTTCGATTAGCGCGACCTTGCGCCGCGCGTCCTCGAACGGGGACAGCTGCGCGCTCGGCAGCATCTTGATGCCGTCGATCTCGAAGGTCGGCGCGCCCCATTCGGTCGGCACCAGCTTGATCAGCGCGCCGCCGAAGCGCGACACCGGCGCGAAGTCCTCGCCATCCCAGTGATAGATCGTGCGGTCCTTGAGCTTGGACGGATACGGATACGCCTGTCCATGCCACTGCCAGCTGTCCGCGGCGAGCACGGCCTGGCCCTCGCTGCGCTGCAGGTCCAGCGACCCGGTCCAGGTGGCGGCGCCGCCATCGCGTGCGGCAAGCAGCGCGTCGGCGAGCGGGCGGGTCAGTAGGGGGCCGGAGGAATGGGTCACGTCGAGGGAGGCGCTGCGCCAGCGCGCGCTGCGCGAGGCCGGGTCGTCGGTACGGGGGAGGGCATCGTAACCGAGGCCCGCGGCGAAGTCCTGCGCCGGCGCGGCCGCGGCGTGCCAGGCACGCGGTCGCCGGCATGCGTGGCACAGGAATCATCGGCGACGACGGCGTAGTCCGCACAGCGCCGCGTGGCGCATGCGCGTGCGGGCTGCGGCGAGTTGTCATGGTGGCCGTGGCGGTGGCGCCGCATAATGGCGTTGTCCTCTCCCCCCACAATGGCCGACGCCGCACGCGGCGCCAGCTGCCAGGATCCGCGATGCTCAAAGGTGTGCTGCTCGGTTTCGCCTGCTATGCCGCCTATTCGATCAGCGATGCGTTCGTGAAGGGCCTGGAGGGCACGCTGCCGGCATACGAGGTGGTGTTCTTCGGCGCGTTGCTGATGCTCGCCGCGCTGCCGTTCCTGAAGAAGCGCGGCGACCGCTGGCGCGAGGTGGTGGTGGCGCAGCGTCCCAGCATCTGGTTGCTGCGCGCGTTCACCGGAGCGGTCGGCAATCTGTCGGCGGTCACCGCGTTCACCCTGTTGCCGATGGCTGAGGCGTTCGCGCTGATCTTCCTGATGCCGATCTTCGTCACCGTGCTGTCGGTGCTGCTGCTCAAGGAAGAGGTGCGCTGGCGGCGCTGGCTGGCGGTGATCGTCGGTTTCATCGGCGTGCTGATCGTGTTGCGGCCCGGCTTCCGGCACCTGAGCGAGGGCCATGTCGCGGCCATCGTCTGCGGCCTGGTCGGGGCGGTGTCGGTGATCAGCCTGCGCATGGCCGGGCCGGGCGAGAAGCGCCTGACCCTGTACGGCGCCGGCGTGCTCGGCCCGTTGCTGATGGGCGCGCTGCTGATGCTGCCGACCTTCGTGTGGCCGACCTGGCAGCAATGGGTGCTGCT
>Ga0308160_10008345_pt1 | contig 10114 bp, 6 predicted proteins | sample PhyFR1_FD_201036 | JGI IMG/M metagenome (GOLD analysis project Ga0308160, IMG submission 201036) | Phyllosphere microbial communities from UC Gill Tract Community Farm, Albany, California, United States - DLSLF.R1 | ecosystem: Host-associated > Plants > Phyllosphere > Unclassified | place: USA...
TTCAGTTTAATCTCTGTTTGTTGGCATTGCTGCCACCTTGATTTCTCAAGGGTCGCTCACTCAAAATACTGACCGTTACTCATTGCTGAGCAACGTTATACTTTTTGTGAACATTTGATAATTTAAGCATTCAGCAGCCACTTACGCAGCTGCTGGCACTTCATCAAACGCCCACACTTATCGACTGTTGATTGTTAAAGATCGTATTCGGTACTGCCTTGCTGCGTTCGGCGAATCGTTTTGTTCGTCAGCAGCAGAGAAGTGAGATTATGCAGTAATTCGCTTAACTCGTCAACCCCTCGTTTTTCTTCAGCGCACTCGACTTGGTCGTTTATACAAATTTAATCCGTTGATTCTATTAAACTTTTCGTGCACTGCAGAAGCAGGACGCGAACTATAGCAAACACACAGAGGGGACGCAAGAGGGCTGTTGCGTGCTACATTCATTCATAGTCGACTTCCACCGATAGAGCCGCAGTCCAGGGCCAGCCAGGAGACATGGAATGACTTACCAATTGCCGGCAACAATCGCCAGCTCGCATCGCCGTTCGCAAAATTACGGTCTGCGCGCTAACCTGCGTCCCGATTTCAATCCCCTCTCCCTGTCCGCGCTCTCGGCCCTGGTCGAGCAGAACCGCATGCTCTACAGCCACGCGGTGCCGGCAATGGAGACCCTCTACCAGCAGATCGCCAATACCCACAACTCGGTCCTGCTGACCGATGCCCGCGGCGTGATCCTGCATTCGCTGGGCGATGCCGACTTCCTCGAAAAAGCCAACCGCGTCGCCCTGACGCCGGGCGTCGACTGGTCCGAGGAGAGCAAGGGCACGAATGCGATCGGCACCGCCCTCGCCGAACAGGCGCCGACCACCGTGCACGCCGACCAGCACTACCTGACGGCGAACCACTTCCTCACCTGCTCCGCAGCGCCCATCGTCGACCACCACGGCGCGGTGATCGGGGTGCTCGACGTCAGCGGCGACCGGCGCAGCTTCCACAAGCACACCATGGCCCTGGTGCGCATGTCGGCGCTGATGATCGAGAACCAGCTGTTCTCCGCCGCTTTCGAAAACGCGATCACCCTGCACTTCCACACGCGGCCGGAATTCATCGGCACTCTTATGGAAGGCATCGCGTCCTTCACGCCCGATGGGCGCTTCCTGGCTGCGAACCGCAACGGCCTGTTCCAGCTTGGCCTGTCGACGCCTGCACTGCAGGCACACAGCTTCAGTTCCCTGTTCGGCCTTCCGGTGGCCAAGCTCTACGACCACTACCGCAGCGCCTCGCCGGGCCTCCTCGACCTGTGCATGCACAACGGCGTGCGCGTGTGCGTGCGCGCCGAGCTGCGCCTGAAGCATGGCAGACGGCTGCTCGACGATGCCCCGGCCCTTCCCGCGCCCGCAGCACCGGTACAGCCCGAGCGCGCCAACCTGCAGGCCCTGAACACCGGCGACGCCCGGCTCGCGCAGGCGATCGCCAAAGTCGACAAGGTCCTAGGCCGCGGTGTGCCCATCCTGATCACCGGCGAAACCGGCACCGGCAAGGAATGGCTGGCCCAGGCCATCCACCGCGATTCGCCCCGTGCGCGCGGCCCCTTTGTCGCCGTGAACTGCGCCGCGATTCCGGAAGCGCTGATCGAATCGGAGCTGTTCGGCTACGAAGATGGCGCCTTCACCGGCGCGCGCAGGAAGGGCGCGCCCGGCCGCATCATGCAGGCCCACGGCGGCACCCTCTTCCTCGACGAAATCGGCGACATGCCGCTCGCCCTGCAAGCGCGCCTGCTGCGTGTGCTCGAAGAACGCAAGGTCGTGCCGCTCGGCGGTGCGAAGCCGCTGGCGGTCGACGTCGAACTGGTCTGCGCTACCAACCATGACCTGCGCAGGCGCATCGCCGACGGCCAGTTCCGCGAAGACCTGTACTATCGCCTGAATGGCCTGGTCGTGAAGCTGCCGTCGCTGCGCGAACGCAGCGACCTCGATGCGATCATCAGCAAGATGCTCGGCGGTGCGGGCCAACAGCGCCGTGTGGCCGATGAGGTCCTGCGCCTGTTCCACCGTCACACCTGGCCCGGCAACCTGCGCCAGCTCGCCAGCCTGCTGCGCACGGCAAGCCTGATGGCGGGCGACGACGACGAGATCGGCTTGCATCATCTGCCCGACGACTTCCTCGACGACCTCGCTGTGGCGCCAGCAAAACCGCTAGCCGCCGCGCCCGATGCCAAACTCGACGACCTGGAACTGAGCGCCATCCTGCGCACGCTGGACGCACACGGCGGCAACGTTTCTGCCGCCGCACGCGCGCTTGGCGTCTCGCGCAACACCATCTACCGCAAACTACCTCGCGCCTGACAGGAACCGCATGGCCGCGTTGCATTCGGCTCGCCGTACTAGCGTACTGTCTTCGTGGTACGCCACTGCGGCAATGCGCCTTGCCCTGCGGCTCCTGTCACGCGCTCCCGCTAGCTAGCGATCCCCAGCTGCGCACACTCGGCGTCCGTGAACAGCCTCGAACGGGTCAGGAAGCGCCGGCCGGTGCCGTTATCGAGCGAGAACATGCCGCCGTTCCCGGCGACGACGTCGATGATCAGCTGGGTGTGCTCCCAATAACCGAACTGCTCCTGTCCCATATAGAAGGGCGTGCCGTCCAGGCTGCCCAGGCAGACGTCGGCGTCGCTCACATTGAACTCGCCGGCCGGATAACACATCGGTGCGCTGCCATCGCAGCAGCCGCCGGACTGGAAGAACATCAGCGGGCCGTGGCGCTGCCGCAGCTCGCCGATGAAGGCGAGTGCGGCAGGCGTCGCGGTCACGCGCTCGATCGGCGTGGCCATGGACAGGTCCATCAGAAGAAGCCGAGCGCCTTCGGGCTGTAACTCACCAGCAGGTTCTTGGTCTGCTGGTAGTGCTCGAGCATCATCTTGTGGTTCTCGCGGCCGATGCCGGACTGCTTGTAGCCGCCGAAGGCCGCGTGCGCCGGATACAGGTGGTAGCAGTTGGTCCACACGCGGCCGGCCTGGATCGCGCGGCCGACACGGAAGGCACGGCTGCCGTCGCGCGTCCACAGGCCGGCGCCCAGTCCATACAGGGTGTCGTTGGCGATGCGCAGCGCGTCGGCTTCGTCCTTGAAAGTCGTCACCGAGACCACCGGGCCGAAGATCTCTTCCTGGAAGATGCGCATCCGGTTGTCGCCCTTGAACACGGTCGGGCGCACGTAGTAGCCGCCGGACAGGTCGCCTTCATGCGTGGCGCGCTCGCCGCCGGCCAGCACCTCGGCGCCTTCCTGGCGGCCGATGTCGAGGTAGGAGAGGATCTTCTCCAGCTGCTCCTGCGAGGCCTGGGCGCCGATCATCGTGTTCTCGTCGAGCGGATTGCCGGCCTTGATCTTCGCCACCCGATCCAGCGCACGCTCCATGAACTTCTCGTAGATCGATTCCTGCACCAGTACGCGCGACGGGCAGGTGCAGACCTCGCCCTGGTTCAGCGCGAACATCGCAAAACCTTCCAGGCACTTGTCGAAGAAGTCGTCGTCGGCCGCCATCACGTCTTCGAAGAAGATATTGGGCGACTTCCCGCCCAGCTCCAGCGTCACCGGGATCAGGTTCTGCGCCGCGTACTGCATGATCAGGCGGCCGGTAACAGTTTCGCCGGTGAAGGCGATCTTGGCGATGCGCTTGCTGGAGGCGAGCGGCTTGCCGGCTTCCAGGCCGAAGCCGTTGACGACATTGATGACGCCGGCCGGCAGCAGGTCGGCGATCAGCTCCATCAGCACCATGATCGATGCCGGGGTCTGCTCCGCCGGCTTGAGCACGACGCAGTTGCCGGCCGCGAGTGCCGGCGCCAGCTTCCACACCGCCATCAGGATCGGGAAGTTCCACGGGATGATCTGGCCGACCACGCCCAGCGGCTCATGGAAGTGGTAGGCATAGGTCTCGTGGTCGATGGTCGAGATCGCGCCCTCCTGGCTGCGGATGCAGCCGGCAAAATAACGGAAGTGGTCGATCGCCAGCGGCAGGTCGGCGGCCATGGTTTCGCGAATCGGCTTGCCGTTGTCGATGGTCTCGGCGGTCGCGAGCGTTTTAAGGTTCTGCTCCATGCGGTCGGCGATCTTGTTCAGGATATTGGCGCGCTCGGTCGGCGAGGTCTTGCCCCAGGCCTCTTTGGCAGCATCGGCGGCATCCAGCGCGGCTTCGATGTCCTCGGCCGTCGAGCGCGCCACCTCGCAGAAGGGCTGGCCGGTAATCGGCGTCACGTTGGGGAAGTACTCGCCCTTGACCGGGGCGACGAAGGCGCCGCCGATGAAATTGTCGTAGCGCTGGCGGAATGGGTTCGCGACGCCGAGTTTGCTGATGTCTGCCAGGTTCATGTCATCCTCTTCTTTCTTTGTGGTGGTGTGGAGCCCCCAGTCTCGCAAGCGCCGTGCCAACCCTGCCGGCCTGACGCTACAGAGGGAGGAGCTCATCGGCGGCGATGACACCTGCGTCACCATCCGTGACACCTGTTCCAGATTGACACAGCACCGTGGGACAAGTGGACAAGCGGACAACGGACTTCCTGCCCGCCGGGTATAGTGCCTGCCGAGCCCATGGAGAAAAGATGAAACGTCACGCACTCGCTTCCAGCGTCATCGCAGCACTGTCCACTTACGCGCCGTTCGCCACGGCGGACGAGAACGCAGCAGCCCCTGTCCCGGTCGTCGTCGTGACGGCCAGCCGTACCGAACAACTGAGCTTCGACTTGCCGGCCTCGATCGACGTCATCGGCGCGGACCAGATCGGCGCCGCCCAGCCGCGCGTGAACGCATCCGAAGCACTGGCCGCGGTACCCGGCCTGGTCGCGCAGAACCGCCAGAACTATGCGCAGGACCTGCAGATCTCGTCGCGCGGCTTCGGCGCCCGCTCGGCCTTCGGCGTGCGCGGCATGCGCCTGATCGCTGATGGCGTCCCGGCCACCATGCCCGACGGCCAGGGCCAGGCCGCCACCTTCAACCTCGACCTGGCAGAGCGCATCGAAGTCTTGCGCGGCCCCTTCTCGGCCCTGTACGGCAACCACTCCGGCGGCGTGATCCAGCTGTTTACGCACGATCCGAAAGGCGCGCCCGCCGTCGAATTCAACGTCAGCGGCGGCAGCTACGGCAGCCGCAAGACCGACCTGAACGCGAGCGGCAGCGCCGGCGGCATCGGCTACCTGGTCGATGTCTCGCGCTTCGATACCGATGGCTATCGCAGCCACAGCGCAGCGACGCGCGACCAGGCCTATGCCAAGCTGGTGTTCGCACCGAGCGCCACCAGCCGCCTTGTATTGACGGCCGGCGGCCTGCGCCAGGACGATACCCAGGATCCGCTCGGCGTCACCTGGACCACCTGGCAGCGCGACCCGCGCGCCGGCGAGATCGACACGACCGACCCGCGCACGCCGCAACGCACCCTCGCCGAACGCTACAACACCCGCAAGAGCATCGATCACCAGCAGCTGGGCGCGACCTGGGAGCAGCGCTTCAGCAGCGACCGGCTGCGCGTGACGGCTTATGTCGGCAACCGCCGCGTGATCCAGTACCAGGCGTTCTCGCAAGGCTTCCAGGCGCCGGCCAGCCATTCCGGCGGCGTGGTCGATTTCGACCGCGACTTCCACGGCATCGACGCCAACTGGACGATGTCGCGCCCCCTCCTCGACGGCACGTTGCGCTCCACCTTCGGCATCGAGGCCGGCGCCTCGAACGATGCGCGCAAGGGCTATGAAAACTTCATCGGCAGCGAGTTCGGCGTGCAGGGCCGCCTGCGCCGCGACGAGAAAGACGATGTGAAGAACCTGGACCCGTACACCCAGTTCGAATGGGAGCGCGGCGTCTGGGTTCTTAGCGCAGGACTGCGTCACAGCCGGGTCGACTTCGACGTCGACGACCGCTACCTCGCCAACGGCAACGACAGCGGCAGCGTCAGCTACCGCCACACGACGCCCCTGCTCGGCATCCTCTATAAAGTGCAGCCCGGCCTGAACCTGTATGCCAGTGCGGCACGCGGCTTCGAGACGCCGACCCTGAACGAGGTGTTCTACTCGGGCACAGGCGCCGGCTTCAACTTCGCGCTGGCGCCGGCCCAGAGCACCCACCTGGAATTCGGCGCGAAGGCCATGCCGCTGGACGGCGTGCGCATCAATGCCGCCGTGTTCCAGGTGAAGACCACCGACGAGCTGGTGGTCGACAGTTCGAACGGCGGGCGCACCAGCTACCGCAACGCCAGCGCGACCCTGCGCCAGGGTCTGGAGCTGTCGGCGGATGCGGAATGGCGGCGCAACTGGACCGGCCGCCTGGCCGTGAGCGTGCTGCGCGCCGTGTACGACGAAGGCTTTGGCGCCGTCTTGAAGGGCAGCCGCCTGCCAGGCGTGCCGAACGCCAGCCTGTACGGCGAGTTCGGCTGGAAGGATGCCAGCGACCGCTACGGCGCGGCGCTGGAAGCCATCGCCAACACCAAGCTGTATCCGGACGACGCCAACCAGGCGAATCCGGCGCCCGGCTATGCGATCGCCAACCTGCGCGTCCAGGCGCAGCAGCAGTTCAGCGGGTGGCGCCTGAAGGAATATGCGCGCGTAAACAACCTGTTCGATCGCGGCTATATCGGTTCGGTGATCGTCGGCGACAGCAACCGCCGCTATTACGAAGCCGCGCCTGGCCGCAACTGGGTGCTGGGCGCGAGCATGCAATACCGCTTCTAAGATGCCGGCTGCGCGGGGATGTGCACGTCCGGGTAGAGGCGCTTGAACACGTCGGTGACGACAGTCGCCAGTACGCGGTAAAGCGCCTCGACCGCCTGGTCCTGGCGCGTGCGCTGCTCCTGCCAGAAGCGGTCCGGGTCCGGGCAATGCGCCTGCATCGCTTCCTCCACAGCCGCCTGCCAGAATGGTGGTGCTTCCCCTTCCACGAAATTGCCGCGGCCGCGGCCGAAATGGGCAACGGCCAGGTAGCGCAGGATGCTGCTGACCATTAGCGTGCGCAGGAAAGGCGGCGCGAACTGCACGGTCGGGTGGTTGCGGTCGGTGGTCGTATTGAACCCCCAGGCCGCGCCGGCCATCGTCAGCGCACCGACGATCGCCCCCAGCAGCGCACCGCCGCCCAGGGTCAGGCCGCCCGCCATCAGGTCGGCCGACAGTCCCGTCGCCGCACCGGAGACGACTGCACCGAGCAGCCCGGCCTGGGTCTTGTCGACCGGCGCGCGGACCTTGAAATTGTCGCGCACCCGCGCGTTGATGCGAGCCGCCTGGCCGGGGTCGAGACGGTGCAGGGTCAGCAGCTGAGAGGTCGCCTGGGCGATGCGTTCTTCGAGACGTTCGACCAGCTTCGCCATCGCGGCTTCCTGCCGGCGCGCGTCCGACTTGCCGAGCTTGACCGCCTTCAGTGCAGACTGCAGCAGGCCGCTGCTCTCCTCGGGAATGGCTTCGCTGTCGCGGACCGCTGCCGCCAACTGTTCGGCAGTGATGCGCAGTGAAGCGTGATAACGCGCCAGGTTGTTCGCCTCCCAGGCCGCGCGCAGGCGCGCATAGCCGTCCCGCTTCGGTTCGGGCACCAGTTTGCCGACCGCTTCATAAAACACGTGTTCGTGCACCCAGCAGCGCGCGAAGGCGTCGAGGGCAAGCACTTCGCGCACGATCGGATACTGGTCCATGTGCTGCTTCCACAGGCTTTGTTCGGCCTGTTCGTCGGATGCCGGCCGCGGCGGACCGAGCTGGTTCAGCAGCACGACCACCGGTTTGCCGAGCCACTCGAGGATGCGCATCTCGGCCGGCAGGTAGCCGGCGTCGCGCGGGTGCTCGCTCGAGTTCACCAGATAGAGGACGACGTCGGCCTCGTCGCGCGCCGCGCGCAGGGCTTGCTGGCTGAGCCAGAACGGGCGGTCGCGGTAGCGGTCGAAGACTTCGCGCAGGAACCAGCCGATCGGATTGCCCGCCATCGCGAGCCGCTTGAGCAGGCGGACCGAATCGCCGAAGCCGGGTGTATCCCACAGCAGCAGGCTGTCGCCCTGCGCCGTCGTCTGCAGCACGTGCGCTTCAGAGAAAGTCGTGACGTGCGCCGCGTCCCTGACTTCGCCGACGTCCATGCCGACCAGGGTGCGCGCGAGGGTCGTCTTGCCGTTATTGGTGTGCGATACGAGCGCGAACTGGACCTTCACTGCCTCGCTCATCGTGCCCCCGTCGCAGCCACGCCGCCCTGCGTGTCGGCCCTGTACTTATCGGGCTGCAGCAGGTTCACGATGGTCACCGGCAGCTGGTAATGCGTGCAGAACTGGCGCCACAGCGCGATCCGTTCGGCGAGACGCGGGTCGGCGCCGGTTTGGTTCGTCGCGCGTTCGGTCATCGAGGATTCATCGACCAGTACGCTGACGCCGGGCAGCTGGCGTGCGATCGCGGCCAGCAGCGCGCCGTGGTTTTCCTGCTCGGGCGTGGAGGCGAGGTTGAACAGTACCGCGGTCACGGTCGCATCGTCGGTATCGGGGCGCAGGTCCAGCAGGACGCCTTTCGGATCTTCGCCATAGGGCAGCGACGGCCGCAGCATGACCCGGGTCTGTTCGCCGTACATGCTTGCAGCGATGGCGGACAGGCCGCGGTCGCGGCGCTCGTCGAGCGTGAAGCTGTAAGGCAGCACACGCAGGGTGACCGGACCGGAACCTGCGCCGATGTGGTCGGCGAGACTGCGGAAGTATGGCTGCTGCAGGTCGAGGGGGAAGCGCCGCGCAAGCCGCGCCGCACGCCAGCCGGCGAACAGCGACAGGACGAGGCGCGGCAGGATCACGAGCAGCAGCAGGGTCGCAGCGTACAAATGGACCCAGCGCGCGCCGCCTGCGCTCGAGGGCTCCTGCACGAAACGCAGCGCCTGTATGTCGGCGACGCTGAAACCCTCGATCGGGAACAGGAACAGGGCCGGCGCGAACAGCCAGGACAGCAGCGCGTGGACCTGATTCGCGTCGAGGAAGGTGCTTTCCCAACCGGCTGCATATTGCGTCAGCAGGCCGCGCGCATACAGCGAAAGAATGGCGCCGAGCGCGAAAGCGGCGGCCGACAGGTGCACGGTCCGGCTCAGCCGCGCATGGGTCAGCCTCCAGGACTGTTGCGTCCAGTCGACCGTGTATTCGCCGAGCGCAGCGGCGAGCGGCGCCGGCAGCTTGCGCGGCAATTTGGCCTTGCCGACGCTGAGCCGGCGCATCAGCTCAGGCCCGACCCAACCGGTGCGCTTCGACGGAATCAGCAGCCAGGCCAGCAGAATGACATAGACCAGCAGATTCCAGCCAATGATCAGCAGCAGCGGCGCCGACAGCAGGTCGACGCGGTGCGGATCGGCGATGTGGTCGATCGCGGCGCCGGCGATCAGGGCCAGTAATGGCAGCAGCGCGGCCAGCAGGGGCAGCAAGGGCCGGCGGTGCAGGAAACTGCGGAAGGCAGGCGTGCGTTCGCTGAGACGTTTGAGGATTTGTTCTGAACGCTGTTCGAGGAAGTGATCGAGCGTAAGCGGCGACTTGCCGTCGGCCGCGGACCATTGCGCGAGTTCGCGTGCGCTGCGGCTCGCATACATACGATCGTCGTCGCTGAGGACTTCATGTTTGGTGTCCGCCGTTTCGATGGCGCGGACCAGGGTTACCCTTCTCGCAACCTGCTCTTTCATGCTGTTTTCCTTAATGGATAGACAACAGCTGCATTGTGCCGCAAATCGGGAGAGGTTGACGGATGCTTCAGAAAGCAAAAAGCCCCACCAAGATCACTTGGTGGGGCTCTGCTTAATAATTAGCCTGACGATAACCTACTTTCACACTGGTTGCAGCACTATCATCGGCGCAAAGTCGTTTCACGGTCCTGTTCGGGATGGGAAGGGGTGGTACCGACTTGCTATGGTCATCAGGCATAAACTGTACGGGTGTCGTCGTTGATGACGCCACCCTGAATCCGGAAGAAGTAAGTTTGACTTGGTAATCTGTGTGTTTCAACAAACAGCTGTCAATACCTCAGCTTGACTGCCAAGGTTATAGGGACAAGCCGTACGGGCAATTAGTACTGGTTAGCTTAATGCATTACTGCACTTCCACACCCAGCCTATCAACGTCCTGGTCTCGAACGACCCTTCAAGGAGCTCAAGG
>Ga0308160_10008346_pt1 | contig 10113 bp, 13 predicted proteins | sample PhyFR1_FD_201036 | JGI IMG/M metagenome (GOLD analysis project Ga0308160, IMG submission 201036) | Phyllosphere microbial communities from UC Gill Tract Community Farm, Albany, California, United States - DLSLF.R1 | ecosystem: Host-associated > Plants > Phyllosphere > Unclassified | place: USA...
CCCAATCTTCTTTCCAATCCTGTACTTTCCTCCTACTCGTAAATCCATGGAAGTCATCCTAGGTTGTGGAACACCGTACGTCATATTGGAAGGCGGAGGTGAGTATGGGTGATGGCGATACGAGATATGTAGTTTGATTCGAGGCAGTGTAGCGACGAGGAATAATGTATGTTGATGATTATGTAGTGTATAGTTAGTGATAGAGAAGACCGGGCGGATCACGTTGTTATATGCGAATCGATGGGGCGGCGGAGTGGCCGTGGCGGTGTGAGAAACAAAAGGAAACGAGGTGGAGACGAGGATGAATGGAAATGTACGTTTCGAGTAGTAGCGGTACAGGTATAAAGGAAAGAGATAACGTCAGCGTGTATTCATGAATAGAAAGTAGTGGAATGACGCGTATGGACATCCTTGAAACGACATGAGGGCGTGGTACAACGCATGCGCGTCGTTTCGGGGAGGAGAGAAGGGAAATGAGATATGAACATGGACGGTAACTTACCTGACTAATTCGTCTATATGTGGACGATTCCAGTCCTACTCCAATCTTAAGCTGACGAAAGTTACTCCGTCCTTGTTTATCGATTCAATTTGACTCGATGGGCTGTAACAAATACAAAGGGGTGTCTGTGTATGTTGATCCGTAATATATAATGGGGTTGATTTAGTTGATAGGTTTGTGTCGCACGTTGGTAGGTTGACAAAGAGAAGGCGACCGAGGTATATCAGATGACAGAATACGTAGATCGATAGAGTGCCGATCGGAGGAGAGTGTAAAAGGTATAGAGTTGCGGGTAAAAGGATGACGTTGGAGAAAGGAAGAGAAGAAGGGGTTGAGTCAGCATTGAATTCCCAATTCAGAGCAATTGTGGGGTGAGCTTACGTGTTGTTTGCGAAAACTATAGAAGCGCTCTGTACTTGTAATACGCCCGAGGAGGAGGTTGATGTGAGAGAATGTAGAGTGAGGTAGGTTGATATATGAAGGATTGAGACAGGACTAGGGTGAATGCCGAGGAGGATGTAAGAGCGACTTAGGACGGAATGGGGCAACGCTGCATTCAGTATATAACACCGGGTTTATCCGAATGTGGCACTTATAGAGACGCGCGTTGAGTGTCATTGCTGGTTGATCTATAGTAGCTATCCTCCACTCTATACATACATTCATCATGGTAAGCTAGGCCCTTCTATAGATGGAGGAGAGCTTACATCCAGTCACTTCGTCTAGTACCAGGAAACACGTCAACCTCAAACGAGCAACATGTCGTTTCTCACAAGGTAAGCTCCAAAAGCCCGTACAGAGCTGACAAGTAGGAAACAGCACACCCCATTACAGGTCTACACGATTCATTCCGATACGGCCTCAAAGAAGCTTCCCACTCGGTGACGGCTGGTAACCTATCTCCCCTACAGGCTAGGCTCGAGAAGGTCAGCTTTTGCTTTCCATTGATTGGCGCAAGCTGATAGACAGTGGTCCTCTACCCAGACGGAATTGCAACAGACAATCCAGAGGAATACATTCGGTCTTTCAGTCCCATTAAGGCAAGCTATGGAGATCAAGTTGGTTAACCAGGTAAGCTTCCAATTTCCATTCTAACACTGAAAGAGCTGATGGTAGAACCTCGGTAACCCCCTTCTCTCCGTTCCTACACCTGGCGCACTACCCCTCGGTGGATCGCACAACGTCGCTTTGGAGATCTTACAGGGTAACGATGAGAGTTTGGATGTTGGAGATTTCATGGGTGCCGAGAGACCTGTTGCGGAGGTTTTGGATGTTAATAGCGTTATGGAGAGGAGCAGGAGGATATGAGCGCTGAATTAGCTCGGTGGGAGTAGGATATGAGTAGCAATTAGATCAACGAGGACGAAACACTGTATGATATGCATTTGTACATGATCCACACTACTCGCAAACATGCCTCTACTGAATGTCCTGATCCTTCCTATAGTTGGGAAAGAATGGGAGAAAGGGTAACATGGACATGAACGATTTGGTTAATTGAGGTTGGAGAAGGAACTTCAAACAGGTAGGGAGAAACAGAGCCGTCTTGCATAGTGGTAGGATGTAATCTACAAGAGAAGGCAGACTAATCAATAGTCTGATACCCTCCTCGACCAGTTTGTGGTGGTCCCCCTCCCCCTCCCCCACCAGGTTGAGGACTATCATCCTCCCCACCCAGTCTAAATCCACCAGAACTAGGAAATTGCGCGGGGGCAGTAGCAGCAGGAACACTAGCTCCACTATTCAATCCACCAGGCATAGTCCAATCTATCATCAGTCATCTATCCTCTGTACTTAGATAGATGAGACGTACTAGCTTCACCTTGTTCTGCACGTTGATACCCCCCACCCACACCTCCCTGGAAAGTAGCCATACCAGGCATAGTAGGCATTTGAAGGGTTACTCCCCGTGATTTAAGGGTTTCCATACATGTTAATCCGATTGGTGCTTTCAATGCTAGGAGGATGAATGTGAATAGGAGGGAGAAGCCGGATAGGTTGAAGAGGATGTGGTAGAGGTCTAGGAGTATTGATCCCATTAATAATTGGAGGAACTGGATGTCAGTCAGGAGTTCGTAAACATAGATCAGGTAGATTTGAACGATATTGAGAAGGGTGGGGGTCTGTAGGAGAGCGCTTTAGGTTTGAGGAGCGGTGAAGAAAGAGAGAACGTGATGACACGGTGAAAGAAGTCACTCTGATAGACAGACAGAGCCAGGCCGTCTACTATGCTACCCTCCATACCATGAATTGAAGACTCACTTGATGGAGAAGCACATTCGATGACGAGACTTCATGCCCAACCAAACCAAATAGCTAGTCATCAGCACACATCAACCAGAAAGGACATACAAGAAGCGGAAAGTTATACTTTCCCCCAGTAGTAGAAGAAGCAGTAATCAACCCGAGGGTAGTAGCAATAGACAAGAGCTGAATAGGATTTTGAGCAGACATTCGATCACGTAGAGACATCTTGAGTATAGCAGTGATGCAATAGAGCAGTTCACAGGAGCACAGCTAGGGTGGGTGAATGTGCTTTTACGTAAGAGTGAACCAGGAACCGGAAATAGCCGAATATGACGGGGGAGATAACCAAGATAGATAGCAGTCAATTGATCACTCACTTTAACTATCAGCAATGCGATTCATCGATATCATTACAGTCCTATCCCTAGCTTTATCCACCTCGGCAAAGTTGGAGACGGAAGGTATCAAACTACCCCTACCCACACGAGAACTGGAATGGAAAGATGTCAATTTCATAAGTATTTCCGATAGTCATGGTACGTCCCATCCCCCCTTGATCAAGCTGATGGACAGGCTGGCTACTCGGTCATCAACATGTAAGCTTCCTCTTATAAACAAGACTCAAAAGATGACAGAGCTGATGGATAGGCAACATGGCCTGAACCTGTACGCCACTCCTCCTTTGTACTTAGCTCCACTGATGGGTAGAACTATTCAGGCGATTATGGGGATTTCGCTTCTTTCGCTGAACACCTCAAGTCGAAAGCTGTGGATAAGGGCGTTGATCTGCTGATGGTGTGAGTCATCCCATTCCTTTTCAATCTAGAAAGAGGTAGATTAGGAAAGTTGCACTTGGCCCCACGGTCGAAGCTTGCCTGTTGGTTAGGTTGTTCCCTTTGTGAACGATCGGACTCCCTACCTTGTTTGCTTCTCAGTTTATTCGCACGCAACCAGATGTCCAGGGCAAGAGTCGACGAGGAACAAGCTAACGAACAGAGACGCAGGAGACCATCACGATGGTTCAGGCCTAGTCTCCTCTTCACCAACCAGCGCCAAATCAGCAGACGAGATATTCAATATGCTCCAATACGATATTCTCACAATAGGGAACCACGAATTATACGCCTACGACGCAGCTCGATGGGTATACGATAATAAAGCGAGATTGTATGTTGACATCTGCCGTCAAGAGGGGAGCTGATGAGTAGTGGTGGAAGGTATTTAACTAGTAATGTTGAAATTGAGATTGATGGGAAGATGGAGGTTGTTGGTGATCGATTCACGAAGTTTGGTACGGAGCAGTAAGTCCGCTTTATTGACCCGTGTTGTGTGAAGCTGATGAAGGAGGGGTAGGAACGTGACTGCCTTCGGAGTGATCTTTGATTGTGAGCTGTCCGATATTTTGTTGCGGAAGTACTAGCTGACAAATAAGTCAAAGCGCATGGACCGTGAGCTCCCTCGACCACCCTCTTCTTGGTCAAAGCTCATGAACAGAGGTCTAAAGATCCAATCACCCAAAGCCATGGTCAAAGAACAATGGTTGATCGACGCCATCAAAGATGCTCCCGATTACTTGTACGTCTCAGCTGTGTCTTTCGCCTTGGTCGAGCTGATGATCAGTGTCTTGGTTGGCCACATGCCTGTCCGAGGATCTGATGCCGAATTCCATCATATCATTGATGCCATTCGTCAATATCACCCTGAGGTCCCTGTGTTTGTGTTTGGCACGTACAACTATGAAACCCAGATAGTCAGGAGCTGATGATAGGTGGTCATACACATGTGAGAGATTGTGTGACGTTTGATGATCACTCTATTGGGTAAGCTCCTACATATGTGACCTTCAGCTGATGAGCAGTGTGGTGCCGGGAAGGTATATGGAGACTATCGCTTTCACATCGTATGTCTTCCCTCCTACTGTAGAGTCGCACTAAGACTCAGTTCATCCCTGAAACCTAAGGATGGGAGCAAAGGGCTAGATATGGCACGACGATATATCGATGCTAATCGTCAATCGTAAGCTAACTCATCCAGGTCGCCAGCTTACATATAGGTACAAGTACCATTCCCAAACCACGGACCACACTTTCGATACCGTCAGTAACCCTCTGCGCCCCTCGTGCTCGACACTGATATCCAGCCACTTGGTCTGAACATAACAACCTCCCTCCTTCGCCTCGCTTCTTCATTAAACATCTCCAAACCACTAGGTAAATCCCCCCACGATTATTTCCTCTCTCGCCACGAAATAGGTCATCCACGACATATCGTCAGCCTCTTTGGTGGAGATGTACTTCCTTCGGTGTTACTTGATAAACAAAGAATTGGGCCTCGGTTGATCATTTCCAATACTGGTACACTCCGATTTGATCTGGTAAGCTTCTGTACGCGCCTGATGCGGAGCAAAGCTGATGAGTAGTTCCAGGGGAGATTTGATCAAAATGATCAATTGACTGTCTCGCCCTTGTACGTCCAGCTAGCTGATGCTTGGTATGGGAAGCATATAGCTGATATCAGTGCATCCGCTTTCCTATACACAAACCTCCCAGCGGGAATAGCAGCAAACCTAACTGAAGAACTCAATAGAGCAGGAGCATCCCGTTTCGCTCCCTCTTCAGATGTCACGGAAGTAGAACGTAAAGTGGACGAGACGTATAACCAATGGATGGCTGAACAGTGGTTTGACCATATCTCAGCTGGGGGTGGGGGTAGTCAGGCTACCTTTGAAGTGGCCAAGGATGGGCCGACTATGGGATATGTCACCCGTGATTCCTGTCCTGGGAAGGGAGACGATATAGAACATGTCCCAGGTACGTTTCCTGCATCTTCTACGAGCACTGCTGATCATTAAAGTTCCTCATCACGGTCCACAGCCGTAAGTCCCCCTCGATGCGATCTGAAGGATAAAGCTGAAATACAGTGATTTCTTCTCATCCCCAATGCCCAACGTCTCCTCCGAGATGGAAATCGACGTCGTAATTTGTGATTTCGCATTAATTGATTTTCGTAAGCTCTTCGCGCCTGACCCGAGTAAAAGCTGATTGAGTAGTCGCCGCTGTCAACAAATTGGCGCCTGATTTAAACTTGACCGCGAGGGATATGAGCACTTATGCGGATGGGATCAAAGTGAATGAGATCCTAGGGTTATTTGCTGCCGAATATTGGAATTGATCTCCTCCTTCCCCTTTCCCCCTTCTCCTTCTCCTTCTTCTTCTAGGTGTCTTGTTCGGGAGGAGAGGAAGAGAGAAGGAGAAGGTCTTGCCACAATTATTTTGCATCGCATTGCATGAGCTTTAACATTGATGAAGATGCGTTGTTGTATAGTATTCCATAGGCCCCCAGATTACCTGACCAGGAATGAGCCGACTTCGTAGTACGTGTAATTTCGACTAGTATCCATTACTATCTTTACTCAATGATCTTGCCCTCCATCCAACTTCCCCTCTATGTACTAGCAGCCGAAACATCCGCATCCGCCCTCTTTTCCACAATCTTATCGACAATCCCAAATTCAATAGCCTCTTGAGCAGTCATGAAATAATCCCTCTCCAACGCTGTCGAAAATCTCTCTCTGGCCGCGTCCGACTCTTCTCCAGGTTTCTGACAATGTGAAGCGTAGATATCCGTTAATGAAGCTCGTATTCGCAAGATCTCCTTGGCGTGTAATGCTATATCGCTCGCTTGTCCTGAAGCTCCTCCTGATGGTTCTACCCATAAGCATTTCTCACTAGTCCAAAGAAGAAATGGAGAAGAGACATACGATGAATCATGACAGACCCATTCTTTAGTACATATCGATGTCCCTTCTCACCTCCTGCTAGGAGTAGACTACCCATGGAAGCAGCCTGGCCCATACAGAATGTATGAACAGGAGACTGGATATATTGCATCGTATCGTAGATAGCTAGTCCCGCAGTGACGGATCCCCCGGGGGAGTTTATGTATAATTTGATGGGGAGTGTTGGGTTTTCAGCTTCGAGGAATAATAGTTGGGCCGTGAGAAGGGTTGATGGCATGTCGGAAACCTTCCATTAGACCTTTGATACCACTCTTCAGTTTAGGATGAGGAGGACGTACGGGTCCAAGGAAGATTACTCTTTCCCGAAGTAATCTAGAGTAGATATCATAACTCCTTTCTCCTCTCGCCTTATCATCAGCTAAACAACCTTTAAGTCGGACCAGCTGAAAAGGTGACTCACAGTCTGTTCAACGACTATAGGAACCAATTGATCCCTAATGACAGGATTACTAGCTTCATCCCTCCATCCCGAAGGTCCAGCACTCGAACTCGAGCTCGAGCTCGGACTCGAGGCATCAAAGCCATAACCAGAGTAGCTCCTCGCTAGCACCGCCCTTGAGATAGGCTTCGAGGTTAAAGCTGTACGTATTGTCCTAGCTATCGTTGACATGTCGAGTTGTAACGCTTAGTGTCAGTGCTCACTCACTCAAAGTCGATTGACACCCACTACCACGTGGGAATCGGCTATATCCGAGAGCGATGACCGAAGTTCCGAGTAATGAGGGTTGTGACTTCACGATGCTTCTTCTGTTTGTGTATATTTCTACGCCACACACAAGTCAATAGTCCTTTATTGCGATATAGGTCCCCGGAATCCAAAGGATTTCCCAGGATCTTCCATGATATAGGTCAAGCTCGTTCCATCGTTTACTTCATCAGCAGGATGTCGATCAATACCTATACGAATGGTGATGTCCGTCAATCCGAGCCGCCTCTTCTAAGGGGTATGTCCATGTTCACTCTATCCTTATGGTTCCGATCGATCGAGATCTGCCTTATACGGGAACGTAGGCTGATGGACAGGAGAAGAACTGATAACTGGACCATACACTGCCGATGTCGAGCTTAAAGTGCCAGCATCGTTGACTGGGCCGAAACGGATTGAGAATGCAGCTGCGAGAATATGGGTTACTGACCAGCGGGTAAGCTGTCAATTTCCTTTTGAGACAATTCGGAGCTGATGGGTAGGTGATTCTCATATCGAGCATGGAACCCTCTGGAGGGGCTTCTTATGATGCCCCGCCCGCTCTGACATCAATCGTCGTTCCTTATGTACGTTGCATCTCACCTAGATCCGGTTTCCTAATCTACTTCTACCTCGACACCACTACTCGGATCGATCGCATGCCCCCTTTGCTCTCGCTAACCCCTAGCCATACCTAAATTCAGCTAAATTCAATCTGCCCCTCTTCTCACCCAACAATATCCTACTCTCCTTCCAACCCGATCCATCATCCCAATCTTTACCAGAACCAGGAAGAGGAGGGAGGATCGAAGCGAAAATTATAGTGGGCGAGGGGGCAGGTCATGGGATTTGGAAGATGATTGAAGGTGAACGCGAGAGGTGGTTGGAGATTAAACGGCAGGAGAATGTGCTGCGTGAGTCCTTGTTCCCTTTTGGTCATATGGACGGGGACTGATGGTAGCTACTTATTCTGCTGGTTCGAAACAGGGCGAGAGGAGGTTGCTGTGATCTGGGTTCATTCTTGGGAGATATATCATGTGTACACACGAAAATCGACCAATGGAGGCATATATATACACGAGCACCGGACAATGGAGACAGACATATAATATAAGATCCGGACTACGACTGGGAGTCATCATTGCCAGGATAGGCAGGCAGACACATTGATAATTGTACATAATCATGTATATCGTCATGCAATCAGATACAAAAACATGTCGCTCAAGCAGTTCTACGGGGATACCACCAACTCCCCTCTTTCTCTTTAACAACCCTAACAAATTTAGTAATCAATTTATCCCTCTCTTTACTATCTCCATCCCTATACAATCCTTTCAAAAAGGGAGTCATTTCATCCGGCCTCCATCTTGCTCGAGTAAGGAATAAATCGGCGAATCGAATAGCAGGTTGTAAAGGGAGAGTGTGGAGTGGGAAAGGGGTGATTGTAAGTGAGGAGGATGTTAATTTTGCAGTGCCCTCGGGGGCTGTTAGGAGGTGTTCTCCCTGTTTGTCAGCTCAATATTTGGTAAACAAAAAGGGGAATGGCTCACCTCTAATAGCTTGAAGTTGCAGATCTCAAACCATTGTTCCCCGACTGTATCTCGCCATTTGTACATGAACACATCACTCTCCTGGTTCTCTCCCCTCAGTTCCTCTAATAACCCTTTGCCAACTTCAGTGACCATCCTCGTTATGTCCGCTTCCCATATATCCTCTTTGATACTGCCGAATAATTCAAGAACCGCCCGGCCGAGGTCTTTAGGAAGATCATGCTCTGCCAGACCATCTATCATCGGTTCCACTGATGAAGTCGTTATGCCTTTCGTGGTGCTCGAGTGGATAGTGAGGAGAGTCAAAGTGAGGTTGAGAAGGGGCACCAATTTCTTGACGGGAAGTAATAACATCCGACCTATCATCAGCTTGGAAGTAAAGTGGTGACATACCATCAATCTCCACAACATTCCTCTCCCTCAACCCCCTCTCCAACTCCCCTTCGGAAGCTTGAACAACACTCTCCAATTGCGCCCTTGTCCATTTCCTAACATCCCCCCTCTTCCTTTTCTTAGACTTCTTCTCCAGATCACTCCCTAAACCCCCCCAGGCTGATTCACGGAGTACCATCCTGATCCTCTCTAGATTGGCAGCTTGGGGAACACATTCCAAGACTTCATGTGATATATCCCTTATCTCCAATGTTGGTCTTTCTGGATTGATTGGTGGTCGGCAGATCATCAGAGAGTTGGAGATCCCGACTGTACGTAGGAGGAAGGTCGAGGCTGGTGTACATAGAACCGCATCATCTGATGGACGACCTTTGATTGTGAGTCTGTCTATCAGCTACGTCTATGTTCGAGAAGGAGGCGCGGACGAGATAGGTTCTTTAGATTTCTCGAGCGATTTAAGGATTTCAGGTGGGATTTCGAGGAGCTGGTAGCTTTCCTCGATGATGTCGTCGGTACGTGCGGGTGGGAAACGGATCACCACATTGTTCTGGGGTAGCTTTGTGGCTATCGCCATGTTGAGGGAGCGGGTTCTTGAGGTGTATTAGTAATTTATGCGATTCATTCATCTCATGAAATCAAGCGCGTCGACGCGCCCGTGCCTGAATGACGAACTGGAGTTGACACGTGGTCTTCGATTTCAGTCTTCGATTCTTGAATCAAGTCAAGGGATGGACAGATGCATGCTCTTGATTGTAGATCGAAGCCTCTTCTATCTCCTGAAATTAGTCCGATACTGCATGTACAGGCGCTACCCTTTCGACGGTAATTACGTTCACGCATGCCACAACGTTCACTTCCGGTTACCGTCTCAGGCACGCTGGCCACGACGGCCCAGAATCAAGGGTTATTCGATGATGTGGCGTTAGTCATCTTG
>Ga0308160_10008347_pt1 | contig 10111 bp, 9 predicted proteins | sample PhyFR1_FD_201036 | JGI IMG/M metagenome (GOLD analysis project Ga0308160, IMG submission 201036) | Phyllosphere microbial communities from UC Gill Tract Community Farm, Albany, California, United States - DLSLF.R1 | ecosystem: Host-associated > Plants > Phyllosphere > Unclassified | place: USA...
GGTCGTCATCCACGGACCAGTGCTGGTCTGCCTTGTAGACGAAAGCGAGCGTGACACCCAGCGACACGGCAGCTCCGCTCCCCAGCGCCAGGACTGTCAGGTCGACGTGGGAGTTGCGCGCATCGGTGACGCCGGCCTGGCCCACCAGGCCGGCGGCGAGCACGGTGGTCACGAAGAGGCTCAGGAACAGCCCGACGCCCATCATGATCCGGCGCATCACAACCGGCCTGCCCAGCGGCAGTGCCTGCGAGAGGACCAGCCAGCCCGCGGCGAGGATCAGGACTGCTCCGCCGCCTGCATAGGCGCCGAACGGGGCGAAGGCGGCGCCGCCGTCGTCCGTCCACTGGATGGCGAGCGGCTCCGGAAGGTCACCCCGCAGCAGCGACGCGCAGAAGACGAACGCACCGGCCAGGACCACGGGGAAGCCGATGGCGAAACGAAGCGCCTTCCGGTCCACCCTGTCCAGAATCTTTCCCATGGGATTAACGCTACCCCCGCCGGCTGGCCCCCCGGAGGGACCGGAGCGAAAGGTGTGGCGGGGACGTGACCTGCGCAACGTGCCAGGGTCCGGGCAGTGCAAGAATGATCAGAGCCGGAGCCGGCTACCGCCGGCACCGCAGCAGCCAACGTCTTCTGGAGGTCTCCTTGCCAGGCATGAACCTGACGCGCGACGAAGCCCGCGCCCGCGCAGAACTGATATCCGTCGAGTCCTACGAGGTCAGCCTGGACCTGACCCGCGGCAGTGAGGTGTTCGGCAGCACCACGACGGTGAAATTCGGAGCCGCTGCCGGCGCTGAGACGTTCATCGACGCCGTAACGCACACGGTGCACAGCGTGACCCTGAACGGCAAGAGCCTGGACCCCGCCGCCGTGGCCGACGGCGTGCGGATCCAGCTGCCCGGCCTGCAGGACCACAATGAGCTGACGGTGGTGGCGGATGCGCCGTACATGAACACCGGCGAGGGCCTGCACCGTTTCGTTGACCCCGTGGACAACGAGGTCTACCTGTACACACAGTTCGAAGTGCCCGATTCCCGCCGGATGTTTGCCGTCTTCGAGCAGCCGGACCTCAAGGCGACGTTCGCCTTCACCGTCACCGCGCCCTCGCACTGGGACGTCATCTCAAACTCCCCCACACCCACACCGGCCGAAACCTCCGCGTCCGGCGACGGCGGAGCCCGCTCGGTGTGGACCTTCGCACCGACGCCCCGGCTTTCCTCTTACGTCACAGCCCTGATTGCGGGCCCGTACCAGTCGGTCCGCAGCGAGGTCACAAGCTCCGACGGGCGGGTCATCCCGCTGGGCGTTTTTGCCCGCAAGTCGCTGATGCAGTACCTGGATGCGGATAACATCTTCGAACTCACACGCCAGGGCTTCGGCTTCTTCGAAGCACAGTTCGGCTGCCCCTACCCGTTCGAAAAGTACGACCAGCTGTTCGTCCCGGAGTTCAACGCCGGCGCCATGGAGAACGCCGGGGCCGTGACCATCCTGGAGGGCTACGTCTTCCGGAGCAAGGTAACGGGGGCGCAGATCGAACGCCGCGCCATCACTGTGCTCCACGAACTCGCGCACATGTGGTTCGGCGACCTGGTGACCATGCGGTGGTGGAACGATTTGTGGCTGAACGAATCCTTCGCCGAGTACATGTCCCACCTGGCGGCCGTGGAGGCCACGTCCTTCACCAGTGCCTGGACCACGTTCGCCTCGGTGGAGAAGTCCTGGGCCTACCGCCAGGACCAGCTGCCCACCACCCACCCGATCTTCGCTGAGATCAACGACCTGCAGGACGTTGAGGTGAACTTCGACGGCATCACCTACGCCAAAGGCGCTTCGGTCCTGCGGCAGCTGGTGGCGTGGGTGGGTCCGGAGCAGTTTATGGCCGGCGTCCGGGAATACTTTGCCAAGCACTCCTGGGCCAACACCGAGCTGCACGACCTGCTGGTGGAGCTCGAAAAAGCAAGTGGCCGCGACCTGGACGACTGGGGCCGGCAGTGGCTGGAGACCGCGGGCGTGAACACCCTGGTTCCAGAGCTTGACGTGGATTCCGACGGGACGCTGAGGTCCTTTGCCATCCTGCAGTCCGCCGTGCCCGAGTGGCCCACTATCCGTCCGCACCGGCTGGCCGTGGGGTTCTACAACCTGAATGCCGCCGGCAGGCTTGAACGCGTGCACCGTGAGGAACTGGACGTCGACGGCGAACGCACCGACGTCCCTGCCCTGGCCGGACTCCGGCAGCCGGACCTCATCCTGGTCAACGACGACGACCTCGCCTACGCCAAGGTCCGCCTCGACCCGAAGTCCCTGGCGACCGCGACGGCACACCTGAAGGACTTCCAGGAAAGCCTGCCGCGCACGCTGGTCTGGAATTCGGCGTGGGACGCGGCACGGGACGGCGAAACTCCGGCGCGTGCCTACGTTGAGCTGGTCCTGGCCAACGTCGCCGCCGAAACAGATTCCTCCGTCATCCTGGTGCAGCTGCGCCAGCTGGCCACCACGCTGAACTTCTACGTGGCCGAGGAACACCGCGAAGCCACCACCGCTGCGGCCGCGGACCGGCTCTGGGAGCTGGCGCAGGAAGTTGCCGGCGGTTCCGACGCGCAGCTCCAGTTCGTTAAGTCCTTTGCCCTGCTGGCCGGCAGCACTACCCAGTTGGACCGGGTGGCCGGGCTCCTGGACGGGTCAGTCGCTTTGGATGGACTGACCGTGGACCAGGACCTGCGCTGGGAGCTGGTGGCTTCCCTGGTGGCCGGCGGCAGGCTGGGGCAGGACGGGATCGACGCCGAGCTGGAGCGGGACAAGACCGCCAGCGGGCAGAACGCCGCGGCCCTGGCCACGGCGGCCATCCCCACCCCCGAGGCCAAAGCCGCAGCCTGGGAGTCGATTGTGGTCAAAGGCGATCTCTCCAATGCGTTGCAGGGTTCGGCCGTGGCCGGGTTCATGCGGGTGCTGGACCGGTCGCTGCTGGAACCCTACGCCGAGATGTATTTCGCCGCTGTCCCGGGCATCGTGGCCACCCGCACGCACGCACTTGCCCAGCAGGTCGTCGTCGGGCTCTACCCGGCGCTGCTGACCACCCAGGCCACGGTGGACCGCACGGACGGATTCCTGGCGTCACTCCCCCAGGAGAGCGCCGCGCTGCGCCGGATGATGCTGGAAAACCGCGACGGCGTGGCCCGGGCACTGCGCGCCCGCGCCGCGGACGCCTGACAGGAAGGGAACGCAGCCATGGGCCTGCACGAACACAAGTACGCCTTGACAGTCCAATGGACGGGTAACCGCGGTGAGGGGACCTCGTCCTACCGCGGTTACTCGCGGGACCACGACGTCGCCATTCCGGGCCTTCCGGTCCTGAAAGGCTCGGCAGACCCCACCTTCCACGGTGACCGTGGGCGGTACAACCCGGAGCAGCTGCTGCTGGCTGCCCTGGCGCAGTGCCACATGCTGTCCTACCTCCACGTCGCGGTGAAGCATGGCGTGGTGGTCACGGACTACCGGGACGACGCAACCGGAGAGATGGTGCTGAACCGCGACGGAAGCGGCCAGTTCCAGAGCGTGACCCTGCATCCGCGGGTCACCGTGGCGGACCCGGGGCAGGTGGAACTGGCGGCGTCACTGCATCATGAGGCGAACCAGGTCTGCTTCATTGCCCGGAGCGTCAATTTCCCGGTAGGCCACGAACCCGTCACCGTGGCGGCTTAGGCGACGTTGCCGGCGCTGGACTGCCCTCCCGCCCGGAGCCGGCGGACCAGCCCGGCTTCGGTGTCCGGTGCCAGCCCGGCGTTGCGTGGCCGGCGCAGGCCCCGGACACGCTCATCCCGCAGGACGTCCGCGATGGTCTCCTCCCATGGGCGCAGCACCAGCCCCGCGTCCCTGGCTGCCTGGTTGCTGCGGGCCATGAATCCGTCGTGGCCGGGTGGAAGCCACAACGGCAGCGAATCCGGCCCCGACCAGTACGCGATGCCCTGGCCGGCGAGCCACCCCGGCGGGGCATCCAGGATGTGGCCGGTGTGGCCTGCAGCCTCCCGTGACGCGGCCACGTATTGGGCGAAAGGCACCTGGTCCCCCAAGGCGTTCAGGGCTCCCGTGGTCCCCTGGCCGGCGGCTTTGAGGATCCATGCCGCGAGGTCCCGGACGTCGATGACCTGCGTGGGAGCCGTGCCGATGCCGGGGACCACCACAGGCGTGTTGTCCCGGGCGAAGCGGGCCGGCCAGTAGCCGTAGCGGTCGGAGCCGTCGCCAGGACCGGCGATAAGGCCCGCACGGACAATATGGGCCCTGCCGCCAGCCAGCTCCGCGGTGGCCGCTTCAATGGCTGATTTGGATTCGCCGTAGGTCTCCGGCGTCGACGCCTCCCCGTCAGCAAGCGGCGGCAGCAGTGCCGCGTCCTCTGCGGCGCCGGGCACCGAATGGTCCGCATAGACCGAGCAGCTGGACACCAGCGTCCAGTGTCCGGTGCGGGCCCCGAGGCTTTCCAGCGCATCGCGAGCCAGGGCCGGGTCGCGTGCCACCTCAATCACGGCATCCCATTCCCCCGCCGCGTCGTCGTAGGCGTTCGCGCCCAGTGAACGGTTGGCCTGCAGCCACACCGCGCCCTCGGGCGGCCGCCCGGACGTGCCCCTGGCCAGGCACGTTACGCGCTGGCCTGCGGCTATGGCCTGGCGGGCGATTTCTGCTGACAGGAAGGCGGTTCCGCCCAGGACGAGGATGCGCATTGCTCCACGCTACGGCGCTAGGGTTGAAGGTGAACAGAGCCAAGTTTCAAGGAGCACTTCCCCCATATGGTCAGCATGTTGTCAGTCCTTCCGTCCGCCGCCACCGATCCGGACGGCATCAGCATTACCGGGATTGTGATCAGTCTCGGCGTGGGCGTCGCCGTCTGGCTGGTGGCGACCTTCGTCATTTCGCGGATCACCACTCGCGTGGCGGCCGGGAGCAACTTCTTTAAGAAACGCACCTTCAAATGGGTGGCTCCGGCGCTGCGGGCACTTGACCACGAACGGCGCGTACAGCGCGCGGAAACCATCGGTTCGCTGCTGAACAGCGTGGTGGGCGTACTGGTGGTGGTCATCACCGGCATGTACGTGCTGCAGAACCTGGACATCAACATTGCGCCGCTGCTGACCAGCGTGGGCATCCTGGGTGTGGCCATCGGCTTCGGCGCGCAGCAGCTGATCCGCGACTTCCTGGCCGGGATCTTCATCACCATTGAAGACCAGTTCGGCATCGGTGACGTGATCGAAACCAGTGAGGTAGTGGGAGTGGTGGAGTCCATGGGCCTGCGCATCACCCGGGTCCGGTCCGACGACGGCGCCATCTGGTACCTGCGCAACGGTGAGATCCTGCGGGTGGGCAACCGCTCGCAGGGCCGATACGTCCCGCTGCATGAAGGGCCCACCGGCACCACTGACCAGGGCTCCAACCACGGCGTCGAGAACACGAAGACCGAGCAGAAAGCCGGAGAGTAGCCATGAGCCTCCCCATTGAGCCGCAGCGGCCCCAGCTGATGCAGAACGATCCCTTCAGCCAGCCGGCCTACACCGACAGCTTCTACGACGCCGTGGGCGGCCACGACACCTTCGTCAAACTGATCGATGTGTTTTACGACGGCGTGGCAACCGACCCGCTGCTGCGCCCCATGTACCCGGAGGAAGACCTCGGGCCGGCCAAGCGGCGCTTCCTCATGTTCCTGGAGCAGTACTGGGGCGGCCCCACCACGTACGGCGAGGAACGCGGCCATCCCCGGCTCCGGATGCGGCACATGCCGTTCAGGGTGACGCCCGAGGCCAAAGACCGCTGGCTGTTCCACATGCGCGCGGCAGTGGACGCACTGGAGCTGCCGGCACTCTACGAGGGCACGCTCTGGGAGTACATGGAGCGCGCGGCGCTGTCCATGATCAACAGTCCGTCGGGCGCGTGACCGGCTAGAGGAGTCCGCTGCCGGTCCGCGCCAGGACATGGCCGCGGCTGCCGGAGAGGCGGAACCAGCGGCCGGCCCGGTAGAGCTTCTGGTCGCCGTCGGCGAGGAAGCCAAGGGCCAGTGCTGCAAATGCGGCACCGGCCGGCAGCCCGGTGGCGTCCAGTTCCCGGCCCCACACCGCGGCGCGGGCGTTGTTCACCATCAGCGCCCCGGGATTGTTGGGCACGGCGCCGGCCACCTCGCCAATACCGGCCTCCGCGGCGGACTTAAGCTCGGCGTCCGGAACCGAACCCAGCAGCTCCCAGCCGCCCCGCGGGGCGCCCACGCCCGTCCACGACTCGGTGACGGTGGTGGGCGGAACGGGCAGTTCGACGTCGTCCGCCCCTGCCCGGGCCAGCCGGTCCAGGACCGCCGCCAGCGGCACCGTGACATCGGTTTCCGATGGCGCGGCAAGCTCCATGGTGCGCAGGCCAAGGATGGTGGGGGTGGCTTCGCCGAGGATCCGCGGCCGCAGCACGCAGACGTAGGCTGCCAGCACGGAGCCTGCAGCCTGCAGCCTGATGGCGCCGTCGTCAATCGCTTTGGCACGGGTTGCAAAGGTCTTCAGGTCGGCAAGATCCCGCGGGTCGGCGAAGCGGAAGGACGAAGTAAGAAGATCAGACACACCAAGAACATTACCGGCTGCGCCTTGTTTGAGCGGTGCCGGGGGTCCGTCTAGAGTCAAACCATGACTGAAGCCGAAGCCGGAATCCTGGCTCTTCCCGGCGGCGACCCCACGTCGTCGCTCATCAACCTCCTGGACCTGGGCGAGCTGGAAGGCGCGCGGACGGACGAGGATATTTTCCTTGGTCCGTCCCAGCAGCAGCCGCACCACCGGGTGTTCGGCGGCCAGGTGCTGGCACAGTCGCTCGTTGCGGCCACGAGGACGGTGGAGGAGGACCGCGCTGTCCACTCCATGCACGGGTACTTCCTGCGGCCCGGTGACGCCAACAAGCCCATCACCTTCGGTGTCCAGCGGCTCCGTGACGGCCGGTCGTTCTCCGCCCGGCGGGTCCACGCCTACCAGGAAGGCACGCCCATCCTGTCGATGATCGCGTCCTTCCAGACTGAGGATGAAGGCATCGAGCACGAGTCTGCGATGCCGGCCGGGATCCCCGATCCCGAGTCCCTCCCCACCACGGCAGACCTGCTGGGGAAGTTCGACCACCCGGTGGCACGGCACTGGGCCTATGAGCGGCCGTTCGACATCCGCCACGTCAATCCCCCGTTGTATGTTTCGGCGACTGGCGAGAAAGAGGCCGCGAACGCCGTCTGGATGAAGACCTTCGGCCCCATGCCGGACAACCCGAACCTTCACCGCGCTGCGCTTGCCTACGCCAGTGATTACACGCTCCTGGAGTCCATCCTTCGGCGCCACGGCCTCAGCTGGATCACGCCGGGCATGAACGTGGCCAGCCTGGACCACGCCATGTGGTGGCACCGTCCGGCGCGCGTGGACGAGTGGCTGCTGTACGTGCAGGAGTCACCGAGTGCTCAGTCGGCCCGGGGCCTGGCAACGGGAAAGATCTTCAACCGGGCCGGACAGCACGTTGCCTCCGTGGCCCAGGAGGGCATGGTCCGCGTGCCCTCTGACCTGAAAAGCAAGGTGGCAGGGGCCGTCCAGTCCAAGGTGCTGGAGCACCAACTCCGCAAGGCCGGCCGGGCGTAGGGCTCCGGCTGCCGCGTCCCTGCCGGCCCGCTGCCGGCGCGTCACCACATGGCAAAGGCCGGCGCAGGTGGACCATAGTCCACCCGCGCCGGCCTTTTCGTGCCCGGAGCCGCGGCCCCGGCGCATGACTTAGTCGCGGGTCAGGCGGCGGTGGGTCACGCGGTGGGGCTTGGCGGCGTCGGGGCCGAGGCGCTCCACCTTGTTCTCCTCGTAGGACTCGAAGTTACCCTCGAACCAGTACCACTTCGACGGGTTCTCCTCGTCGCCTTCGTAGGCCAGGATGTGGGTGGCCACCCGGTCCAGGAACCAGCGGTCGTGCGAAACCACCACGGCGCAGCCGGGGAATTCGAGCAGCGCGTTCTCCAGGCTGCTGAGGGTTTCGACGTCGAGGTCGTTGGTGGGTTCGTCAAGGAGCAGGAGGTTGCCGCCCTGCTTCAGGGTCAGCGCCAGGTTCAGGCGGTTGCGCTCACCGCCGGAGAGCACGCCGGCCTTCTTCTGCTGGTCCGGGCCCTTGAAGCCGAATGCTGCCACGTAGGCGCGGGACGGCATTTCGACGTTGCCAACCTGGATGAAGTCGAGCCCGTCAGAAACGACCTCCCACAGCGTCTTGTTGGGGTCGATGCCGCCACGGCTCTGGTCAGCGTAGGAGATCTTGACTGACTCGCCGATCTTCAGGTCACCGCCGTCGAGCGGTTCCAGGCCCACGATGGTCTTGAACAGGGTGGTCTTGCCCACGCCGTTGGGGCCGATGACGCCAACGATGCCGTTGCGCGGCAGGGTGAAGGACAATCCGTCGATGAGCGTGCGGTCCTCGAAGCCCTTCTGAAGGTTCTTGGCTTCGAGGACGACGCCACCCAGGCGCGGTCCCGGCGGGATCTGGATCTCTTCGAAGTCCAGCTTGCGGGTCCGGTCGGCTTCGGCAGCCATCTCCTCGTAGCGGGCCAGACGGGCCTTTGACTTGGTCTGGCGGCCCTTGGCGTTGGAGCGGACCCACTCGAGTTCCTCGGTGAGGCGCTTGGCCTGCTTGGCGTCCTTCTTGCCCTGGACTTCCAGGCGGGCACGCTTCTTTTCGAGGTACGTGGAGTAGTTGCCCTCGTACGGGTACAGGTGGCCGCGGTCAACCTCGGCGATCCACTCGGCCACGTGGTCCAGGAAGTACCGGTCGTGGGTGACGGCGAGCACTGCGCCGGGGTAGCTGGAGAGGTGCTGTTCGAGCCACAGCACGCTTTCGGCGTCGAGGTGGTTGGTGGGCTCGTCGAGCAGCAGCAGGTCCGGCTTCTGCAGCAGGAGCTTGCACAGTGCCACGCGGCGGCGTTCACCACCGGAGAGGTTGGTGACGTCGGCATCGGCCGGCGGGCAGCGGAGGGCATCCATGGCCTGTTCCAGCTGGGAGTCGAGGTCCCAGGCGTCTGCGGCGTCAATGGCTTCCTGGAGCTTGCCCATCTCGTCGAGGAGGGTGTCGTAGTCAGCGTCGGGGCTGGCCATTTCCTCGGAGATTTCATTGAAGCGCTGGATCTTGCCGTAGATCTCGCCCACGCCTTCCTGGACGTTGCCCAGGACGGTCTTTTCCTCATTCAGGGGCGGTTCCTGGAGCAGGATGCCCACGGTGTAGCCGGGGCTCAGCCGGGCCTCACCGTTCGATGGGGTGTCCAGCCCGGCCATGATCTTCAGGATGGTGGACTTACCGGCACCGTTCGGACCCACGACGCCGATCTTGGCGCCCGGGAAAAAAGACATGCTTACGTCATCAAGGATGAGTTTTTCGCCAACGGCTTTGCGGGCCTTGGTCATTGTGTAGATAAATTCCGCCATGGTTCCAAATCTAGTGGGTTGGCGGGCATATCTCACATTTGCGTTGAATGGGCCACTGGCCTCATGACCCCACGAAGCATTTGCCGCTCGCGAGAACGGGCAGGACCGTCACGGTGACGGACCCTTCGCGGACCTGGCCGATCACGCAGTCCTTTCCCTGCAGCACGGCGGCTTCGATGGCATCTGCTTCAAGCCCTGTGGGTGTCCGGCTTTGCGATACCTGAAGCGCTGCGGGGGCGATACCAGCCGCTGTGAGCACCTCTGTGACCTGGGCAGTTGCGGGTCTGGGCGTGCCTGCCGCCAACCCGGTGAGGGTCTGGGTAACCGTACGTTTCATCACTTCGGTGGCGGCTTCGTCCGCGTCGGATGTGGCGGCCAGGGCCTGTCCGCTGGGCGTGGCCGCCGCTTCAGGAGAGGCGGAAGGCGTGGGGCTGCCTGACTGCTGCTCCGGGGCCGGCTGGCTCTGCGCCTGCTGGTCCATGGCCGGATTGTCCACGCCCGGCCCGGCAGGCGAAGGGCCACTGACGCACCCGGATAACAGCAGCACCAAAGCTGCTCCCGTTGTGGCGGTGAGACGGGAGGTTACAGAGTGCCGCATGGTGTCATTCTGCCATGTGCCGGGCTGCCGCCCGGTCGCGGCAGCATCCGGCAGTCCGCAGACTGGCATGGCCCGC
>Ga0308160_10008348_pt1 | contig 10110 bp, 9 predicted proteins | sample PhyFR1_FD_201036 | JGI IMG/M metagenome (GOLD analysis project Ga0308160, IMG submission 201036) | Phyllosphere microbial communities from UC Gill Tract Community Farm, Albany, California, United States - DLSLF.R1 | ecosystem: Host-associated > Plants > Phyllosphere > Unclassified | place: USA...
ATGTTTATCTGCTTGAATATCGGTGTCGACCCGCCAGATATCGTCAAGACGAATCCGTGTGCTAAATTGGAATGCTGGATGGATCCGACTTCACTACCATCGGCAAAAGCTATAGATGCGATTGGGCGGAGTAAGCACATCTCTCGCCTGGAATCAGGATTTGAACTGACTCACAGACCTGCACGAGCAGTTTGAAACGCTGAATCCAAAAGTCAAATATAAAACCGTTCTAGACCCCTCGGTGGAAGAGACCAAGAAGCAATGCCTGTCATTACGAAAGGGAGCTAGGGATGAGCGGACTGTATTCTACTACAACGGTCATGGTGTACCCAAGCCAACCCCCTCTGGAGAGATATGGGTCTTCAACAAGAGTACGTCTACCCTCTGGCAACAACAAGCTGACGATAGACTACACACAATATATCCCCGTATCGCTGTACGATCTTCAAGAATGGTTAGGGACACCTTGTATCTATGTCTGGGAATGCTCAGGGGCTGGCAATATCCTTACCAACTTTGCCAAATCGGCCGAACGTAAAGATACCGAACTTCGACAAGCTGGATCGCAACCTGCTCAATCTGCCGATTTTTCAGGCGCGACTTACGCCGACGCTATCCACTTGGCCGCTTGTAAAGCGAACCAAATCCTGCCAATGACGCCCGACCTGCCCGCCGACGTCTTTACCTGTTGTCTGACATCACCTATCGAGATCGCGTTACGGTATTTCGTCCTGCAAGATCCGCTGAAACGAAATGTGGAATCCGCTCGTGACCCCCGATCAAAGATTACGGTACAGATGGTCATGCGTATACCGGGAGATTTGAAGGATAGGCGGACACCACTAGGAGAATTGAGCTGGATCTTTACCGCTGTTACCGATACGATAGCGTGGCTCTCGTTCCCTCGCGAGATCTTCAACAGGCTATTCAGACAGGATCTACTGGTCGCTGCGCTTTTCAGGAATTTCCTGCTCGCCCAACGAATCATGACCTCGTACCACTGTACGCCCATGTCGATACCGGAACTACCGTCCACCCATAATCACCCACTATGGCATTCGTGGGATCTAGCCGTGGATGCTTGTCTGGCTCAATTGCCGGAATTACTGGAACAGGAATCCGCACGTGAAGCTGCAACGACAGCGGGAATGACAGTAACTCCCTCTCCTACGATATACAAACCCTCGTTCTTTTTCGCTCAACACCTACAAGCATTTGAAGTATGGTTGGAACACGGAGGGAACGTACCTCGACATTTATCGATTCAGCCTAAACAATCACCAAATAACACAGTCGCTCGAGTTCCACCGGAACAACTACCGATCGTACTCCAAGTCCTTTTGTCGCAAGCACATCGATTACGCGCGTTGATCTTGTTGTCTCGCTTTGTCGATCTTGGTCCGTGGGCCGTACATCTGTCGTTGTCGATCGGTATCTTCCCCTATGTCCAGAAGCTGCTTCAATCACCCGCTGTCGAGCTCAAACCAGTCTTGATTTTCATCTGGGCGCGTATATTGGCGGTCGACCGGACATGTCAAGTGGACCTATTGAGGGATCACGGGTACAACTACTTTGCTCAAATCCTGACACCCTACCCCGCGGGAACGAATCAACACCTCGTCATTCCGAACGCCAACGAACATCGGGCCATGTGCGCATTTATCTTGTCGGCGTTATGTCGAGGATTCCGCCAGGGTCAATCGGCGTGTATGAGCATACATGTATTTGAATCCTGTCTGGCGAGGTTACAAGAGGACGATTGGCTACTCAAATCATGGTCTGTACTCTGCATCGCACAGATGTGGGCCGACAATGACGAGATCAAATCATTATTCGCTCGAGATGGGGATCGACAAAGTCAATTGATCGAGACTTTACGCAGTACAGCCGTGGAAGTTAGGGCTGCAGCATTGTATGCTTTCGGTACCCTACTCGGCGCATCGGCCACGCCCATCGATTCATCCGATTCCAGCGGAGGAGGCGGCATGGGCGCTCAACTATCCATTACCGAAGGCAAACAACTCGACCTCGAAGCTGGATTGGCATTCGCTTGCATGATGACTGTCAAGGAAGATGCCAGCCCGATGGTCCGAAAAGAGCTTGTCGTCGTCATATCATGTGTCGTTCGAGAATGGCGGGGATGGTTCGTCTGTGCTGCTTGGGTGTATCACGAGGAGATCGCATATCAAGCGGCTCTCGAGGCAGGGCATGATGACCCGACCGATGTAGTTGGCCCAGCACTGGAAGCATGGCTACGGAACCAATCGGATGACGAGGACGAACCATCACACGATAAAGGGATGTTGTTGTCGAGTTTCAAGGCCTTGTTTGAAACTTTGCAAGAACTTTCCGTGGATCCACATACCGAAGTGGCGCTCATGGCCAGTACGGTCGTCGACTACATTGTTGCTCTCTTGCTCGACTCGGCATTTGCACGGGTACCTGGATCTGCCATTTCGAGGTTGGCCAAACGTCGTCCCAAGGCACCAAGGCTGGCCACTAGACAGCCATCCGGTCCGATTTCGGACAATGGGAAATTCGGTCAACTCAATGGCGGCGCTTCCCTCCAGAGGACGGATACATCGACCTCGATCGGTTCGACCAAATCTTCAAACGGCATGAAACGGTCTTCCTCCGTCGCGAACGCTTTAAGGAGTCTGGCATCCATGACTGGGCTCCTGCCAAGCGATGAAACGGACGAGAGCGAACATATTACCACTCCACCCGCCGAAGTCACCGAGGAACCTACCTACACACCTAAATCTGGCGGTTACACTTCACCCTACCCCGACTCGTCCCATCCACGTACACTTCCCGACAGCGCCTCTGAATCAGGTTCATCACAACATACAGCTCGAACACGGACCATATCAGGACTAGCCATGACGTCCAATTTCGAAAACCCAGCAGATGCCCTCGATATTCTGGAAGCAGTGACGGCGGAAGATATGGAGAGGTTGAGACTTAGAAGGAATAGAGGGACAGAAGCTGATGCGGACCATGAAGGCCGGATGAATAATAATGGTTTGGCTAGACCTACGGAGTTGACACTTGGCATGGTCGCAAAGGAAGTCAAGGATGATGTTTTACCGCTCAAAAGCGGTTTCTACGATTGGGCAGTCGAGTACTTTAGGGAACCGCAGATGAAGGTGAGTCGAGGCGTGATGAGGTCTGCTGATGGTAGGCACCTGATTCGGATGATCCTGGAAGTAGAGCTTCGAATCAGCAGTTGTGGCGACATCGACGCAATGCCGATTTACTGCTGTCTGCTTCGGAGAATGAGAAATATGCTGGTCAGTCCCGCAATCTAGGTCCAAGGACTGAGTACTGATCAACAGCATCTAACTCGTGGGATGAGGATGCTGGAACTTTGCACAACGATGCTTGGCCATTGCAGATGGTCTTTCACTCGTACGACCCCATCATGGCTATCACGGATGATACCGATAATATCTGGTAAGTCTGCCCAGTGCACCGGAAAATACCTAACGACCAGTGTCTGGGATTGGAAAGCCCAAGTCAAGTTGAACAAGTTTTCGAATCAAAACGTCTACGGAAGCAGTATATCCAGTGCTCACTTCATCAACGAAATGGCATCAAGTCTGATGCTCACCGCTTCCAGTATGTCCCCTCCCTTACGGGCACGACCGAGCTGACGGTGCAGCCGAGGGATGTATACGTATATGGAGGAATTACGAGGAGAATGCAAAGACGGAACTCGCATCTACCTTCCGGGCCGTTTCGGACTTGCTTCCCGTTGGGCATTCCAGTGGCGTCTTGACTGCGTGGGAACAGCAGAAGGGACATCTACTGGTTGGAGGTGATATGCGAGTTGTCAGACTGTGGGATGCTACCGTCGAGCGCCATCTACGTGTGAGTCTAGCTCAACAAGACACTGTGTGGAGCTGACGTCTAGGATATCGCAACTCAGGCAGGATCAAACATGACTGCAATCGCCTCTGATGAGCCTGATGGGAATGTTTTCGTATCAGGCTTTGGAGATGGTGTAGTCCGACTATTCGACAAGAGGATGCAGAATGCCGATAATATCGTCATGAGGGTCTGGCGACAACACCATACTTGGATCCAGAGTGTACATCTCCAGAAAGGCGGTCAGAGGGAATTGATCACTGGCAGGTGGGTCTTGTTCTCCTTCACTTGGATATGGCTGATGATCAGTATGAATGGTGAGATCCGGATTTGGGATGTTCGCGCTCCTGAAAAGCCGTTGTATGAGAAATTGGCCCAGTCAAATGGACTGGCCGGACTGGCGGTCCATTCAGGTGCACCTGTGTTTGCCACGTACGTCTTCTATGGTCTCCTTGGACAGCGCTGACAAACCAGGACATCAGCACCATCACCCCATTCATTACGACAACGACTCGTGATTCAAGGTTTCTCTGACCCAGAAAAGCCAAAGACGTTGTCGAAATTGTCGATTCCGCTCAGTACGAATATGGGCGCTCCGCAGCGTCCAGTTGGCTTCATGCCAAGTGCTGCTAGTCTTGTTTTCCACCCTGTACGTCCTGTCCTCGGTGCGAAGGATATAAGCTCACATGCAGATCGAAATGGTGGTCGCGGCCGGAGGATTCGATACGAGTGGAACTGTCAAGATGTTTCAGTGTCCTACCCCAGAGACTATGTTGACTTGGGAACATGTTAATGGGGAGTATGGGCATGTTTGATCACACATACCGGTGGTTCAAGAAAGAGAAGTATACTAGTTGTAGTGTTTAGTGTATAGTAGAATTAGTCGCATACCCATAATCGCACGTATGCATATCAACATCAAATCACATGTCTACCTACACTATGATGTCCGGGTCCAATACGATTTCGCCCAATCGTCACCTTCGACCGCTTTGTCCACTGCTCCTCGTAGTGTGGATTCCGTGTCGTACTCTTGCCATATACTGGCCACGTCCAACCCGAGCTTCTTGGCATCTCTCTCCAGTTTCGTCCATGGACCTTTGATGCCGCCTTTGCTGGGATGATCAAGCCAGAACCAAGGTCCCATTCTCGATGCTACTATCCCAAATACCTCCTTGGGAACAATCGAGAATCCCTCTTCGAATGCTTCTTGCCCCCTCTGACCTATGGCCAACAAGAACTCCAAGATCTTCAATGTCGCAACTTGATCTTTGGTTCCAATCTCCCATAACGTCTTTGGGAGATTTTCGATCCATTGACGCAGTTCTGGACGTAGGGGTGATTGGGGCGTGATGAAGAATGGAATCGAAGGGAATCGGACTTCATGCGCTAGGATTAGAGACATGAGGAATTGGTTCCCTAGACTTCTGATTTGGGATGAGGAGCCTTGTCGCGAGAGATGGGATAAGAGGGCTTGACCGATTGATGATGGAATTTCGGAAGTGGGAGGTAGAAGTAGGAGAGGGAGTATGAGGGATAGGATTGACGAATAGGCTGTTGGGGTCAATCCGGGGGTCAAGGCGTCTTGCGGAGCCTGGTCGTTAGTCCTCGCTTCGGAGATGCCTGTTGGTACTGACCAGAACGGAAATGATCCAGTCCGAAACCTCCTCCAACGCCCACCCATCTGCCTGCTTGCCTTTTCCTTTACTTTTCCCAACGACCTTCATCACTCTCCAGCTCTCTTCTGTTGCCCTTACACGTAATTTCCACCCGACTTCCTTTTTGCTTTTTGGGAATACCAACACCTGAGGCCGAGGAGCGAGCAAGATGGCCAATTTGGAGTACGTCAATGATAGTTCGAAAGCGGGCGAGACGCCCGTCGAGGATGATGTCGCAGTGATGGGATTATGGAATGGGAACCAAGCTGCCATCCGTTTAAGGAAATCGGATGCGTTTGATCGGACGGTCCGTGTATCTGCTTTTTCGGAATCATGCGATAGGATCGAGCGGGATAGGATTTCAGCGAGGGCGGCTGTGACTGTACACAGCTCGAGGGAGGTGTTGTCGGTGGTGGAGAAGGAGGATGTTGAGGGTGAGAATGCGGAAGGGGCAGCTTCGAGGAAAGTCGACAGGAGGAGCGGGTGGAGCTGGGTGTATAGTTGCTGCCTGTCAGAATAGCTCGCGTCCGGTGTATGGACTTACTGTCAATGTCTCAATTTCCACCTCCTTGCCCGACAGGGAACTTGTAGCTTCCAATCGCCCCAGTTCCCAATTGGTCATGACCTCCCCCAAACCCCAATCACCACATCCAACCAAAGAACCCTCATACTGCTCCTCCAGCCCGTGCTCTGAAACCTGCCTCGCTTTCCCCTTTCCCTTCACCCCACTCGACCCTTCCCTCTTGAACTGAGTAGCAAACATCTCCTCGACCGACCGGCTAGCATTATCGTGTAGAGCCGTTCTGAGAAATGCCAAGATGGTTCTGAGGGTGACTAATTTCGCTTGTGCTCCAATCCGACCACCTTGGGTGCTGACTCCTTTATCGTTTCCTAGGCCGACGGTCAGACGGAGCCCTTCCATGATGGTGGAATCGGCAGCGGGCCATGAAGAGGTGATGTGTGATGGGATTTGGTCGAGGAAGAGGTGGACGAGGCGGGCTGCGTCTAGACGGATCTCGGGAAAGATGTGCGATAGAGCGGATGACGTCTGGAGCTGGAGAAGCGGGAGATGGGGGGTCAGGGTGGACTGAACATCAGTACTGCGCGTTACCGGGTGGCTGAGTTAGAAGAGAGGATGTACTGTAGGAAGAGTAATGATGTACCATCCAAAGAAACCAATCAAAGCTTTTCGTACGCTCGCATCCTGAATGTCAGTCGATGTACCTCGTCCGTGCAGGAAGTATTGACCTCGTCCGAGATGGCAGAACCCATCACACGACAGACCTTCCCCACCTCCTTCCCAGGCTGCTGTACCAGAATCTCCTTCACTCCTCCAATCGCATCCCTCCTCACGCCGGAATTCGGATGCCTGAACCGCAAGAGGACTTCCTCAAGTGTGAGACCATTGGAAGTGATTGGTTCCCCAGATGGACCTTGCAGTACACGGTCGATAGGGTTCTGGTTTGGTAGAGCGATCGCTATCCGTCAGCCACAGCATTTACAAATGTATACAGGACACACATCTAGCTTTGAAGGAAGTATTGGTCGCGTTTGAAGCTTGCTGCTTGCCCTTTCCAAGCTTGACCTTGGCTTTCTGTTTGATCAGCTACGGGCTATATCCTCGGGACAGGGACTTGCCTTGAAATCAGCCTCTTTTGCTCCCTTCTTCTTGCTTGCTTTAGGCATCCTTGGTCTATGCTCGGTCGACGGAGGTGTATGGTGGGCAGAGAAAGAGGTCAAAATTCGGTTGATCCGTGCCTGAAACGGAATCAACCGATCTAGCCTAGAGTTCTCAACCGCTCGTCTTCAGCGCCGACACACTGTACACCCGACATCAGCGAGCATGCAGTACGCATACGGGCCGGCATACTTTTGTGACAGCACTATATCATTCCTCACGCAGGTTACACTAATTATATCTACGACCCTGTCATGTCGAAATCACTGCGCATATTAAGGTAGAGATCGCTATTCCGATAAAGGCTCTCAGGGCGGAGAGGCGCAAAGCTCCATTTGGAGCGGTTTGGGTATTGCCGTTACTATTGGTGCTGCTCACGCCGTTTCCGTTCGTGGATTGTGTGTCAGTAGAATTCTGGACGTTGTTGCATGTGTCTACGCCTGCAGCCGGCCCACTACAGGTGCACGTTCGCCTGCCGGACGTATTCTCGGGATTGGAACCTGGACAATCTCCGACCGACTCGCTTGTGCCTGTCCGGGTCAGTCGACTTTTTGGTAATGTAAGGGACTGACCTGAACAACTGATCAAACCGTCTTTGTCCAAGATGTAATTGACATTACCCGACGAGGTTCCGACCAACTTTGGAACGGTGCAAGTATCGTTGTTGATTTCCCGGAGATTGTATGTAGGACCTCCAGAGCAACGGTAGGCGACATTGCAACTAAGCGCGCTCGAAGGTACCTCAAGACCGGTCTCGCAAGCGCTGAGATATCAGAGGCCGAACGATAACATCATCACATCTACTCACGGGCCACACACGCCTTGACAGAATGAGGGAACCGACGAGATCGGTCCGCCACAAGCGCAGGCCTTTTACTGATCAGCTGAATCCCTTTGGAGTACTCACATAGTATGGATCCGAGCCCTTTCCTGCTCTCATGGCATCTGGTATGAGGAGACCCTCGGCAATCGTGTGAACGGATCCATCGCACTTCAATCGAATCTACTGTAACTTGATTAGGGTATCCGCTCGCTGTTCTTATACAGTCGAAAGAATATGTCACAACCGCGTAACACATTACATTGAGGGCAGCTAAAGCCGGACCGTTGAGGCAAATAAAACATGTTCCAACCTGCTCAAACTTGAAAGGAAGAATTGGGATGAAAGGAACATTGCAACTCCGGCGCACTCTTGGGCCGCCTGAATCCCCTTATCGTATTGCCCTCACTGCCCACTCACTTGAATATTATCGCATCACATAAACAGCTTCTTCTTAAATGGTAGCCCGCCACCTACTACTTCCTGTCCTTGCTGTATGTGGCGCACAAGCTATCTGTACGGCGTTGGCGTCATTCATTTTCCCATTCATTGCATCATGTAAGTTCACATACTACCCCTGGGACACGCTCATCTCTACAGATCTGATCTCTGTGGGTGTCGAACCTAGACAGGTATCGACGTATGTTGGTGTCATAGAAGGTCTGCAAGCCATGACGGAGATTGCGATGATTCATGTTGTAAGTAATTCTTCTGGTCAGTGACTAAAACGCCTGACGTTGCAGCATGTCACTGCGATTGAACGCGTCCCACATCGCTGGCTTTCTATCTTTATTATTCTGGCACCGGGATCAATCGCTGGAGTATTTGGACTCGCCAGTTCCCCTTGGCAATTGGTGATGTTAAGAACACTGACGGGTGTGGTGGGATTGGGCGGAATGCAAGCGGTGATACTGGGAGAAATTACGGATACAGAGTCCGCCTCGCAGGGTAAGTGATAAAGTTTATAGCTTGCTGACAGTGTAGCGTTTGGTTGGCTCACTATCGCCGGATCAATAGGTTCAATGGCCGGAGCTGGATTGAGTGGATATCTAGCGGAACCAGCCGGCAGAGTACCTTTTTTGGGCGACTTGACCCTGTTCAAAGCCAAGCCGTATCTACTCCCAGGCTTGACGTTATCTGTTATCTCGGCTTTGGCCGCCTTGAGCGTCTTCTTGTGGGTGCCAGAGGTGAGTCTGGTCGTTGTCAACTCACTGATCCGTTAGACCAATCTCCCTCACACAGTTGAAGTGGAAGACGGGGAGTCCATCGCGTCTAGGAAGGTGAAATTACCATATCGAAGACTTCTCACCAGCCCGGTTTTCCGGTCAGTGACCACCGTGAACTTCTGTGAGTACATTCCAATCAATTCCGTCGGGTCTTCTTACGATATAAGTCCACAAAACGTGTTTTTTTGGGTCTTTAGCTCTGATGGTGAGTTGGACACAGGCTATCACTGATTATAGTCGTCGGCCGGCAGACTCGATCCCGATTTGGGCGGAATCGGTATGACCGTGAGTGAGCAGTACGAGACTGGTCATGTGCTGACAGTCGTAGTTACCTCAAATCGGCCGGATCCTATCAATCACCCCGCTCTTGATCACCTTGTCCATCTTCCTCTTTGTGACTAAGCTCACGAAACGATACCCACCGAGGAACGTGGTAATTCTCGCCGCATCAGAAGCTCTACTCGCCGCTCTATTCTTTCCGCTAGCCAACTTCTGGGTAATCCATACCTCGCAGCCTTTGATCTACGTCGATTTCCTATGGTATGGCAGTCAGATTCTGGGGAGGATTTGGTGGACGTGAGTCAGCCAGATCGACCGAGTTGATGATAGGATGCAAATGATCATAATGCTTCGCTTATACCCCCAGCCCCATCATCGGGGGAGGGCGACACTTGTGTTCAAGCAAAGCACAAACCTCGCCAATGCCGTTGGCGCTCCAGCTTACGGGTAAGTCTTGTGATTCACCCCCATGTCCACTAACAGATCAGGCGTATCTTCGGATACTCTTCCCAGTTTCCGGCAGGATCACTTGGCAGACAAACGATCTGGCTCTGGGCATTCTTCATTGCCATCATGGCG
>Ga0308160_10008349_pt1 | contig 10110 bp, 11 predicted proteins | sample PhyFR1_FD_201036 | JGI IMG/M metagenome (GOLD analysis project Ga0308160, IMG submission 201036) | Phyllosphere microbial communities from UC Gill Tract Community Farm, Albany, California, United States - DLSLF.R1 | ecosystem: Host-associated > Plants > Phyllosphere > Unclassified | place: USA...
TGGCGGATACCGGCCGCGGGCTCAGCGGGCCAGCTTGTCCAGCTTGTCCTTGACGTCCTTCCACTCGTCCGCGTCGGGCAGGGCCGGCTTGGTCTTGGTGATCGACGGCCAGTTGCGTGCCAGATCGACGTTGATCTTGATAAATTGCTGCTGGTCCGACGGCACGTCCTCTTCTGCATAGATCGCGTTGACCGGGCATTCCGCCACGCACACGGCGCAGTCGATGCACTCATCCGGGTCGATGACGAGGAAGTTCGGGCCTTCCCGGAAACAATCTACCGGGCATACATCCACGCAATCGGTATAGCGACATTGGATGCACGATTCGGTGACAACGTGGGTCATAACAGTCCTATTGAATAATGGTAGCGGCGGCGCTGGGCGTAGAGATACTCGCCGGACGCGGCAAAGCACTGTATTTTAGGGCAATTCGGCTTTTACGACAAATCACGCTTATACACAATACACATAAGCAAATGAATGTCAGGCGGGGCCGCGGGGATGGCTGCGCAGGTGGTCGAGCAAGGCCTGCCACCGGGTAAAAGTCGGCGTGCCGTCTTCCGCCAGCACCAGCGTGCGGCAGCGTTGGCCGTCGTCGGCGGTGATTTCCCAGCGCCGCATGTCGGCGCCGACGGGACAGGCCGCCGGCGAGGCCCCGAAGAAATCGAGGCGCGCCAGCAACGCCTCGATGGCCTGGCCGCCGGCGTGGGCGCCGGTGTCCAGTTCGACCTGTTCGGTGTGGCCGCTGAAACCGCCGCTGGCCCGGGCCGTGATCTTCATCTTGTCTCCAGTCGTGTCAGGAAATCGGGATGGTCACCACCGGCTTGTCCTTGCCGGCAGTCGGTGCCGCCGCCATGCCGGCGACCGCCGCCGCGACCACTGCGGTGTCGCCCTCCACGCTGACGGCGGCCACCACGGCAGCCGCGGTCTGCACCGGCGCCGCCGTGGCGGCAGACCCGGCCGGGCCGAAGCGTCCGTGTTCCGCGCACCAGCGCGCCAGGGCCTGCGCTTCGGCGTCCAGCACGCGTTCGACATCATAGTACTCGGCCAGGTTCATCGTACCGCAGCAGGCGCGCCGGTCCTGGCGCGCACCGGGGGCGTCGCTGACCAGCGCCGCCAGGCGCAGGCCGGGCTGGTGCAGCGGGCCGGCGTCGAGCGGCACGTCCAGCACTTCGCGCCGGGCGAAGCGGTCGCGGATGAAGGCGGCGTATTCGGCCGGCTGGCCGTCTTCCTGGCAGATGCGCAGCATCTCGTTGGCCACGTCCGCATAGGTGGCGGCGAGGTCGGGCGCGGCGATCAGGGCGCGCAGCACCAGCCCGCGCAGCCAGGCCGCCACCCGGTGCAGCACGCCGGCGCAATCTTCGAGCTCGGGCTTGCGCTCGAAGGCGAAGATGTCGGCCAGGATGTCGTAGATGGCGCCGGTGAACACCTGGGAGATCGCATGCACCTCGGTGCCGGCCTGGGACAGCGTCAGGTCGTTGTCGGCGTTGCGCAGGCCGGTGGTGCTGCCCAGCGCCAGCCCGAACTGCTCGGCGATGTCGGCCAGGAAGGTTTTATCGTGCAGGTGGGCCTTGGTCTGGGCCACCACGGCATCGCACTGGTCGAGCTGGGACAGCGCCAGGAAGATCGCGGTCAGGTCGCCGAAGGATTCGTGCAGGCCGCCGGTCTGGGGCGGGTTGTTGGCTTCCAGCCAGTGCGGCTTGAGCCCGTCCAGCACGGCGTGGCCGGTCTCGTGCGAGACGATGTCGAAGGAGCGGCAGGTGTAGACCCGGCCGGTCTCGCCGGGCGGGATGAAATCGCCGAACTTCAGGCTCGACTGGCTGCGGCTGTAGAAGGCGTTCATCACGTTCGGCAAGCCGTAGGGAAAGACTTGCAGCGGCGCCGTGTCGACGCTGCTGTTCCACTGCCAGGGCAGGGGCATCAGGCTGCCCGCGTTCGACAGCGCGCGCTGGTACATGGTGAGCGTCTGGCGCACCACGGCGAAAGTGTGCACGGCGTCGAACTGCGGGGTGTCGGGCATGGTCACGAAGTCGCCGAAGGCGTTCGGCTCGACCGCGGCGATGGCCGGATCCTTGATCTCGATGCGGGCGTCGCGCGGTCCGGCCAGCACCACGCCCGGCAGGAAGGCCTTGCGGGTACCGATCTCGCCGACCGACGGATCCTGCTTCCACATCAGCACGCGCGCGCCGAAGACATAGGGCAGGGGCACATCGCCCGGCGAACCGGACGGCGCCGCTTCGTCGGCGGCGCCGGGCGAGCCCGGGCTGGCCAGCGCGGCGCCGCTCGGGCGCGGCCGTCCCGGCTGGTCGAGCAGTTGGGCCGCCTTGCGGTGCTGGCGGTAAGGGGCGCTGGGCATCGGGATGAAACCGAGCGGCGGGGCGGCTTTGGCATCCATGAACTTCCTCCTGGGCAAGGTGCAATCAGGATGGTCGCCCGTTGTCCGCAGCTGGTGTTGACTCAAGTCAATTGCTGGCCTTTATGCCGTTCAGCTGGCATCATGCCGGGCTACTCGGTTTTATCAGGAAGGACAGCCGGCATGGCAGACATCAGCATCACCCAGCAGCACAGCTTGAGCCCGGACGCGGCGCGCGGCGCGGCCCAGAAGGTCGCGGACAAGCTGGCCGGAGAATATGGCCTGAACTGCAAGTGGGACGGGAATATATTGCGTTTCGACCGCAGCGGGGTCGAAGGATCGCTGGCGCTGGAAGAGCGCCAGGCTCAGTTGCGCATCAAGCTGGGATTCCTGATGGCGGCTTTCGCGTCCACCATCGAGCAGAAGGTGGCGGAAAGCATGCGCAAGGTGTTTACTTGATTACGCGTTTTTCAGGTCTTCGATCAGGTCGACGTACTGCTGCATCGCGTCTTCCTGCGAAGTGCCCTTCAGGGCAGCCCAGGCATCGTACTTGGCGCGGCCGATCATGTCGGTGAAGCCGGGGCGTTCGCCGGTGGCGTCGCCGCTCGCACCCTGCTTGTACAGGGAATAGATCTTCAGCAGGGTCATGTTGTCCGGGCGTTCCGGCAGATTCTTCGAATCGATCTGGGCCTGGGCGAACTGGTCTTGCAAACTCATGGTGACTCCTTTGATAACGATGTGCCATCTTAGCGCATCGATAAGGAATTTACGCCTGAGTTAGAGGGAGATTAGAGGGAATGCTCGGTAGGGTGGGCTCTCCGAGCCCACGCGAACGTTTGCGTTACGTTAGCTTCCGCGTGGGCACGGGTGCCCACCCTACGATGCTGCTGTCGAGAACTTAGACGCCCAGCAGCTCGACGTCGAAAATCAGGGTCGCGTTCGGCGGGATCACGCCGCCGGCGCCGCGTGCGCCGTAGCCCAGGCTGGCCGGAATGACCAGGCGGCGGGAACCGCCGACTTTCATGCCCTGCACGCCTTCGTCCCAGCCGCGGATCACTTGACCGCCGCCCAGGCCGAACTCGAACGGGTCGTTGCGGTCCTTGCTGGAATCGAACTTGGCGCCGGCGCTGCCGTCGTCGTTCTGCAGCCAGCCGGTGTAGTGCACGGTCACGTACTTGCCGGCGGTCGCTTCCGGACCGTCGCCGACGACGGTGTCTTCGTACTGCAGGCCGGAATTCGTGGTGATAATCGCCATAATGTTTCCTTATTGTCCAGGATAAAAGGCGATTGTAGTGCATGGCCTGTCAAAGCGCTATTGACGCCTTTTCCACTGTGTTGCGGCGGCGCGCCGAATATGGTCGGAAACTGTCGAATTCCGGGCAACCCGTCATGTCGCCGTAACGTTTCCCCGTAGAATAATAGCTTTCCACCTCCGGGCTCCAGTCCTCCCATGCTGCGTCGTTTCCACAAGCTTTTCCTCTCCGCTGTCTGCCTCGCGGCCGGTACCCTGTCGGCCGTCCAGGCCGCCCAGGCCAACGTGGTCGTGGTGCTGAATTCGCGCGATGCCACGGTCCAGCTGCTGGACCAGGCGACCGGCACCGACCACGGCACCTTTGCGGTCGGCAAGGAGCCGCACCACCTGATGGCGACGCCCGACAACAAGTCGGTGATCGTGGCCAGCTCGGAAGGCAACGAACTGATTTTCCTGGACCCGGTCAGCGGCAAGGTGCAGCGCCGCCTGGCCAATGTGCTCGACCCCTACCAGATCGGCTTTTCGCCGGACCAGAAATGGTTCGTCTCGACCGCGCTGCGCCTGGACCGCGTCGACATCTACCAGTACGTGAACGGCAACCTGGTGCTCAGCAAGCGCGTGCCGATGCCGCGCATGCCCAGCCACATCGCCTTCGATGCCGCCAGCACCACCGCCTTCATCACGCGCCAGGGCAGCGACCAGGTCAGCGCGATCGACCTGAAGACCGGCGCCATCAAATGGACGCTCCCGGTCGGCAAGCTCCCGGCCGGCATCACCATGACCCCGGACGACAAGTTCCTGCTGGTCGGGATCATGGGCAGCGACTACGTCGAGGTGATCGACTGGCGCACCGCGAAAACCGTCAAGCGCATCAAGACCGGCAACGGCGCCCACAACTTCCGCGCGGTCGGCGACAAGCGCCACGTGTTCGTGTCGAACCGGGTGCAGAACTCGATCAACATCATCGACCAGGTCACGCTGCAGAACGTCGGCATGATCCCGGTGCCGGGCGGTCCGGACTGCATGGAACTCTCAAGCGACGGCAAGACCCTGTGGGTGACCCAGCGCTGGATCAAGAAGGTGGCCGTGATCGACGTCGCCAGCCGCAAGGTGATCAAGATGATTCCGGTGGGGCGCTCGCCGCATGGGGTGTTCTTCGCCAATTCGGCGCCGAGGATGTGATGGCAGGCCGCCGGCATAAAGCGGCAGCGCTGCTGCTGGCCGCTGTCATTGGCCCGGTGTCGGCGGCGGGCGAGCCTGCGCCCGCCGCCTGCAAGGGCACGATTTATCTGACCTTCGACACCGGCAGCCAGTCGCAGGCCGACCTGATCGCGGACACGCTGCGCAAGCATCGCATCAAGGCCACCTTCTTCCTGGCCAACGAAAAGACGGTGCGCGGCGACTGGTCGCTCGATCCGTCCTGGGCGCCATACTGGAAGGCGCGGGTGGCGGAAGGGCACGCCTTCGGCACCCACACCTTCGACCACGTCTACTTCCGCGCCGACGAAGCCGGCGGCAAAATCCGCGTACGGCCGCAGTTCGGCCTGCACGCCGGCAAGACGCAGACCTGGAGCGCGCAGCAGTACTGCGACGAACTGCGGCGCGTCGACACCCGCTTCGTGGAACTGACCGGGCAGCACATCGACCCGATCTTCCGCACCCCCGGCGGCCACTCGTCGCCCAACATCCTGGCCGCGGCAAAGTCCTGCGGCTACAAACACGTGGGCTGGGCCAAGGCCGGCTTTTCGGGCGACGAGACGGCGAGCGAGGTCTACCCGAATGGGCTGCTGCTCAAGCGAGCCCTCGACAACCTCAAGGATGGCGACATCTTCATGGCCCACATGGGCATCTGGTCGCGCAAGGACCCGTGGATGCCGGCCAACCTCGAGCCCCTGATCACGGGTCTCCAGCAGAAAGGCTTCTGTTTCGCTACACTGCGCGAGCATCCGGACTACCGGCATTAGAGTCAGAACCACACCATCATCATGATCCAGCATTTCCTCGATTGGTTCGCATTCCTCCAGGGCTGGCTGTTCGAGAGCCTGGTCGAACCTTTCCTGTTCCATACCGGCCTGGGGGCCTATACCGAAGACGCCTTCGAGGGCGTCGAATGGTTCCTCACCGGCGCCTGCGAAATCGCGGCCCTGTACCTGGTGCTGCGGCCGCTCGAAGCCCTGTTCCCGGCGCAGCAGATGAGCGAGCGCCACGCGCGCCTGAACGATTTCATCTACACCCTGATCCACCGCCTCGGCCTGTTCACGATGGCGGTGTTCTTCACGCTCGACCCGGTCATGGACCACGTGGCCGGCATGCTGCGCATGGAGGGCGTGCACCCGTTCAACCTGGAGTCGCTGGTGGCCGGCATGCCGCCGCTCGCGAGCTTCTTGTCATATCTGGTGGTGCTCGACTTCTTCGACTACTGGTTCCACCGCGGCCAGCACAAGTTCCGCTGGTGGTGGGCGCTGCACAGCCTGCATCACAGCCAGCGCAACATGAATTTGTGGAGCGACAACCGGAACCACCTGCTGGACGATCTGCTGCGCGACGTCTACATGGCGATCCTGGCGCTGGCGATCGGCGTCGCGCCGGGGCAGTACGTGCTGCTGGTGGCGGTATCGCGCTCGCTGCAGTCGCTGCAGCATGCGAACGTGCGCATCCACTTCGGCGCCATCGGCGAACGCCTGTTGATTTCGCCGCGCTTCCACCGCACCCACCACGCCATCGGTGTCGGACACGAATCGCGCAGCCAGGGTTCGCTGGGCGGCTGCAATTTCGGCGTGCTGCTGCCGGTGTGGGACATCCTGTTCGGCACCGCCAATTTCGACAAGGGCTGGTACGGCACCGGCGTGCGCGACCAGTTCGAGCGTACCCTCGCGGACGGCACGGTGCGCGCCGGACGCGACTACGGCCGCGGCTTCTGGCGCCAGCAGTGGCTGGGTTTGGTGCGCATGGGCGAAGCGGTCCGCATCTTCCGCCCCGACCGGCGCAAGGCAGCGTCCAAAGGCGCGGCATGATGCGCCCGATCGCCATCGCCTACGGGCGCGCGCTGCGCTCGCAGTTCTCGCGCCGCATGCTGCTGCTGTCGGTGGTGCCGCTGCTGCTGTCGCTGGCCTTGTGGGGCGGCCTGCTGTACGCCGGCATGCAGCCGCTGCTGGACTGGCTGACCGACCTGTTCTACCAGTACGACCTGTTCAAGACCAGCGGCAGCCTGCTGGCCGGCCTCGGTCTCGGCTTCATCAAGACGCTGGCGGTGCCGCTGGTGGCGATGCTGGTGCTGCTGCCGCTGATGATCATCACCTCGCTGCTGTTCATCGGCGTGGGCGCGATGCCGGCCATCGCGCGCCACGTCAGCCGCATCCAGTTCCCGCAGCTGGAGCGCAGGGAAGGCGGCAGCTTCCTCGGCAGCCTGGGCGTGAACCTGTCCGGCATCCTGGTGTTCGCCCTGATGTGGGTCGTGACGCTGCCGCTGTACGCGCTGGCGCCGCTGGCCCTGCTGGTGCAGGCCGTGCTGTGGGGCTGGCTGACCGCGCGCGTGATGAGCTACGACGCGCTCTCGATCCACGCCAGCAGGGAAGAGCGGCTGGCCATCGTGGCGTCGCGGCGCCGGCCGCTGCTGCTGATCGGCACCATCTCCGGCCTGCTCGGCGCGCTGCCGGGCGTGGCCTGGATCGGCGGCGCGCTGCTGTCGGTGGTGCTGTTTCCGGTGCTGGCCGTGCTGTCGATCTGGCTCTACCTGGTGATCTTCATCTTTACCGGGCTGTGGTTCCAGTATTACTGCCTGCAGGCGCTGGCCGACCTGCGTGCCGCCGAGACGGACAAGGACCTCACGGCATGAACGCCGCGCGGCCTTGGCCGGCTTCGTGTCAAACTGGACCCCTTTCGATCAATTGAAGGAACGGCAATGGCATTCGGCCTCATCATCATCGGCGACGAGATCCTGTCCGGCAAACGCAGCGACAAGCACCTGCCCAAGGTGATCGAACTGCTGGGCGAACGCGGCCTGCAGCTGGCCTGGGCCGAGATCGTCGGCGACGATCCGGCGCGCATCACGGCGCTGCTGCGGCGCACGCTGGCCGGGCCGGACGTCGTGTTTTCCTGCGGCGGGATCGGCGCCACGCCGGACGACCACACGCGCCAGTGCGCGGCGGCGGCGCTGGGCGTGCCGCTCGAGCTCCATGCGGAAGGCAGGCTGCTGGTGCAGGAGCGCATCCGCGAGACCGCACGGGAAGCTGGGCGTGAAGCCGACCTGGAATCGCCCGACAACCTGCACCGCCTGAAAATGGCCGAGTTCCCGGCGGGCAGCAGCCTGATCCCGAACCCGTATAATCGCATCCCTGGTTTTACAATTGCCCAGCATCACTTCGTGCCCGGCTTCCCAGTGATGGCCTGGCCGATGATCGCCTGGGTGCTCGATAACTTGTACGCCGACCAGTTCCACCGCGAAGCCCGCGCCGAGCGCGCGATGCTGGTTTACGAACAGCCCGAGTCGCTGCTGACCCCGCTGATGGAGACGCTGGAGGCGCGCTATGCCGGCATCCGCGTGTTCAGCCTGCCCAGCGTCGGCGATGCCCGGACGCGCCGCCATATCGAGCTGGGCGTGAAGGGAGAACCGGAACAAGTGGCGTCTGCCTTTGCCGAGATGCGGGCTGAACTGGACCGCATGGAAGCCGAATACGAACTCGTGTAGGACTCGGCTGAGGTCGGCCGAACTGCGCGTTGCGGGGCAGGTACGCTGCGGCAAACTGAGCCGTTGTTTTTTTGCGAAAATACACGGGCAGCGTCAAAAAACTGCGTGAGCGGTTCCTGCCCGTTACATTGATGTGGTGGAATGATGTCTGTAAGCAGCGTGCTTTGGCCTATGTCCTGGCCTTCGTTTACGCATGACATTGTGAACTTTTTGACGACCACGATCACTCGAGCCTTCCAGCAGCGTGGGTACAGGGACCCGAAACACCGCAGGTTTTCACGATCCCGATTGAATTAACCGGTTGAGCCATCATGGAAAGTATTCGCCGTCCCCGACGGCCTCGTAGCATCGCCCGCGCCCTGCGCCGCATCCTCAGCGCAGCGCAGCCGGGTCAACCCATCCTGGCGGGCGTCCCCGCCATGGCCGCCGAACAGGACGTGCCGCTGCGCGAAGCGCCGCAGCGCCTCGAACCGGTCTTCGAACCCGTGCGCGAGCCCGTGCTCGACCCCATGCCGGGCGATACCGGTTCGTCGGGCATGGAACCGCCGCCGGCGCCGCCGACCCGGCCGCGCTGGCGCCGCGCCCGGCGCGCGCTGCTGGTGCTGCTGCTGATCGCGGTTGCCGCCGCGTCCGGCCTGGCCGTCTACGAAAGCCGCACCTCGACGCTGCAGGCCAAGTTCTTCGCCAACCTGGCCAAGAAGATCAGCTACCGCGTGCAGCCCGGCCCCAGCGATGCGATCCGCTTCCCGACCGCCAGCCCCTACGACGAGCGGCTCGGCTACTCGAACCTGCCGAACTACCTGGCCAAGCTGAAGACGCGCGACTACGTGGTCGCGTCGCAGGCGCGCATGTCGCCGAAGATGCTGGAACTGGCCGGTCACGGCGTGTTCGCCACCTACCGCGAAAAGACCCGCGCCGGCCTCGACATCCTCGACAATGGCGGCGAGCCGCTGTTCTCGGCGCGCTTCCCGGAACGGCTGTACGACAATTTCGAAGCGGCGCCGGGACTCCTCGTGCAAAGCCTGCTGTTCATCGAAAACCGCGAGCTGCTCGACACCACCTACCCGAAACGCAACCCGGCGGTGGAATGGGACCGCTTCTCGAAGGCGGTGTTCGACAAGACCCTGCACTCGGTGGGCCTGGGCAGCGGTGCGCGCGTGGCCGGCGGCAGCACGCTGGCCACCCAGATCGAAAAATACCGCCACTCGCCGGAAGGCCGCACCGCGTCCACCACCGACAAGCTGCGCCAGATGGCCTCGGCCACGCTGCGCGCCTATGAAGACGGCGAAGACACCAGCAAGGCGCGCCGCCGCATCGTGCTGGAGTACCTGAACACGGTGCCGCTGTCGGCCAAGCTGGGCTACGGCGAAGTGAACGGCATCGGCGACGGCATGTGGGTCTGGTACGGGCGCGATTTCGCGTCGATGAACAAGATCCTGGCCACCAATACGGTCACCCCGGAATATGCGCTGGTGTACAAGGAAGCGCTGTCGCTGATGATCGCGCAGCGCCGCCCGGCCTACTACCTGGGCGCCGGCGAGAAGGACCTCGAAACCCTCACCAACAGCCACCTGCGCGTGCTGGCCCAGGCCGGCGTCATTTCGCCGGAACTGCGCGACGCCGCCATCGCCGTGGTACTGCACCCGGCCCTGGGTTCGGGCGTGGCGCCGCCGCCGGCCAACACCTTCGTCACCCGCAAGGCCGCCAACGCGGTGCGCAACCACCTGGCCAACCTGCTGGGCGACTCGCGCCTGTACAACCTCGACCGCCTCGACCTGACGGTCAAGACCACGCTCGACGCCGACGCCCAGAAGGCCG
>Ga0308160_10008350_pt1 | contig 10108 bp, 2 predicted proteins | sample PhyFR1_FD_201036 | JGI IMG/M metagenome (GOLD analysis project Ga0308160, IMG submission 201036) | Phyllosphere microbial communities from UC Gill Tract Community Farm, Albany, California, United States - DLSLF.R1 | ecosystem: Host-associated > Plants > Phyllosphere > Unclassified | place: USA...
CGTCGCTGCGGAACAGTTCGATCGCCTCGTGCAAGCTGTCGGGAATCGCCATGGTGCGGCAGGCGTGCCAGAACGGCGTGTCGTCGCGCTCGGTCGCGTGGTAGTGCAGGATCAGGAAGTCGCGGATGCGTTCGTATTCGAATGCCGATTCGCGGTTGTAGCGTTCGGCCAGCAGCGGATTGAAGTCGCGCCGCGGGAACAGGTTCAGCAGGCGTGTGACGCCGGACTGGGCCAGGTAGATGCTGGTCGATTCGAGCGGCTCCAGAAAGCCGCTGGCCAGCCCCAGCGCCACCACGTTCTTGTTCCAGAATTTGTTGCGCATGCCGGTGGTAAAGCGCAGCTGGCGCGGCTCGGCCAGCGCCTTGCCATCCAGGTTGGCCAGTAAGGTGGCGGCCGCTTCGTCGTCGCCAATATGGCGGCTCGAATACACGTAGCCGTTGCCGGTGCGATGCTGCAGCGGAATCCGCCACTGCCAGCCGGCCGCGCGCGCGGTGGCGCGGGTGTAGGGCGTGATCGGTTCAACCCGTTCGCTGGGCACCGCCAGCGCGCTGTCGCATGGCAGCCAGTGCGACCAGTCGCGATAGCCGGTGTTTAACGTTTCTTCGATCAGGAGGCCGCGAAAACCCGAGCAGTCGATGAACAGTTCGCCGTCAACCACGCGCCCATCGGCCAGCGTCAGCGACTCGATGAAACCGTCGCCGGCGCGTTGGCTTACCCCGGTAATGGTGCCTTCGATGCGCTGCACGCCACGCTGCTCGGCCAGTTCGCGCAGGAAGCGTGCGTACAGGGTGGCGTCGAAGTGGTAGGCATAGGCAATTTCGGCGAGCGGCGAATCGGGCTCCGCATTACGGTCGCCCGGCGCGAATTTCCCCTGCGGCGCCATCACGGTCTGGGCCGAATACTGGCCGATCGGACCGGCCTTGCCGGCCAGGCGCTGCTTGAGCCAGAACTGGTGGAACGGCAGCGGCCCCAGCGAACGGCCGAGGGCGCCGAAACCGTGGATATAGCTGTCGCCGATGCGGCCCCAGTCGTTGAACTGGATGCCGAGCTTGGCGGTAGCCTGGGTGCGCTTGACGAATTCTGCTTCGTCGATGCCCAGCCATTGACCGTTGAACTGACGCAGGTGGGGCACACTGGCTTCGCCGACGCCGACGATGCCGATTTCTTCGGATTCGATCAGGCGGATCGTGCTGCCCTTGCCGAGGTAGGTCGCCAGGGCCGCGGCGGCCATCCAGCCCGCGCTGCCGCCACCGACGATCGTGATGGCGCCGATCCGCGAAGCGGTGGCGTGATCGTGAGGATTCATTGCATATCCATGGAAGAAGACCTTGTCCGGCGAACGGGCAAGGCCATGGAAAATGCCTCCCCGCCCTGCGTGCAAAGCTTCTTGCGCGCAGGACGGGGAGGTGCGCTGCAGACTTAGAACTTGTAGTTCAGGCCCATGTACGCGACGCGGCCGGTGTAGCCGCTCGAGTAGTAACGCGCCTTGGTGTCGTTGCCCAGGCGGGAACGCGACTCTTCTTCGGTCAGGTTGAGCACCGATGCGGTCAGGCTCAGCTCCTTGGTGAAGTTGTAGGAGGCGTTCAGGTCGACCTGGCTGTACGGCTCGTCATACACGTTCAGACCGTTGACCAGACCGTTGACCACTTCGCCGCGACGGTTGTACGACGCGCGCAGCATCATCTGGTCGTTCGAGTAGAACACCGTCAGGTTGGCCTGGTTCTTGGCGCTGCCCACCAGTGGCGAGGTACCGATTTCGCGGCCATCGGCCAGGGTGATCGCGGCCTGGTTGGTCTTGTTGTACGTGTAGTTGGCCTGGACCCCGAAGCCGGAGTCGAAGGTGTGCTGCGCGTACAGTTCGATACCCTTGGAGACCGCATCGCGGCCACCGGCGCTGGTAGCGTAGCTCTGCACCGCCACCGACTGGCCGCCGATGTCGAGCGTGACGTCACGCACCACCGGCACCGCGAAGTTGCTCACGTTCTTGCGGAACAGGCCCATGCCGAGCACCGAGCCGCGCTGGAAGTACCACTCCAGGCCCAGGTCATACTGGGTGGCCTTGTAGGCGTCGAGTTCCTTGTTGCTGCCCGAACCGAACCAGCCGACCTGGTCGCCGCCACCGATATAGCGGCGGTCGTTGACGTATTCCTGGCTGAAGTTGCGCAGGCTGCCCGGGGCGGCGATCGCGTTGTAGCTTGGACGCGCCACCACTTTCGACGCCGCGCCACGCAGCAGCAGCGTGTCGGTCAGGTCGAATGCCAGGTTCATGCTTGGCAGGTAGTCGGTGTAGGTGCGATCCAGCGAGCTGATCACGTAGGTCGAGATGTGGCCGCTGTTCGGATTGGTCTTGCTGTCCGGCACGGTGGTGAAGCCGCTGGTGCAGCCCGAGCCGGCCGGTGCGCCGGCCGCTGGCGCGCCGCCTGCCAGGCATGGCGCCGGCGAGCCGTCAGCACCGTTGAAGAAGTAGTCGTTGTAGTAATCGACCTGGTCGGTCGAATCGGCGTGCTGGCGGGTACGCACCACGCGCATGCCGAAGTTACCGCGCAGGCGCTCGGTCTTGATGTTGGCCTGGACGTACATCGACGTGATCTTTTCGCTGACGTTGTAGACGAAGTTGTCTTCGTTACGGGTCTGCATGTCGCCGTAGGTGCTGTTCAGGTACTGGATATAGGCCGGGTAGTTGATGCCCGGGAAGGCGCTGGCCTTGACGCCATTGGTCAGGTTGCCCAGCTCTTCGCTGTACAGGAACTCGGGACGGAACTTGTTGGCGTTGACGTCGCAACCGTTCTGGAAGCGGTTGTCGTACTCGCCCTTGTCGGTACCCTGGCAAGCCCAGTAGTTGTTACCGGTACGGCGGTTGGTGCCGCCATCGCGGTACTTGCCGCCGAACTGGACCGAATCGAGCCAGCTGCTGTTGTCGACGTGCCAGGTGAGGTCGGTCTGGGCGTAGTTCTGGTCGGTCTTGTTGCGGGTCCACGACGAGCTGGTCGAACCGAGGTCGATCTCGCCGATGCCGTTGCGCAGGTTGGCCATCAGGTCTGGCGAGAAGGTCATGGTCGGGGTCTTGCCCGACAGGTCCCATGCCGAGTAGCTGTTGCCCAGGCTCCAGCTGCCGTCGGCGTTCTGGCGGCGTGGCTTGATCGGCATGCCGAGCGACATTTCAGGACCGCCCTCGGCCCAGGTGCGGCCGGCCTTGAAGGTGGCGTCGAGCGACTCGCCCTTCCATTCGACTTCGAAGTCGGCGGTCTGCGACAGCGCTTTTTCGCGGTTGTAGTTGCCGGCGATCTGCGGGGTCGGGATGGTGCAATCGTCCGGACCGAAGCCGCCGGTGTTGGTCAGCCCACCGGCCGCGGCCTGCGCCGAGTTGCAATAATAGTTCTTGCCCGGACGCGCGCTGTACTGGGCGCCGGTGACGATGGTGCCGCTCGGATCGAACGTCAGATTGTCGAGCAGGCGGCCGCCCGGCCAGTTGCCATCGCCGTCGAAGCGCGCGATGCTCCACTCGGGAATCTTGAGCGAGTTGGTCTGGGTATTCTGCTTCAAGTCGAAGCGGAAGTAGTTGGCCGTCATGTTCAGGTTGCGCAGCGGCTTGAACTGCAGCGTCAACTGGCCACCCTTGCGCTCGCGCTCGTTGGTGGTGACATCCAGGTTGACCGAGGTCGGCATGGCGAAGTCGGTATAGTTCTGGCCGTCCTGGTTGTTGAAACCGGATTGCCCCCACCAGTACGAGTTCAGCCCGTTCGGCTTGCCGTTGACGTCGACCGACGGATTGGTGGTGTTGTTGTCGCTGTACCACTGCCAGTTCGAGGTGCTGCCGCCCATGCTGCGGATGGTGCGCTTCTGCTGGGTGTAGCCGACCAGGAAGCCGATGCGGTTGCTCTCGTCGTGCCAGGCGTACTGGCCCGAAATCTGCGGATCGGTCTTCTTGGTGGTGTCGGACCAGGTGCCTTCGGCGTTCAGGAAGCCGGAACCCGACTTCACGTCCAGCGGACGGCGGGTGCGCAGGATCACGGTGCCGCCGATGCCGCCTTCGTCGAAGCGCGCTTCCGAGGTCTTGTACAGTTCGGCGCTGGCCAGCATATTCGATGGCATCAGCGTGTAGTTGAACGAACGCGACGGGTCGCCATTCGATTCGGCGGTGGCGACGTAGTTGCCGTTCAGCTGGGTCAGCGTCAGTTCCGACGACAGGCCGCGCACCGAGACGTTCTTGCCTTCGCCGCCGCTACGGGTGACGACCACGCCCGGCACGCGGCTGAGCGCGTCGGCCACGTTCTTGTCCGGGAATTTGCCGACGTCTTCGGCAGTCACCACCTCGACGATCGAGTTGGCTTCGCGCTTCTGGTCGAGGCTTTTCTCGATCGAGTAGCGGAAACCGGTGACCACCACGGTGTTGGCGCTGGCGGCCGATGCGGCCTGGTCGGCAGTTGACGGTGCAGTCGCCGGTGCGGCTGGCTGGGCCGGTGCGGTCGCCGGCGCAGTCGCCGGTGCGGTCTCGGCCGCGCTCTGGGCGTAGGCGTTCGACAGCGACAGCAGCGCAATGCTCACCGCCATGGCGATCGGCGTGGCGCGGCAGCGGGTTTGGGTAACGGATTTCGGTGATGCAGTCATGTGAGTCTCCTGGTCTTTGCCCGCTGGCGGGCTATTTTTTTTGTGGCGGTAGCAGCGTGTCCGGTCCCCGTGAGCGGGGTAAGGTGCGGCGCATCGCAACGCGAAAAGGGTCAGATGCCCTTCCCGCTCGATGCCCCGACCGGTTACGGCGATCCACCTTGAAGCTCGATGCGAGGGCCAGCGTCGGAACCGTTCGGGTTCCGCAGTTGGCAACTGCGCTACCGCCCTTGCGCTAAACGCTGATTCGGGAAGTTTCGCGTGGCTTTACTAAACGACTTCGATGCCGTTTGCATTTCCGCCAGCCCTCGCACTTCAACAAGAATGAGTTATACAAAGGAAATTAAAACCATTCAACAGTCTTGCATGCAGGAAGTGAAGTTTAGTGTAGTTTAGTAAACAGAAATGTTGCGTATCTGGCACAACCATTTGGCGTAAATCTGGTATGCGCTGGAAACGTCACCACTAGTCCGAATGTCGCGTTTTCGGGAACGAATCGCGCACGTCCGTGGCTTGTCCCCGACTTGTCCTGCTGTGTCCAGGGCACAAGCGAACCGGCGCTTGCAGGCAACTGACGGCAGTGATACAACAACCATGTCGTCGTTCGGCTGCTCCATGCATTGCCTTGCGCAAGTTTCCGACATCGCCATGCGTTTTACAGCCGCGCGTCCAATCCCGGGATTTATGCGCCATGCTGCATTCCACTGACCGCTTCGGCGCCGCTCCCGGCGCCTGCCCCCCCGGCGCCACGCTGGGCGACCGGCTCGACATCATCCAGCGCGTGGCGCGCGTGGGGTTCTGGGAAATGCGGGTCAGCGACCGCCAGCTTGCGGTCTCGGGCGAGATGCGCGCACTGCTCGGCATCGGGATCGATGCGCCGGCGCCCGACTTCGCGACCCTGATGGCCTGCGTGCACCCGCAAGATCGTGCGTTCGTCGATACCGCGATCGCCGACGCGCTGGCGCACGCGACGGCGCTCGACATCGAGCACAGGATCGTGCGCCGTGACGCTGACGGCGCCGATGAAGTGCGCTACGTTCATGCCCGTGGCGCGCTGGTGCAGCAAGCCTGCAGCGACCCGACCTATTACGGCACAGTCCAGGACGTCACCCTCCAGAAGCGTACCGAAGACGCATTGCGCCTGAGCGAGGAACGGTTTCGCCTGGTGGCCCGCGCCACCACCGACGTGATCTGGGATCTCGACCTGATCACCGATCAACTCTGGTTCAGCGGCAACCTGTGTCAAGTGTTCGGCTACACACCGGACGACTTCGCCAGGGACCGCGCGCTGTGGCGCGACCATCTCCACCCGGACGAACGCGAGGGTGTGATGGCAAGCTTCGCGCAAGCGCTGGCCGGCAGCGACGATTTCTGGTGTGGCGACTACCGCTTCGTGTGCAGGAACGGCGACATCGCCTACGTGCACGACCGCGCCCACATCCTGCGCGCCGAGGACGGCAGTGCGCGGCGCGTGGTGGGGTCGATGGTCGACGCTTCCCAGCGGCGCCTGGCCGACGCCCGCATCCGCGAGCAGGCCTCGCTGCTCGACCAGGCCAAGGACGCCATCGTCGTGATCGGCCTCGACCATCGCATCCGCTACTGGAACCGGGGCGCGCAGCAACTCTATGGCTGGCAGGCCGCAGAAGTGCTCGGCATGCCGGCTGGCGACATCGTCTACCCCGACACCGAAGGCCTGGCCGACGCCATCCGCAGCGTGCGCGCCTGTGGCGAGTGGCGCGGCGAAACCATCGGCCGGCGCAAGGACGGCAGCGCGCTGGCGGTCGAAGCGCAATGGACGCTGATGCGGGACGACGCCGGGCAGCCGCAGTCGGTGTTCGCGATCAATACCGACATCACCGAGCGCAAACAGGCCGAGCGCCGGGTTCACTATCTGGCCTTCCACGACGCGCTGACGCACCTGCCGAACCGCAACCTGCTGATCGAGCGCCTGCGCGCGGCCTTGACTGGATCGCGCGCCAGTGGCTTGTTCAATGCCCTGCTTCTGATCGACCTCGACCACTTCAAGACGCTCAACGACACGCTCGGCCATGCCGTCGGCGACCAGTTGCTGCAGCAGGTGGCGCTGCGGCTGTATGCCGGCCTGGCGCCGGATATCACGGTGGCGCGCTTCGGCGGCGACGAATTCGCCGTCATGCTGGGCGACCTGTCGAAGCACAAGCACGAAGCCTCGGCGCTGGCCGCGCGCGAGGGCGAGCGCATTATCCGTCTGCTCAGCCAGCCGTTCCAGCTCGACGGCTACCGCCTGCAGCGCGGCGCCAGCATCGGCATCACCGTGTTCGGTGACGACGAAGAGCCCGATGCCGACGCCGGCGACCTGCTCAAGCGCGCCGACATGGCGATGTACCTGGCCAAGGCATCCGGGCGCGGCACCGTGCGTTTCTACGATCCGGGCATGCAGGTGGTGGCGGCGGCGCGCCTGGCGCTCGAAAACGACCTGCGCGCCGGCCTGCGCTCGAGCCTGCCAAATCTGCTGCGCCAGCCCGAGTTCGTCCTGCACTACCAGCCGCAAGTCGAGCGCAGCGGACGCATCGTCGGCGTCGAAGCGCTGCTGCGCTGGCGCCACCCGACCCGCGGCATGGTCTCGCCGGTCGAATTCATTCCGCTGGCCGAAGAGATCGGCCTGGCGCTGCCGCTCGGGCAGTGGGTGCTCGAAAGCGCCTGCCGCCAGCTGGCGCAATGGGCCGCCGACCCCGACACGGCGCAGCTCGAGATCGCGGTCAATGTCAGCGCGCGCCAGCTGCACCATCCGGCCTTCGTGGCGCAGGTGCTGGCCTGCATCGCTCCCAGCGGCGCCGATCCGCGCCGGCTCAAGCTCGAAATCACCGAAGGCACCCTGCTCGACGATATCGAAGACGCGATCGACAAGATCATGGCGCTCAAGGCGCACGGCCTGACCTTTGCGATCGACGATTTCGGCACCGGCTACTCGTCGCTGGCCTACCTCAAGCGCCTGCCGCTCGACATGCTCAAGATCGACCGCTCGTTCGTGCTCGACCTGGCCACCAGTCCGAATGACGCCGTGATCGCGCGCACCATCATTGCCCTCGGCGCCAGCCTGGGCCTGAAAGTGCTGGCCGAAGGCGTCGAGACCGAGGCCCAGCGCGACTTTTTGTTCGAGAACGGCTGCCAGGCCTACCAGGGCTTCCTGTGCACGCAGGCGCTCTCGCCCGAAGACCTGGGGCCGTTTCTGCACCGCAGGCACGGTCTGCGCCTGAACTAGGTCGGGCAGTCAGGCTGCCTTCGCCGGGGCGGCGCGTCGATCCGGCACGACCGTCAAACGCCACAGGGTGCCGCGTCCCGCGCCCGAGTCGACCGTCAGGACGCCAATCGGGGCAGCGCGCTCGCGCATGCCGCGTATGCCCCAGTGCCCCGAACGGCCGCCATGCTGCAGCGCCGGATCGATGCCGCAGCCATCGTCGCGCACCGCCAAGACCAGTTGCCCCGGCTGATAGTCGAGCGTCACCTCGATGATGCCCGCGCCCGCGTGCACCAGCGCGTTCCACACCGCCTCGCGCGCGATCGCGAACACCTCGTCGGCGACGCTACCGGCCAGCGCCACCGGGGTGCCGATCGACCTGACCTCGAAGCGCACGCCGCGCTCAGCGGCCAACGGTGCGCCGAAGCCGCCGATCGCCGCCACCAGGTTCAGTTGCGCGGTGCTTTCGCCGCGCAGGCCGGCGACCCGGTCGCGCCCCTCGACCAGCACATCGTTGGCGTCATCGAGCGCCGCCTCGAGTGCCAAACGCTCGTCAGGACGCAGGCGCTGCAAGGCCACGCCCATCTTCAGGATCAAGCCCTGGATCGATTGCAGCAGCGTGTCGTGCAGCTCGCGCGCGATGCGTTCGCGCTCGGCCAGCCGTTCGTTCATGCTGGCCGTGACCCGATGCGCCACATGGCGCAGGCGCATCCGGTGCAGCAGCCACAGAACGGCGATCAGCGCCATGGCGCAGGCCAGGCGGAACGCCAGCGTCTGGGTCAGGCGCGGCGCGACCTCGAACGACAGCACCGCACCCTCTTCGTTCCAGACGCCGTCGTCGTTCGAGGCCGCCACCAGAAAACGGTAGCGGCCCGGCGCCAGGTTTGCGTAATGGGCCGAGCGGCGCCGGTCAGGTTCCTGCCAGCCGGCATCGACGCCCTCGAGGCGGTAACGCAGTTGCATGCGTTCGGGCGCGCGGTAGCTGAGCGCGCTGAAGGCGATGTCCAGCGCCCCGCTGTAGGGCGCCAGGCGCACGCCGTCCTGCACCGGATAATCGCGCCCGCCGGCGCTGAGCGCGGTGATGAACACGGGCGGCGCCTGGGTGTTGCGCGCCAGCGCCTTCGGGTCGAACCCGACCGTGCCACCCATGGTCGAGAACCACAGCGTGCCGTCCTGGCTGCGCACCGCCGACGGCAGCGGCGTGATGCCGCTGGCGGTGCCGGGCAAACCGTCGCGGTAATCAAGACGCTCGAACCCCACCCGGAAGCCGCTTTGCCGCCTGGCCTGCGCCAGCTGGCCGGCTGGAATCGAGGAAATGCCGGCGCCGCCATTGAGCCACAAGGCGCCATCGCTGGCCAATACGATACCGGTGGTGCCGGTGAAGTTATCGCCAGCGCGCCCGAGAATCTGCGTGAAGCGCTTGCCGTCGAACCAGGCCAGGCCGTTCTCGCCGCCGACCCAGGCGCCGCCGGCCGTCGGCAGGATCGACAGCACGGTGCCCATGCGCAGGCCTTCGGCGCGCCCGAGGCGGCGTAGCGCGCCCTTGTCGAGAATGGCAATGCGATCATCGGTCGAACCGAACCACATGCGGCCCTCGGCGTCGCGCGCCATCACGGTCGGCGCCAGCGATGCCAGACCCTCGACGCCGCCGTTCGCCAGCCACTGGCCGTCGCGCACCGTGTACAGGCCGCGCCGCCCCATGCTGACCCACAGCGCGCCGTCGGCGCCGCCCACCAGTGAAAAGACGGCCGTACGTTCTTGGTCTTTGACGTCAGGCGGCAGGGGGACCGCTTCGCGCTGGCCGTCGTGGATTTTCCACAGGCCGCCGATGCCGCCGCTCCACAGCACGCCGTCCGGCGCAGCGTACAGCGCCGTGGTCAGGTCGGCGTCGGTCGCAGCCGGGGCGATTTGCGCGGGCACCGCGGCCGGATTGGCCAGGAACGAGCGGTCGATCCAGACCCCCGCCTGCGGATGCGCCGCCAGCGGGCGCGCGCCGGCGATATACGGCGCCAGCGCCAGCGGCGCCAGCCGATAGCGCCGGAAGCGGTCGACCCCGTTCTCGGTGCCGACCCAGATATTCTGCTCGCGGTCTTCGAACACGGCAAAACCGTGCTGGCCCGACAGGCCATTGGCCTTGCCGGTCTGCTGCGCCGGCCCCGCGCCGCCAGGATCGAGACGGCTGATGCCCGAGCGTCCCGGCAGCCACATGGCGCCGCTGCGGTCGAAACGAAAACGGTTGATGCGGTCGTTCGTACGCCACGCCTCAGGTCCGCTGCCGGGCACGCC
>Ga0308160_10008352_pt1 | contig 10108 bp, 7 predicted proteins | sample PhyFR1_FD_201036 | JGI IMG/M metagenome (GOLD analysis project Ga0308160, IMG submission 201036) | Phyllosphere microbial communities from UC Gill Tract Community Farm, Albany, California, United States - DLSLF.R1 | ecosystem: Host-associated > Plants > Phyllosphere > Unclassified | place: USA...
GAGGGCGCGTCCAGTGGCGTCGGGCCGCGCGACCTGGAGCCCGGCGATGTTGATGCCCGCTTCGCCCAGCTTCTGGCCGTAGATCGCGACGATGCCGGGGCGGTCGGCGTACCGCATGACGAGGTGGTGCTGCTCGATCGGCACCTCGATGTCGTAGCCGTTGATCGAGACGACCTTGGGCACCATGCGCGTGCCGGCGAGGGTACCCGCCACGGTCAGCGTCGAGCCGTCGGACAGCGTTCCCCGCAGGATGGTGATGTTGCGGTACAGCGGGCTCTCGGCCTCGACGACCAATCGCGCCTCGACGCCGCGCTGCTCGGCGAAGAGCGGGGCGTTGACGTACGAGACGGTCTCGCTGACGATCTGGCTGAAGATCCCCTTGAGGGCGGCGAGGCGGTACACGCTCACGTCGTACTGCGCCAGCTCGCCGCGTACCTCGATGTCGAGGCTGGTCAGGGCGCTGTCGGCCAGGCCGCTGAAGAACTGACCGAGCATCTCGACGAGCGCGATACCGGGGCGCACGAACGGATCGATCGCTCCACCGGCGACGTTCACGGCATCCGGCACCAGGTCGCCCTCGAGGGCGAGCTTCACCGAGCGGGCGACCGAGACGCCGGCCTTCTCTTGCGCCTCGTCGGTGCTCGCACCGAGGTGCGGGGTGACGACGACGTTCGGCAGGTCGAGCAGGCGACGCGCCGGCCCGTCTTCGGCGGGGGGTTCGGTCGAGAACACGTCGAGACCGGCACCGGCGATCTCGCCCGTGGTGAGGGCCTCGTACAGCGCGTTCTCGTCGATGAGGCCACCGCGGGCGACGTTGATGACGAAGGCCGACGTCTTCATGCGACGGAGCTGCTCGGCGCCGATCATGCCGGTCGTCTCGGGCGTCTTCGGCATGTGGATGGTGACGAAGTCGCTCTGCTCGAGCAGTTCGTCGAGCGAGACCAGCTGCACACCCAGCTGCTGGGCGCGGGTGGCGGTGACGTAGGGGTCGTAGGCGATGACCCGCATGTCGAAGCCCTGCAGGCGGGCGGCGATGAGGGCGCCGATGCGACCCAGACCGATGATGCCGATGGTCTTCTCGAACAGCTCGGTGCCGGTGAACGAGCTGCGCTTCCACAGGCCCTGCGCGAGCGAGGCGTGCGCCGCCGGAATATGGCGCGCGAGGCTCAGCACATGGCCGACGGTGAGTTCGGCGGCCGAGATGATGTTCGACGTCGGCGCGTTGACCACCATGACGCCGGCCGCGGTGGCCGACTTGATGTCGACGTTGTCGAGACCGACACCGGCGCGGGCGACGACCTTCAGCGAGGGCGCCGCGGCCAGGGCCTCGGCGTCGATCTTGGTGGCCGAGCGCACGAGCACCGCGTGCGCGTCGGCGAGAGCCGAGAGCAGCGCGGGGCGGTCGGTCCCATCGACGTTGCGCACGTCGAAGTCGGGGCCGAGCGCGTCGATCGTGGCGGGAGAGAGTTCTTCGGCGATGAGCACGACGGGCTTCGTCACGGATGCGTCCTTCGAAACGGTGCGTGGGGACCGGCGCGCACCCCTGTGCCTGTCCGGCGCGAACCGGAAGCGCGAAGCGTGCGGGCCGTCTGCCAGCCTAGCGCGGAGCCGAGGACGCCCCCGACCGTGTGACGGAGAGTTCCGGATGCCGGGAACCGGGCGCCGACAGCGGACGCCGCGAATCGCGCGGTGACGTCAGCGGCTCAGCTCACCCGCCGTAGAGCCCGTACGAGGTCGTCCCGTACCCGACGATGGCCAGCCAGAACGCAGCCGACAGCGTCAGACCCGCGAGAAGGACGATGGCGAACTCCCCCGCCTTGCGCCGCTGGCCGATCGCGAACGCGGCGCCGAACGCGATCAGGGGGAACACGATGGGGAGGATGTACACGACCCACCCGAGGCCGTTCAGGCCGAGCGGGCCGGTGGCCTGGAGGATCAGCAGCGCAACAGCGCTCCACACGACGTAGGCGTAGAAGAGGCCGAACAGACCGGCGATGGTCACGACGAGGCCGGTGGGCAGGTGACGCGGGCGGGCGGGCGCACTCATGCGAGGGATCCCATCGACAGGAACGGCCAGGGAACGAGCAGGACGATGCCCAGGATCAGCAGCAGGAACCGCTGCCAGGTGCGCCACCCGCGCGTCAGCACGAGCACGGCGACGAACCACACGATCGGGGCGAGAGTGGCGCCGATCGTCATCGCGACGACGGTGACCTCGGGGATCGGGATGCCGAGTCCCTGCAGCTGCCGACCGGCGAGCAACCAGCCGACGGCGAAGAGCAGGAAGGTCGCGGCCACCATGCCGATGCCGACGAGGCCCGCGTTGCCGAGGGGCGCCGCGCTCCGCGCAGCCGGGGTGTCGTCGGGAGCCGGTTCGACCGGCGCGTCCGCGGCGGTCTCGAGCACCGGGGCGTCAACGGCGGGCGCCTCCGCCTCGGGACGGTGGACCGGCTCGGGCACGAGGGGTTCGGGCCGCGGCTCGGGCACGAGCGGGTCGGGCCCGGTACCGCTCGGATGCTCGGGGGCGCGCTTGTCTCCGACGTCGAGCGTCGGATCGTCGTCACCGCCCCACGAGAGGGCGTCGTCATCGCGCGGAGTACTCACGCGTCCACGCTAGTGCCGCTCCCCCGCCCGCCGCCCGCGCCCCGCCGGACGGGGAACTCGTGCGACGGCCGAGCACGCGGCATCCGATGACCGTCGCCCCCTCGGGAAACACCGAACGCCCCGGAACCGCGAGGTTCCGGGGCGTTCGAGTGGACAGACTCAGCGCGCGGCCGAGCCCTCGACGTAGTCGCTGTCCTGCTGCTTCCACGCGAACAGACCGCGCAGCTCCTTGCCGGTGGCCTCGATCGGGTGACCCTGCTCCTTCTCGCGGAGCTCGAGGAACTCGGGGGCGCCGTTGTCCTGGTCGGCGATGAAGCGCTCGGCGAACGCGCCCGACTGGATGTCGGCGAGCACACCCTGCATGCTCTTCTTCACGTCGGACGAGATGACGCGGGGGCCCGAGACGTAGTCGCCGTACTCGGCGGTGTCGGAGATCGACCAGCGCTGCTTGGCGATGCCGCCCTCCCACATGAGGTCGACGATGAGCTTGAGCTCGTGCAGCACCTCGAAGTACGCGATCTGCGGCTGGTAGCCGGCCTCGACGAGGGTCTCGAAGCCCGCCTGCACGAGGTGGCTCATGCCACCGCAGAGCACGGCCTGCTCGCCGAACAGGTCGGTCTCGGTCTCTTCGGTGAAGGTGGTCTTGATGACGCCGGCACGCGTGCCGCCGATGGCCTTCGCGTACGAGAGGGCGGTGTCCCAGGCCGAGCCCGAGGCGTCGCTCTCGACGGCGATGATGTCGGGGATGCCGCGACCCGCGACGTACTCGCGACGCACGGTGTGGCCGGGGGCCTTGGGGGCGACGAGGATGACGTCGACGCCCTCGGGGGCGTCGATGTAGCCGAAGCGGATGTTGAAGCCGTGCGCGAAGGCGAGGGTCTTGCCCGCGGTCAGCTTGTCCTTGATGGAGTCCGCGAAGATCGAGCGCTGGTGCTGGTCGGGCGCCAGGATCATGATGAGGTCGGCCCACTCGGCCGCGTCGGCGACGTTCTTGACCTCGAAGCCGTCTTCCTGCGCCTTGGCGGCCGACTTGGAGCCGTCCTTGAGGGCGATGGTGACCTCGACGCCCGAGTCGCGGAGGTTCTGCGCGTGCGCGTGGCCCTGCGAGCCGTAGCCGACGATGGCGACCTTCTTGCCCTGGATGATCGCGAGGTCGGCGTCGTCGTCGTAGAAGATCTCTGCCATGAGGATGTTTCTCCTTGAATCGTGGCCCGCTCCGGGGCCGCTGGTGAATGGAAGTGAAAAAGCTCAGCCGCGCAGGACGCGCTCGGTGATGCTCTTGCCGCCGCGACCGACCGCGAGCAGACCCGACTGCGCGAGCTCCTTCACGCCGAAGGGCTCGATGGCCTTCAGGAACGCTTCGACCTTGCCCTTGTCGCCGGTGATCTCGATCACGATGGCGTCGGACGCGTAGTCGACGACCGAGGCGCGGAAGAGGTTCACGACCTCGAGCACGTTGGCCCGCGTCGAGTTGTCGGCGCGCACCTTCACGAGCACGTGCTCGCGCTGCACGGATGCCGCGGGGTCGAGCTCGACGATCTTGATGACGTTGATCAGCTTGTTCAGCTGCTTCGTCACCTGCTCGAGCGGCAGCCCCTCGACGTCGACGACGACGGTGATGCGGGACAGACCCGGCACCTCGGTCACGCCCACGGCGAGGGATTCGATGTTGAAGCCGCGACGGGCGAAGAGCCCGGCGACGCGGGTCAGCAGACCCGGTTTGTCCTCCACCAGGAGGCTCAGCACGTGCCTCGACATGTCAGTCCTCCTGCTCGCTGAACGTGGGCGAGTGGTCGCGGGCGTACTGGACGTAGCTGTTGCTGACGCCCTGCGGCACCATCGGCCACACCATGGCATCGGCACTCACGACGAAGTCGATCACCACGGGGCGATCGTTCGTGTCGAGTGCGAGCTGAATGGCGGCGTCGATCTCGTCTTCGCTCTCGACCCGGATGCCGAGGCAGCCGTACGCCTCGGCCAGCTTCACGAAGTCGGGGATGCGGCGCGTGCCGTGCCCGGTGTTGAGGTCGGTGTTGGAGTGGCGTCCGTCGAAGAACAGCGTCTGCCACTGGCGCACCATGCCGAGCGAGGAGTTGTTGATGATCGCGACCTTGATCGGGATGTCGTTGATGACGCAGGTCGCGAGCTCCTGGTTGGTCATCTGGAAGCATCCGTCGCCGTCGATCGCCCACACCGCGCGCTCGGGCTGGGCCACCTTGGCGCCCATGGCCGCGGGAACGGCGTAGCCCATCGTGCCGGCACCGCCGGAGTTGAGCCACGCGTTGGGACGCTCGTACTTGATGAACTGCGCGGCCCACATCTGGTGCTGTCCGACGCCCGAGGCGTACACGCCCTCGGGTCCGGTCATCTCACCGATGCGCTGGATCACCTGCTGCGGAGACAGCAGACCGTCGGTCGTCTTGGCGTATCCGAGCGGGAACTCCTCGCGGAGTCCGTTCAGATACGTCCACCACTCGGTGTAGTCGTGCGGCTGCTCGGCGTCTGCGGCGCGGAAGGCGGCCTCGAGGTCGATGAGAACCTCGCGCAGGTCGCCCACGATCGGCACGTCTGCGAATCGGATCTTCGAGATCTCGGCGGGGTCGATGTCGACGTGCACCACCTGGGCGTGGGGGGCGAACAGCGCCGCCTTGCCCGTGACGCGGTCGTCGAAGCGCGCGCCGAGCGAGACGATGAGGTCGCTCTCTTGTAGCGCGAGCACGGCGGGCACCGTGCCGTGCATGCCCGGCATGCCGAGGTGCTGGTCGTGCGAGTCGGGGAACGCGCCGCGCGCCATGAGCGTCGTCACCACGGGGGCGCCCGTCGCTTCGGCGAGCACCTTGAGCTCGGCCGAGGCGTTCGAACGGATCGCGCCGCCGCCCACGTACAGCACCGGCTTCTTGGCGGTGGACAGCAGCTGCGCCGCGGCCTGGATCTGCTTGCCGTGCGCCTTGGTCACCGGGCGGTAGCCGGGCAGGTCGATCTTGGGCGGCCAGACGAAGGGCGCCTCGGCCTGCTGCGCGTCCTTCGTGATGTCCACGAGCACGGGGCCGGGGCGGCCGGTCGAGGCGATCTCGAAGGCCGCGGCGATGGCACCGGGAATCTCGTCGGCGGCCTTGACCAAGAAGGAGTGCTTCGTGATCGGCATGGTGATGCCGACGATGTCGGCCTCTTGGAAGGCGTCGGTGCCCATCAGGGTCGAGAACACCTGACCGGTGATGCACACCAGCGGGACCGAGTCCATGTAGGCGTCGGCGATGGCGGTGACGAGGTTGGTCGCACCGGGGCCCGACGTGGCGATCGCCACGCCGACGCGCCCCGATGCTGCCGCGTAGCCCTCGGCCGCGTGGCCGGCGCCCTGCTCGTGGCGCACGAGGATGTGGCGGACGTTCTCGTCGTCCATGAGGGGGTCGTAGACGGGCATGATCGCCCCGCCCGGAAGACCGAACACGTCGGTCACCCCGAGAAGATCGAGCGATCGGACGACCGCCTGCGCACCCGTGAGCACGGGTGCCGGTGCGGTGCGTGCGGGCGGCCGGGGAATGGCCGTGGTGGAATCGACGGACATGGTGGTACCTCGAGAACCAGAGAAGGTGAGAAGGGGACGGCCGTCAGCCCGTGACCGCGCCCTCCGCGGCGGAGTGCACGAGCTTGGAGTACTTGGCCAGAACGCCACGGGTATAGCGCGGGGGGAGCGGTTCCCAGCCCTCACGGCGGGAACTCAGCTCGGCCTCATCGACGATCAAGTCGAGGGTGCGAGCGGCGATATCGACCCGTATCAGATCACCATCGCGCACGAAGGCGATAGGACCTGCGTCCACCGCTTCGGGAGCTATGTGGCCGATGCAGAGTCCGGTTGTGCCGCCTGAGAATCGACCGTCCGTCAAGAGTAGTACATCTTTTCCGAGACCCGCGCCCTTGATGGCGGCGGTGATGGCGAGCATCTCGCGCATACCGGGGCCGCCCTTGGGGCCCTCGTAACGGATGACGACGACGTCGCCGGCGGCGATCTGACCCGCCTCGAGGGCGTCCATGGCGGCGCGCTCGCGTTCGAACACGCGCGCGGGGCCCTCGAAGACGTTGCCGTCGAAGCCGGCCGACTTCACGACCGCACCCTGGGGCGCCATCGACCCGTGCAGGATCGTGATGCCGCCGGTGGCGTGGATCGGGTTGTCGAACGAGTGGATGACCTTGCCGTCGACGGGGTCGGGGTCGAGGTCGGCGAGGTTCTCGGCGAGCGTCTTGCCCGTGACGGTGAGCGCGTCGCCGTGCAGGAGGCCCTCGTCGAGCATGGCCTTCATGATGACCGGGATGCCGCCGTGGCGGTCGACGTCGTTCATGACGTACTGGCCGAACGGCTTCATGTCGGCGACGTGCGGCGTCTTGTCGCCGATGCGGTTGAAGTCGTGCAGGTCGAGGTCGACCTCGGCCTCGTTGGCGATCGCGAGCAGGTGCAGGACGACGTTGGTGGAGCCGCCGAGAGCCATGGCGAGGGCGATGGCGTTCTCGAACGCCTCTTTGGTGAGGATGTCGCGCGTGGTGATGCCCTGGCGCAGCAGGTTGACCACGGCCTCGCCCGAACGGTGGGCGAAGTAGTCGCGGCGACGGTCGGCCGACGGCGGTGCGGCGGAGCCGGGGAGGCTGAGGCCCAGGGCCTCGGCGACGGAGGCCATGGTGTTGGCGGTGTACATGCCGCCGCACGCGCCCTCGCCCGGGGCGATCGCGCACTCGATGCGCTTGAGGTCGGCTTCGCTCATCTTGCCCGCGAGGCACGCACCGACGGCCTCGAAGGAGTCGATGATCGTGACGTCCTTCTCGGTGCCGTCGCTGAGCTTGACCCAGCCGGGGGCGATGGAGCCGGCGTACAGGAAGACGCTCGAGAGGTCGAGACGGGCGGATGCCATGAGCATTCCCGGGATCGACTTGTCGCAACCGGCGAGAAGGACCGACCCGTCGAGGCGCTCGGCCATCATGACGGTCTCGACGCTGTCGGCGATGACCTCGCGCGACACGAGCGAGAAGTGCATGCCCTCGTGGCCCATCGAGATGCCGTCGGAGACGGAGATGGTGCCGAACTGCAGCGGGTATCCGCCGCCGGAGTGCACGCCCTCTTTCGCACCCTGAGCGAGGCGGTCGAGGCTGAGGTTGCAGGGCGTGATCTCGTTCCAGCTCGACGCGATGCCGATCTGGGGCTTGTCCCAGTCCTCGTCACCCATGCCGACCGCGCGGAGCATTCCGCGCGACGTGGTGGCTTCGATGCCGTCGGTGACGACGCGACTGCGGGGCTTGATGTCGAACTCGCCGTTGTTCGGATTCTGCGGTGCGGGCATTGCTGAAGTCTATTGCGCGTGCCGACCCTGCCACGCCCGTCGACGCGCGATCCTTCGATTACCGGTCACGGTCGGATGTACGCCGACGGGATGCGCTCTCAGACGGTGTGCGCGGCGCGCAGCCGCGCCACCGTCTCGAGCACCTCGACGAACCCGTCGATGTCGGAGACGGTGAGGGCGGCGACGGTCTCTCCCCCGCCCACGCGCACCCCCAGGTCGCCCGGCTCGAGCGAGGCGAGGGCGTCTTCGTCGGTGACGTCGTCTCCGGCGAACAGCACGCCGGTGGCGCCGAGGCGGTCGCGCAGGTGCCGCACCGCGGAGTCCTTGCCCTCATGACGGAAGGAGTACTCGAGGATGTCGTGGCCCGTACGCCGACGCCAGGTCGGCGCCTGCGCCTGCACCAGTCGATCGGCCGCGGCGCGCGCGGCGTCGGCTCCCCCGGCGTCCGCCGTGCGGGTGTGCACGCCGAGGCCGTACTGCTTCGGTTCGATGCGCACGCCCGGGATCTCGGCGACGGCGCGCGAGATCTCGGCCGTGAGACGGTCGCGCAGCGCGGTCTCATCAGCGGTGTCGGCCGAGGTCCCGTCGGCCGTGTCGGCCGCCGCGTCGGACGAGACCGTCGCCTGCTCCCCCGGCATCCGGAATTCTGCGCCGTGCGAACCCGCCAACCAGATCGGCGAGTCGTCGCCGTGCTCCGCGATGACGCGCAGATCGGCGAGGGTCCGGCCCGAGACGAGGGCCACGGTCGTGCGGGGAAGCGCGGCGAGCTCGTCGACCACCGCGCGCGCACCCGCGGTCATGCGGGCCGTGAGCGGTTCGTCGACGAGAGGCGACAGTGTGCCGTCGAAGTCGAGGGCGACGAGCAGGGTCTCGGTGGTGGCGACGGCCTCAATGGCCGCGTCGGGCGCGGTCATCGGGCGTCCTCGCCCTCGGTGCCCGCCTCGACCTCGACCGCGGCGGTCGCGCTGGTCTTGTCGTGGAAGGCCGAGAGTGCTTCGAGGAAGCCGCGCGACCAGGCCTCGACGTCGTGCTCGCGCACGCGCCTGCGCAGAGTGCGCATGCGTCGTCCCTGCTCGGCCGCGGGCATGTCGATCGCGCGGATCACGGCATCCTTGAGCCCGTCGATGTCGTGCGGGTTGATCCTCAGCGCACTGCCCATCTCGTCGGCGGCACCCGCGAACTCGCTCAGCACGAGGACTCCGCGGTTGTCGATGCGGCTGGCGACGTACTCCTTGGCCACGAGGTTCATCCCGTCGCGCAGCGCCGTGACGAGCATGACGTCGGCGGCGAGGAACAGCGCCACCATCTCTTCGCGCGGGTAGGACTGGTGCAGGTAGCGGATGGCGGTGTGCGTGGTGGTGTCGTAGTCGCCGTTGATGCGCCCGACGGTCATCTCGATCTCGTCGCGCAACTGCATGTAGGCGTCGACGCGCTCCCGGCTGGGGCTCGCGACCTGCACGAGGGTGGCGTCTTCGACCGTGGCGCGTCCGTCTTCGAGCACCTCGCCCCACGCCTTGAGGCGGTGGCGGATGCCCTTGGTGTAGTCGAGGCGGTCGACACCGAGCAGGATCTTGCGCGGATTGCCGAGACCCTCGCGGATCTCGCGGGCGCGCTGCTGGATGTCGGGGCGCTGCGCGAGCTCGATGTACGACTCGGCGTCGATCGAGATGGGGAACGCCTTCGCGAGCGCGACGCGCGTGCCGCCCTCGCCGTCGGGCACCAGGATGCCGCTGGCCTTGGTCTCGTAGCGCAGCTGACGCCGCACGGCACGGGCGAAGTTACCGGCGTCGGCCACGCGCTGGAAGCCGATGACGTCGGCGCCGAGGAGCCCCTCGAGCACCTGCTTGCGCCACGGCAGCTGCGAGTACAGGCCGTACGCGGGGAAGGGGATGTGGTGGAAGTACCCGATCGTGACGTCGGGGCGCAGCTCGCGCACCATCTTGGGTACGAGCTGCAGCTGGTAGTCCTGCACCCACACGGTGCCGTTCTCGGCGGTGGCATCGGCGGCGGCCCGGGCGAAGCGCTGGTTCACGCGGACGTAGGCCTCCCACCAGGCGCGCTTGTACGTGGGTGGGGAGATCACGTCGTGGTAGAGCGGCCAGATCGTGTCGTTGGAGAAGCCCTCGTAGTACAGCTGCACGTCGGCGGCCGACAGGGTGACCGGCACCAGCAGCGTG
>Ga0308160_10008353_pt1 | contig 10106 bp, 14 predicted proteins | sample PhyFR1_FD_201036 | JGI IMG/M metagenome (GOLD analysis project Ga0308160, IMG submission 201036) | Phyllosphere microbial communities from UC Gill Tract Community Farm, Albany, California, United States - DLSLF.R1 | ecosystem: Host-associated > Plants > Phyllosphere > Unclassified | place: USA...
TCATGTTTCGATACTATCCGATTCATCCCTGCTCTTATCGTTTCCGAGGAGGAGATGGATAAAGCTACAAAGATCTTTAGTGATGCTGTCGAGCACGTTGCTATGGAGGGATAGATATTTTTAGTTTGGTTTAGAATAAAATGATTCTTTTTTTGATAAACACGTTTGTAGAAGTATGGTTTGTATGAATGAATATCTTGAACACTGTCGTTGCGCAGGGTATCACATGGGTCCTACCGCCTACATCGAATCGAATGGAGTACTATAGAAATCCAGTGGTACCTGAAAAAAGCGCAGCAGCAACTTTTCGTACTTCTGGTGACTCATGACATACCCCTCTACTCTATGCATGGACCGTTCTGCGACCGGCCAGCCATCCATGACCCATGGACCAGCCATTGAGGGCCAGGCGAGAAAAACCCAAAAAGATTGGACGAGCAGGGAATTGAACCCTGGACCTCCTGTAAACCAGATGTCTAACAGTTGTTAAGATGCTAAACAGATGCGCTACCAACTGCGCCACCCGCCCATATTCGATGTCTGAACCCTGTTCTCACAACATATGAACAGCCATACTTGCCGATCTTGCAACAAGGAAGACTTATACCTCTCTGTGTCTTCAATCTATCGGATGGAGCATCGCCCCGGTGACTGCACTAACGACATCCGTCAAGCAATATATAGACATGGTATGCATAGACATCACCACAATCTACATCGCCCACGTCAGCAGATATCTAGTAACAAACCCCAGCCCAGTTTGACGGTCCTCTACTCCTTCTTATCCAACTTAGCCCTCTTCCTCAATGCCCTCTTTCTAATATCCTTATGCATCGAATCAACGACCCACATTCCGATATTCTCAGTAAAATATCCACCCATACCTACCGCGTAATCCATAATGGCATGGGCTGGGTATGGGGTTGATTCGTGTTTCCTTCCTTGGGCTCCGACTGGGTTTCCGATTGAGCTCAAGACTGATTTGACGAATTGAGGGGGGGTTGGGACTGTGATGGAGGATTTTCGGATTTTGGACATTGCTGTTGTCTGGACGTTAGCCCAGGCCAAGGGGGTGATAATACGTAGGAGAAGGCTTCATAAGGCCCATTTCGGATGTGGGGTGTAGGTCGGAAAGATACACCAAGGGTGTGTGTGGTCGAGGAGGTAGATGGAGTAGTGGCTAAAGGGCAGGATTGAGGTATAAGGGTAATGAGGCGTGGAGCAGAGAGGACATACGACAAAAGCGGGCTGTACCATCTGTACAACCACCCTAGAATCCCTCACTTCCTCTGCCAAAGCTTTGGTCCAAGTAGCCAACCCTCCCTTGCTCATAGAATAAGTGGCAAGTAACGAGGAAGGGATCCTTCCAGTCAAACTACCCATGTTCAGAATCAATGATTGAGGTCCAGATCCAGCTGATCGTTTGATCATTGAAGGTAGGATAGCCCGAGTGAGGAGGAGTGTACCGAATATATTTGTTTGGATGATATTTTCAATTTCGGATAGTGGGGTGTCTGCGAATGGGACTGGCATCTCGTGGGATGCACCTACGTTGTTCACTGCTCGTCAGGATTGCAACTTGGAGGTAGGGGACGTACCGAGGATACCAATATCGAGGGTCTTTGCTAATTCCTCCATTTTTGCGAAACCAGTTTCTCTCTCCTCAGGCTTGGAGACGTCGATAGCGACTACTTTAGTCTCGACCTTGTACTTGGCAGCTGATTATTAGGTCTCATTCGTCATACCTGAAGGAAGGAGGAACGTACCAATCTCATCAGCAACCTCCTGAGTAGCACCCTCCCTCCTTCCAATAAGCACAACATTGAATCCCTTCTTGGCGAGCTGCTTCGAGAATTCGGCTCCGATACCGGCAGTAGCTCCGGTGACGACAGCCCATGATTTCTGTTTCCTATCCTGGAACGCTTTTATCTATCATTAGCTATGTTGTTATCAGGACAGTTGGGACATACGTTGGTACCAGGAATGATTGTCATTTCAGCAATGAGCCTCAAGATCGAGTATGCCTGACGCAACAGGACCAGAGCTCCTAGTGACGCAAGGAAGAGGGTGGGGAGGGGGAGGTCGATACCTGAACATCAGCTTTGCCTGGGAGAAGAGGGAAGACTTACTTAGCTCATGACCTAGGATATTGATAGATGGATGAAAGGCGTTTGAGCCTAGATGGACGTTCTTTACTACCATATTGGAGTGGATGTATGTAGCGAGTGGAAGAGAGAGCTTTGACGTTTCGTACTGACGCGTAAACCACGTGATTTACCCTGAATATCACCTCCACATCAGAAGTCCACTCGACTCTCTTCCTTGATAACCCTATTGTCCTCTAACTATTCTTCTTCCAACTTGGTGATACACACACCCACGAGAGAAACATGTCAAGAGTGAGAAAACGTGATACAGAACCAACACCAGATCTAAGGAGAAGTACAAGATCTAGAGGTTCTACTTCTACTTCCACATCATCAACAATTCCAACGCCCGAAAAGGTTGAAATGAGGTTACCGACTTTATCGAGGAAGAAGTCAGAGGTCAAATCAGGGATGGGAGCATGGGATAGGGATTTCAAGAAATTGAAGCTGGAGTGGAAAAGAGAAGTGGTGGAAGGTTATGGCGGTTTGATGGCTTCTATCAATGGTACGTTTAACATCACGATTAGGAGCTGAAGGTAGATTTCAAGTCGGGTGATGGGGGACCTTCAGCTCGATTCAAACTCCAGTATGAAGATATCGATGGAAGAGCGTACTCTTATACACTCGAAATGGCATTTGATGGTATGTTTACACCTGAAAGATTGCTGACGAGAGATTTGAGGACTTATCCACAACAATATTCCCTTCTCTGCTTTTCGGACGATGATCTCCCAAAGAGATCAGCTAGGACATTCACAAGGTTTACCGAAATCTTTGATATGGATATCAAACAGGTCGTTATCGCTTTAGTGATGTCGTTACAGGGGGATGATGAGATTGATGGAGGGGCTAGTCGGATGTTGATTGATGCTCAAGGTTCAACTTCGGAAGAGGAAGGAGAGGAGAATGAGTGGGAAGGTGAGGAGCCGGAAAGTCAGGATTATATGCCTATGCCCATGACTTCTGGTACTCCAACAGTGAGGAGAGGGATGGATATGGATCTACTCAAGGTGTAACCTAAAGCCATCTCGGATTAGTCCAAGCTGATAGAAGTCATTTTGAACAGGCGAAAGCGTACGGCTACCGTCCCGGTTTGACTGAGGTTTCGGATCACTGGGTAAGTTCCACTTGTGGGCCACTCTGATACTAGGTGATCTCTTACTCTATCCCGTTCAAAACTATCGACATCGACCCGAATACACTCTGCATGTGGGATGACGGTCTAGTCGAAGCTTGGAGAACGGATCAGAGGTTCACTCTCCTTATGACGACCAACCAGTACCCACCTCACCTCGATCAAGTCAAATATAAAATAGGTTACGGACCACACTACAAACCTTCCCCCGAGACTATCTTTAACTCCACCAAGACATCAGGATCATCCATCGGCTCAGGAACTTCACTCGAACCCTTCTACCTCTCTGCCCCTCTTAACAACTACTTGAAATCATTCGCTAGATGCTATAAACTTCGTACTGGGTTTCAATTGAATTGGACGGATGCGGATGGGGTAGGGATGGATGAGTTGCAGTCGAATAGGGTGTTTGTGGATAATTGGCATCCACCAATCAGTCAGGAATGGGATGATCAAGATCCGGTTGTGAGAGGGTACGAGAAGAATTTGCCACTGGTAGCATTCTGGTGGACTTTGAGGAGGTTCATTGAAGCCACCAAGTATTGCTTGGTATGTCTTCTTCTTATTCAAGTGGGCTGATGATAGAACTGTGGTGCGGCAGTCGGGATCCCATCGCTTCGACCATATGTCTGCGACAAACCACTCTGTCTATATGGATTCATGAGCCTAGGGTACGGTATCTTTTAGATGGTAGCTGACGATAGCCTGGGACCGGCAGTAGAACATGTCATCCAGACTCAACCGGGTGTCGTCGATCTCCTGGTATCCCTCGCCTACTCGGCGGCACGGTCCAACACAAGGATGGCAATGCCCCTAGGTCTACAGTATGTCCCCCTTAGGTTACGCTAATGACAGTATCGAGGTCCCTAATGGTACCCTCCTCGATAACTCTCCTAATCAACCAGCTGCATTAGCTGAATTGATCGACAACATCCCCCTAGTCTCTGATATCAAGCAACATCTCGATGATGGAGGGAAATTGAAAGACATTGGGGCTTCGCCTGGCGCAATCACCGTCCTCAGATGGATAGTAGGTTCCTGTAGGGCTTATCTTAAAGAAACGAAGCCCGGGCAAGGGGTGTTGAATGCTATAAACACGTCTCATGTACAAGGAGAGGTAGTTCGACAATTTACTTTTGTAGTAGGATCACCGGAGCAGGAAGATAACTTTAAGCAGGAGATCGTCAAGGCGAAAGCCGAGAAGGCTAGCTGTGAACAATATCCCACCCTACTTGCTTTTCATGGTATGTCCCCTCAACATTCTTAGCTGACTATAGGCTCCGGTACGGAAAGGTGGCATAATATCCTCAGGACGGGCTTGGATTACAGTGAGACGGTTTGTGGACGAGTGCGTGTTCTTCCAAGTAGAGATTGGGCGGGATACTGATGTATAGGCGTATGTCAAACGATCTAGCAGGTCGGGGGAAGCTGACTCGCAGATACGGTCACGGAGTGTACTTCGCCGCCGAATCGACGATTTCCATGCAATCATACGCTAGAGTCAGTATGTTTACGAGGGATAGAGCGGACTTTAAGGTCTCCAAAGCGACGGCACTGGTCGAACTTGGTAAGCTAAGCATCTTTTTATCGCCGAAGCTGATAAGATAGTCAACACGCCCGACACGTTCGTCAGTAGTAATCCATACTACGTCGGTCAGTCACGACTCCTCAATGTGTTTCGAAGGAGGACTGACGAACAGTAAACAATGTGAAGCAAATGAAACCCTTCCTACTCCTCGTAGCGGGTCAATCGGGGGATGAAGAGTCCAAGCCAGGCGAACAGAATGATCAGCCCAAACCAGTCGAATCAAATGGTCGATTATTCCAGCACGACCCCGCATTGAAATTGAAGACGACATACAATTACAAACCCCTCCAAGTCGTATGTCCTGCCTCAAATAATAGCTGATACCAGACAATGCCAGAACAGCTCGTCAAGCTTTCATTCATAGATAAAGAGGAAGATGACGAGACCGACGCGAAACTCCTCAAAGCCCCCGCACCCTCTTTTATCCCATCTTCAGCCGAGAGGTTTGCGAAATTGAGACTTATGCCCCCGCCCACTGAAACTTCGAGTGTGGCCTCTAAAGCTCTTCAGAAGGAGTTCAAGAGTTTGATAAAATTGCAAGAGAAGGATGAATTGCCATTTTATATTGATCCTGGGACTGATTCGTGAGTCCGCATTCCTTTCTCTTTCTTGAGAATAGTCCGTGGAGATTGACGCTGATGACAGATTGTATTGCTGGGTACTTGAGTTATTTGAATTCCCCGAATCGAAGTTGAAGGAGGATATGATGAAGTTTAATGTCAAATCACTTGTGTAAGCCACACTATCCTCGTCGGAAGGAAGCTGAAATTTTAGGGCGGAAGTGAGGTTCCCAGCTTCATTCCCACATTCTCCACCTTTTATGAGGATCCTCCATCCTAGGTGTTTACCGTTCATGCAAGGAGGTGGTGGGAATATTACCGCGTGAGTCCCCTCTTTCTCCCTTTTTCAATTCCTCCTTTGAAGTCTCGAGGAAGTTAGTAAGGGTGAAGCTCATAAGTAGGGGCGGGTCAATTTGTAATGAGATCTTAACCGTACGTACCACTTGAGAGGGGGCCTAAAAATCAGGGATCAGGTTGGAATCCTGCTTATTGCGTCGAGGCGATGGTTAGGGATATTATGGTATGTCCCTTTACCTTGTGGTGCTGACGAGTAGACAAACATGACTGAAGCGAGTACGCTTTCCGTGTCTGATGATCACAGGAGATAGCTGATGAATAGCCCCTCCTGCGAGATTAGATCCACATAGATGCGATCAAGCTTATACATTGCCAGAAGCTGTTGAGGCGTTTAAAAGGGTTGCTGGACAACATGTACGTTCCTCTTCCTCTTTTTGCTGTCCTTTCTTCTGCTACTTTCCGTTATACAAGGAAGAGAAGGATGTGAACGAGTGAGGCTGATAGTAGGGATGGGCAGTTCCGGCTGATTTCGATAAAGTGAGTCTCGTCTACCCTGATATTGACTGATTGGTAGATGTCACAATAATGATGATATACGATGACGACCTGAATGTGAATTACGATGGATGAGATATGACAGACGACGGAACACGATGACGATAAATGTAGATGACCCCAATGAGTGGATGAAATACATTGTAATTTAGTAGTAGACGTAGAAGAAGCGGAAGGATACCATCAAAATGAATCAATTCAAGCGCGTCAATCATACTCTTTCACTTCACACTTGTCATTGCTTCACCTCCCATACGACTTACAATGAGCTCGACCAAGCTAGAGGTTGATGCGGATGCGGAGCAGGACCTAAGGGATGTATTCAAGTTGATGTATGATGATGAAGATGATTGGGACATTGACGAGGTATGTCTGGATCTACGAAGAATAACGATAGCTGATTCCAGGATGATCATCCACCTCTAGATTCCCTCGTTCCCGATATCCAATTCGAAGTACAAGAAGAGGTTCAGGATGACTACCTGAGTAGGACGTATAGTAGGAAACGATTTCGAACCCAACTCGACGCCCTTATACCCACCACCACAAAGAAGAGACGTATATTCCCCTCACCCCCAACCCTCCCGCAATACCATCCTTCAATACTACCTCTCCCCCCTCTTCCTTCATATACGACATACGAGCCTTACAACCCCCTCTCGTATTTAGCGAGATTAAGGACATTCCATCCATCCCTCTATTCCCCCTTTTTACCTCAATCAATATCCCCTATCGTATTAGCGGGTAATGGATGGTTTTGCTCAAGTAGGGATGGTGTTGAATGTCGTTGTGGAGCTAAATTCGGAGTTGGGGGTCTTATTGATATTAAAGATCCACGAGTCAGGGAGGAGATTGGGAGGAGGTTAGGGCAAGGAATGGTGGATAGACATATAGCTGGGTGTGGGTGGAGAATATTAAGTTGTCCTGGTACGTCCTCCTCCTTCTTACTGCCATTTGCAATGATTGGAGAAAGAGCTGATGATAAGACGATATAATGACTAAATTACGCCATACACTCCACACCCCTATAGCAAGCAATATCGCATCCCTCGCCTCTACCCTCCCTTCACTCGATAATCTATTTCTAAATACTCGTCTATCTGAAAAACAAATATCGAACCTCACCTTTGCTCTTTCACGTTATTCCAGCCCCATTGTGCAGCAGGCAGAATTAGCTTTCTTTGGATGGTCCCCACATGCCCTCTCGGAGGAGATTATTCAATGTCGGATCTGTCAGCGCCGGTTGGGTTTATGGGCTTTCTCGAGCGGAGCTAGCGCGAGTAACGGGGGATTGGATCCTGTTGGAGAACATCTTAATTGGTGCCCGCTCGGGATAGATGGTTGGTGGGATAATTGTGCTTTGTTGAAGGGTGGAAGGGGGAATATTGGGGATTTGACGGTTTCAAAGGCTGCCAAGAGGAGGAAATGGATCAAGGCTTGATGTAATATGATGATGGGAATGTTGTATGCATTATTGCTCATGTTTACTAGAGTATCGAGATGCGTCCTGTCTGGCTCGACCGAATTTAACATATAGCTACATCACAAGCACCCAATACTTCTAACTCCGACATCTACCTAATCTACGATACTACCCCAATCTAATCAAGATCATCAGAAATCTCCACCTTCTCCTTCTTCTCCTCCGTCTCTTCCGTCTCCTCGGTCTTGAATCCCTTACCTTTCCCTTTATCCCCCAAAGCCTTTTTCAATTCCTCATCAACAATCTCGAAACCTACTGCAAACATCACGTCGTTTCCGGGTGTTCCACGTTTCTGACAGACGTAGGTTACTGGTTGACCGTCCCAGTATTTCGTTAGTGGTATTTGGAGTTTGAAGGGGGATGGAAGTTGGACAGAGAGGGTATTGAAGTCTGATTATCAGTTCACCTTCTCTACCTTGTTTAGGAAGCAGTGTGAAGAAGTGGGTATAGGGGAAAAGGGATAGGGATGAAGAAGGAGGGAGACGTACCTAGTAGACCATTACAGAATTCCATAGCTACCTCCTTATCTTTCAACCCAACAGCTTGACGGTGCGCCTTATCCCCAAAATGCTTTGCTCGACCTTTACTCTCACTTGGAACATCTATCATTAGCTTCCTGCTACTATAGAGACGTACCTTCTAAGTCCTTGTGTGATTCTACCACTGTACTCCCCCCGGTGGATGTGCCGATTGAGAGGTTGTTCATACTCGCTACCATTGGACTTAGGGCCCATGGTTTATCTGCGTAGATGTCACTTTCGACGTTTGGGTCTACGAAGCTGATATCAGCGTTCATACCGAGTGGAGATAACCGACTGATGCCAAGATGGGAGATGGGAGAGACATGACCGATCCCTCCAGGAGGAAGGTGTGATACGCACGGAAAGGCGGAGGGGGTGGTGTGAGATGGGGGACATGAAGGAGACGTACTACATGAATTTTGTAGCTATAGCCGTACCCCAAGGTAAATTATCCCTTATAGGATGTTCAAAGACATTACCCCAAAGTACTTGATCGGCATCGACATCTTCCAGGAATTTACCTATCATCAGTCTTCCGACCACTTCTCCAATCTTGCATGTCGGACCTCGAGAGAGAGAGGAAGATGGAGAGGACATACCTCTAATAACAACAGCATAAGTCATCCCCTCCCTTCCCTCTTGTCCAAAGTATTCATCCCCTTCTCCACCTTTATGATCCCCCTCATAACCTTTAATCCAAACGCTTATCTCCCCTTTGAACGATGATGTTTCTAGCGGTGTTGGTTTGGGGGAATTGACATCGATAGGTTGATGGGGCGGATATGCAGAGGATGAGGATGAGATTACTACTCTTAATTTGGGTGCCATTGTGTATGATACTGAATGTGAAAGTAGGAATAGGGATACAAAGTGGTCATCCATAGTGGAGGTCATGACGTACTGATACATCGGGTCATTTGATTATTTTGATTACTTTACAACGATGACAAGTCTACAATGCTGCCGACATGCTTCATCCGTCAAGCAGATTGATAGTTGTCAGTGCTCATGATCAGATAGCCTGAATTGAACAGGTCTAGCGATAAACGATCCTGACCCCCTTGGCGCCCCGTGCCCCCAGCGCCTCTTCCAACTCCTTCCACCCCATCCTAAACACAATCTGAATTTCATCCGTATGATGATTCCCATCCAGATACCGCTCCATAGCTAATGACTTGGCAATAGCAACCTCATCATCATGTCTCAATCTCATCTCCTTCTTACTCAATTGACTAGGATGAGTCGCGGCAGAAGCGACGCTTCGGCCAAAAGAGGATTCGCGGACTTGGGTCATTGCGACTGGTCTACGTTGGCCGGGTGAACGATGCTGTGCCATTGAGTGAGAGGAGGGTGATAAGCCTGATGTATTGGTTTCGGTGGATCGGAGGGTTAAACTTGAATCACCAGGTCCTGAGCGGGTTAAAGTAGATTCAGAGGGTCCTGTTTTGGCGAATCGATCAAACCCGACTCGGCGTGTTGAATTGGATGTATTCTTTGGCGCTTCGAATAGAGGTGTTGCAGAATGATTGACACGGACTGGCCAGCGATGGACCCTCTTCAAGAACCCTTTGATGATTCCGAAAGAAACGAATCGGCGCGGATCAATGCCAAGGGAAAGAACATCGTTGGCTTCGATCCATTGATGTACGGTCGTACCGGGCAGTAATTTCGAGTATAGACGTAGCAGAGTCGGCCAGCTGGGTGGGATTGATCCTGCGCGTGTAATGTAGGATCCACATTCGTTGATTATCGATTCGTCCGCTGCTAGGCGGGTTATACTGGGTTTGAGAGTGTACATGTTGGCATATTGGAAGATGTCA
>Ga0308160_10008354_pt1 | contig 10105 bp, 5 predicted proteins | sample PhyFR1_FD_201036 | JGI IMG/M metagenome (GOLD analysis project Ga0308160, IMG submission 201036) | Phyllosphere microbial communities from UC Gill Tract Community Farm, Albany, California, United States - DLSLF.R1 | ecosystem: Host-associated > Plants > Phyllosphere > Unclassified | place: USA...
CTTCGATGCCAGAGCCGCCGTCGACGAGATCCAGCCCGGCGCCTGGGACAAGCTCCCCTACACCTCGCGCGTCCTGGCCGAAAACCTGGTCCGCCGCTGCGATCCGATGGCCCTGGTGCCTTCCTTGAGGCAGATCATCGAACGCAAGCGCGAGCTCGACTTCCCCTGGTTCCCGGCGCGCGTGGTCTGCCACGACATCCTCGGCCAGACCGCCCTGGTCGACCTGGCCGGCCTGCGCGACGCCATCGCCCTGCAGGGCGGCGATCCGCGCCTGGTCAATCCGGTGGTGCCGACCCAGCTGGTGGTCGACCACTCGCTGGCGGTGGAGTGCGGCGGCTTCGATCCGGACGCCTTCGCGAAAAACCGCGCCATCGAAGACCGCCGCAACGAAGACCGTTTCGATTTCATCGAATGGACCAAGCAGGCCTTCCAGAACGTCGACGTGATCCCGCCCGGGAACGGCATCCTGCACCAGATCAACCTGGAGCGCATGAGCCCCGTGGTGCAGGTCAAGGATGGCGTGGCCTTCCCGGACACGCTGGTCGGCACCGATTCGCATACGCCGATGGTGGATGCGCTGGGCGTCATTGCGATCGGCGTCGGCGGGCTGGAAGCCGAGAGCGTGATGCTGGGCCGCGCCTCCTGGATGCGCCTGCCGGACATCGTCGGCGTCGAGCTGACGGGCAGGGCGCAGCCGGGCATCAGCGCCACCGACATCGTGCTGGCGCTGACCGAATTCCTGCGCAAGTCGAAGGTGGTCTCGGCCTACCTGGAATTCTATGGAGCGGGCGCCGCCAGCCTGACCTTGGGCGACCGCGCGACCATCTCCAACATGGCCCCGGAATACGGCGCCACCGCCGCCATGTTCGCCATCGACGAACAGACGATCAACTACCTCAAGCTCACCGGCCGCGACGACGAACTCGTGAAGCTGGTCGAGCTGTATGCCAAAGAAACCGGGCTGTGGGCCGACACGCTGGCCAACGCCGAGTACGAGCGGACACTCCAGTTCGATCTGTCGACCGTGGTGCGCAACATCGCCGGCCCCTCCAATCCCCACAATCGCGTGCCGACCTCGGAACTGGCGGCGCGCGGCATCGCAGGCGTCGTGGAAAACCGGGTTGGCAACGATGGGGGGCGCATGCCGGACGGCGCGGTGATCATCGCCGCCATCACCAGCTGCACCAACACGAACAACCCGCGCAACATGGTGGCCGCCGGCCTGCTGGCGCGCAATGCGAACAAGGCCGGCCTGCTGCGCAAGCCCTGGGTCAAGTCTTCGCTGGCGCCGGGATCCAAGGCGGTGGCGCTGTACCTGGAAGAGGCGGGACTGCTGCCGGAGCTGGAACAGCTGGGCTTCGGCATCGTCGCCTTTGCCTGCACCACCTGCAACGGCATGTCGGGCGCGCTCGACCCCGTTATCCAGCAGGAGATCATCGAGCGCGACCTGTATGCGACCGCGGTCCTGTCGGGCAACCGCAATTTCGACGGCCGCATCCACCCGTATGCCAAGCAGGCCTTCCTGGCTTCGCCGGCGCTGGTGGTGGCGTATGCGATTGCCGGCACGATCCGCTTCGACATCGAGAAGGAGGTGCTGGGCCTTGACGCCGACGGCAAGCCGGTGACCTTGGCCGACATCTGGCCGACCGATGAAGAAATCGACGCCGTGGTGGCGCAGTCGGTCAAGCCGCAGCAGTTCCGCAAGGTGTATGACGTGATGTTCGCGCGCCAGGAAAGCGCCGAGGAGGCCGTGTCGCCGCTGTACGACTGGCGCCCGATGAGCACCTACATCCGCCGTCCGCCGTACTGGGAAGGCGCGCTGGCCGGTGAGCGTACCTTGACGGCCATGCGTCCGCTGGCGGTCCTGGGCGACAACATCACCACCGACCATCTTTCGCCATCCAACGCGATCATGATGAACAGCGCGGCCGGCGAGTACCTGCACAAGATGGGCTTGCCGGAAGAGGATTTCAACTCGTACGCGACCCACCGCGGCGACCATCTGACGGCCCAGCGCGCGACCTTCGCCAATCCGACGCTGAAGAACGAGATGGTGCGAGACCAGGCCGGCAACGTGCGTGCCGGCTCCTTGGCGAGGATCGAGCCGGAAGGCCAGGTCACCCGCATGTGGGAAGCGATCGAGACCTACATGGAGCGCAAGCAGCCGCTGATCGTGATCGCCGGCGCCGACTACGGCCAGGGTTCGTCGCGCGACTGGGCGGCCAAGGGCGTGCGCCTGGCGGGCGTGGAAGCGATCGTGGCCGAGGGCTTCGAGCGCATCCACCGTACCAACCTGGTCGGCATGGGCGTGCTGCCGCTCGAATTCCAGCCGGGCGTGACGCGCCTGACGCTGGGAATCGACGGGACCGAGACTTTCGACGTGGTGGGGCAGCGTACCCCGCGTGCGATCCTTGGCCTGGTCATTCACCGCAAGAACGGTGAAACGGTCGAGGTGCCGGTGACCTGCCGCCTGGATACGGCCGAGGAAGTATCGATCTACGAGGCGGGCGGCGTGCTCCAGCGGTTTGCGCAGGACTTCTTGGCGTCGACCAAGGTGGCTGCGTAAGTCGATAACAGATACCGTCGTCCCCGCCTTCGCGGGAGCGACGGGCTGAAGCTAACACGTGAAAGTTCGTCCACATATATCATGACTCACCCACCCCAAATCAAAATCCCCGCCGTCTACATGCGCGGCGGCACCAGCAAAGGCGTCTTCTTCCGCCTGCAAGACCTGCCGCAAGCCGCGCAAGTCCCCGGCGAAGCCCGCGACCGCTTCCTGCAGCGCGTGATCGGCAGCCCCGACCCCTACGCCAAGCACATCGACGGCATGGGCGGCGCCACCTCGAGCACCAGCAAGACCGTCATCGTGGCCAGGAGCACGCGCCCCGACCACGACGTCGACTACCTGTTCGGCCAGATCTCGATCGACACGCCCTTCGTCGACTGGAGCGGCAATTGCGGCAACCTGTCGGCGGCGATCGGCCCGTATGCCATCAGCAACGGCTTCATCGACCCGGCACGCATCCCACAGGACGGCATCGTCACCGTGCGCATCTGGCAGGCCAACATCAGCAAGACCATCGTCGCCCACGTGCCCGTCACCAACGGCCAGGTGCAGGAAACCGGAGACTTCGAGCTGGACGGCGTGACCTTCCCGGCGGCCGAGGTCCGCATCGAGTTCATGGACCCGGCGGCGGAGGAAGAGGGCGGCGGCGCCATGTTCCCGACCGGGAACCTGGTCGACGACCTCGAGGTGCCCGGCGTCGGCCTACTTCCGGCGACGATGATCAACGCCGGCATCCCGACCATCTTCGTGAATGCCGCGGACATCGGCTACACCGGCACCGAGCTGCAGGACGCTATCAATAGCGACCCGAAGGCGCTGGCGATGTTCGAACTGATCCGTGCCTACGGCGCCATGCGCATGGGCCTGATCGAGCACCTGGAGCAGGCCGCGCGGCGCCAGCACACGCCCAAGATCGCCTTCGTCGCGCCCCCGGCGGATTACGTCGCCTCGAGCGGCAAGCAGGTCAAGGCCGGCGACGTCGACCTGCTGGTGCGCGCGCTCTCGATGGGCAAGCTGCACCACGCGATGATGGGCACGGCGGCGGTGTCGATCGGTACCGCGGCGGCGATTCCCGGCACCCTGGTCAGCCTGGCCGCGGGCGGGCGCGCGCACGAGGCGGTGCGCTTCGGCCATCCGTCCGGCACTTTGCGGGTGGGTGCGGAGGCACGCCAGGTCGACGGCGACTGGGTCGTCACCAAGGCCGAGATGAGCCGCAGCGCACGCGTGCTGATGGAAGGATGGGTGCGTGTCCCCGGCGATGCCTTTTGATTACATGTATAAACAACCGTTGTCACCCTGCATCGCTCCTTTATATTTATTTTCTTTTTAGTAAATAAACACCGCACGGTCGGGTATGATGTTTTCCATACAAGAAAGGTTCCAAAGCGAACCTTCATGCATGGAAGCCAGGGATGGATCGTGTAATGAGCAATTCGGCCTTCGTGGCCGAAGCATTGGCGCTGATCGCGGCGCCCGCGTGCGCGTGCGACGCGCAAGGCGTGGTGTCGGCGGCCAACCCCGCCATGGAGGAACTGGCCGGCGGGCCGCTCGAGGGGCGTGCGCTGCTCGAGTTGTTCGATAGGGACGCGCTCACGGCGCCGGCCGCGATCGCGATCGTCTCCGCGCAGACCCCGGCGCGCGAAGGGCGCTGGGAAGCCGTGCTGGCTGCCGGTACCGCCCAGGCGGGCAGGGTGGTCGAGGTGCGCGCCCGGCCACTGCCGGCGGCGTGCGGCGCCGGCGCCACCTTCGTGTTCGGGCCGGCCTGCCGCAATGACGCCGACGCCGATCTGCGCGGCACCGTCCTGCGCCAGGCCACGGTGCTGGAACACGCGCCGGTCGGCATCGTCGTCACCCTGCCGCACCTGGTCAAGTCCTGCAATCCGCGCATGGCGGCGATGCTCGGCTACACCCCGGAAGAACTGACCGACATCGATCCCGTCAGGGTGTTTGCCGAACCCCGCCAGTACCAGGCCTTCGTCGATGCGGCGGTGGGCGTGCTGGGCAGCGGCGGCCTGTACGAGGGCGAGCTCCAGCTGCGCCACCGCGACGGCACGCTGCTCTGGTGCCGCATCCGCGCCAAGGCGGTCGACGTGAGCGCGCGCGAGGCCGGCACCGTCTGGATCGTCGAAGACATCACCGCCAAGCGCCAGGCCCTGACCGAGGTCCAGGCGATCATGACGAATGCCGCCATCGGCATCTTCTTCACGCGCGAACGCGTGATCACGCGCTACAACGGCTGCTTCGCCCGGATGTTCGGCTATGGCGAGGCGGAAGTGCTGGGCAGCTCGACGCGCCTGATGTACCCGGACGAGGAGGCCTACACCGACCTGGGCACGCATGCCTATGCCGTGCTGGCGGCGGGCCGCTCGTTCCGCTCCGAAAGCGTCATGGTGCGCAAGGACGGTACGCCGATGTGGGTCGGCATCATCGGTTATGCGGCCAATCCCAACGAGCAAGGGCAGGGGCAGGGGCGGGGCACGATGATCTGGATGATCGAGGACCGCAGCGGCCACAAGCGCGCCGAGGAATCGCTGCGCAACGCGCTGATGGAAAACCAGGCCATCCTCGACAACGCGGTGCTCGGTATCGCCGTGGTCGAGGGTGGCCGCATGGTGCGCGGGAACCGCAAGATGTTCGAACTGTTCGGCTATGCGCCCGACGCCATCGCCGACCGCCGCGTGCCCCACCTGTATCCGGACGAGGATGCGTGGTGGGCGGCGCGCGAGGCCGTCTGGGCCGACTTCCAGGCCGGCCGCGTGCACACCTCCGAGCACCTGCTGGTGCGGCGCGACGGCACCCGCTTCTGGGCGCGCCTGTCGGGCCGGCCCTTCGACCTGGCGCAGCCGGACGGGCGCAGCATGTGGCTGGTCGACGACGTCACCGCCCAGCACCAGGCGGCCGAGGCCCTGCGCCGCGCGCGCGACGAGCTCGAAGTGCGGGTCCAGGAACGCACCGCGGAGCTGCAGGCCGAGATCGTCGAGCGGCGCCAGGCCGAGGCGCGCGTGCACCACATGGCCTATCACGACGCCCTGACCGGGCTGCCCAACCGGGCTCTGCTGGCCGAGCGCCTCGACCGCGCCGTGCTGGCGGCGCGGCGCGACGGCCGCCGGCTGGCGCTGATGTTCCTCGACCTCGACCGCTTTAAAACCATCAACGATTCGCTCGGCCACGCCACCGGCGACCATCTGCTGCGCGAAGTGGCCCATCGCCTGTGCCGCGTGGTGCGTGCCAGCGACACCGTGGCGCGCCTCGGCGGCGACGAGTTCGTGGTGCTGGTGCCGGGCGTGCACGCGCCCGCCGAATGCGGCCTGGTCGGCGACAAGATCATCGAGGCGCTGGGCGAGCCGGTGCACTTCGAGGGCCGCAGCCTGCACATCTCGACCTCGATCGGCATCTGCCTGTATCCGGACGACGGCGCCGACGTCGACAGCCTGATGCGCAAGGCCGATGCCGCGATGTACCAGGCCAAGGCCGCCGGCCGCAACAACTACCAGTTCTATTCGGGCCGGATGGACGCCGCTGAGCGCCATTTCGAACTCGAGACCGAGCTGCGCGGCGCCCTGGCGCGTGGCGAATTCGCACTGCTGTTCCAGCCCATCGTCGCGATCGGCGACTCCGCTCTCCATGCGCCGCAGGCGCTGGAAGTGCTGCTGCGCTGGCGCCACCCGCAACGCGGCCTGGTGATGCCGGACGAATTCATTCCCATCCTCGAGGAGAACGGGATGATCGTGGCGGTCGGCGAATGGGTGATCCGGCGCGCCTGCGAACAGGCGGTGGCCTGGCAGCGTGCCGGCCTGCGTCCGGTGCCGCTGGCGATCAACCTGTCGCCGCGCCAGTTCATGCACCGCGGGCTGGTCGAATCGATCCGCGGCATCGTCGAGGAAACCGGCATCGACCCGGGCCTGCTCGAATTCGAGGTCACCGAGACGGCGCTGATGCAGCACGGCAGCCAGACGCTGGAGACGCTGGGCCAGCTCTTCGGCATGGGCATGCGCCTGTCGATCGACGATTTCGGCACCGGCTATTCGAGCCTGGCTTACCTGAAGCGCTTCCCGGTCCGCAGGATCAAGATCGACCGCGCCTTCGTGCGCGAGCTGGAGCACAGCGGGGAAGACCAGGCCATCGTCGCCGCCATCATGGCGCTGGCCGGCAGCCTGCAGCTGGCGGTGGTGGCCGAGGGCGTGGAGACGGAAGGGCAGCTGGCCCTGTTGCGCGGGAGCGGCTGCCAGTATGCGCAGGGTTACCTGTTTGCGCGGCCGGTGGTGGATGGCGAGGTGGCGGCGCTGCTGGAAGCCGCCGCCTGACACTGCTGCTTACGCCAGCGTCGCGATCACCGGCGTGTGATCCGACGGCTGCTCCCACTTGCGCGGCTCGCGGTCGATGACGCAGGCGGTGCAGCGCTGCGTCAGGCTAGGGGACAGCAGGATGTGGTCGATGCGCAGGCCGCGGTTGCGGCGGAACGCCATCTGGCGGTAATCCCACCAGCTGTACTGCTTTTCCGGCTGCTCGAACAGGCGGAAGGCATCGGCCAGCCCGAGGCCGTTCAGCGCCAGCAGCGCTTCGCGCTCGGCCACCGAGCAGTGGATCTGGCCGGCCCAGGCTTCCGGATCGTGTACGTCGCGGTCTTCCGGCGCGATGTTGTAGTCGCCCAGGATCGCGAACTGCGGATGCGCCGCCATCTCCTCGACCACCCATTCGCGCAGCGCCGCCAGCCATGCCATCTTGTACGCGTACTTGTCGGAGCCGACCGCCTGGCCGTTCGGCACGTAGGCGCAGATGAAGCGCACGCCCTCGATGGTGGCGGCGATCAGGCGCTGCTGCTCGTCCGCATAATGCGGGTTGTTGCGCACCACGTCGGCGATCGGATGGCGCGACAGGATGGCGACGCCGTTATACGTCTTCTGGCCGCTGAACACGACCTGGTAGCCAGCGGCGTTGATCTCGGCGACCGGGAATTTGTCGTCGGTGAGCTTGGTTTCCTGGATGCAGAGCACATCGACGGGAGAGGTGGAGAGCCACTGCAGCAGGTGCGGCAGGCGTACCTTGAGCGAGTTGACGTTCCAGGTTGCTATCTTCATTTTGATAAATCCGTTATTTCACACCGGACTACCCGGCACAAGTTTGCGCAGTATCAATGTTCGAGTCAAAACCTGCAATGGTTGCTAGCTTTCAACACCATGCGACACAATTGTCTTTATTTGCGCTGGATGCAACACAGATATCGTAAAATCATTGTTCAGTAAATAAAGAACACAGTGCGCACTAGCAAGCTCGGCCGAACTGTGTCAAGATGTAACAATCGGAGCAAGAGAAGAAGCATTTACGTATCGTCTCCTTCTCAGAAGAAAAAAATTGCAGTACATCAACTTGCATTGTGGTATTGTTATATTTCTTCGAAGCCAAGTATTCATGAGCAATTTGTTGCTTTGATATTGCTTAATAAAGGACAGTAATGCGCCAAGCATTTGAAGCATGGGCCCAACGCGATGGCCACATTGTCCGGCGCCGTGAGGACAAGCCGGAAGAGTATCTGGTGTACGAGACCCAGCGCCGCTGGCTGATCTGGCAGGCCGCGCTGGCCCATGGCCAGAAAGCCGCCGAGGCTGCGCAGAAGCCCGCACAGGCCGAAGCCCAGCCGCAAAAGATGCTGGCCGACGAAGCCGCCGTACGCAACCGCGTGCTCAACGAGGTGCTCGACGCCTTCAGCGAGCTCGACGATAACGCCGGTGTCGAAGGCATCGTCAAGGTCATCCAGAACCTGAAGAAAAAAGCACGCGCCCAGGCCGAAGAAAAAGTCTGAGCGGATGACGGGTCCGGTGCGCTATCGCCACTATAAAGGTGGCGTGTACGTACCATACGCCCGTGATCGTGTATCGTGGCGAAGACGGCAGGACGTGGGTGCGCCCGCGCCGCCTTCTTCGAACCAGTCGATGGATGGCGTGCGCATGCCACGTTTTGTCCTGCTCGACGCTAACGCTTGAGGGGTGTTCGCCCCTCAGTTCCAACTTATGTCGTCACGGAAACTGCCGTAAACTGGGCAGATGCTTTCCGGGTGAAGACATGTCCAACTATTTACATAACTTTGGCGCACTGGCGCTGGCGCTGGCCCTCGGCGGTTGCGTGATGGCGTCCGGCGGATCGCCGTTGCAGCAGCTCGAAGTCCATACCATTCTCGGCCACCGCGAAGTCGCGGGCGTCGGCTGCGTGCTGTCCAACAGCGCCGGGCGCTGGTTCGTGGTGGCGCCGGGCCGCGTCACCGTCGAGCGCACGCGCGATCCGCTCACCATCGATTGCGCGCGCGAAGGCGTCGGCAGTGCGCGCGAGATGGCGGCGTCGCATAACGCGGGGCTGTTCGATACGGACAAGTTGATCGGGAATATCGTGATCACTGCCGGCATGGACGGCTACGTCAATCGCCAGGCCGGGGACGGGGTGGCGTATCCGTCGACGCTGACTGTGCTGCTGCGCAGTGCCGGCGGGCGGCAGGGCGACCCGGATGCGGCCCCTGAACCCGGCGGCAACGTGATGTTCTGAGCTGCCCATGAAAAACGGACGCCGCGGCGTCCGTTTTCATTGGCACGATGGCGCGGTGCTTATGCGCGTGCAGCGCGGACGCGTCCGGTGCCGACACGCTTCGTGCCGACTTGATCGGCACCCGGCAGGGCGGTGCCGATCCGCTCGGTGCCGACCCTGTTCAGCAGGAAGGTGGTCAGCAAAGGCACCGGACGGCCGGTCGCACCCTTGGCCGCGCCGCTCTTCCAGGCGGTACCGGCGATGTCCAGGTGGGCCCAGGTGTAGTTGCGGGTGAAGTTCTCCAGGAAGGCGGCCGCGGTGCAGGATGCGCCGCCCGGAGTGCCGATGTTGGCCAGGTCGGCGAAGTTCGACTTCAGCTGCTCGTTGTAGTTCTCGCCGATCGGCAGGCGCCAGGCGGTGTCGCCGGTCTCGGCGCCGGCATCCATCAGTTCATCGGCCAGCGCGTTGTGCACGTCGTCGTGGCGGGTGAACAGGCCCGAGTTGTGGTGGCCCAGGGCGACGATGCAGGCACCGGTCAGCGTCGCGATGTCGACCACGGCGGCCGGCTTGAAGCGCTCGGCGTAGGTCAGGGCGTCGGCCAGCACCAGGCGGCCTTCGGCGTCGGTATTCAGGATTTCGATGGTGGTGCCGTTCATCGCGGTGACGATGTCGCCGGGCTTGGTGGCGCGGCCCGACGGCATGTTTTCGCAGGCGGCGATGATGCCGATCACGTTCAGCTTGATGTTCATCTCGCCGATCGCGCGGAAGGTGCCCAGCACCGAGCCGGCGCCGCACATGTCGTACTTCATCTCGTCCATGCCCGGACCCGGCTTCAGCGAGATGCCGCCGGTGTCGAAGGTGATGCCTTTGCCCACCAGGACGGTCGGCGCATCCTTCGGCTTGGCGCCGTTGTGCTTCAGGACGATGAACTTGGGCGGCTCTTCGCTGCCGCGGGTGACGGACAGGAAGCTGCCCATCTTCAGCGCTTCGAGCTGCTTGCGGTCCAGGATCTCGACGTCGAAGCCG
>Ga0308160_10008355_pt1 | contig 10104 bp, 11 predicted proteins | sample PhyFR1_FD_201036 | JGI IMG/M metagenome (GOLD analysis project Ga0308160, IMG submission 201036) | Phyllosphere microbial communities from UC Gill Tract Community Farm, Albany, California, United States - DLSLF.R1 | ecosystem: Host-associated > Plants > Phyllosphere > Unclassified | place: USA...
AGGGCAACGGCTGGACCGCCAAGGTGATCAAGAACGAAGACGACGAAGGCTGGGCCGTCGCCATGTACAAGGAAGGCGAGCGCGAACCGGCGCTGGTCGGTCCCTGGACCATGGGCCGCGACAAGAAAAACCCGAAGCCGCTCGACGTGAACGCCTTCAACACGCTGATCAAGACGGCCTCGGAAGTCATCCGCCGCCACGAGCAGCATTTGCACGCGATGCTGCATAAAAGCACCGTGGTCTCGACCGACGAGGGCGAGCTGAAGGTGACGCTCGACATCGTGCCCGACGACGACGACCCGTACGCGATGCTGGCAGCGACCGACGAGATGGGCGAAGAGGTGGCCAAGGTGCGCGTGGCGCCGACCTTCAAACTGACGCCGGGCTCGGCCCAGGCCTGGATCGAGAACGGTTTCCGCGCCCCGCGCTGAACGATTACTGCTCGATGCGCTGCACCAGCGCGTCGATCATGGCTTGTGGACGGAAGGGATCGTCCGGCAGCACGATGTCGGGGGTGACCAGTTCCGGCGTGCGCGCGCCCGAAGGCCGGTCCAGCACAAAGCGCGGTACCGCCAACTCCAGTTTCGTATTCGGAAGACTCCGAATCTGGATGCCGCCGCTCTGGCGCGCGCGTGCATCGCCACGTGCACCCACCAGTTGGCCAAAGCCGAAATCCTGCATCACGTTACTGAAAACCACCGCCGACGAGTAAGTCATTCCGCCCACCAGCACGTAGACGCGGCCCTTGAACAGCAGGGGATTGTCCGGCTGCGGCTGCTCCCAGTTTTCCTGAGTTCCATTGATCACGTCTCCGACCTGTTCCGTTGCGCTGCCGCGCCCCGGGATCACTTTTTTCACGTACGTCGAGGTATGGCGGTAGGGGATGGTGGCGATGTAGGGCAGCACACCCTTTTTCCACATATCGTCGTCGCCGCCGCCGTTTTCGCGCACGTCGATCAGCAGGTTCGTCACGCCGGTGGCACGCATCCTGGCGAACGCATCGGCCGTGAAGGCGTAGAAGCGGTCCATGTCCGGCCAGCCGAACTGCTTGATGGTCAGCAGTGCCGTTTTGTTGCCCACCAGTTCGAAGCGGAATACCTTGCCGAAGTCTGCCGCATCGGTCCCGACCAGCAGTTCCGGAAGGGCCGTGCTGGCGGCTACGTTGGTCTGCTTACCGTCAAGTACGACACTGTAGCGTGCCGGTGCGCCAAGCATTTTCCAGTAATAAAACCAGAAGCGGCGCGACAGGACTTCAGCGCGGAACGCTGCCGTATCGCCATGGACCAACTGCATGAGCTCCTGCACGATCCGGCGTGCCGGGACGCCGTCGATCTGCTCGATGCGGCTGCGGGCCAGCGCGCTCGCTTTGCCGCCCAGCTCGCTGCGGATGAACAGTTCGCCCTCGGGCGACACCCGTGTTTCGTAAGGAAAGAAGCCGCCGCCGGCTGCCAGGTGGGCGCGTACCTGCCTGTCGCGTTCGGGCTGAAACACCGCCAGGTGGGCATCGGCAAATGGCGGATTCAGTTTCGCCAGCACGCGCCAGGCAGCATCGCGGTCCATCGGCGCCGACAACTGTTGCTGCGCCGTGGCCAGAGCCGCTTCCAGCCGGGCCGGCGCGATGGTGATGCCCGGGTCGGGATGGATCTCGGCAATCGTTTGGCGGATGAACTGCACATCCTGATGCAATTGCTCGACGCTCAGCACCGGCCCGGCCGCGTGCGCGGCGCCTGCCAGCATGCCGATCGCCAGGAAGCGCGTGACCTGTCGCATGAAAGCCCTCTTGTTGTAAAAAAGGCTATTGTATCGTCGAGCATGCAGTCGAGGGGAAACACCGGCCCATTCTTGCCGGCGGGGAGCCTGGAATCGAACAGCTGCGAAAATTGCTTAAGCGTTCAGGAGGAAAAATCGTCGTCGCCAAATTACTGCACCGGTGCCAGCCTACCGTTCCTGTTGCCCGGGTGTGAACGCCGGCGTATCGAAGCAAGGCTGAACCACACAACGCACGACGCTCTACATCCATCACCATGAACAAACGTTCAGCCACACGTCGTTTCAAGGGGTTCGTCCTCGTCATGGCCGTGACACTGGCCATCGCGCTGGCACTGCTGTCGGTCCGCATCGAGCGCATCGGCCCTGAACTGGCCGAATACGGCAACTTGTGCGGGCCGAGCACGTCCGATCCCTGCTACCAGCCCGTATTAAAAGGCGGTTTTCCGGTCGCTTACCTGTTCAATAGACCTGGCGTATCCGTTCAACGGAAATTGTCGTTTTTCGAAGACAGGCTGTCGGCCGGCGCGCTGATGATCGACATTGCGGTCTACTTCGCCATTGTCCTGCTGGTGATCCGGGGCCTTGCGCATCGCCGCTCTCGGGCCGATGCTACGCGGTCGGAATGAAGAAGGCTGGTGCTAGCCGTCCAGCATCGTCAGCAGCGTATCGCCAAATCCGCCGCGCGCCCGCGCGTCGCGGCGGGCACTGGTGAACACACGCGGCTGCGCGCTCCAGGCGAAGCGCGCGCCGATCTTTTCCAGCGCCCGCACCAGCAGCACGTCTTCATGGCAGGGCACGGCCTCGAAGCCGCCCGCCGCCTGATAGAAGGCGGCGCTGACGCCGAGGTTGGCGCCGTGGATATGGCGGTGGTCGTCGCGGTCCTGGTAAAAGCCATCGAAATGGGCGCGCAGGGCCTCGGCCCGGTCCGCATGCGGCGACCAGTCGTCGACCGCCACCGAGCCGCACACCACATCGGCATCCAGCGCCAGCTGGGCCGCCAGCCATTGCGGCGAGACGCGCGTGTCGGCATCGGTAAAGGCCAGCCAGCGGGCGCCGCGCGCCAGCAGGGCACGCGCGCCGGCGGCACGCGCCGCACCCACGCGGCGTTCGTTCACCGCGATGCAATCGAGCGCCACGCCGGCGGCCGCGAACAGCGCTTGATGGCCACGCACGACCGCATCCGAGCCATCGTCGCAGGCGTCCAGCACCACCAGCAGCGCCACGGTTTCGCCTTGCAGCGCAGGGTCGCGCGCGGCCGCAAGCAGCGCCGCCAGGCAGGCGCTCAGACTGGCCTCTTCGTTATGGGCCGGGACGGCAATGCCGATCATGGCGCACTCCTTTGCCAGATCTCGAGCAGGAAGTCCTGGTCGCGGTGGTGCACGACGCGTGCCATGCCGCGCAGCATATCTGCCAGCGCGTGCGCGGTGGCGGTGCTCGTCACGCGGTCGTCGAAATCGTGCAGGTAATGGCACATCACGAGTTCGCCGCCGGCGTCGAGCAGCGCCTGCGCGCGCGTCAGCAAGTCTTCCAGCACGGCGCCATCGAAGTAGTAGGCCAGTTCGCTGATGACGATCAGGTCGAAACGCTCCGCGTCCGCATCGGGCCACTGCGCGGGCAGGCTGCGCTGTTCGATCCGCACCGCGTCCGCCGTGCCGTGCAGACGGCGCCGCGCCGCGGCCACTGCGCTGGCGGCGCCGTCGCAGGCCAGCAATTGGTCGCAGCGCGCGGCCAGTTCGGCGCTCATCTCGCCGTTGCCGCAACCCGGCTCGAAGACACTGCGGTAACGCGCCTTGCCGAGGCTGGCCAGCAGCAGGGCGCGCTTGCGCTGTTCGTACCAGGCGGCCCGTACGTCCCAGGGGTCCTCGTCGGCCGCGTACAGCGCTTCAAAATGGGCGTGCAGGGTCATGGAAATACAATTCGAAAGGCATGAGGACGCGCTCCAAGGCTTGTTCGGACACGATGGGATCGGCGCCGCGGCTGGCGTCGGGCAGCACCTGGCTGCGAAAGCACGCCATGGCGGCGCGCTTGCGGGCCTGGGCCGCTTCCGGCAGGAGCAGCTTGCGCGCGTGCGCCAGCGGCATGGCGCCGTCGCTGGGCGCGCTCCAGTGCCAACCCCAGATCGGCACTTCCAGCACGCGCGCGCCGCATTGCGCGGCCGCTGCCATGCAGGCGCGCGCCGTGGCTTCATGGTCGGGATGGCCGTCGTAGCGCCAGGTCGTGATCACCACATCCTCAGGCTGGAACAGCTGCGCGAGCCGCTGCGCGAGCATGGCTTCGGCTGCCGTCACGCCGCCGTCGGCAATCCCGATGCGTTGTAAATCCGGCGCCGCGATGCCGAGGCAGGCCAGTGCCGCCAGCGTTTCCTGCGGACGCGTGGCGCGCAGTTTTTCGACCGGCCAATCCGTCGATCCGGGGTGGCTGGCTTCGCCGTCGGTGACCGCAACCAGCACAGGCGGCTGCGCACGTGCAGACAGCATCTGCAGCAGGCCGCCGCAAGCGAGAATTTCGTCGTCGGGATGCGGCGCCACCACCACCAGGCGCGCGCCGTGCGGCACCAGTCCTTCGGCGCTGGCGCTGGTGACGGCGGCCAGTGCCGTATCCTGGTGCCAGGCGCCGGCTTCGGTGCCGGCGCCGGCGATGTGGCGGTTGCGGGTCACAGCCGCCATGGCTGCCCTTCGGTCTCGGCGACGATGCGGCCGACCGCTTCCAGGTCGCGCTCCGCATGGCTCTGGCGCATGAACACCGGCAAATCGGCAACGCGGCGCGCCATGGCCGCATCCTTGCACATCGGCCCCGGACCGAGCGCGCGGCCCACCGCGGCCAGCGTGGCACCCGCCGACGCTTCCACGCTCAGGCGCACCGACAGCGCCGCCAGCATGGCATCGGCGCCGGGCGCGCGGTCGATGGCGGCTGCGGTTTCGCGCATCAAGGCGGCACTGTTCTGCAGGGCGACCGTTGCTTTGCCAAGCTGGGCCAGGCGGTGCGGGTCGGGACGCGTGCGCATGGCGCGGGCGAGCGCATCGGCCAGGGCGCCTGCCGCGCCGAACCAGCAGGCGGCCACGCCGGCGCCGCCATGCCAGAAGCCGGCGCGCTGCACATAGAAATTCGGGTCGCCGAGCGGCTGCGCGGGAACCCGGTCGAAGTGCACATCGATGCTGGCCGAATCGCGCATGCCGACCGCCTGCCAATCGTCGCCGTCCATGCTGACGCCGGGCTGGCGCAGGCTGACGGCGGCCAGCATCGCTTCGTTATGCTCGTTCCAGCAGCTCACCACCGCATGCGAGACGCTGCGCGCGCCGGAGCACCAGGCTTTATGGCCGCTCAGCACAAAGCCTTCTTCCGTACGCTCAAGGCGCAGACGCGCGTTCGGCGGTTCGGCGCACCAGGTGCCCCAGCTTGCATCCGCTTCCTCGGGACGGACGCCGGCTTCGTGCAGGATCGCCAGGGCGTCGGTGTGGCCCTCGAACAGCTTGGCCAGGCTCAGGTCGTGCGCGCCAACGGCAGCCAGCGCGCGCCAGCGTGCCAGCGTCGCGCCGTGGCCGGGCAGGGGCAGGCGGTCGGCGCTGGCCGCGATCAGGCGGCGCAGAGCGTTGGCGGGGTCGCTGCCGGCCAGCTCGGGCAGCAGCTCAGGCAGGACTGCAAGCGCATCCGCGTGGGGCAGGGGAGAATGGCTAGGCATGGCATTTTGTTATGAAAAATGCATCCTAGCACCGATGAACCCGCAGGGCCCGCACGGCTGCCGACATCGCGATGGATGCCGGCAGCGAGCTGTGCTGTTACTCCTTGGAATCGTCGGCCAGCGCCTTCTCGAGCCGCTTTTCGAAGGTCTTGCGGTCGTGGGCGTTGGTGCGCAGGACCCAGCCGATGAGGAGCAGCGCGAGCAGGGCGGACAACACGGCGGCGATCATGGCGGCACCGGTTCCCACGCGCTTATCCGACCAGCACTTCGCTGATCTGGATGACCGGCTTCTGATTGGTGTAATTCGGAATGTCGGCCATGATGGCCTTGGTGTGCGGGCCGAAGCCGTTCTGGAAGGCTTCGACCGATTCGCAGAACAAGTGGCCCATGGCGATATAGGGCGCGTTCGATTCCGGCGACGTGGATGCGTGCGCCAGGTCCACCGCATAGTATTTGCAGTGCTCGCCCATCAGCTTTTTGACCATGGGCATGTGCTGGTCGCGGTAATAGGCTTCGTCGAAATGGGCATCGGGGCCGTTCGGATACATCACGCTTACCTTGATCATGTTGGTCTCCTCCTTGTGGTTGGCTCAGCTACCTGAACGGATCGTGCGCCCTTGCCCGGCACTTTGCAAGTTCCGCGTGCGCGTTGTCTTTCCGCCGCGTCCATGCTGGTGGATATCCAAAGAACTGTTTGCCGACGCCATCTGCTGCTAATATTTCCACAGTGCATTAATTGGCGACATCGTCATCAGGCAAAAGGAAAAGCCATGGAACGTCTCGACCGGCTGGAAGCGGTTCAGTCGATGCTGCTCGACATCGGGCAGACTTCGACCAGTTGCAGCGATATCAGCGAATTCATCCGCGCCGTACACCGCGCGCTCGGCCGCATCATGTATGCGGCGAATTTCTACGTGGCGCTGTCGGACCGCGACGAGGGCACGGTCCGCTTCGTGTATTTCGTCGACGAAAGCGACGAAGGCCCGGCCTTGAACCAGCCGGTGCGCCTGGCCTCGGCGGACCAGTCGCCCACCGCCTGGGTCATCATGAACCGCCAACGCCTGGTGCTGACCGCCGACGACTTTCACGCCCGCGAGCGCGAAGGATCGAGCTTTGGCGCCGGCAGCGCGGCCGAGCACTGGATGGGTTGCCCGCTGCTGGACCAGCAGCACCTGCCGCTGGGCGCGATCGTGATCCAGAGCTATACCCCCGAGCACACCTACAGCGACGAAGACCAGGCCCTGTTTGCCGTGATCGCCAACCACGTGTCGGTGGCGCTGCAGAGCCTGCAAAGCATGGACCGCCTCGAACGCGCCGTGCAGGAACGCACCGCGCGCCTGGCGCACGAGGTGGCCGAGCGCCGCCGTGCCGAGCAGGTGCAGCACGCGCTGTACCAGATCGCCAATCTGTCGGCCAGCGCCCTCGACACCGATGCACTCACCACCAGCCTGCACCGCATCATCGGCGAACTGATGGTGGCCGAGAATTTCCTGATCGGCTTGTATCACCCGGAAACCCAGGAATTCAGCATCCCGTATTTTGTCGACCAGAAGGACAGCGAAGCGCCGCTCACGCGCTTCCCCTACGGCAAGGCGATGTGCTCCTACCTGCTGCAATCGAAACAAGCCCAGCTGCACGATGCCGGCAGCTTCGCGCGTCTGGTGGCCAGCGGGCAGGTGCGTGAGCCGCTGGGCAATGTCGACATCGCCAGCTGGATGGGCGCACCGATGCTGGTACACGACAAGCCGCACGGCGTGCTGATCGTGCAGAGCTACGACCCGGCCGTGGTCTACACCAAGGCCGACCTCGACTTGCTCGCCTTCATGGCCAGCCATGTTGCGGTGGCGATCGCGCGCATGACGGCCGACCGCAAGCTGCGCGCCACCAAGGAATTGCTGGAAGAGCAGAACGCGGCTCTGAACACGGCCCTGACCCAATTGCAGCAGGCGCAGGGCGAACTGGTGCGCCAGGAAAAGCTGGCCTCGCTCGGCGGTCTGGTGGCGGGCGTCGCCCACGAAATCAATACGCCGCTGGGCATTTGCGTGACCGCCACCAGCCACCTGGTGGAAGAACTGCGCCTGACGCGCGAGGAACTGGGGAACGGCGACATGACCGAAGACAGCCTGCAGGATTTCTTCGGCATCGTCGACCAGTCGCTGCGCATCATGACCACGAATACCCAGCGCGCGGCGGCCCTGGTGCGTTCCTTCAAGCAGGTGGCGGTGGACCAGTCCTCGGGCGACATCCGCAGTTTCAACTTGCGCACGTATTTGAACGAAGTGCTGCTGTCGCTGCAGCCGAAACTGAAGGGCCGGCCGGTGAAGGTGGAGGTCGATTGCCCGCACGATCTGGTGCTGGACAGTTATCCCGGAGCCGTATCGCAGATCGTGACCAATATGGTGGTCAATTCGCTGGTTCACGGTTTCGAGCGCGAGCAGGCGGGTCATATCGCGATTCGCGCGGCGCTAGATGGCGACATGGTCTCCTTCAGCTACACCGACGATGGCGCGGGGATGGAGAAAGAATCGCTCGATAAACTGTTCGATCCCTTCTTCACCACCAAGCGCGGCAGCGGCGGCAGCGGGCTGGGGGCGCATATCCTGTTCAATCTGGTGACCGGGGCGCTGGGCGGCACCGTGCATGTGGACAGCGCGCCGGGGCAGGGGCTGCGTTACGCATTGCGTTTTCCGCGTAGCATGCGGGGGGAGAAGCTGGCGGCGTGAAGATTGCCGAATCCATCCCGCCGATAAGGGATTACATTTTCTAAGGAAATCAATGGCGCGTGCTTTGCTCTACACCATCCTTGGCTGCGCACTGGCGCCGCTGAATGCCCTCGCTGTTTGGGAGTATCCGGCAGTGGCCCAGCTGGCAATGTTTGACGCAATCGAACATCATTGCGGTTCGTTCGACCCGGCGACCTTCCGACGAGAATACGAAAAAATGCTCATGGGTTTCACTGCGGAGGACCGCGCCGGGATAACAAACATTCGACAGTCGGCGCAATACCGCGACGTGCTGGCCGGCGCCAATAAGGAACTTGCAGAGTCAATTGCCGCGGCTGGCAAGGACGGCGAAGCCATTGTCTGTCAAAAGATGATAAAGCAGTTCTAAGAGTTGATCGTATGACAGCAATACCATACGCTGATGTGTTCTGAATGGCTGCAATGGGCCGAGGCTGTTTAAAAACTCAAAACGAGCGACTGGAAGCCGAATTATACGGGCCAAGACTAATCTTGGGACATAAAGAAGCGTTTCAGGCGCTGCAGTCGCATTTGGCGCTGTTTTCGAAGGACGCATTTCCGGAGCTGCAGGGTTGAAGTGGGGAGCAGGCTTTCGGGGACAAGTTTCTGCAGGTTTGGCGATGGGCAAACAATGGGCTTTTGCCCCTCTATTTACGTCCTGCTCATGCAGATAGGGGTAAGGATGAAATTCGAGACGATTCAGCGATGGCTAATTTGTATTGTGACGGTCCTGTTTGCAATTTTTTTACTAGAAACGCACCGACGGGTGAGACATTCTTCTGCGCAGTTCTAGGGTTTGTTGGCACAGCGTGCTTTCTATTGATTAAGCCATCAGTTCCACTTTCAGAGTGGGTTCGGTTGATTTGCATATGGGATCTAATTCCGCCTATGATATTGACGGTTTATATGACCATCGATAACTTAGATAAACTAGAAATAAATATAATCCGACTTGTTTTCCTGAGTATATTCGTTGTTGGGTTTGGGACAGCCTCCAGGCTGATTTTTCATCGGCCAAAAAGGTGACTGTTAATGGCGTTTTGTCCATCACTTACCTGAGCTGTTAGATGCAATCAGCAACCTCTCCAGTAGGCTAGGCGCTGCCGAACGGCCGAGATCGGTCAGAAAGACGCTTTCGCAGCCCCAGAGGACAGCGTTGTTTTCGTACAACCGGCTTGCTCGACTTGTACACGGTTTCAGTGGAGATAAACGATGGGCGAACTAAAAAAACGGGGCATCCTGCTGGTTACGTCACTTATGATCCTCGGCGGGGCTGGAGCGCATTACCTGAATGGCGAAATCGGAGCCGGGGACTATCGCATGCTGCGTCTAGGCCTTAATCAGGGTTCACCAGCCTACCGGACGTGGATTGAAACAGCGATGGAAAGTGGGGACGTTAACCGATGGGAGCATTGGATTCTTCTTCAGCAGTATCCTGGTGAAAGCAAGGCGCGAGTCACCAATGACACGACGGCAAACCTGCAAGAAGAACGCCGCCTCCTGGCCGCGATGTCGCAGCAAGCGAAGAGGCGCAACTAACTGGGTGTGGACGAAATCAACTTTGATAAGCCAGCTGCTGAGTGGCATACGCGCCTCAGCCCGCCACACACAAGCCGCCGAGACAGTGAGTTTGCGGTCGTGATGCATCACCGTGCGGCGCCAGCGTTCGGTCCACGCCTGGGTTTGTTCAACGCTCTGGTGCAAATTTTGGATGAGGGCGCGCGAACCTGCCGGTTCGCCGGCTGGGCTCACGCAGCCAGAACAGCTGCCCAGATTTCGGACGGAGTTGGTCCTTGAGTAGCGCTCAAACGTCCGCTGTGGGTCCAGCCTGTGTAAAAACTCAAAATCCCAGCCTTGGCCGGGAATTGTACGGGCCAAAGCTAATTTCGGCGCGTTGAGAAGCGTTCCAGGGCT
>Ga0308160_10008356_pt1 | contig 10103 bp, 12 predicted proteins | sample PhyFR1_FD_201036 | JGI IMG/M metagenome (GOLD analysis project Ga0308160, IMG submission 201036) | Phyllosphere microbial communities from UC Gill Tract Community Farm, Albany, California, United States - DLSLF.R1 | ecosystem: Host-associated > Plants > Phyllosphere > Unclassified | place: USA...
TGACGCCAATTACAACGGTTTGCTCCCCGGCCTACGATTACTCTGCATGGGCTGATCTAGTAGTCGACTTGGATCTTTACACCAACATCTTGCTCGGTTTTGTTAAATGCAAGCCGGCTTGGGTACAAAGCTGGTTCCCCTACTTGGTCGATTACGACAAGCTCTCGAATCGTTCACCCGCAACTCGTGAAACGGCGTTCATGTTGAAATACGACCAAGAAGATGGCAAGCGACACGCCGTCGCCATCGCGGAGACCTGGGTCTCATGGAATTATCTCGGCTTTGGTGATGAAAGAGGTCCCGCCTGGACCGGTGCTTGGTGAGTCGTCGTGGAGGCTCTCATGTGTATGCTGATTTTAGGTGGCCTTGGGCTCTTCTTGAAGGAGCCTACGACGGCAAGAAGTCTTGATATGAAGAGTATCGTCATGGCTTTGGCGGGCGAAGAGCTCACCTCAATATCGAACTCTGACGCTGATGAGTATTGTGCGAAACACCTCCACCGCTGGTCAATTGACGCTGACCGACAGGGACGATCTTGAAAGAAGCTCACAGGTCCCCAATGACAGTCAAGTACAACGGACACTGGTGGACTGTCATGTTGACGACAGGCGAGGGTCCAACCGATGGACAGTAAGCCCGCCACACACTTTCATCGGGGCAGTTTACTGATGGCTGTAGTTTGACTTTGGGTCGAGTCACCTCCGATGGATACGAGGAGAAGAAGGATGAATCATTCTCGATGGACAAGGGAAAGATTGAAGAGATAAAGTACTTGCTTGGTCTGCCAGACTTTGGTGACGGCAAACGAAAGGGTGATATACAATTCTGATCATCTCAAACAGCTTCTACCGCACATTTCTCATGCCTATGAATGATATATTGACCTTTGACTGATCGTTGCAACGGCCGGGGATTATAGGGGCAAGCCGTCTTGACGCAAAATGAAAGTGTAAGCTGAGATTGTAATACGTTCAATCCTCTTATCCTCCGAAGGCCGTGATCGAACACTCCCGCTACAACGCACTATCCTTTATTCCTCGACTCCTGACTCATCCTTGTCGAAACGCTTGCTACTCAATCCATCCTTCCAGAGACTGTTCACTGTTGGATGGATTATCCCTCCTGCCACGGCGTCTCACTTCTCCCTTTCTCCTTTTACCCCATGAGCCCCTCTCATCCCGGAGTCACTGTATCGGATCGCCGGTCCTTTCATTCGTAGGTGATCCCCCCGTCAAGGGAGAAAAGGGATACCTCCTAGGGGTATACAAGCAGGCCAAGCCTCGTCAGCTCCTACGTCTCTTCCACGAACACTATTCCAGTACTTAATATACCTTACTATTCAATTGACCAATCAACAAAAGTCTATCAACATGAAGCGACTAATCATTTCATTCACCGCCGCCCTTGCCAGTGGTCTACTTGCTAGTCAAGGTAAGTCACTCCTCCCCACTCTGGCCCCGGATGTAGCTGACCGGCCAAGTATGCAATGCCATCCCCACTTTATATGATGATACTAATGTCGTTTCGAGGGATGAGACTGCATCCATTCCCTCCTTGTTTGGACCAAATGGTCGGCCCCAGGAGGAAGATCTGGTCCAAGGTGCGCTTAATGTCCACCATACAAGCCCTGCTGATGAGGCTGATCGTGATAGCCTGGAATCGTTACCGGGAGAAGTTCGAGGAGCGTAAGGCCTTGCCAGTGCACGAGTCGAGTGCTGAGCTTCAGTCGACTTGGCAATGTACAGCAGAATGCTCTTGGCATTCCGAAAATGCAATGTCGATTGGGTTGAATCATGGTTTCCCAACGAAGCGGAATTGAAGAAATTGACAGATTCCAAACCCCTGACCGGAGATGATACGTACTTTCTCAGGTACAGTCAAGATGACAAGAAACGGTATCCTGTAGCTGTTTCGCCGGGCTGGAAAGGAAAAATCGGAGGATTTGAGGCAAAGACATCCGCACCTTGGTGTGCTTCTTGATTCACCGGTATGTACAGTACGCTGACTCACATAGGTGGCCATGGGCAGCCCTTCAAGGGGCTTCTCTTGGCAAGGGTCTGGGTTTGAATCTCACTGAAGCCATACTCGCAATCTCTGGCGAGGAGCTTGTCTATGAAGAGCTTGCGAACAAGGCCGATTACTGTATGACAGCTTTATACTGCTAGACACCTGATCTGACGTTCAGGGCCGATTTTCCAGAGAGCAGACTCGACTCCGGTCCTGGTGCAGTGGGCAAGGCCAACCAACAGCCTGGTAAACCCCATGTCTCGTTGGTACATCCTCATGTCAGCCAAGGGATCAACGCCAGAAGACGGATCGTAAGTAATACTCGCTTGGCCCGGGTTCTATAGAACCTCGCTGGTTCATGGCAGTATTACATTGGGTTTTCTCAATCAGGAGAAATTCGAGGTGAAGGAACCACAGAGTTTTTCAGATATGAGAGAGGATCTGACTGGAGTCTACTACTTGAAAGAGTTTCCCAGCTTTGGCGGGCGAAAGGGCGCCATCCAGTCCTAAAGCTCGATGACTGCCTGTCTCATAGTCATGTACAAGCATGCCACGCCCATTTGCCCAGCGATGCCGGCTATGTCCCTCGTCCCTGTTCTCTGTATTAGTCGCTCGACTTCCGCTTCTGACGGCGAAAGCATAAGGTGAGAGACGTTTTTGGTGCAATCACGTAAGACGCCTCCTGAAGCCATACCATATTTGAGGTGATTCCACCTGCCGACACACTGCTCAATCAGTGCGGGACAAGTCATAGCCAGGAGTAATGAGCGCAGACATTCTAGTCCTCTCCCTTTGATCCTAAATCTCTGATTTTCCTTGCTGAAACAAACGGCCGAGGCTCGCTGATGAAAATCAGATCGACTGATCCTTTCATATGGAAAGACGATCCCCCTGATAAGGGGTACAGGGGTACGTGAGGGGTCACCTAGCTCATATATCTAGGTCTCTGGGGACTCAGATATGCTTCTCTTTGTAAAATATCAATAATTACCAGTTCGTATAGACGAATACTATCCAAATCAGCGATGAAACAAACTTCGATGTCTTACATGACGGCTCTTGCTGGGGCTTTACTTGCTGGTCAAGGTGAGCAGTCCCTTCCGTGTCGCTTTGCTTGATCTGTAGGAAGCTGACGTACGTAGCATGCCATGCCGTTCCGACTTCTGGGGATGTTACCGGTATTGCAGCCAGGGATGAAGCTGCGCCCGTCCCCGGACTCTACGGCGACGGTGGTCGACCAGAGATTGATGATCTTGTCAAACGTACGTCAGCCTGCATGTCGTAACGGGCGAGGCTGATTGCGATAGCCACTTGTTTTTGTCCGATCATCCGGGATGCCAGTACGTCCGAAATTGCTGTCCACAAACCCACAACATGGTCGCTGACTGTCCCCAGCCCTGGACGTATTCAACCACGTATTGTTGGGCTTTTTGAAGTGCAATGCAGCCTGGGTCGAGACTTGGTTCCCAGACTCAGGCGAGTTGAGTGACCTCAAGAAGTCCAACACCCTTGCAGAAGGTGACGGTTACTTCCTCAAGTACAATCCGGTGGACGGGAAACGACATGCCGCGGCCGTTTCATCTCGTTGGGATTGGGCGGTCAAGACCTTGCCTCCCGCTCTTTTGGAGAGACCCTGGTAAGTCGACCCATCTCGAGACATTCCGACCATGTGCTAATCACCTAGGTGGCCTAGGGCTGCTCTCCAAGGGGCTCATGATGGGAAGGAGATGGGGGAGCTCAACATCACCGAAATCACATTGGCCATCTCAGGCGAGAAACTTGTAAAGACAGAACTGGAGAACAAAGACGACTACTGTAAGATCGAGAGCACGGCGAGGTCATAATTGACCCACAGGGAACTATATTGCCGAGGGTCACAGGACTCCGGTGTGGGTAGTGTTGAGTGATAGCACGCATTGGCATGTGGTCATGTCAACCCAAGGATCGGGCGTGGTAGATGGAGAGTGAGTAGAATCCGTAACGTTCAGGGGCCACACATCATGCTGACGTCTTCAGAGTGGATACGCTACACATTGCCGGTGAACAAAGCTCTGAGCAGCATTGGCGCTTTTGGGATAAGAGAAGCCATATCTTAGAGGTTTGGCACCTCGAAGACTTACCAAGCTTTGTCAACGGGCGAAAGGGTGAGATTGCGTATTGAGGCCTGCTCCGTGAGCCATCATGCATCATTATGCTGCGAGCTTACGCGAACACCACTCGGCGTACTATGTGGGCTCCATCAACCGCAGAGCCTGTGGCGCTGACTGTCGTGACACTTGTTGAGGGCGAAGTGAAGAAAGACAAGGAGTACTGTGAGTCAACCAAATGAGGTCAGTACTGAGCTTCAGGGGATAAGTACCTAGTCGAGACTCACCGGTATGGATCACCTGGCAAGGAGGCTGGTATTCCGTGAAGTCAGTCCAGGGGAAGAAGAAAGATCGAAAGTCAGTCAGTTGAGTCACGTATTGATTCTAGCTGATACTCGTGTGACCCTGCAATATGTGTATCATGATGAGATCCACGAGCAGGAAAAGAAGTTCGCAGACTTAAAAGGAGAGATCGAGGAGGCTCACGTCCTAGAAGGAATGCCGACGCTGGAGGCGAAGCGAAGGGCGAGAGTGAGTAATGATGCTGTGTGATAGCCTGATGTTGTTCTCTATACGCAGCGTAGCGTAGTGGTGATGATCAGTGTTCAACAGCTACCCCTTCACCGAGCAAGCAGATCGGTGCCGTACGAAGGCAGATCTGCGTTTATCGTTCAAGGAGGATGGTTACAGTGACTCAAGTGAAAGGAGCCTTCAGGACATGCCTGAGTCTTACTTTTGACGGAATAATGACACCCTTTGACTAGGTCGCCCTGAATGCGCTCTTGAGTGATGATGAAATTGAAGCACAGAACTTTTCAGCCTTCTCTTTCTCACACATCCGCCGCCGGCTCTCAACTAGTATTTGACCGGGCTTGATTTTCTACTGGTCACACCCACTCCTCGAAGATGCCAAAAAGAACGCCCAGTTTCTCGGTGATGGAATCCCCGCCTTCACGTGGCAGCTCTAGCTCTTCGATCCAAAGCCTTTTGCAAAAAGTTGGGATATCCACCAAACGTTCATCACAAGTCTCTCTGGCGGGTCCCTTGCCAGGAACACCATCGGCGAGTAACGTCTTAACCAGTCGAGTACTCTATCGATCGCCTTTACTACTTGTCAGTTACCCAAAAGCATCGAATATACCTGTCACGAAGAGCCCAGTTCCGGAGTGTCGAATTGGGTATGGCGCTGTCTTGGCGGCGTACTCGATTTACGATACCAAGCAGCTTTGCGTCAGAGTCATTGACGACAACAGAGACGCATTTACGGGTACTGCACGTGACGATTTCGTGAGTAAGGTAGACGAGGTCCAAGTGACTCTCGATCAAAGGTTCAACTCTCTCCTAGAGAAGGACTACAGTCGTCTCGATGAGTACCTTCAAGAGGCGAAATACCGAGACAGGCGGGCTAGATTCCATCAGACTCTCTACCAATCGGACCTTGACACCTACCTGGCATCCTTGGAGCGCACGGCCGACTCACCGGACAACACAAAGAAGGGCATGTATCGTTCGATCACCATCAGCCAGATGCCCTATCGGGATACCTTTAACACGATGAGGGGCAACAACATCCTTCGGAATGCTGTGTATGAGGCCCCGACAGCAGAGCCAAAAACTTTGATCACCGCTATGACCGACGAAATGAAGTCGAAGATTGGGCCGGGATGATTTTGTCCACTTACATACTCGTAAAAGGGCAGTACAGTATACTGTGAATAACGATGAGTAGGGTGTGTGGATTGTCAAGAGAAGTCAGCTTGTTTATAGCCTGTCGATGACTAGATCTGTGAATATGATATCATATCTGATCACAAGGGATATCATAGAATCGTACGTGTATTGACTGAGGAAGTCCGGTCCGGTGCAGCTGTCGTTATGTCGTGTATGATCTGTAGATTCTGCCTCCTCACCTCCACCAGTGTTTCCTCTTCCCGCCATCCTTATGCCCCACCTTCAAGCCCATTCCCTCAGCAGCATGTTCATCCAGTGAATCCCTGAATCCGACAACGATCCTTCCCTTAACACTCCTAGCATCCACCTTGTTCAATTCACCCCTCGTATGAGTCTTGAATCCACCAGCAGCTTGATCGAGGTACTCGTCTTCCTCCCTCAAGAAGTCCGGAACCCATTTCTGGACCTTGCTCATTGTTGTATGTTCGATATTTCGGTGTTTGTTTGGGTTGTTCGCATAAATTTGAGGAACTACGAAGGTTGTGTAGACGTCTTGATACGGTCTTACTACTGGCTTGAGCTGTGCGGCGAGGAGGGGTAGGAATGTAGGTGCTTTTCCGCCTGCGGTGATGTGGATCGGACCGAGGTAATTCTCGGGAAGGAGGATGAGGATATCGCCGCTTTTCGTTTCGACCTTCATGTCCACTTGACGGTTATGTTCGATCTCAAGCTAGTCATTAGCTATGTTGTGTACACTTCCGAGAGACATACCAAGTCTACCCTGATCCCTCCTTGCCTGCTGACCACCTCAACCCTAGCCTTCTTTCGTCCTTTCTCGCTACCCCACCTTTCCTCCTCGCTCCCATCAACCACCGCCAAGCTCAACTCGATTCCACCATATTCCGAGCTAAACTTGGCGTCGGGCGCCACAAACCAGCTCCTCGCTAATTTGGCCATGCCATCAATAGGAGCGCCGGTCGTCGCATTGTATCTCGTCTTTTCGCCTGATGATAATCCGCTAAGTGCCACGTTTGCCATGTTGGTCACTTGTGAAGGCATCGATACGATAGGATTACGTAGTTGAGGATCAATATAATGGGTTGACCAGATGGCTTTCTCGTCATTGGCGACCAAATTGACACCTTGTTCGATAGTCGCTGTTCGATGAGGCTTGTGTGGCTTCTGAGATCCAGGCATATCTGTGGGTGGATAGTCGGGTGCGCCGGGGGGTAAATGTCCGACCGATGAAATACCAGGAGATGATATCGGAGTAGCCATACTGTGCGAGGCCGAGCTGGAGCTCATATCGGAAGTGGAGACTGGAGCCACGTATCTTGGTCCAGAACCACTAGGTCCACCTTGAGCCTCCCTCGCGGCTGCTGTCCTTGCAAGTCCCATTCCTTGCCTGCTACTTCCAGCTTGGTTTGTAGTGCGACGAGGAGGGAGATTGGGTGGTGGAGCGGAAAGTCTTGCGTATGCATTCTCTGCCGAAGCTGCCACTAGCTCTCGAGGTATTTGCGGTTTGTAGTCGGGTCTGTCATCAGCATCGAGGTTATACAAGGTGACTTACTCCCAACTTGGCGGTTCCTATCGAGTTAGTATACGTGCGAAGAGCTGAGAGGTAAACGTACTGGGGTAGGAACATCAGATGGCACTGCAGGTAGTGATCGCCTTCGTCCATTTCCTCGTGACAACAGACCTGAACCTCCTGGATCTGTAGTATATCCATCATCATTCAGGTTCATGGCACGAAATCCCCTCTCATTGGAATCCACAGGCGAAGAAGGACCTGAAAAGTATCCTCGCTCTTCCCTGTCCCTTTCTTCGAAGAATTCGGCCGGCGGGGTAGCCGGTTCTGGTCCTCGTGGGGACTGGGGGACGGGTGATAGTAAAGCATGATTGGCGAGAGCAGCGGAAGAATGTATCGGTGATCCAGGTGGAGTGAGTGCATGTCCCCTTCCCAGCCCAGCGATATTGGGCGGCGGAGCATATACAGAGTTGTGGGGATTGTCACCCGGTTTGAGCCTATGCGAGAGGGTCGAAGTGGAAATAGATGTATTTGGGGTTTCGACACTCGGCCCGGCAAAGCTGGTTTGGGAATGTCCAGACATTGACGAGACGGAACTAGCTGGTACAGCTAGTGATTGACGATGAGCATCTTCAGCTGCTTCTCGATCAAAGGCCAATGGTTGATATTCGGCAAGTGATAGCGATAGTGGCCGGTGATTCGGAGACCGGTTAGGAAGAGAGTGGTGTAAAGCGTAGGTGCTGGGAAGTGCCATCTCGGCTCAGAACTGCTAAACCTTTTACAGATGGTCTGTTTGCTTGAATGCTCTTGGCCACAGATGACGATAGTCGATGCTAATGAACTGTCTGTAACATGCAGCAGATTGAAGGACCTCTTTTAAAAGATGATCTTCCTGACGTCACAAAATCGTCAGGGTCGGCTTTCTCCGAAGGCACCCTTCCCCTTCTTCAATGGGATAATCTCGTAACTCGGCTTGTATGCATGTAGATCATGGCTTGATTGAGTGGGCCTTTTACAAGGTCGAGCCGAGGGGGGAAGAACACAGCGGGAATGGTGACAGGAACCTGGATTAATGGGAGAGTGCGACGACGAGGGCTACTTGCGGGGTCTCATCGAGTAATTGCAATAATAGATTACTGGTATACGCGCACATGGCACTCTGGGGTTTCGTTCGGCGGACCTGTGCCATTCGCGAACGAGAAGCGGACTGAGTAAACGGTTTGACCAGATTTCGACGACAGATTGAACATATCAATCATTTACGTCTTTGGCGGATATAGTGCCTGCGCTCGGCTTCTCGAGTTGTTTTTGGATAGCGATGGATTTCACCCCGTGACTGCGCGACGAGGATACCGATGTCATGCCGAGGGCATATACTACGCCCTGATTCTGTACGAGTTGTCAGACCGAGCGGTGACCCCGTGGATAATACTATTCAGGTATGGTGAGTCTACAAAACTTGAATTTCCTTGTGTTCGCTGATGATACTTCAGATGTCGTGGGATATCAAGAGTGCGATTTTGCCGAGGAGCAGCTGATGGAAAGTCAAAGCAGGCTATTATTACGTCTAAGTGATGAAACCGGCCGCCAACATCCATATGGTCCGAGCGTTGAATAAGGTTTGTGTGTGTGTTGTGTGTATTTGTATATTTCGATTTCAACCTACACCTGACAAGCATTCATGACCCTCTCATACTTATCATTCTACATCACCAGACCGCTTGAAAAGTCTAGACTCATCTGCTAGTATATCACGCGCGTACACATCCCGGTAAATCGAGTAGACGGCACCTGAACCCCTTCGCAATCACCGACAAATGGCATGTCACGGTGATTCGCCATGTACAACCCAAATCAGAATGGCAAATCGCATCGCTACGACTACCCGTACGATCCTCGGACGCACACATTCGCATCTCCAGCAGGGATGCACTACCCAGCACTAAACATACATCCCCTCCCACTTCGTCCGATCAATGGAGAATTTTACCAAGAAGAAACGCAGTACCAACGATACGGTCGAGGACCAGAAGAACCTAGGACTGGACGGTATGATCATCAAATAGTACCCTATGGACCAGGAGACTGGGCACCGCACCCTCGAGTCGGATTGAGGATTTCAACCGTTGGTCATCCTGAGCTCGTTCCTCCTCAAATGGCACCTCATACCTCCTTCCACCTCGGCCGACCGGACCACTTTGACATTCCCCCTATCCCAAATCGATCCATTACGCTCGACTCGACCGGACGATACGGAAACCCACCCTACTACTCGCAATCTCCTGCTCGATACCAGTCGCCCGGGACACGGACCGCTTCCCCGCATTCCAGTCAATCATCCAAGAAAAGAAATGATCCGCATTTCGATCGCAGCGGTAGACCCTGGCCGAAGCGTAGAGTGGGTGGACCACCAAAAGCACCTTTGGGCGGTATAGGAGGGAGACCATGGGACGAGCGAATCAATGACAGGACCGTTTCCTCCCCAGTCCCCTCGACCAGCTCAGGAACACCAATCCGAGCAGCGAGCACGGTCGCCGAGGAAGCAGTACCAACATACAAAGGCAATCCTATCATTTTCAAACCTCCTCCTTCTACCTATCTGCCAGACAACTCGCCGGAAGAACCCGCCACGAATTTGGGTTCGGAAGGAAGGGAAAGGGTGCCTCGAAAGGATGTGTACCCATGGCCGGTCGCACCACCGAGGGGTCCACCGGAGACTATACCTCTACCTCCTTCGCCTATAGATTCGGATCTAGAGAGGAGTGGAAGGCGTACGTGGACCAGTATCGATTCGACAGCTACTATGGAAT
>Ga0308160_10008358_pt1 | contig 10100 bp, 9 predicted proteins | sample PhyFR1_FD_201036 | JGI IMG/M metagenome (GOLD analysis project Ga0308160, IMG submission 201036) | Phyllosphere microbial communities from UC Gill Tract Community Farm, Albany, California, United States - DLSLF.R1 | ecosystem: Host-associated > Plants > Phyllosphere > Unclassified | place: USA...
ATAGTTCCACACCAGGTCGTTTGGACGCAGCGCCGAGAACGTCGTCGCCAGGTCACGCCCCGGCATCAGGCCGCCTGCCCCCATTTTCTGTTCGCGCCTGGCCACCTGGGTTTCGTCGACGAACACCTCGAGCACGCCGGTGTCGGAAAAATCGAGCAGCGTGGTCAGCAGCGACAGGCTGGCCGCCGGATGACGCCCGCGCGCCGCCAGCACGGCCAGCGCCGTGGCGCCGATGGTGCCGCCGACGCAAAAGCCGAACACATGGGCTTTTTCCTGGCCGGTGATCTCGCCCACCACGTCGAAGGCGCGAATCGCGCCCTGCTCGACGTAATCGTCCCAGGTGAGGTGACCCTGGTCGCGCCCGGGATTACGCCACGACACCATGAACACCGTATTACCCTGCTCGACCGCGTAGCGCACCAGCGAGTTTTCGGGCTGCAGGTCAAGGATGTAGAACTTGTTGATGCACGGTGGGATCATGATCAGCGGCACGCTGCGCACGGTGGGCGTGCTCGGCGTGTACTGGATCAATTGAAACAAGTCATTCTCGAACACCACCTGACCAGGCGTGGCGCCGACGTTGCGGCCGACCTCGAATGCGGTTTCATCCGACTGCGAGATGCGGCCCTTCTGCATGTCGGCCAGCATATTGCTCAAGCCCTTGGTCAGGCTTTCGCCCTTGGTCTCGATCATCTTCTGCTGCGCTTCCGGATTGGTCGCAAAGAAGTTGGCCGGCGACATGGCGTCAACCATTTGCTGCACCGCGAAACGGATCTTCTGACGCTCGCGCGGACCGGCCTCGACCGCATCGGCCATGGCCATCAGGAATTCGGCGTTGAGCAGGTAGGACGCGGCCGAAAACGCCGACATCGGATTGCTGCTCCATTCGGACGACGAGAAGCGTTTGTCATGCAGCGCCGGCGTTTTGCCAGACATAAACTCTTGCCACAGGCCGGCGCCCTTTTTGAGATAATCGTCGCGGATCGCTTCCAGCTTGCCCGGCGCGATGCCGGCGCCGGCGTCTTTCAGGAAGGCCAGCAGCGGGTTGCCGGCGCCGGACGCGTCCATGCCAGGCATTGCGGGCATGGCGGGCATGGCGGGCATGGCGGGCATCTTGGGCGCCAGGTTGATCCAGCCTTGCAACGCGGACGGGTCAGTGAACTGAGACAGCCAGGTGGCGGCGAAAGCTTGCGGGTCAGGCATGTTCATATGGGCATCCGTTGTCGGGGTCTCGTCTAATCACCAGGAAAAACGCCATGTGGATCGTCGCCATTGCTTGGATTTATGTTGTCGTGCTGATGGCGGCAACCGAGCCGACCGTGATCGGCGGCATCATGACATTCGTGTTCTATTGTGCCCTGCCATTATCCCTTCTTTTCTATATTTCGGGCGCGAGACGACGCCGGGTTCGCCGCCACGCCACACAGATGCGGCAAGGCGGCAACCCAGCCAATGACAGGACCGGCAACAGCGAGGAAGGAAACGACGGCGGCGACGGCGACTGAACCGATTGCGTCGCCGAACGGGCTTATTTGAGCCAGATGAGACTGGCCTGGCGACCGCTGACGCCGTCGCGGCGGTAGGAATAGAAGCGCTCGGGCGCGCTGGCGGTGCAGATGCCGCCGCCATGCACGCGCGTCACGCCGTCCTGCGCCAGCATCAGGCGCGCCAGGGTGAACATGTCTGCAAGGTATTTGCCAGGACGACCGGGATAGTCGACGAAGCAGGCCCGCGTTGGCGCGCCGGGCAGCGCTTCGGTGAACGCGTCAATCACATCCTGCCCTACTTCGAACGCAGCGGCGCCAATTGCCGGCCCCATCCACGCCGTGATCTCGCCCGCGCCCGCAGCGCGCATCGCCGCCACGGTCTGGCCCAGCACGCCGCCGGCCAGGCCGCGCCAGCCGGCATGCGCCGCCCCCACCACCTTGCCGTCGAGATCGGCAAACAGCAGCGGCAGGCAATCGGCGGTGAGGATCGCGCACACCACGCCGGGCAGCGTGGCGATGCTGGCGTCGGCCGTGCGCGTCGGCTGGCCGGGGCCGACCGACGCGGCATCGACCACCGCCGCGCCATGCACCTGGGCGATCCAGGCGGGAACGCCCGGCAGCCAGGCCGCCAGGCGTTCGCGGTTGGCGCGCACGCAGGCTTCGTCGTCGGCCACGTGCAGGCCCAGATTGAGCCCGCCGCCACCCTTGCCGTCGCCATACGGACCCGCGCTGACGCCGCCATCGCGGGTGCTCGCCAACGCGCCGACATTACCCGGCAGATCCGGCCACGCGGGCCAGAGCAGGTCGGCGGCAGTCAACGGCGCCTGGTTCATGCGCGGTATTCGACCACGACATCACCATCGTCGTCGTCATCGAACTCGCCCACCACGCCGTCGCCGTCCTGCGGCTCTTCGATCCCGGCCCTGGCGATCAGCTCGGCGAAGTCGGCCGCCAGCGGCACCGTCCACTCGCAGTCTTCACCGGTGCCCGGATGCACCAGACCGAGTCGGCGTGCCTGCAGCGCCTGGCGATGGAACACCGGCGTCAGGTGGCGCTTGCCGTACACCGAATCGCCGATCAGCGCGAAGCCGAGCGACTGCATGTGGACCCGGATCTGGTGCGTGCGGCCAGTCTCGAGGCGGCAGCGCACCAGCGTTACCGGACGACGATCGAGTTCGCCAGTTGCGACGCGCTCGTAATGGGTGATTGCCGGCTTGGCGAACGGGCTGTTCGAGATCGCCATCTTGACCCGGTCCTTGGCATCGCGGCCCATCGGACTGTCGATCGTGCCCGACAGGCGCGGCGTGCCCCACACCAGCGCGAAATATTCGCGCTTGACGGTGCGTGCCTGCAGCTGGCGCACCAGATCGGTCTGGGCAGCGAGCGTCTTGCCCACCACCATCAGGCCGCTGGTGTCCTTGTCCAGCCGGTGCACGATGCCGGCGCGCGGCACGCCCACCAGTTGCGGGCAACGGTGCAGCAAGCCATTGAGCAGCGTGCCGGTCCAGTTGCCGGCGCCAGGGTGCACCACCAGGCCGGCCGGCTTGTTGATGACCATGATGTCGTCGTCTTCGTAGACGATGTCGAGGTCCATCGCTTCCGGCGTGAAGGCGGTGTCTTCGGGCGCAGGCTGGGGGGCGATCTGGATCGCCTCGTCGCCGTATGCGGTATCCTTGCCGCGCGCCGGCTTGCCGTCCACGGTGATGTGGCCGCTTTCGAACCACAATTGCAGGCGGCTACGGGAGAACTGCGGCACCAGGGTGGCAACCACCTTGTCCAGGCGCTGACCGCAATGCTCTTCGTTCAGCGCAAGGGTGATGGGGGACAAATCAATGCCGGGCTGGGCGGTGAACCCCGCCTCCAGCTCGTCGTCAAAATCATTGTCATCAGGATGTTCCGCCGAATCCGGCGCAGGAGTTAATATCACGTCAGTCCCATCGGCTATAATCAGCCGTTCGTTGAATCTAGGTAAAACTTCCTTGCAAAACGCTATGCAAAAAAAATTGTCTGTGTTGGTCGCTACTTGTGCCTTCGTCGGTTTGTCGGCTTGCAGCCTTCTGCCCAAAGCCACCGATGAAACCAAAAACTGGTCGGCGGAGAAATTATACGCTGAGGCGCGCGATGAAATGGGTGGCGGTAACTACGAAGCCGCAATCAAGCTGTTCCAGCGACTCGAAACCAACTATCCTTTCGGCACGTATGCAGCCCAGGCGCAGATGGAAATCGCCTATGCCCACTACAAGTCGCAGGATCAGGCCGAGGCGCTGGCCGCGGTCGAGCGCTTCATCAAGCTGCACCCGAACCACGCCCAGGTCGACTACATGTATTACCTGCGTGGCCTGATCAACTTCAACGACCAGCTGGGCTTCTTCAGTTTCGTCTACGAACAGGATCCCACCGAGCGCGATCCGCGCGCCACGCGCGAGGCATTCACGGCGTTCAAGGTCTTGGTCGACAAGTTCCCGAACAGCAAATACGTGCCCGATTCGGTCGCCCGCATGAGCTACCTGATCAACGCGATGGCGCAGTACGAAGTGCACGTGGCGAATTACTACTATCGCCGCGGCGCCTACCTGGCCGCGCTCAACCGCGCCCAGGAAGCGGTCGCCAATTACTCGGACGCCCCGGCGCGCGAAGAAGCACTGTTCATCATGATGCGCTCGTACGACAAGCTCGGCCAGCCGCTGCTGCGCGACGATACGCGGCGCGTGTTCACGGCCAACTATCCGAACAGCCGTTACCTGAACCCGAATGCGGCCGGTGACGCGCCGTGGTGGAAGTTCTGGGCCAAGAGCGGTCCGCGTCCTTCGCCAAAAGACGCGGTCGAGTAAAGCGGCAGCGCGTCTGCGCCCTGCCGCTCTTCCCCGGCGCCTGGTTCAGACTTCTTGCCGACGGCGGAACACCCAATCGCGCTCGCCCGACAGGCTCGGGTCAAACGCGTAGCCGTCGACGTCGAAGTCCTTGAGCTGCTGGGCATCCGTGATCCCGTTCTGCGCCGCATAGCGCGCCATCAGGCCGCGGGCGCGCTTGGCGTAGAACGAGATGATCTTGTACTTGCCGTTCTTCCAGTCTTCGAACACCGGATTGATCACCGGCGCGTCGAGCAGCTTGGGCTTGACCGACTTGAAGTATTCTTCCGAGGCCAGATTCACCAGCGCCGTCGCGCCGGTTGCGGCCAGCTGGCGGTTCAGTGCGTCGGTCACCAGTTCGCCCCAGAACGCATACAGGTCCTTGCCGCGCGCATTGGCCAGCCTGGTGCCCATCTCGAGCCGGTATGGATGCATGCGGTCCAGGGGACGCAGCAAGCCGTACAGGCCGGACAGGATGCGCACCCGCTCCTGCGCAAACGTGAGCGCGGCGGCGTCGAGCGAGCGCGCATCGAAGCCGGCATACACGTCGCCATTGAACGACATCACGGCCTGGCGCGCTTGCCCGTGGTCGAGCTGCCAGTGGGCGTAGCGGCTGACGTTGAGCATCGACAGCGCATCCGACAGCTTCATCAGCTCACTGATGGCAGCCGGCGAATGGCCGCGCAGCACGTCGATCAGTTCGGCGGAATGCGCCAGGAAATCGGGGGTGGTATGGTGCCCGGTGGGGCTGGGGGATTCGAGGTCGAGCGATTTGGCGGGCGATAAGACAATCAGCATGAATCAGGCTATAAATTTCTGTAAATAAACAACCGATATGATACCCGCTCCAGCCAAACCCATCGTCATCGACACCAATGTGCTGCTCGACCTGTTCGTGTTCCACGACCCGCGCTGGGCCGAGCTGCTGCAGGCGCTCGAATCGGGCGAACTGCGGGCCCTGACGCGCGCCGATTGCCGCGACGAATACCTGGCCGTGCTGCGTTACCCGCACCTGCCGCTCGACGACGACAGCCGCGCCCGCGCCGCCGCCCGTTTCGACGCCCTGCTGCAGCTGGTCGCGCCCGACTCGAAGGCAGTGCGCCTGCCGGTATGCACCGACCGCGATGACCAGAAATTCATGGAGCTGGCGCGCGACGCCGGCGCCACCGTCCTGATCAGCAAGGACAAGGCGCTCTTGAAACTCAATCGCAAGACCGCCCAGGCCGGGCTGTTTCGCATCATGCTGCCCGAAGCCTGGCTCAAGGCGCGCGCCGCCGGCACGCTAGAATAGCGGTTCACCATTCGTCCATCATCGACCCCGTCACCATGACCACTCCTGCAATTGGCTCGCGCCTGCCCGCCGTCGGCACCACCGTCTTCACGCAGATGTCGCAACTGGCGGCCGAGCATGGCGCCGTCAATCTGGGCCAGGGCTTTCCCGATTTTCATTGCGACCCGAAGCTGGTCGACCTGGTCACCGAGGCCATGCACGCCGGGCATAACCAGTATCCATTCATGACCGGGGTGCCAACGCTGCGCGAGGCGGTGGTGGCCAAGATCGCGCTGCTGCACGGCCACCAGTACGACGCAGCCAGCGAGATCACCATTACCGCCGGCGCCACGCAGGGCTTGATGACGGCGATCCTGTGCGCGGTGCATCCGGGCGACGAAGTGATCATCATCGAGCCCGCCTACGACAGTTACGCGCCGGCCGTCACGCTCGCTGGCGGGGTGGTGGTGCCGGTGGCGATGCGGGTCGGCCCGGATGGCTACAGCGTGCCGTGGGATGCCGTGGCGGGGGCCGTCACGGCGCGCACGCGCATGGTCGTCATCAACACGCCACACAATCCCACCGGCAGCATCCTGCGCCGCGCGGACCTTGACGCGCTGGCAGCGATCGTCGACGGCACCGCCATCCTGGTGTTGTCCGACGAAGTCTATGAACACATGGTGTTCGATGGCCAGCCGCACGCATCGGTGTCGTCGCACCCGGCATTGGCGGCGCGCGCGTTCGTGGTCTCGAGCTTCGGCAAGACCTATCATGTGACGGGCTGGAAGATCGGCTATGTGGTGGCGCCGGCGGCGTTGATGATGGAATTTCGCAAGGTGCATCAATACAACGTCTTCAGCGTCAACGCGCCGATGCAGCATGGCGTCGCCGCGTATATGGCCGACCCGGCGCCGTGGCGCGACCTGCCGACGTTTTACCAGAAAAAGCGCGACCTGTTCCGCGCCGGCCTGGCCAATAGCCGCTTCGAGTTGCTGCCGGCCGACGGCACCTATTTCCAGTGCGTGCGGTATCGCGCTGTCTCGCCTCTGCCCGAGGCCGAATTTGCCAAATGGCTGACGCGCGAGGTCAAGGTGGCGGCGATTCCGGTAGCGGCGTTCTACAGCCAGCCGCAGGAATCAGGCGTGGTGCGGTTCTGCTTCGCCAAGCGCGACGACACGCTGGCCCTGGCGCTGGAACGTTTGACGGCGCTGTAAGACTCAGCGCCAGATCGTGTCAGTGCCCGAGCTGCTTCAGGCGCCGCTCGACGAAGGCCTGCAGCTCGGCCGACAGCGCGCCGCTGGCCTGGGCGCGCTGGAACGCTTCGACCGCTTCGGCATCGCGCTTCTCGGCCTGCAGCGAAATCCCCTGCCCCATCCACCACACGCCATTTTGCGGCGCCGTCTTCAAGGCGCGCGCATAGTGCTCGACGGCTTCGCGCTGGCGTCCCTGGCGCTGCAGCACGCCGGCCAAAAAGGCGTGATACTCGCCATTGCCGGCCGCATACGGCAAGGTTACTGACGATAAACGGCCGAAAATACAACCATTCATCAAGCCAAGCTCGCCATCTATCTGCTTTCGTCAACTTTAACTAGTAAAAAATGGCGGCACTTTGGTACCCCCCCATTTTTAGAGCACGCTAAAAGTAGACGTTAAGCGGCAAGTGCCAGTTCCTGTTTTGTCATGTAGAGTTTTCTTCTGGCTTAAGCAGAAAAATTCTACTTCTAAACACGCTCTTTTTGTGGGGGGGGATTACCGGGCTGCGAACCAGCGCTTGCCCGATGTTGACGAACTCGTCCCTCGGCGTTGGCTGTCAGCTGATCGGGCTTGCGGCACGCGCGTGCCAACGTCGTTCCAGATTCTTCGGCATTGCCATCCTCCTCCAGGATAACTGTCAGAAAACTTTAGACATGGCGCAGGGAAATGTGTTGATACCGGCCAAATTCTGCGTGGCAGCGTCAAGGTAAGGTGTCCGCTGACCTTTTCACGCGTTACGGCCAAGGGCCATCGGAGACAGTCAATGGGCGAAAGCCAGGAAATCGCGGCCGGTGCCGCGCGGTCGGCATTCGGCGGCGCATCTCAACACAACCGGCTGATGCGGCTCGATTTTCCGTTGAAGGAGGGGCCGTTCGCGATCCTGCGCCCGAACAAGCTGGTCGCACATGAGGAAGTCTCGCGTAGTTTTCGCTTCAACGTCGAGGTACTGGCAAACGAGGCGCAGATCCGGCTCAAGATGCTGATGGGCCGGATGGTGACCATCTCCCTGGCGCGCGAAGACGGGTCACTGCGCTACTTCAACGGCTACATCACCGAGTTCCGTTTCCTGCGCAGCGATGGCGGCTTCGCCTTCTACCAGATGGTGCTCGAACCGTGGCTTGCGTTCGCTCGCCTGCGCAACGACAACAGGTCGGTTCATAATAAAAGCGTGCATGAGATCACCGAGGAAACCCTAAGGCACTACCGCCAGGCCGACTGGCACATGTATACGACGATCGATGCGTCGAAGCTGACTTTCGCCAATCAGTACAATGAGCCCGACTACAACCACCTGCACCGGCGCTGGGAAGCGCCTGGCCTGCATTACTGGTACGAACACGCATACAGCCTGTTCGCGAGCATCAAGCAGACCTTCCGCCTGTTCGTCTACAAGGCGGGCATGAAGCTGATCGCGGCGTCAGGCAAGATCACCATGCAGGCACACGACGACGACATCGAGCTCATCGCCAACAAGGTCCTGTCTTTCATCAGCCAGTCCGACTGGGTCGACATCCGGGGAAAAAAAGGCGTGCGGCTACACGGCCCCGAATGCATGGACGAAGTTACCAACCGGCTGGAAGTCTTCGCTGCCAAGCCGGCACTATTCCATAGAAACCTGGAGACCCTTGGTCCTCAGAATCGACCGCATCCACCGTCGGAGCGGGAGCCAAAGACGCCGGACGATCCGAAACAGATGCTCTTCATGCTAGAAACCCATTCCGTCAGCGGGCGCCCATTTGCCAACGTTCCCTACTCCCTGTTCAAGGCGAGACTAACATGGGCCTGGTCGAGGTCGAGCACAAAGCAGGACCGGCCGACTACCGTGTCGAGCTTCCGAACGGCGAAATCTATGCCCTCGCAGCGGTCCCAAAACCGCGTCTACAAAGGCGCCGAGTCACCGCGAACGGGCTTTATCCAACATGGGTGCGCGGGCGATCGATGGATCGACCGACAGCCGCGAGCATCTCTGACAATCGCCACAACCGATCCCTGAAGGAGGCCGCATGCCTGATCCGATAAAACGTACGGAAAAAGTCCATATTGACGAGCTCAGCTGCAAGGCCACCAGTACGGTGCAGTGGTTCCTGGAAAACCGCAGTACGACCCATCCCATCACCCATAACAACGAGCTCAAGGTCTTCGTTTGTGGAGAGAAGGCGTTTGCGGACATCGCAATGCAAATCAAAGCAGCCAAGCATTCGATCGATATCTGTTGCTGGGGCTTCGACCCAGGCATGGAACTGGTGCGTGATGAGGGGAAGACGACCTGGCCCCGCGGGGAAACGTATGGGGACCTGTTGATTGCCGCAGGCAAAGGCAAGGACAAGGTGAGGATTCGTCTGCTGGTCTGGTATACCCCGGGAGTCAGCAATTTGGCTAAAAACATGCCGGGGTATTCCCATGGGACAAACCCGTGGCGCAGTATCGGCGGCAGTACCGAAGCAGACCTGATAGGGGCCAAGCGCAGCGTCGCTTTGCTTCAGGAGAAAGACAGGACGCCTGCATTGACGCTGAGTACCGTCGGGACACCGGTCCGGGGAACCGGCGCGGTAGGTTCCATCACCCCGGAATCGCTCTCGGCAATGGCGCGCGAGGAGTACTGCCATAGCTGGTACAAGGCGGCTTTCGCTGGACTACTGACGGGTATTAGCATCCAGACTCGCGCCGGCGACCCGGCGTTCATCGAGCAAAGCCTCGCCAGCGAAAAGTACAAGCCCGGTGGCCTTGGCGATCTGGAAGCCGAGCGAACGGGGATGGTTGGGGTTGGCACCCACCACCAGAAAACGCTGCTCATCGACTACGACTACATGGGCGGCGCCAAGGCGGTCGGCTATGTAAAAGGGCTGAACTCGGTGACAGACTATTGGGACACCGAGGACCATCTGATCGAGGATCCTAAGCGCGAATGTGGCGGCAAGCGCGAAGCTGCCGAAGCCGTGCAGGTGGACGAGGGAAAAAAGGCGGACGCCGGCTTCAAGACGTTCAAGCCCTACCGGGACTACGCCTGCCGCATTTCCGGCGGCGCCCTCGCGGGCGTGCACGCGAACTTCGTGCGCGCTTGGGGCCGGGCTGGTGGTGACACACTCGCCGATGATCTCGAGAGCATCCCGTCGAAGTTGCAACGCAAGGGGATACCGGGCGCGCATTCATCGATCCAAATCATCCGCACCCAACCGGAGGAACAGGACAAGACTGCCAAGGAAATGTATTTCCTTGCCACCGACACGGCTGCCAACGCGA
>Ga0308160_10008360_pt1 | contig 10098 bp, 10 predicted proteins | sample PhyFR1_FD_201036 | JGI IMG/M metagenome (GOLD analysis project Ga0308160, IMG submission 201036) | Phyllosphere microbial communities from UC Gill Tract Community Farm, Albany, California, United States - DLSLF.R1 | ecosystem: Host-associated > Plants > Phyllosphere > Unclassified | place: USA...
GATGCAGGCCTCAAGGCTGACCTGGCACGCGCCGGTTTCGTCACCCGTGACGCCCGTGAAGTCGAGCGTAAGAAAGTCGGCCTGCGTAAAGCACGTCGCGCCAAGCAGTTCTCGAAGCGTTAATCGCTGGAGCAGCCTCCGCGCTGCTTTACTGCTGGTCAAGAAAGCCACCTTCGGGTGGCTTTTTTTATGGTGCTGTCACTGTTAGCTGTGGATGAGTTAAAACGCGAGCCTTAGCAATTGTTCGGGAGAAGTGACTCGTCCACCATCGAGTGCCCGGCGCCAGCCCAGGTAGTTCGGTAAATAGCGTGAGGCCACGCCATGGAAGCGCGCCAGCCAGCCCCGGAAGCGTTGGTGATAGGCGTTTACGTTCTGGACATGAATGGCGCCGGCGCTGCTCCCACGCACCCGCTTGCCGGCGGACAGGTTGACCGCCTCGTGCGCGATGCCGTGCTTGCGCGCGAAACTGCGGTAGGCGGCATTGGCATCGGACACCAGCAGGGCGTCCCGGGAGATACGGGGCAGCAGGTGGCGTTCCAGTTGCGCAGCCGTCAACGCCCCACGCCCGGTCACGGCATCGACCGTATGTCCGCTGCGGTCGCGCGCCACCAAAATACAGTCGAGTTCGCGCGAGATGCCACGGGAGCGCGCCGCGCCGCCGCGCTCCCGTGGCGGCCGGTCCAATTTGCGGGAACCCTTCTGTGATTCGCGCAAGAACATTTCGTCGGCTTCGACGATGCCGCCCAGGGGCGGCGGCAGGTCGTGCTTGACCTGGTCGAGAAAACGATGGCGCCAGCGAAAGGCCGTATTCCGGTGCACGCCGACTCTCGCCGCGGCAGTGCGCACCGGCCTGGCGTCGAGCAGGGTGTCGAGGTAATCCAGCCATTTTTCGCGCAGTCTCAGCCTGGCCAGTGGCGTGCCGCTCAGGTCGTTGAACGTGCGCCCGCACGCGCGGCAGCGGTAGCGCTGCCGGCCATTCGCGTGACCATGCCGGTGCCAGGAGTCGCTGGCGCAGCGCGGACAGCGGCGCCCGGGCGAGCGCAGCTGCTCGACCAGGGCGTTGATGTTGTCGCGTCCGGCTGCCGGCCGCAAGGCGTCAAGCACTTGCCGGCGCTGCGGCTGGTTCAGCGAGAGAAGCTCGGCGTACCACTGCTGGAAACGGGGCGCTTTCATGGTCCTTGCCTGTCGAAGATGACAGGCGTTGGACAGCGACTCAGCTCAGCAGTTCAGTTCTCATCCACAGCTAACGGTGACAGCGCCTTTCATTTTCCGATGCGTTTTTGCACCGCTCTTGTGCACTGCAAAATTTTTTGCTCCCGGTCGTTCCCGAATGTTCGGCAACGCACGGCCACGGCCTGGCATGCGGACTAGGCTGGTCGATCAATCAAGTTTGCGGGAGCACGAGCATGACGACAGCAGTGAAACGGATCAGCTTGGGCATCCAGGGCGGCGGCGCCTTCGGCGCGTTCGGATGGGGTGTGCTGGATCGCCTGCTGCAAGAGGAGCGGCTCGAGATCGGCGCCATCAGCGGCACCAGCGCCGGCGCCGTCAACGCGGCGGTGCTGGCCGACGGCTATGCGCGCGGCGGCGGACGCGCGGGTGCGCGTGCCGCGCTGGGGCGTTTCTGGCAGGGCCTGAGCGCGGCGGCCTCGCTTGTGAGCCCGGTACGCCCGACGCCGTTCGACTGGGCCATGGGCGGCGGCTCGCTCGCCACCTCGCCCGGCTACCAGCTGATGCAGCTGCTGGCCGGCGTGCTGGCGCCGCCGGCCTCGCCGCTGTCGATGAATCCGATGCAGCCCCTGCTGGCCACGCTGATCGACTTCGAGCGGGTCCGCAGCTGCGAGGAAATCGACCTGTTCATTCCGGCGACGAACATCCGCAGCGGCAAGGGCAGGGTGTTTACGCGCGCAGAGCTCGATGCGCGCGCGATCGCCGCCTCGGCCTGCCTGCCGTATGTGTTCGCGCCGGTGGTGATCGACGGCGAAGCCTACTGGGATGGCAGCTTCGTCGGCAATCCATCGTTGTCGCCGCTGGTCGAGCATGGCCCGCTCGACATCGTCATCATCCAGAACAACCCGATCGCGCGGCCCGGCCTGCCGATGACCATGAGCGACATCCAGAGCCGCACCAGCGAACTGGCCTTCAACATCAGCTTCGTGCGCGAAGTGAGCGCCATCCGCCATCTCGGCGGGCTGGTCGATGCCGAGGACAGCGATGTGGTGCACGCGGCTGGTGTGCGCCTGCACCTGATCAGCGGCAACGAGGAACTCCAGCAGCTGGACTTGTCGAGCAAGTTCAATACCGAATGGCCTTTCCTGCTGCGCCTGCACGCGCTGGGTGTGGCGACGGCCGAGCGCTGGCTTGCGCAGCACCTCGAGCTGGTCGGGCAGGTGTCGACGCTGGACCCGGTGCCGGTGCACGAGGCGGAGCGCCTGACGGGCACCTGAAGCCTGCGGGAGCGCTGCTTACAATATTTGCAAGATTGGCTCGCCATGCAAATATTCTTTGCATGGGCAAACGAGGCGCCGGATCTCCCGCGCGCCGCACCGACCGGGTGGGGCTGTTAAAATTGCAGCCTCGGCCCGTCTAGGGCATTTCAATTTTTCAGAGGAAAGAACATGATCAAAGTTGGCATCGTTGGCGGAACCGGATACACGGGCGTGGAACTGCTGCGGCTGTTGGCCGCGCATCCCGACGTGGAGCTGACCGCGATCACCTCGCGCAAGGAAGACGGCCTGCCGGTGGCCGACATGTTCCCGTCGCTGCGCGGGCGCGTGAACATCGCCTTCTCGGCGCCGGACAAGGCCGACCTGACGCAATGCGACGTGGTCTTCTTCGCCACCCCGCACGGCGTGGCCATGGCGCAAGCCCCGGCCCTGCTGGCCGCCGGCGTGAAGGTCATCGACCTGGCCGCCGACTTCCGCCTGAAGGACCGCGCCACCTTCGAGAAATGGTACAAGATCGAGCACACCGCGCCCGAGCTGATCGAGGAAGCCGTGTACGGCTTGCCGGAACTGAACCGCGAGGACATCAAGAAGGCGCGCCTGATCGCCAACCCGGGCTGCTACCCGACCACGATGCAGCTGGGCTTCGTGCCGCTGTTGAAGGCCGGCCTGATCGATGCCGACAGCCTGATCGCCGATGCCAAGTCGGGCGTGTCCGGCGCCGGCCGCAAGGCCGAGATCGGTACCCTGTTCTCGGAATCCAGCGACAACTTCAAGGCCTACGGCGTGGCCGGCCACCGCCACACCCCGGAAACCTCGGCCCAGCTGCAGCGTTTTACCGACCAGAAGGTCGGCCTGATCTTTACCCCGCACCTGGTGCCGATGATCCGCGGCATGCACGCGACCCTGTACGCGCGCCTGACGAAAGACATCGACAATGCCGCCCTGCAGGAATTGTTCGAAGCCGAGTACAAGGATGCGGCCTTCGTGGATGTGATGCCCTTCGGCTCGCACCCGGAAACCCGCTCGACGCGCGGCTCGAACATGCTGCGCCTGGCGCTGCACCGTCCGGAAGGCACGAACACCGTCGTCATCCTGGTGGTGCAGGACAACCTGGTGAAGGGCGCCTCGGGCCAGGCCGTGCAGTGCATGAACCTGATGTTCGGCCTGGACGAAACCACCGGCCTGCAGCACATCGCGCTGCTGCCGTAAGCGCGCGCTCACCCCTGTCAGGTGATTCCCACAGGCATTGACTGACAAGAGCTAGATCAAGGTGGTGAATGTTGATGGCGGTAAATTGGCCGGTGCACTGGTCAATTTACTAGCCGAAACTTTCATCTATCTACAGGGGTGCCACCATGTTCGGTCGCAACGCGAAAAGCGAAATTGACAGCCTGATCGGCATAGCCGCCCGCATCGAAGGCGACCTCTGTTTCACTGGCGGTTTGCGGATCGACGGCGAGGTGCACGGCAACGTGCTGGCGAGCGAGGGGCCGGACAGCGTGCTGATCGTGTCGGAGCATGCGCGCATCGAAGGCGAGGTGCGTTGCGCCAACCTGGTGGTGAACGGCTACATCGCCGGCTCGGTGCATTCCAGCGAGCTACTTGAATTGCAGCCGAAAGGCCGCATACATGGAGATGTGCATTACAAACTGCTCGAAATGCACGGCGGCGCCCTGGTGACGGGCAAGCTCACCCACCAGCCGGCGGGCGAACCGGTGTTCCATCTGGCGGAGGCTGCAAGGGCCGAAGCGTGACCGGCGCGAACCGTCTATAATGGGCATAAATTTGAATCCAATCAGGAGTTTATCCCATGAATGCAGTGGCCGAAGTGCAAGACTTTGACACCATCCCGACCCCGATCGTCTTCACCGACAGCGCCGCTGACAAAGTGGCGCAACTGATTGAAGAAGAAGGCAATCCCGACCTGAAACTGCGCGTCTTCGTGCAGGGCGGGGGCTGCTCGGGCTTCCAGTACGGCTTTACCTTCGACGAAATCGTCAACGAAGACGATACCACGATGGAAAAGAACGGCGTGCAGTTGCTGATCGACTCGATGAGCTACCAGTACCTGGTTGGCGCAGAAATCGACTACAAGGACGACCTCGAAGGCGCCCAGTTCGTCATCAAGAACCCGAACGCCACCAGCACCTGCGGCTGCGGTTCGTCGTTCTCGGCTTGATGTCTTTGCTGCCTGGCCGGCGCATAGGTTGGCATAGGTAGTGGCAGAGTTGGTATAAAAAATCCAGGCAATGCCTGGATTTTTTTTGGTCAGCCTTCGCGGATCGCGCCTTGCATTTGCTGGTGTTGCGTCGACGAACCCGCTTTATCCTTGCCGAAACTCTCCCAATCCCATTTGCAACTCGACTGACGCTCTTCGTCGCTCTTTGCGCGGATCGATGCGGCGGCTTTCGCGTAGAAGTCCCGATACAGGCTGGTGGCCTGAATGGCGTCGATGTCGTTTCCTTCTTCCTGCAAGGCCAAGCGCAACGCCTCCAGACCTTTGGCAACTTCGTTCGGCAGCGATGCGCGGCAAGCATCCGCACTGGCATACAGCGTGGCAACGTAGTTCTCGATCACATCCCAGTCCTGAGCATGCGCTGCCAGCGGCGCGCATCCAAGGCCTGCGAGGATAAGGATCAGTCGGACAATGCGCATTTTTCCCTATAGAAAGAATAGAAATGTCTCGTCAGGCAGGGTAGAGTGCGCCCAGGATGCGCGAGCCCGCGGCGCCGGTTACCGCCGGCATGTTGCCCGGCTGCCGCTCCAGGAAGCGGTAACCCAGCCAAGCAAACGCCAGCGCCTCGACCCGATGCGGCGCCACACCCAGTGTCGCCGTCGATTCCACTGCCACATTCCCGCCGAGCGCAGCGGCCAGCGCCCGTAGCAGTGCGCCGTTGTAGGCGCCGCCGCCGCAGACATACACCGCGTCGACCTCCGCGCTTTCCTGCCGGATTGCATCCGCGATCGAGCGCGCCGTCAGTTCGAGCAGCGTGGCCTGCACATCGGCCGGCGACAGGCCGGCAAACCCGGCCAAGCGCGCGTCCAGCCATTCCATATGGAACAAGTCGCGCCCAGTACTCTTCGGCGCCGGTTGCTGGAAGTAAGGTTCTGCCAGCAGCACGGCCAGCAAGCCCGCGTGCGCGGTCCCGCTCGCGCTCCAGGCCCCGTCCGCGTCGTATTCCTCCCCTTGGTGCCGCGCGATCCAGCCATCGAGCAGCACATTCCCGGGCCCAGTATCGAAACCGCCGACCCGCCCATCCGCATGCAGCACGCTGATATTGCCGATCCCGCCGATGTTCACCACCACGCGCGCCGTGCCCGGCTTGCCGAAGGCGGCCGCATGGAAGGCCGGCACCAGGGGCGCGCCCTGGCCGCCGGCGGCGACGTCGCGGCTGCGGAAATCGGCGATCACGTCGATGCCGGTCAGTTCGGCCAGCAGGGCAGGGTTGTTGGTCTGGCGTGTAAAGCCCAGCTCGGGCCGGTGGCGGATGGTCTGCCCGTGCACGGCGATCGCAGCAATCGGACGCGGAACGACAGGCATTAACTGCCGTACACAATCCGCATAGCAGTGCGCCAGGCCATTGGCTGCGATGGCTTCGCGTTCGATCTCGTTATCGCCGTTCGCCTGCAGCGCCATCAACCCGGCGCGCAAGTCAGGCGGGAAGGGCACGAAAGCCGCCTCGAGGGTGCTGATGGCGCCGCCGCCGAAATCGGCCAGCACGCCATCGACACCATCCATGCTGGTGCCCGACATCAAACCTATATAAAGAGTGGAATTCGTCATCGTGTGTGCATCATAAAGGAAAGCCCCAAGTAAAAACGCCTTCCGTGCAGGGCAGCGGAAGGCGTTTCGAAGGGGAGTACCGAAGGCTTAGCGTGCGGCCATCGCGTTGCCGCCCGGGGTCAGCAGCGAGAAGCGGTGGTTCATCTCGGCGGCAGCCATCTTGAAGCGGCTCATTTCCGCCGAGGTCAGCGGCGCCTGGGTCAGGCCTTTCAGGGCGTTCGGATCGCGTGCAACGTTGGCCACGCGGAACTCGTAGTGCAGGTGAGCGCCGGTCGACCAGCCGGTCGAGCCGACGTAGCCGATCACCTGGCCCTGGGTCACTTTCGCGCCCTTGCGCATGCCGGTGCCGATACGGCTCATGTGGGCGTAGGCGGTGCTGTAGTTGTTCCAGTGCTTCAGGACGACCATGTTGCCGTAGCCATTGCCCATGCCGGCGAAATCGACGGTGCCGTCGCCGGCGGCGCGGATCGGGGTGCCGGTTGGCGCGGCGTAGTCGATGCCTTTGTGCGCTTTCCACTGGCCCGAGATCGGGTGCACGCGGTTCGAGAAGCCCGACGACACGCGCGAGAAGGCGATCGGCGACTTCAGGAAGGCTTTCTTCAGCGACTTGCCGTCCAGGCTGTAGTAACCGCCTTGCTTGGACACCGGGTCTTCGAACCAGACGGCCTGGAAGCTGACGCCGCGGTTGATGAACTCGCCAGCCAGGATGCGGCCGGTCTTCACCATTTCGCCGTCCAGCCAGAAGGTTTCGTACACGACGTTGAAACGGTCGCCGCGCTTGATGTCGTTGCGGAAGTCGATATTCGTCGAGAACATCTGGACGATTTCGCTGACCACGGAATCCGGGATCGAGCCGCCGTCGACGTTGGCGTCGGTGGCCGAGTACAGCGAGGAGGAATTGATCTGGCGCGAACGCATTTCCACGCGGCGCTCGAGCTTGGCAGGCGCTTCGCTGGCCACGAAACCTTCGCCCTTGCGTGCGATGGTGAGGATGGTAGGCGCGCTGTCTTTGCCAGGGATGGTGGCGCGCAGCGAGAGCAGCAGGCCGTTTTCATCGGTCTCGGCTTGCAGGCGCTTGCCGTTTTTCACCGACAGCACGCGGCGGGCGAGTTTGTCGGTGCGGATGAACTTTTGCGCGTCGGCGTCGTCAACGCCCATGCGGCTCAAGGTGGAGCCGATCGAGTCGCCGGAGCGGACACTTTCCTGGTGGATGAATTGCTGCTCGTCTTCCTGCAGCGCGGCGATCTGGTCGGCCAGGTTCGGCAGGGCCAGGTTCTCGGCAACCGACTTGACCGGCATGTCGGATGCGTCGGGAGCGACTGGCGCCACGGCGACTGCACCGAATGCGCACAGTGCCAGGGCGACTGCGCCGGCGCCGACGATGCGGGTCTTGCGACTCGTTTCGGCCAGGCCGAACCAGCGTTTGCCGGTGATTTTATGTATAGGGTTCATGCAATCAGTTAAAATTTACCGCTTGAACTTCTCACCTATTTTGTTCTTGTTGTTTTGAAAAGTTTTCTGCAGGCAAGATTGATGGGATCGAGAATTATACCAAACTACGTGCTCCTACAACCGTTTTAGCCAAATTCCTACAAGAAATTTATGACTTCCTCCGCGACTTCAGGTATTAGCAATATTGCAAGTAAGGCCATTTTGCCCCTGTCCGACAAGGTGCAAGAGGCGCTTGCAGTCACCAAGCGCGGTGTCGACGAACTGCTGATCGAAAGCGAATTTGCCCAGAAACTGGCGCGTTCCGAACAAAGTGGCGTACCGCTGCGTATCAAGCTGGGCGCCGACCCGACCGCCCCCGACCTGCACCTCGGCCACACCGTGGTGCTGAACAAGCTGCGCCAGCTGCAAGACCTTGGCCACGAAGTGACCTTCCTGATTGGCGACTTCACCTCGATGATTGGTGACCCGTCGGGCCGCAACGCCACCCGCCCGCCGCTGACCCGCGAGCAGATCGAGGAAAACGCACAAACCTATTTCCGCCAGGTGGGCCTGATCTTGGACCCGGAGCGCACCAAGATGCGCTACAACTCCGAGTGGTGCGACCCGCTGGGTGCGCGCGGCATGATTCAACTGGCTTCGCGCTACACCGTGGCGCGCATGATGGAACGCGACGACTTCACCAAGCGCTACAAGAGTGGGACTCCGATTGCCGTGCATGAGTTCCTCTATCCTTTGATGCAGGGCTACGATTCGGTGGCTTTGAAATCAGACCTTGAGCTAGGTGGAACGGACCAGAAATTCAACCTGCTGGTCGGCCGCGAACTGCAAAAGGACTACGGACAAGAGCCACAGTGCATCCTGACCATGCCGCTGCTCGAAGGCCTGGATGGCGTCGACAAGATGTCCAAGTCCAAGAACAACTACATCGGCATCACCGAGGCGCCGAACACCATGTTCGGCAAGCTGATGAGTATTTCCGACACCATGATGTGGAAATATTTCGAGCTGCTGTCCTTCCGTCCAATGGACGAGATCGCCGCGCTGCGCGCCGCGACCGAAGGCGGCGCCAACCCACGCGATGCGAAAGTGGCGCTGGGCAAGGAAATCGTCACCCGCTTCCACTCGGCCGGGGCGGCCGACGATGCGCTGGCCGACTTCGTCAACCGCTCAAAGGGAGGCATTCCGGACGACGTGCCGGAAGTCAATGTATCCGGCGCCCCGCTGGGCGTGGCCCAGCTGCTGAAGGCGGCCGGCCTGTGCGCCTCGACCTCGGAAGCCATGCGCATGATCGACCAGGGCGGCGTGCGCATCGACGGCGCGGTCGTCAGCGACAAGGGCTTGCAAGTCGAGGCCGGCTCCTTCGTGCTGCAAGTCGGCAAGCGCAAGTTCGCCCGCGTGACCTTCACCGCTGCATGATCGGGCTGCTGCAACGCGTCAGCCACGCCAGCGTGGTAGTGGATGGCGCCACCATTGGCGCCATCGAGGCCGGCCTGATGGTGCTGGTCTGCGCCGAGAAGGGCGATACCGAGCGCGAAGCCGACGCCTTGCTGGCCAAGCTGCTCGGCTACCGCGTGTTTTCCGATGAAGCCGGCAAGATGAACCGCAGCGTCACGGATACCGGCGGCGCCCTGCTGCTGGTGCCGCAATTCACGCTGGCGGCCGATACCCGCTCCGGCACCCGGCCCTCGTTCTCGCCCGCCGCCAGCCCCGAGGACGGGCGGCGCCTGTTCGATCATTTCGTGCGCCAGGCATGCACACGGCATGGCAAAGTTGAAACCGGCCAATTTGGCGCCGACATGAAAGTCGCGTTGACCAACGACGGACCGGTGACGATCTGGCTGCGCGTTGATCCGGTCGACGTCAAGCGCTGAAACCCGTACCGCTACAGGCGGTCAATAGAAAGGAGTCCCACTGGGGAGATCGTGATGAAAATCTGGAGTGATTCGTTTACCGAAGGCGGCGTGATTCCGCCGGAATGTGCCTTTGCCGTCATCGACCCGGCCACCCATGTGCGCCTGTCGAGCAACCGCAATCCCCACCTGGCCTGGGACGACGTGCCGGCCGGTACCCAGTCGCTGGTGCTGCTCTGCCACGACCGCGACGTGCCCACCGACGGCACGAATGTCAACAAGGAAGGCGTGACCGTTCCCGAAGACCTGAAGCGCGCCGATTTCTATCACTGGACCCTGGTCGACATTCCGCCCAGCCTGAAATCGCTGGCCGAAGGGCAGTTTTCCGACATGGTGACCCCGGGTGGCAAGTCCGGTCCGAACCTGCCTTTCCTGGTCAAGAACGGCACCGAGCACCAGCTGCGCCAGGGCACCAACGACTACACCGGCTGGTTCGCGGCCGACCCCGACATGGCCGGCGAATACTTCGGCTACGACGGTCCTTGCCCGCCATGGAACGACGAGC
>Ga0308160_10008361_pt1 | contig 10098 bp, 13 predicted proteins | sample PhyFR1_FD_201036 | JGI IMG/M metagenome (GOLD analysis project Ga0308160, IMG submission 201036) | Phyllosphere microbial communities from UC Gill Tract Community Farm, Albany, California, United States - DLSLF.R1 | ecosystem: Host-associated > Plants > Phyllosphere > Unclassified | place: USA...
CCAACATTGCTTTACTTTGGGCGGCATCTTCTGGTACTGATGTCTCTCTCCTGTTAACAGTGGACGCAGCTGCCTCTCGTGCCGGCATCGCAGCTGACGCCCGAGCTGAACGAGATCGGCGTCTTTGGCTTCACCGGCGCGAGCCCGTTAGCCGACGGCGAGCCGACCGCACCGGCAGACGTCGCAAATGAAGGCCGACCAGGCGACGTCGGCTCTGAGCTTGGGACGTTTGTCCGCGAGCGCTGGACCGAGGACGAGTGGGAGACGGCGTGGTTCATGAACCCGCCCAGGCTGCAGAGCGTCAAGCTCCTCCCCCACTTCCACGTCTTCGCCCGGCTCAAGGCTGGTGTCAATGCCTGAGGCCTGACACCACGGCGTCCGCTAGAGACGCTTATAGAGGGATCGCTTAGACAACGCATGACGAATAGGAGAGCAGCCGGCAAGCTGTCGTCGGACGGTGGATGAGCGGCTGCGCTCCGCCTTCAGCAGTAGCCTTGACGTCCAGCGAGGAAGGGGTCAGACGTGTCGGATGACAGTCATGAAAGCTGTCGGCGGACCTTCCTCCCACGTCTCGGCTGGACGCAGACCGGTCAATGAACGTGCAAGTCATGTCAGCGCACGTCTGCTTGTGGGACTATCTATCGAGCCTTGGGCCACGCACAGATGCCGAGCTGCTCCCTGATCTCGGCGTCCGACAGACCAGCCTGAGCCTTGATATACTGGAGGACGAGCAACGTGTTTTCTGTCGCATTCGATGCGGATCGTAAGCTCGGTCGCCCACCGTATGGGAACGTCAGTGGAGGGCAGCAGCGGCGGACCGGTCCACTTGCACGCCTCCGTCCGGGCGATCTCGATCGCACGCAGCTTGGCCTCGTGTGCGGTCGGGTCAGCCAGGCCGTACGAGGCGAGTTCGATGTCGAGCGCCGCATCCTGCTGTTGAAGAGTTGCGAGCTGGGCGAGAAGACCGGTGCGGTCGTTCTTTCGTTTGCCTGACGGCCGTCAGGAACGAGTGTATGCGCCGGCGACCTCAACTTCAAGGCGCGACGCACCGTCGGCTCTCGACCGACGAGCGCCGCCTGGACATCAGCCCGGAGCTGCTTCTCGGTTGATCCGAGCGAATCCAGCTCGGCCGCCTTGGCCGCAAGGGCCGACTCCTTGGCGACGGCAGCTGTCGCCGGGAAGGACCAGAAGTAATTGCTCGTCCCGATCTTCTCGCACTCGATCAGCCGGTCGTCCTTGAGCTCCTGAAGGACCTCCTTGACACTCTGGGGGACGATGCCCTTGGAGTTGGACGCGAGCTTCTCGAGCTCCTTGAGGACAAAGAAGTCTTGCGTCTCGTGCAGGAGTGCGAGCATCCGCGTCTTCTTTTCGGCCGCGGAGACGCCGGCGCGCTTGGACTGGCGGGGTGGGGGCCATTCGTGCAAAGGTCAGCATGAGAAGTTGAAAGCTACCAGAGAGTTCAATGGCGCACCATTGCTGTCGGCCGCTGTGTGGTTGAGTCGGGGAGGGCGGGAGGTCGAGGGACCGGTGCAGGCCGAAGAGAGATTGTAGGTCGGCGGGCGGGAGGCAGCAAGGAGCGAACCCGCGCTTCTGTCCCCAACTGCCTCACCGCGCGGCGCCCTGCTCCTGCCGTGCTTGACAGCGGCTCAGTTGGTCACTCGTGAGCTCGGGCCAGGAGTCATGTGTTCTTGGCTTGCATGAAGGGGGCAATCCGCTCCCTTCCTCTGCCAAAGTGGTCAGTCGGCGCAGTTAACGCCCGGTCGCCCAGCGTCGGCTCGTCCCTCGCTGCTGCGGTGCTGCTTGTCAGGCGAGCGTACAGACTTCGGGCGGGACGACGAGCCCTCCGGTGCTCGGTCGTGGGACGACAAGCTGGCTGGACGTCGTGACCGTTCGCCGGACGAACCTGCTGCTTCTGACCGATCCGTCGGGATGAAAGCCCGGCGCGATGACGGCTGCGCCGGCGAGCCCAGTTCAGCCTCGTCCATCCGAACGGTGCCTGCTTCCACCCTGCCGACCGTCACCCGCCCCAAGCCGTTCTTTTGCTCCTGCTCTCGCTGCAAGATGTCCAACGACCTGCCCTACCCGCCGCTCCAGGAGGGCAAGCCCTTGTGCGTCGGCCGTCCAGCCTCTGCGTTCGGCCGTCCCCGGCGCTGACGCCGCCGCTCGCCCTCCTCACCCGGGAACCCCGTGTTGCAGCGTCGTCCTCGTGAGTCCTTCAGCGATCTAGCATCTCGAGCAAGGGCTGACCTCCCCTCCCTTCTAATCAGTCCGACTATGATGGCACGATCAGCATGCGGGACTCGAACGACTTCCTCACCGACAGTGCGTCCTCCGCTCCCACGTTGGTCAGGAGGCGACAGCTCGCTCACCTCGAAGCCCGCTCATCCAACCTTCTCCGCCCGGCTAGACTACGGCTTTGGCATCGAGAAGCGGTCAGTCCGGCTCCTCTGATCTGGCGTCGCTCGAGATGTTCGAGCCGCTGACGACGATCTTTCCGTCACTCGTTCAGCCGGCAGATGAACCTTGACGTCCTTCACGACAAGATCTGTTTCCGCGACTCGTTCAAGCAGATGCTTGACAGCGTGACGCTCTCGTTTGCAGAGTGCTCGCGCGTCCTCTGCGAGAACATCACGCTCGACCCGGGCTTCAAGGCCTTCCACGCCTACTGCAAGGAGCGCGACATCCCCGTCATCATCGTCAGCAGCGGCATGGCGCCCCTGATCCGGGCCATGCTCGGCGTCCTCATCGGCGAGGAGGACGCTCGGCTGATCGAGATCATCGCCAACGACGTCCGCTTCACCGATGCCGCCGGCACCGGCGAGACCTGGGAGATTGTCTTCCGCAACCCTGACTCGTGCGTGTCTCTCGCCGACGACTAAGGGTCGCGCTGCTGCTCTGATCGTTTGGCTGACACAGACGCGCCTACCCGATCATCAGGCCCTTCGGCCACGACAAGTCCAAATCGATCCTGCCCTACACGGCGCTCAACCCGCGGCCGACGACCTTCTTCATGGGCGACGGCGTCAGCGGTGCGTTTCTTTTTTTCCGATGAATTGTTATGATTTTGTTGCGCACGATGGTATTCGCTTCGAAGACTGACCCATTCACTCCTCTTCTCGGCAATGGCAGACCTCAGCGCTGCCCGGCACTCGGACTGCCTGTTCGTCAAGGACAAGGGAGGCGAAAACGACCTCAAGGCGTACTGCGTGCGTCTCCTCGACTCTTGCTGCCGGCCCGTGCCTCACTCTACGACAGGCCGCTGACCTTACGCCCATCTGCAGCACACCGAGCGCATCCCACACCGCATGTTCGAGTCATTCAACGAGGTCCTCACCGACGTCAAGTCGGTCGTCGACGGCGGCGCCAAGGTCGAGTCGCTCCTCACCATCTAGAACCCCCCACCACCTAGAGACCGCCCCCGCTAGAGCTGCATCTAGAACCTGCATTGAAGGCGCGACGTGTATCGAGCGCTACGACGCCCCTTTGTATCCTGCCATGCTGGTCGAAGCCGCACGCAATTCGACGCAAGCCCGTTGGAAGGACGGACTGCAGGGACGCGGCACGGCCGCCAGGCACCCATCGATGCGTCGGCGGCCGCTGACCTCGATCTGACGCGACGCGACTGCAGCGCCGAGCAAGCGCTGGCAGCTGCCAACGGGTGGGCGGCCGACAGGCTGCTGGAAAACAGAGCGCGCTCTGCTGCTCACCATCGCCCTCACCTACAACTCACCTCCCTAGCCCTCCTTTCCAGCCCTTCCCTAGCGACACATCATCTCCTAGACTCCCCTCGGCGCCACCTATCCTTCGTCGTGTGTCCTCAACCAGCACAGCTCTGCAACCAATTGTCCCAGTACTATGCTGACAGTCCTCGGCTCTGCCCGTCGCGGACATACTTCCATCGCTCTCCCTCCGTGCAGCGCGACAACGATGGCCGACCCGTCACCCCCGCTCAGCCCGGTCGCTCCCGATGATACCAGCTCCTCTACTCCTTCTGCGACGGCTCTCGAGCGAGGGCGGGCGCTCGACGTCGAGATGCAGCACAGGGCTCTCGGACGCGGCCGGCCCCGTGCGGCGACTGCAGCCTCGCTGCAGCACAAGTGCGTCCCGCCTCCTGCCCCGAACCATCACCTCGCAAGTAAGCACGCTGATGATCTTGTGTGCTGCAGACCCATGGTCTCGTTGACGGCCGTCTCGAGAGGCGACTACTCGTCGTCGAAGCGGACTGGCGCCGTTAGCGGCTCGTCTTGCCCCTCGTCGCCCGGCCACTCGGACCCGTGGTGCTTCGATGTCTCCGGGCAATCGCACGCTTCGGGATTCGCAGACGATGGTTACGTCGTTGACGTCTCTGTCAGACACCCGGCGGCTAGCGGAAACACGCCCGTCTCCTCCGGTCGGGCCATCGCGATCTCGCCCGATCCTACCCCGGCGGTCATGCTCCAGGCTCCGGTCGTTCATCGCGAGCGTGCGACGTATCTCCCGGGCAGCGGACGGCCAAAGGGGCTCGCGCTGACGTCGACGTCGCTAGCATCCAGCGCCTCGGCCCCGGTGCTCAAGCACTCGACCGGTGGCGACACGGCCTTGTGGGCGTCTTCTGCCTCGGCCGATGGGCGTAATCGGCGCCGGGCGACCAGCCTGACGAGTGAAGCGGCTCAGGCAACCGGATCCAGTCGGCTCAAACCCCTCGTTGACCGACCAATGTCTACCTCTGCTGCGTCTACCGTCCGCTGGTTCTTGGACCCAGTGCCGGCCGTTCGACGCACTCTGAATGCGAGCCGTCGCTCGTCCGACGCGCTGCCAAGCCCACCGCTGCCAGTCTTTCGAGTGTCTGTGCCAGGATCGCCTACCATCCCACGGATCATCCTGCCGAGCGGCCAGACCTACGAGCAAGAGCCTCGCTGGTCCATCTTTGAGAAGCTGCAGCCGAAAGACTCGACGCTGGAGCTCATCCTCTCGGAAGTGGGTCCCACGCTCTTCAACCTCAGCTGGTACGGACGTCCGCTGATCGCCTTGCACCTCAATACTAGATGTCGGGGGAGCAGCCAGAAGCCGACGCCGACGCCCCGGCTTTCAGTCTGCTCACGACGCCATCGCCTTGGATCGCCGCCCGGCGTGACTATCGGCGCGCGATCATCCGGCTCGTCCTTGTGCTCGGACTGCTCGTCCTCGTCGCTTCTGTCGGAGGCGGCGTCGCCGCCGTCGTCGATCGCAAGGCGCGGGCGACTAATGCGGCAGGTACCTGATGAGTGCCGACGCTGCCCAGCTATGTTGCTCCTCTCTGCTTTCCCGCCTTCCTTCTACCCTCTCTCGCTCCTTGTCGCGCATCGCATGGCGTCCCTTACCAATCCCGCCGCGGCTGGCCGTCGACAGGACGGCTGACGCTCATCGTGGGGTTAACTGACTCTGTCGGCTCGCCAGTACGGTACGTGTCGGTACGGCAAAACGGGTTGATAAAGAAAGGTAGAGGTAGCCTGTCCCGCAGACGACCCACGTACTAGACTGGCAGACTTAGAGACCCGATCCGAGGCCGCAAAGGACCGCCAGCGTGCCTCCGACGAAACCTGCGACAAAGAGGCCTTTGGCGGTCGGGGCGGACGAGCTAGATCCTCCATTGCTGCCACCGCCAGCGGCCGACGACCCGGTCGGGGACGAGACCGAGGCCGACCGGGAAGCCTGACTGGTTTCGGCCGAGCCGGTGCTGCTAGACCCAGTTGCGACAGACTTGCCCATGGCCTGACGGGTGTTGAGGAGGCGGTACAAATTGTCAGCCAACGATAAAGGTTCAGGAGAAGGTCGGAAACGTACGAGCGCCTTGAAGTTGGAGAACGACTTCTCCTGGCCCTCGGGGGCTGGGTTGATCGCAAAGACCTGAAGAATATTGGCCGGCATGCAAGGTCAACGGAAGAGGAGCGTGAAGATGCGCAGGGTCGCGACTGACCATACCGCTCGCGCACTGCAGCAGAGGAAGGTAAAGTCGTCAGCACAGGCCTTGGTCGTTCCGAATCGCCAATAAAGGACGCACATGCGAGCCCGTCGCACAAAAGAACCAAGTCGCGTTGCTGCTCTCGACCGTGAAGACCGTCTCGCCCGGCGGGACGGCGCTGAAGGCGGCAGCGGCGTTGGCCTGGCACGGCTTGGCGAAGGTTGACACGGTCGCCGTGTGAGTCGAGCCGGGAAGGCAAAAGTCACGGTGTCTGAGCGAGGAGATCAGCAAGGAGACATCCAGTTGGCGGTGGCCTTATCAACGCACCTCCGACGGGAGCCTCGACCGGAGACGGTTCGAAGTTGAGGCCGCCCGAGCCGACGATGACCTTGTGGTCTGCCTGTGCGATTTTGAAAGATGGATCAGTCGCGAGTATTGCGCTCGAGGCAGGCAGGAGACGGCGAAGGGACGGACGGCCAGCGCAGCCGTGGCAATGAATGAGGCAAAGAGAAGCGCGAGAAGCATCTTGTAGCCGGCGGGGGAGGAGATGGGAGGGAGGTGGGTGCTGAGGATCTGGCAGCAGAAACGCCTCGCCCGCTCCCTTTCAGCCTTGTCGGAGGGACAGACATAAGAAGGTTCAGTTGCCTCCGCCTCCGCGGGCGATCTCGACGCATACGCTCTGGGTGCCTAATTGTGCCCGCCCTGGAATCTCTAGCGAGAACGGCTCAAAGCCTTGTCTGATTCGCTGCACTCGGCTTTCAGCAGCAACGAGCAGTATTGCAAGGGGGTAAAGACGTACACATTAGAGATACAAAAAGGGGCTTTACATGGGACAAAGATAAGACAGGACGAGGCCCCGAGAGCAAGGAGGAGAGGGACACCACTCAACGACGCATGATTCGCATCGAGAGCGGCAGGCCGGATGGGGGTCCTGCGGCCCTCGCCTGCCGAGGTGCAGGGCAAGCGAGCGGACCGAGCTCAACCGGGCCGTCAAACAGTCGGGCGTAGCGCTTCGGCGAAGTCGAGTCGAGCGAAATCTGGTGAGGAGACAGGGGTAACGGCAGGAAAGCGGTCAGGCTTCGTGCCGTAGCAAACAGCTTCGGTCGTGAGGGTCTCCAAGGGGACGGACGATGGGATCGGCCGTCTGGAACCAGGCGTTGATCGTCGGCGTCACATAGTCCGCCTCGTCCGAGAGGGGTGTCTTAGGGATGGCAAAATCAAAACGGTAGCCTGCAGGGATCGAAAGGGGGGTCGAAATGTTAGCGTCGCGCGATCCAGGGCGCAAGGCGCAGACGAGAAGGGACGCACTCTTGCCCTCCTCTGAGGCCGTCGGTCGCGCGAGCTTCGACTGGCCGACGGGCCGGCCTGCCCGGCGCTCAGCACGCTCCGCCTTGAGCAGGCCGGTGCCCTTGATCCGAAAGTCCTCCTGGCCATGACCGAGTGCATCATTGCGGACGAGCCAGAGCGTCGCCCGCGTCGCGTCGTCCTCGGGATCGACAGCGTGTCCCTTGCCGCCGGAGGTCGACGCACAGCAGACGGTCGAGAGGAAACGGCCGCCCGAGAGATTGGGCAGCGTCCGGCAACTCTGTTCGGTCCAGGGCTCGGCGGCCGACGTGGAAGGGCCGACGGCCGGCGGCGGCGACCAAGAGAGGTAAGGTGCGTCGGCAAACGGCGAGGCGTCGGCCGATGCTGCGGCCGGGCCGGCCAAGGGGCCTGCGAAGCTGACCGCCGCTGCCGACGAGGACGAGCTGCGCGGGCTGAAGGACCCAAAGGCGAGGTACGTGATCGCGCAGGCGAGCGCGAGCGACGTAACCGAGGCGGTCCGGCTGTGAGAGCGCTTCTGGGCGGGAGCCGGCTGCGAGGCCGTCTCGTTGGGCCGAGCGGCGACGGGCGTCGCCTGGGGCACTTTGGCGTCCGACATGGCTGGAGAGAAAGAGGTGATACGAGGAGAGGAGAGAGAGACCGTGAGAGGAGAGTCGAGCGTCGCAACGATGGACCCTAGGAGATGGCGAGAGGGAGGAAAGGGAAGACGGGTAGACAGCTTGCGCTCGAGCTGCAGGCTTTGAGGGGAAGGCTGCTGCTTGGCCTCCCTGCGGCAAGGCAGCCTCTGGAGCCGACGGCCGTGTCAGGAGAGCATTCGGGACCGGTCAGCGGCGGCGGAGGGGCGGGAGCCCTCGTCAGATGCGGGACGGGGAGGCCGCTGCTACAGCTGCTGCTGCCCTAGAGCCGTTGTCGGAGGGTCGCGCGGCCTGTCTCGGGCGGGTTCGCGGGCGCGGACGGGGAAGAAAAGGCGATCGAGAAGCGTGGCTCTCCAGCCAGGCGGCCCCGACGTCGTCGAGGCTTGCCGCAAGCACGAGCCAGACGTGGTAGAGACCAAAAGCAGGCAGCTCGCTCGTCTCTGCAGGCTGAGGACGAGCTTTGCTGTGTGTTTGAGAATAGAGGAGGCGTCGGACGGGACCCTCGGTGGCAGCTAGCGCGGCCCTCGGTCCGTCTATTGCGCCGCGCCGCTCTTTGGGCGGGCCGGTCAACAGCCGAGCGTCCATCGAGCTCGACCCGACCTCGACTTCAACCTTCGACACCTGACCCTCCTCCTTTACTTTCTTCCAATGTCAAGCTCTTCTATTCCTCAGCTGCCGACGAGCAACCTTCTCGCCGGCAAGACGGTCGTCGTCACCGGCTCGTCGCGCGGCATCGGCCGGGCGTGCGCTCTCCAGTGTGCGGCCAACGGGGCCGACGTCGTCCTCCATCACTTTGGCGACGAGCTCTCCAACAGCGAGGTCGCCGAAATGGCGGACGAGATCAAGTCGCTTGGCCGAAAGTCGATCGCTATTGCCGGGGTACGTGCTGTCAGAAGCGACCTGCTTCGAGGAAGGGCAGTTGACGGCAGCCAAGGCGAGATGTCCAGCAGCTGACCAGGCGCGCGCGGCCCTCCTCTCCTGTTCCTCTCTGTGACTCTCAGGACATCGCCGAGCCCGAGACAGCCGCAGCCATCGTCAAGGCCGCTCTGGAGCTCTCGCCGCGGATAGACGTCCTGATCTCGAATGCCGGTCGGTCCAGGCGTTTCGTCTGCATGCGCGCGCATGGAGAGATTGACCGCTGCGCACTGACCGCCTCCCTTGTCTTCGGCAGGCATCTGCCCCTTCCACGTCAGTCGCGAGCGCGACACGGGTCTTCATTGCCCTGATCGCTGACAGAGACCACTTTGTGACCGACAGTCCTTTCTCGACATGCCGCTCAGCGTTTACAAGAAGACGCAGGCCGTCAACATGGGTGCGAGCCCATTCGCGCTCTGAACCAGGCTCGTCTCGGCAGGTCCAGGTTCGCTGACGTTCCCCGTGACTGGTCAACAGACGGCACGTTCTACGTCGTTCAGCAGGTTGCGAACCAGATGGCCGCCCAGAGTCCGCCTGGCGGGAGCATCATCGCCATCTCGTCTATCTCGGCCCTTGTCGGCGGCGGCGAGCAGACGCACTACACGCCAACTAAGGCCGGCATCAAGAGTGAGTCCTCTATGCTGCCGCTTTTTGTTCGCTTTTGGTTGCTGACGCATCGCGGGCCTCTAGGCCTGATGGAGTCGTGCGCCATCGCTCTCGGGCCCAAGGGCATCCGCTGCAACAGCATCCTGCCCGGTTCGTCTTGTTCTGACCCCCCTCCCCTCGCGCGACTCAGCCATCGTATGGGCATCTGACCGGCACCGTGAACTGGACTGAACTGCTGTCGGATGCGCAGGTACCATCGCGACTGCGATCAACACGGAGGACCTTGCCGACCCGACCAAGAATGCGGCCATGAGCGCCCGGACATGTCTCGGCCGGCTTGGCGTCCGTGAGTTTGCTCGTCGGAGGGGTCACTGTGAGAGCTCCGGCTGATTCGGCCCGTCCTGGCTCGCCGATGATACGCTCCAGCGGACGACATCGCCGGCGCGGCCGTCTTCTTTGCGTCGGACCTGTCGCGGTACTCTACCGGCAGCAGCCTGCTCGTCGACGGAGGGCTGTTTGTCAACCTCCAGTAGACCCGCTGAGATCGATGAAGCCCGTTGCTGCTTGACAGTTACTGGGGTCAACCAAGCGTCATCTATGAGGCAGTTCAGGGAACGGAGGAGAAATGCTACAACGGAAAGGGAAGGGTCAGGGAGGCTGCGAGTGTGAACCAGGGTATGGCAGAGGAAGCTTGTCGTC
>Ga0308160_10008362_pt1 | contig 10097 bp, 11 predicted proteins | sample PhyFR1_FD_201036 | JGI IMG/M metagenome (GOLD analysis project Ga0308160, IMG submission 201036) | Phyllosphere microbial communities from UC Gill Tract Community Farm, Albany, California, United States - DLSLF.R1 | ecosystem: Host-associated > Plants > Phyllosphere > Unclassified | place: USA...
CCCCCCCCCCCCCCCCCCCCCCCCCCCCCCCCCCCCCCCCACCCCCCCCCCCCCACCCCCCCCCCCCCGGGGGGGGGGGGGGGGATAAAGTGGGACGGATGAGGATGCGGCTGGAAGGCAGGGTCTAGAGGGAGCCGGTATTGAGGCCCTTCGCCCGCCAGGCTGACCGGACCATGCTGGCGACGCCGCGGACCTCCTTGGGTCCCCGGGCGACGATGGTGAGCTCGCCGTTGCCGACGCCGTCGACAAAGACGCGCCGCGCGACCCGCTGGAGGTCGGTCATCGAGACGTCGTCGATGCGCTGGATCATGTCGCCGATCGGCAGCCGGTAGCCGTTCATGAGGACCTGGGCGCCGAGGTCCTCGGCCTCGACCCGGACGTCCTCGCGGGCATAGAGCATGGCCGACTTGAGCCGGTTCTTTGCCCGCGAGAGCTCGATCGGCTGGACCGGGTACGATGGGTTGGCCGGATAGAGGAGCGAGGCCAGCTCGAGGGCGAGCCGGTCGAGGTACCGCTTGAGGACGTGGAACTCGCACGTGAGCGAGACGGCGAAAAGGCCGGCGTCCGAGTAGGGCAGGTTGAGCGAGTTGACGTTGTCGATGCCGTAGCTGCCGCTCATGACGCCCGTGTAAAAGCGTGAGAGGAGGCCCTTGCCCGGGCCCCCTGACGAGAAAGAGGCGCCGTCGCCAAGCAGCATCTGGATGACGGCCAGCGCGTACTGCGCCGCGCGAATCATAGCAGGACGAAGTCAGCATTGGCTTGTCTCCGCACGAGCGAAGGAAGATTGCGACTCACGACGTCGTCACTGTTGGCGTCGACGCCCTCGCAACCGACAAATACGTGCGCCATGTCCATCTCCTCGCGGACGTCGATTGAGACGCCGCCAGTGTAGACGGTCATCGGCTGGCCGACTGGCGGGACCGAAGGCAGCTCGAGCGAGAGCATCGACGACGCCGGCGGGGACGTCGTCGCAAACGACTTGCCGCTCGACGGTGACGACGGCGGCGAGCCAGACGCGACCGACGAGGCTGACGATGACGACGAGCCGGCTGACAGGAGCGACTGGAACCACGTCTGGACAGACGAGCTACTGCTGCTGCTACTGCTGGAGGCTGCCGAGCCGAGCGAGGCGAGCGAGTCGGACGAGGTCGAGGGCGAGAGGGACGGCGGATGGTAGGGCAGGTGACCGAACTGGGCCTCGGCGAGCTCGACGAGCGCCTCGTGCTCCATGCCGGTGCCGGAGATGACGATTCGCTCGGGTCGGAACCACTTTTCGCGGAAGAGACGCAGGCCCTCAGCCGTTATGAGCGAGGGCATGTCGCCGTACGTGTCGGGGTTGACGGCCTCGACCGCGGGAAGGTTCGGTCGGCCGAGCGCCTGGCCGCCAAACGCAACGTCCTGGAGGACCTCCATTAGGTAGGCATCGACCTTTTCGTCGTACAGCTGGAGCTCGTAGCTCGCCGCAAAGAGCGACTCCTCGACCTCGTGCTCGGTCAGGAGCGGGTGGAGCATCGTGTCCGAGACGAGCGACAGAACCGGCGATAGGTTCTGGGCCGGGAAGTGCGCCTGGTAGAGGAGCGTCTCCCGGCCCATGTGGCAGGCCAGGTTCGAGACGTACCTCTCCATGTCGAGCGCATAATCGGTCACCGACCGGTTGCTCGACGACTGACCGAAGGGCGGCGGATCCTGCCATCAGCCACCGGCCGGGTCGCATGCAGGTCGGGCGGAAGGCAGCAGGCGCACCTTGAAGGCCATCTTGGCGAGCATGTACGAGTAGCCACGCGTCTCCTCGACCTCGTAACGCGAGCCGGCGGCGACCGTCACGCCGACCGACTGGATATGGGCGGCGACATCGTTGGTCGCGACCTTGAGCTGGTTGGGGAGCGTCGTTATGCGGGTCGGAGGCTGCGCCCACCAAATCGTCGAGGGGGAGGAGGAGGTGCCGCTCAGCCGCCGGCCGGAGCAAGGTCGACGAGGCGGAGAACTTGGAAACGCACCTCGACGAATTTAGAGATGGGCCGCGAGAGCGACGGCCGTCCGAGCGCGGTCTTGGAGGAGGCCGCCAGCCGGGGGAGGGCCGCAAGAGGGAGCATGACGCTGAGGTCAGGGACGAGGGTAAAGAGCGCGCGCGGAGGTCAGCAGCAGCCTTCGAGGCCGGTGTGCAGCGCCTAAGGGCGACACCGAGGTGAACGCACCAGCAGAGGTCCGGACCCGTTGTCTAAGGAAAAGACAAGTACAAGAACAAGGGCGGGAGGCTGTCGTGTGCAGGGCGAGCTCGCGAGGGAGAGAGAGAAGAGGCTGGGTGGGGAAGGGCAAGGTCGTCCGGCTGGCTCGGCCGCGCGGCCTGCGCCAGCAGCGGCGGCGAGCCGCAGGGCGCCCGACGTCCGCGCTGCACACGAGCTGGCCTCGAGACCCCCCGGCGAACGTGTCACGCAACGAGGCAGCTCACCAAAGGTGTAGCAGCAAGCTGATCAGCCGATGATATGATTCTCCTTACATCTCTCCTGTTTGCAAGCGACGGAGAAAAGAGCCTGCGAGGTCTTGCCTCTCCGGAGAGGGTTCACGACTGCGCGCGCAGCACGCACCCTGCTGCTGAAGAGGACAGAGCAGAGCAGGCAGGTCGGCCCAGCGCCCCCCTCCAAGTCGGACTTGCGTGATGGCTGGGCTCCATGGCTCAAATGGACTTGTCCGGCACGAGAGCGGCGCTCCGAACGTGTCCTCGTGGGCAGGGCTGGACTCGAGGAAGTGCGCTCGGGCTTGAGGCGGGGTGCGCCGCCGCCACCGCCGGCTCGCGCCATACGGCCGCCCTGCGACCCTGCCGACGCCCATCCGTCTATCCGTCTCCTCCCTCGGCTCGCACCACGCCGGACTTCTGCCCAGGACCCCAATGAGCCGTCTGCGCTAGAGCTGGACGATGCAGCCCCCGGTCGACCACGCGAGGTAAGTCTTCATTCGGACGGACCGGGTTCGAGGCGAGGGAAGGGCACGACCGAGACCGAGAGCGCATCGCTGGACCTGAGCCGGCTCCGACCGAAGAGTGACTCGAGACGGCGAGGAGAGCTGACTCTGAAGCTGCCTGGGCGTGGCACAGGCCCAGCATCCGCCCCGAGCTCTATCAGAGAGGTTCGTCGCTTCGCTGTCCGTCTAACTCCCGCCTTTGACCCGGCCACTCGACTGAGGATGGACCTCCCCATCACCCCCTGGCTCATAGATGCCACCAATGCTTCCCTTCTCGACTCTCTCCGGCCGGCTGGTGCGGCCTCGCGGCAACCCTTGGTGACGACCCCGCCGACCGCCTCCCTGTTGCCGCGGCCGACGCCACTCTCGCTTGGGCCCCGGTCGTCCCACCCCGAGCTCAGCCTCGCTGTTGCTCCGGCCTCGTTCAGCTCGGCCTCCGACATCCTCTCCTTTGGCGGCAGCAGTGACGAAGAGGACGACGACGGCGAGGGACTGCGGATTGACGACATCGAAGAGGAGCAAGAGTCGTCGACCGAGGATGAAGACGTTCCGTGGCGGCCGCCATCAGCCCGCTCACGCGGCTCGAACGAGAGCGACGGTCGCATGCTCCCGACGAGCGCAGAGGACGACTCGCGGCATCGGCCGCCACTCCGAGGCCGACGGTCGCGCGACCTGTCGAGCGAGTCGACTGCGGACCTGCTCGTCCGACAGCAACAGCAGCACTCCTCGTTCGAGTCGAGGTGCTGGCTGGGAGGCGGCGGTAGGGAAGGCGGCCTGAAACCATCGCCCATGCCGTCGTCATCGCCCGGGCAGCTCACGACCGTCGCCGGCCGGCTCGCCCCGCCCTCGCCCTCGACCTCTGCCTCCTCCTCACCCGAGAGGTCGCGGCGGCGCTCGCGCTCGCGTTCGCGGTCATACCCGCGGCCAGGGTCGCCCATCCTCGAGAGCGCGACGTCAGCCTCGGACGACTCGCCCCCGCGAGCCGGCGAGCCCGACTCGGCATCGTCCTCCCCGAGGGCCTCCTCACCGGTCGCGACGCCGACGCCCCCTGGCCGGTCGGTTCGCTTCAACCCGCGCATGAAAACGCGGACGGCCTACGGCTCGTATCAGTCGGATCGGAGCGTCGAGCTCGTCAGCGCGAGCCCGGCCGCGAGTTTCCTCGCCTGGCGCTACCCGAGGAACGCCCGCGCCATCTCGGCCAAACGCGCGCCGGCCGTGGCCAGCTGGAAGGCCTACTACGGCTCCCTCGACAACGGCGGCAGCGGCGCTCCATCGTCGGTTCCCCATTCGAGCAATTCGACGCCGTCAGCCTCGGCGAGCCGAGCCAAAGACGACGTCCCGCCAACCGCAGCAGCCGACTTTGGCTCCTCCGTCTGGGAGCGCCTGTGTCGGCCCGGCTACTGGCGCTGGAAGGCCGGCCTCGACGACTGGGCCGAAGGCGGCTGCTGTGCGCTTCCCAACTGGGCGGCGGACGACGAGGACGGCTGGGGAGCGACGAACGCCGCGGCTGGTGCTGGCGGGCTTTCGGTCGACCGCCGGCGACCAGGCGGGGGTCTTGGCGGCGGCTTTGGCGAGAGTAGGCCGGGCGGCATGTTCTAAGCGGCCTCGCCGCCCGCTCGATAGGAGCTGTACTACTTAGGGACTGGGAAATTGTGTTCGACGTTGTATCTGGTATTTCCATCTCCATCATGCTTTGCTTGTGCGGGCGCGTGTCTAGAAGGCGAGCGGCTCTGTGCTCGGTCGGCGAGCAGGGTTGGCGTCCGGCCGGCCGAGCGAATCGGCCCGAGGCGCAAGGATGATAGTCGTCGAATCACAGCTGCGGAAAGGGTCTACGCGTCCGAAGTGAGAGTGAGGCAGTGGCGGCGGTCGAGAGGGGTCGTTGCGGTCGTGAGTGTGGAGGCAGAGATGGGAGGGCAGGCAGTCGGTCGAAGTCAAGAGGGAGTCGACGAGCAATCTCTGCTCAGTTGAGGCGGTTCTGGAAGAAGAGTGCAGCCGGATTAGCTCGTCTCCTCATCTTCGACGTGAGTCCCTGAGGCAGGACACGTACCATCTGGCGCTTGGTCCGGCCGAGCTTGCCGGCCGTCCGATCGACGTCATGGTCGAGGTGGTCGAGCAGCTCGTTCTGCTCGCTGATCTCGGTACTGATGGCCTCGCCGAGCGTCTTCTGCCGCTGGAGGATCGTCTAATGGGACACAAGCGAGTGGGGCGATCAGACTTCGGCGCATGTTGCGTTCCAATGACAGCCGGGGGAGACGCACCGAGAGCTCGCGAAGCATGCCGTCTTGCTCGTCAATCTTGGTCTGCTGAAGGTGCATCAGGCCGCCCTCGTCGAGCGCTCGCGTCTGCTCCGTCTCGCCCCCTTGCGCCGCCTTGGTCTTCCTCGGCCCGCCAAAGAGCGCCTCCCGCGCACTATCGCTCAGCTCATCCCACCCGCCGCCGAACGCGGCCCGGTCGGCCGCGCTAGCAGCGGCCCGGGGTGTGACAGCTGCCTGCTTCGTCAAGCGCACGCAGTCGTCCTGGAGCCCACTGATCATCTCCCCTCTCCGGCCCATCTCGCCCGCGCCGAGCTTCTCACGCTCGCCGAGCGCCTTGAGCGCACCGGCCAGGACGCCCAGCCTGGCGAGCAGGATGCCGATGTCCTTCCGTGCGACGACGCCGGCCGTGTGGCCGCCGGTCGTCTGGCCGCTCTTGACGAGCTCATCCCGCCGACCGAGCGAGGCCCGGATCGTCCGTGCGAGCGACTGGAGCGTCTGGTACTCGGCCAGCCAGGCTGGCGAGCCTGCGAACGACGTAGGTGCGGGCGGCAGCGTCGGGTGCTGAGCCGTCGTCGAAGGCATGTGTTGCTGCGCTCCGCCGGCGCCAGCGGTCGTCGAGGGCGCGCTGCTTGCCGCTGTCGGCTGCAAAGGTGGGGCGGCGAGAAAGTCGAGGAAGGCGTGCGAGGAGCGGTAGGCTGGATCCTTGTGCGATAAGATGTGTCGGAGGTAGGCCTCAAGCGCGATCCGACGCTCCTCAATCAGCTGCAGGCGGACAAGAAAGGGCCGCATGTCAGCCCGAGGGGCAAGTGACCTTGGCCGACCGCCGCGCTCGCGAGGTATGCCAAAGCGGACAAAGGGCAGACGACGCACCGCATGGTCGTTGACGCTCCTCCTGAGCCCCCAGACCTTCTTGCCCGGCAGGCGCTCGCCCAGGACTGGCCGGCCGACCTCGGCCTCGATCTCGCGGGCGAGGCTCTCAAAGTCCGAGTAGCGACGGTCGACCGCCCAGGCCCGGACCGGGGTCGAGAGCGTGATGTGATAGGCCGTATAGGCCTTGTCGCCGTTGGCTGGCGTCCGAGTCGAGCTCGAGGGCACGGCAATCGACTGAATCGACATGGGGGTCAATTGATGGAGTTGAGTGTAGGAGGGTGGGGTTGACAGGGGCGGCCGGGAGGCCGGTTCGGAGGGGCTGCCGACGTCGCCCACGCGCGTCACTGCATGCAGGCGCGGCCTGAGACGGCTGGGCTGCAAGTCGACCGGTCTTGGTTCCACCTCGCGGCAAGAACGGCAGAGCATGCATGGGAGGGCATGAGGTATTAGCCTATCCAGCTCCATTCCCAAGCCAGTCGCTGCCATCTAGGCCTTCCGAGGGACGATCCTGCCGAGCGCATGCGAGGCGGGGTCTGCGGGCTGCGCCCCTGCCGCTGGCGGCGGCTCGACTGCCGAGAGAGCGAAGCGGGCATCTCGCCCCTCGCCCTGCTCCTCCCCACCGTCAACTCCCTCTCCAACCTCCTCCTCCCGCCATCCACTCGTGCCCAGCATGGCATCCCGCAAGAAGGTCCTCCTCAAGGTCCGTCTTGGCAGCCTTTATCTCTCGTCGACACCGTGCCGCAGCCTTCATCGAGGCCGGGGTGCGGGCTGTGGAGGGCCGTCGCTGACGACCCCAGACCCGGCCGCTCGACCTGCTCGTTCTCTTTAGGTCATCATTCTCGGCGACAGTGGGTGCGTGCGCTTCCAGACAGCCTCCTAGACGGGACGATCTCGCTTCCCGGGCAACATCGACCGCTGACGCTTGATCCTTGCTTATGCTCCTTCTCTCCTGCCTCCGCTGAACCCCCTCTCCGGCGGCACCTCGCCTCGCTTCGCCTCGCCTCCTTACCTCCTGCGTCGAAACCCTCCCCCCCCCCCCTCATCCGCTCCTCTTTCATCCGATACAGCGTCGGCAAGACGTCGCTCATGAACCAGTATGTCAACAAGCGGTTCAGCAACCAGTACAAGGCCACGATCGGCGCCGACTTGTGAGTCGCTTCTCCCACCTCCCTCGGGCCTCCTCGCCCTCCGCAACAGCGCATCGATGAAGCTGACCACCCCCGTTCGATGGACACCGTGCGCTCTAGCCTTACTAAGGAGGTCATGGTCGACGACCGGCTGGTGACGATGCAGGTCCGTCTGCCTCGAGAAGCAGCGGCGGCCAGGGCGATCGCCCCTGCGCCGCTGCTGCTAGGCTACCCCTATCCGCCCTTCAGCCGCGCGACATGACGACTGACCTCGCCCGGCGTCGCCTCAGCTCTGGGACACGGCCGGCCAGGAGCGCTTCCAGTCGCTCGGCGTCGCCTTCTACCGCGGGGCCGACTGCTGCGTGCTCGTTTACGACGTCAACTCGACCAAGAGCTTTGAGACGCTCGACAGCTGGCGGGACGAGTTCCTCATCCAGGTAAGGATCGTCTTCCCCTTACCTTTGACTAGATTGAGACAGGCCACTGACCCACGTCCTCATCTGCACTCCCCAGGCCAGCCCTCACGACCCCGAGAACTTCCCCTTCGTCCGTCCAGCAGCTCGACCGAGTCCTCAGCCCGTCTTCGAGGCGCAGTCCCGCTGACCCTGCAATTTCACCGTCTTCGGGCTCGTCTTCAGGTCCTGCTCGGCAACAAGATCGACTCTGGAGAGTCGAAGCGGGCAGTGCGTGCCCCCTTTCTGACATGGCCCGGCCATCCAAGCTCTCGCTGAACTTGTGGCCCCCGCCCGCTTTCCGCTTACACTATTCAGGTGTCACAGAAGCGGGCCATGACGTGGTGCCAGGCCAAGGGCAACATTCCTTACTTCGAGACGTCGGCCAAGGAGGCGATCAACGTCGAGCAGGCCTTCCAGACGATTGCAAAGAATGCGCTCCAGCAGGAGGCCGAGGTCGAGCTGTGCGTCCTTCGGAACGTACGACTCCATGTGAAAAACGGCAGCTGACCGCGCTCTCCCTTGTCCCGCCCGCATCGTAGCTACGCCGACTACCCCGACCCGATAAGAATCGACTCGGACAGCTCGCAGAACTACGGCTGCGGCTGCTAGAGGCGCCCGCCCCACCCCTGCGCCTCAAGTGTCCTCTTGCGGCGCCGACCCTCGGCTCACTCTGTACAATTATGCGATTACTCTTTGGCGCGCGATTCGCGATCCCCGCCATCCGGTGCGACGTTGCAAGCGCCGGCCGAGTCATCGCTTGTACCCGGGCGTCGTCGGTCGCTGCCGTGCGACGGCCTCTGCCCGTTCTGCCCCACCCCTTCCCCACCTTGGCTTGTCCCTCGCCCCTCTACTCGTTTAGCCCCTCTATCGTAACCCCGTCTGTGCCTTGCCCTAGCTCCCACCCGTCTGCGATGCCGTTCTCTCGAGCCTGCCGTGTCGTCTGTCTGGCCAGCAGCTGTCGCTGCAACCTGCTGGCAGGCTGGTTCGGACGCGCAGCAGCAAGCCCGCCGGCCCGCGAAGGTTGCCGGGGCCGCCGCCGCCATCGTCCCGACCAGCCTTGCACTCGCCTCGACCACCTCTCTCAACCTTCAGCAGCCACCAGGTAGACCTTGACTACATCAATCAGAGCTGTGGTTTCCCTCTCTATCTCTGCTCGAGCGATCGCCCCTCTACTCTCGCTATCGTCCGAAGACAGTCCCCACTCTCACCCTCCGACGATGTCAGCCGCCGCCGGCGCCGCCGCCTCCTCCTCCCGCCGAACCCCGGTCCACGTCCATCCGTCCTTCGACAGCCCACGCGTCCTCACCCTGACGATCAGTCGCCCACCGGTGAACGCATTTAACACGGCTCTCTGGCGCGAGCTCCGCGCCGCCTTCCATGAGGTCGAGACGCTCGGCCGGGAGGTCCGGGCCATCGTCCTCGTCAGCGACGTCGACAGGGGCTTCACCGCCGGGCTCGACCGTACGTGCACCCTCTCCTTCTGGCGGCCACCGGGCCCCAGAGATTGATGTCGTGTGCCTGTTCGTCAGTGAGCGATCCGGCCTCGACCAATTTCAGCAAGCAGCTGGCCGACCCGGCCCGGACGGCGCTGGAGCTGCGCGAGCTCATCCTCGTCCGTCTTCTTTGACATGTCCCTCGTCGTGCACTGCAGCTGATACAAGGACACCTCGTCAGGACTTCCAAGATGCAGTCAGCAGTATCGCCGCCGTTCGGATCCCTGTTGTCGTCGCCGTCCACGGCGTTTGCATCGGCCTCGGCCTCGACATCATTTCGGCGTGCGACGTCCGGCTCTGCTCAGCCGATGCCAAGTTCTCCATCAGGGTCAGTCGTTCGCCGCTGCACTCTGTCGCTCGAGGGCTGACGTGATGTTCTGGTTGCACGTCGCAGGAGGCGGCCGTGGCCATGGCTGCCGACATCGGTACGCTACAGCGCCTGCCGAGGCTGACGGGCAACGACTCGCTCGCGCGCGAGCTCGCTCTTACCGGCCGCTTCTTCGACGCAACGACGGCCGACCGGCTCGGACTCGTCAGCCGCGTTGTCGCGGGCGGCAAATCTGAGGTCAAGGAGGAGGCGATGAGAGTCGCTCGGGAGATTGCGGCCCTGTCGCCGGTCGCTACGCTTGGGACAAAGCATCTCCGTGCGTGTGGACGATGCCAACGTCGCCCGTCACTCGAAGGCACCTGCTGATGTAACGCTCTTCTCGTTTCCTGCTGTAGTCGACCGTGAGTGCGGCGCCGCCGGCAGAGTGGCCAAGGGCCTCCCTACTGACTCGCCTTTTATTTTTTTTTAATGTTCAGACGCCCGCGACCACACGGTTGCCGAAGGTCTCGCCTACACCGCCCTGTGGAATTCGGCGATGCTCCAGACGGACGACATGGCGCAGGTCGTTGCCGCCTTCAACGGTGGCAAGCGCGCGCAGGCTCCGCAGTTTA
>Ga0308160_10008364_pt1 | contig 10094 bp, 11 predicted proteins | sample PhyFR1_FD_201036 | JGI IMG/M metagenome (GOLD analysis project Ga0308160, IMG submission 201036) | Phyllosphere microbial communities from UC Gill Tract Community Farm, Albany, California, United States - DLSLF.R1 | ecosystem: Host-associated > Plants > Phyllosphere > Unclassified | place: USA...
AGCTCAACACCACCGAGATACTTCATGGAATTCGCATACTTGTTCCTGACGAGTCGCATCTCCTTGTTGGCCCAGGCAGAGAGTGTGGCATCGAACATGAATTCGGTATCATCGGATTCTTGTCGAGCAAAGATATGATGACGAGCTTGATTGATTGTTACGACTGCTCCACCTGAAGGAGCAGAGGCGGATCGAGCAAAGAAGCGACGATCGAGATTCGATCTCGTTGATGAGCCGGGGATGGGCTTGGCGACAGCGCCGGAAGCGAGAAGTAGTAGGATGGTGGGGAGCATCGTAAGTGTTGGTATCGATGTCGTAGATCGAGCGATGATTAATGTATAGAGGCGAAATATTATCGTCTTGGTTATGAGAGGCGAAGAAAGCTGAGTGAGAAGGAATGATTATCAAGTCAGTCATCGAGTCAGTCATATATACCAATAATTCGATCGTCTATCATGCTAAGCTCCCGAGGTATTGCTCGTCATTGCGCACAAAAGCCACCCGCTACACGGACCCATTACCTCTCGAGGACCACTAACTCCTCATTCCCGTTGATGGACGTGCTAGATCAAAAGGCGAATGCCATTATGGAAGTTGTGCCTCCGAGACATACCTTCTCCGGCGCGCGCAGACTTCCCGGCTTCGCGGCCGTACTGAGACATCCGGATGTCTCGGAATAGACTTGATATCGCGCATCGTCGATGCATGATTGGTGAGTGTATGCATGTCGCGGGTGAGGAGGGGAGTCATTATTGCGCGTATAGCACTGTGAGTACTGGATACAGACATACATGAATGACGTGTTTGAACTAGTTTCAACAATTGCTTCCGAGACGTCCTGCCACCAAGAACCAAGACTCGCGAGCGACAAGCTGATCGAAGTCAGAATGTGGATATCAAGTGATGGTGTGGTGACTCACGAATCCTGAGAGGGTTTTCTGGGTCTCACGACTGGTAATTTCAAGACTGTCGCGAGAAGATAACAGCTTATCGGTTTTCGCTGTTGTTCAACTTTTTCGCGTCAGCCACGGACCCCAAAGCATGGCGCGATGACTCACCACACGCAGGATCGAGAGGAAGAGGTTAAGGAAGTCAAGGTAAAGACTGAGTGATCCTAGGATGGCTTCATCGACACTGAGCCTCCTCATGATCTGCTGAGTGTCATATAGGACGAATCCCGAGAAGATGAGGACAGAGAATGACGCCACGAAGAGATCGAAGTTGGCGCTAAAGGGAAGGAAGATCTGGACAAAGGATGTCGTGATGAGACCCATGACTCCTGCGAACAAGAAGGGACCGAGGAAATTGAAGTCCCACTGATCATTAGCTATTGTGCAAGGAGCAGCGACGGATAGGATACCTTGGTCTGGAATGTAAAAAGTGTGAGACCCGCAAATACTCCTACAGTGATGAAGAGAGCTTGCAGAACCTGATGATTAGCTTAGCCTAGATAAGACTTTAGACGAGCAAGCTTACGATTTTGCTATCGTAGTAACTTGTGATTGTCCCGATCATCCATGATTCGAACATGGTAAACAGCCCCAGTATGATCAGATTGGCAGGATGTTGGTGCCTCTTCCAGTAGACTCCCAAAAGACTGACAAAACTACCGCCCATAGGGATGAAAATCGTCCATGGGTGCTGTTGATGAAATTCGACCGCCTTCGGCTGATACAGTCCGACCGAAACCACCGCAGTGAGGAGTAATTGGACAAAAAGGATCGAGTAGACTTTCCGTATGAAAGCCATTCTGTTCTCTGTATCGCAATCGATGACGGCTACGCCTACTTTGAAATCGTCGGGGATATCATCGTCGGACTGGTCCATCCATGCGTTACGCGAAGATCCGGCTTGTCCTTGCCCGCCTAGTAATGGCTCTGAGGCCGAGGTATCTTGCGGTGTCGCTCCGTATGATTTAGTTGGGTGTTTGACATCCTTGGAGGGGATATCGTTGTAGTGAGGAGGTGGTGGTGAGGTTGACATTATAGTAGGAGTGTAAAATATAAGTGTAACAGTGGCAATCCATTCAATCATCCCGGCATGACCAGTGACGATCATTGATGCGAAGTGACTAACTATGCTTACATAATCAGTAGTACCGAGTGTGGCAAATGTATACTAGGAGAGGGGTGGCGTCATGCTCTGGAGCATTCTAATCCTTATCTCCCTTATACCATCTACTACTATAGCCTATCTCAACACAACATCTATACCCCCATAACAGACACGGAAGATACCATTGGAAGCTACTCCATATCAAGATGAATTCAAATTCACGACCCAAAGCCCAACTTGACCGCAATATACGCCCCGCGTAAGTCTCCCATCTCCCACTCCGACCAATGTCTAACAGATCAGCGGCGCATCGGGAACCGCCGGCACAGGGGCACCTCCAGACCTCCCGTTTCTCTTCTCAGGCCAATATCACCAGAACCCACCAGCTCCACCCCTCGCTATAGCTCGAACAGGTGGACAAGGTGGACAAGTTTGGGTCTATGCCGCTGATCATGAGAGTGAAGTAGACCATGATTCCTCTTTCCTGGCTGGAGGGGGCCGGCGTTGGTTTTGACGAAGGCAGGAGGAGACCGCTCGTCGTTAGTGGACTGTTGAGCTCTATATGGGAAAGTCTGACTCGCAGGACATTGTCGATGGGCCATCAGGGAGAATGAGAGATTCCTTGACGTCCTACCTGTTTCCCTCTCAAGTTGCATCCACATCTACATCCACGACAACACCAATGAACACGAATACCAACATAAACAACATGACATATCCCCTCACGCCACCTCAATCCGTCTCGCTCGAACGACACATGCATCAACCAATGATATCCCGACAGTCCCATCATCCGCTTACTCCGGTCTCATCGTCTAGCCCGGAGAGTGATACCTCGACAGGATCGTATCTCGCCAACACCTCTCCAATTCCTCTCATCTCGACTCTGTTTCCATTCCATGCGTCGCAAATGACATCAAGGTCTCATTTACTTGAAATCGTTACTCCACCGGACCATATCTTGGAGGGATTTATCTTGGACCAACCACATTCAGGCAGAACCGTATTCGTTCACCTACCACCACCCCACTCGTCCAGTAATAGGCCAGAAATCCTTCAACCGCATTTCTCAGAGGTCCTTCGCCCTCACGATCCACTCCATCATCGACAGGTGTTGCTTTCAAGTCCACCGGGTCAGGCGACATCGTTAGCGCTGGACATCAAGGAATCGTTAACGGCATTGCTCGACTTGTCATCAGATTCTCTAGAAGCCAGAAATCTGGTACTAGTCCTGGATAGGGATGATCGGGATCAAGAGAGATTAGAGGATTTACTACATTCTTTAATGTACGCCGGAGGGCAGGTCATCGCGCCTGGCAGGCTAGAGGGAGGATATGAATGGGATATCAGGCATTGGGTTCTGGTGGGTATCGAGTTGTAATTGTTCAGTGGTACGAGTAGTCACCGTTGTAATTTTATGCATACGAATTCAAGAAACACATTTCTGTGAAGGTCAGGAACGAGATGGAATTTATGATCGGAAAGTGTGAGTCAATCGACGTCATTTCGCGATTGCTTTTCATTCAAACCTCGACTTTCAGCTAGTCACAAGAAGCATCAGCTTTAGGAACTAGACAGTCAGCGATCTAGCTATAAGGGAGAGTCCTAAGGTCTCCACATCAAGCGATCGCGCCCCGCCGCCCATATAAGCCCGACGGAGGATGGTCAGAATATCAATCCCAACAATCAAAGCACACCCACAAGGCTACCTGCCCTCCGCCCTTACTCAATTACCAGTGAAAGAAGCAGCTCAGCATCTATCTGAGTTCCTGCAAGCAGGGAAAGGGGAGACCCTAGTCCTGACTGGAGCTGGAGTCAGTGTAGATTCTGGGATCAGAGCTTATAGGGGTAAAGAAGGGCATTATAGTAATCCAAATTATACGTATGTCTTGTCTGCTTGAGGTATCAGTTCGTGATCGAAAGGCGAGGAGACTGATGGTAGACCTATTCTATACCATGAGCTGGTCGAGGATACCCCTAGAGGAGAATTGTTCCGGTATGTCACCTCACATCAGGACTGAATTTTGTCTGATGAAACAGGAAGCGATGTGAGCTTGAGGTCTTACGGTGTAACACAAAGCTGACCCCAAGACTGGGCTAGATCGTTCCTTGGAGTAAGCTCATATCTCCTGTACCGTAGGAGGTCAGAGCTGACAACCAGTACCCACCTGTTCGAGAAGCTAAGCCAAACCCAACGCATATCTACGTAGCAGCCCTGTCCGCTCTCGGACTCGCACCTCATCTCATTACGCAGAATGTCAGTTCACCCCGCCATCTTCCCCTACAACGGTAGATAACTGATGCCCAGGTGGACAACCTTCACCCAAAAGCCGCTTCATTAATATCATCACGCCTTCCATCCACCCAACCAAAATCAACTTCCAAGATACTAGAACTTCATGGAACCCTAGCTCGAGTCCACTGTCTGGCACACCGCCATGAACAGCACAGAGACGAGTATCAAACGCAATTAGGAGAGTTGAACCCAATATGGCAGGAAATGAGTGATGAAGCTGAACGTACGGGGGATAGACCAAGGACGAATCCGGATGGTGATGTACGTCTTGGCTTTCACATGTGGTACAACAAGCGGCTGACAAAGTAGGTTGAGCTGAAAGGAGTCGACTACAGTTCATTCAAAGTACCTCCATGTCGACAATGTGAGGCAGAGAGGAGGGAGAGATTGGGTATAGTCAAGCCCAACGTCGTTTTCTTTGTATGTCTTCTCTCTTGTTCTGCCCGTGATGACCTCTATTGCCTTCCCCCAAATCTCCTTCAATATTTATAGCATATGCCCCGTGCGAAAGCAAGCTAATCATCAGGGAGAGACTCTCACACCTGAAAATCGAGATCAATCGTATGTCCCCTTTACTCTCCCACCCATATCTTCCTGTATCAAAAATTGACATCAGCCTCGACCTGATAACAAATTCCTCCCGCCTCCTAGTGTTGGGTACATCACTAGCAACCTACTCTGCGTTCAGACTAGTCAAACAAGCTCGCGAACAAGGCAAAGAAGTCCTCATTATTTCCCTGGGACCATCTCGGGCAGATCCATTGGAAGGAGTAGAGAAGATGGAGAGGAAAGCTGGGGATGTGCTTAGGGTGTTTTTGGATGAGACTCTCAAGTAAATTAATATTTCATCTTGCTCTCGTTCTTTCCTTTTCTCAATCTCGAGAGATGAGAGTATCAACGGATTGTCAGCTGATGGTAGAACAAACACAGGACCAGAGGTAGAAGCTGTTAAGGCAGCCTTGGATCTAGGAGTAATCAAAGTCCCACCAGAGGTCGAAGGACCAAGAGCAGAGGGCTAGGTCTCAGAACAGAGCCTGAAGGCGGAGGGCGCAAGCTTGAGAGTAAAGCGAGGCTGTCACACATTATCAAGAGCATACTATAGCATACATACAAGTCATGAAAATGCATCAAATCCTCGTAATCCACTACAAAAACGCCCACATCAAGTGGATACGTTCATTTTACTTTCTATCTATACATACCGAGAATTAAAAAGATAAAAGATATATACAATAATATATGAACAAGTCTTTGACATACAAGGTAGGAATGTAATTTGAGTCGAGGAAATATTGAGGGTAATAGTGTGATATGGTGTTGGGTAAGGTAGGTACAACGCAAAAATAGGAGAATCAAGAATAATCGAAATCGAAGACCGAGAAGAATAGTTGTTGGAATGGTGTATATGGTGTGTTTATTCCATGATGAGATCACCGTCGGCGGTATATTGACCGGTTGGTAGAGGTTGTTGGACTTGAGCTCCAAATCCAGACGGTCCAGCTAGAATACTGGCCAACCAACCCTTCTCTTGAGGAGCGAGGGCAGGTACAGATGTCCTCGCCCGCTGGATGACGGGATGAGAAACGACGTGTTCGATGGTAGGTCGATATGTCGGTTCCATGTCCATGCAGCTCGTGATCAGGTCGGCGAGGGCAGGCGAAAGGGGGGATAGATCGATGACGCCGAAATCATTGGATCGAAGCGCTTGCCATGCTGGTCCACCGTCGGGCACGCAAATATTGGTAGCGACTTCAAGCAGGACTAGGCCGAAGCTGGCCATCAGCTTTGCCTTCTCTGAGACGAGATCAGTAGCTTACCTATAGATATCGGCGGCCATGACAAAGATACCACGAAGCATCTCTGGGGGCATATAGACTCGATCACCCTCTCGTTCCAGCTTCTCCTCTTTGCAGTTAAGGATGGTACTACCGCCCAAGCCAGATCCTTCGAGAATCTCATCAGGCGTGACTCGAGGATATCGACTGGCAAGACCGAAATCACCAATCTTGAGTGAACCTGCAGACGAGATGAGGATGTTTGCAGGCTTGATGTCGAAATGGACCACACCATTCGAGTGGATATGGTGGATACCCTGTTCTATCAGCCACTGCCAACACAATTTCTGAATCACTTACATCAGAGAGCTCTCGAACAATCTTCCATACTCGCGCCTCGTCAAGACGCTCGACCACACTTCCGTATTCAAGCAAGAAGAAGGCCAAAGAGCCCAGACATAGTTCAGTCTGAATGAACAACTGTCGATTCTGTTCCCAGGCGTCTTCAAACTTGATAACGTGGGGATTGGGTCGTACAGACAAATGTCGGAGGATATCGACTTCTTCCAAGTGGCGCAGTCTATCATCAGCTCCGACCAAAGGGCCTGAATGATATAGCCTACCTATCACGAGCACCTTCGAACACACCGCGAGCCTTCTTGACAGCATAGATACCCTCGCCATACCTCTCCTGAACCCTTAGTACGGTACTGAAGGCACCTTTTCCAATGGTATCAAGAGTAATGAATCGCTGCTCGAAAATGTCTTCCTCTTCATACTGGACAGCGGTAGAAGTCGCAGGATGAGATTGTCGATGATGAAGTGTTCGATTGCCACGGGGAGCAGCAGGAGGAGCAGCGGGTAACGACATTCGGGGCAATACGGATTTGGCGTTTCGAACAGCAGCTCCCAAATTCGTCTTGGGCGTAGGTGTACTAGTGACTGCCAAAGTCTGAGCGGCAGCCAAGACATATTTATCTCCACCATGTTTGGTAGGTGTACCTTCGTCTTCACTCATGCTCTCGCTCGAATCGACACCGCTGCTGAGACGTCGCAACAAGCCAACTCGACTAGGTACCTCGGCAATGGGGCCAAGCGATGACGAAGGGGCGTGCGAAGAAAGTCGAACAGTCGGCGAAGAGAGATCGGTATCCATACCATTACAGGGCGAATCGGGTGAAGTGGCGGTGAGCGTAAGATGAGGGATATTCTTGGCAGAAGGCTTCTTGGTCGACGGAGGTGGCATGAATGCGGATGGAGCAGATTTACGATCCCTTTTTCCATCGACTTTGACGGATCGTGAAGGTCCAGATTCAGGCCAATCAGCAATCAAGGACGGTTGCGAATTGGAATGACCCATGCGAGGGTTCTGACCCGAGTAAGCCTGTTTCTTGACGGGTGTACCAGGCATCATTGGCTTATCATCGACAGGAGCTCCAAGTCGCATATTCATCGCTTCACCATTCTCGCCGACAAACTTGAAATTACCGCCGCTTGGCCAGCCTGAACTGGGGCTGGGTCCATCAGAGGGTGTCTCGAGAGGGTTATCGATATGTCGCTCGTCGCCCGCAGAAGAGGTGCGCTTGAGCATGGCTGGTCTCCTCTGTCGTGTGCCAATCTCCGTCATCGAAGTGTGAGGATGTAATTTCGATTTCGCATCCTCGTCGTCTCCCATTGATACACCCGAATCGCGCGGCTTGAATTTGTGTTCGACAATTGTCTGTTCGGGCATGACCGATTCCTCCTCGAGCGGTTTAAGCGGAGCAAACATGGGTGGTTCTCCTGGCGAAAGCGCAGAGACGGGTGGAGTGAGATTTAAATTGTTTGTCGACATTGACGAGAGGGACGAGTTGGAGCTGCCAAACTCAGGTAGTTTGAGACTCATGGGAGACAACGATAAAGTCAAGCCGGATTTGAGACCTTGAGATCGCGAGATTGACGTGCTAGTAAGCAAGTTGTGCTGATCACCACTGTTGATTCGTTTATGAGCTCGGTAAGATGATGTCGAGCCAATCGGTCCATGCGACATTCGTAACTTTCGGCCAGTCGCAGGTGTGGGTATGCCGAAGGGTGATCCAAATGGCTCGTCACTGTCATCGGGGACAGGAATCCTGTCGAGCGAGATAGCCTTCTTTCCACCGAGAGCCTGCCTGTTGTCGGCCTCAACTGTTGTACCGGAACGTGCTCGGAGTGGTTGCGAGGTTGCCAGGCGAGGTATGCGCGATTCTTGCGGTTTGCCTCCAAACACGCTGAGAGAAGCAGACGCTGCTGTCGTTGGCTTCGCGGCGGTAAACAAAGGTTGGGGGATTGCAGCGGTTGTACTTGTTGGAGTCGGGGGTTGACTGTTGGCGTCATCCTCATCCATGCTATAGGACGCTGTCGCAAATTTGAGTGGACTGCTTGGCTGCCTTTTCCTCTCGCTTGTCGCAAACAATCCACCTCCATCCGGTCCAGCTTTCAGACTTCGACTTTGTCCTGGAACGCGTCGTATCGGACTCTCATCGTCAACCAACCTGAGTCGAGCTGTCGCACTGGCCACGCCACATGCCGGTGTTGGACTATCGTTGGAGGGCGATGATCCATCCGGCGAATCATCCATCATTTCCATTCCTCCTAGATTCAAATTCTTGTGACCCAACGGTGATCCGACTGCTGTTGATCTTAGTGGTGAAATCATGACAAAGTCTTCGTCCTGCTGACCGGCGATGCGCGATGAAGGTGAAGGAGAAGGCGATAGCTTGTGTTTGCCTTTACTTGATGGGAATGGCGACTTGAATGACGATGGCGGTGGGAGGTTTGGTGCCGACGGAACGGTGAATGGGTTCGGGTTGTGTACGGCCAAAGATGTGTTGAACAGTCCTGAGGCCGATGACGATGATGCGTTGGACGAGGTCGATGCGGTGAGAGTCGACGAAGAAGAAGAGCTCGCTGCTCGTGCAAGGGGTTGGAACCAGGTGCCAGGTCGATTCAATCCCTTCCCCTTGGGTACTTTGAACGGTGTCGATCCAGATGTGTCCATCTTGCCACTTGACATTGTGCACGGTCCCAGTCTGCCAGAGACTGTTATATAGCGTGATGTCGGTGACTAAGGTGGCTTAAGATCAGTTTACCTCCAGGGCCAAAAACGAGAATCTAAAGCAAGGGGGTTGAAGCTGACCTATTGTCTTCCACGTTGAAGCTCTGATGTTGTTCTCCTTGCTGCGTGTTGTTGTCAACGGAGGCGTATGTATTGTTGTGGATACCGTATACGCGTCCTGTATGTATGTATATGTTGTCAATCACCGAGTATTATATAAAATGGTGGATGCAGGTGAGGTGGCGAAGTATCGAGATGGAAAGGAGAGTGTGTTGAATTGATTGTGTTGATTGTTTGATTTAAAAGGTTGAAACGAGTGTGGGAAGTGAATCAGAAGTGAATCGAATTATGTTTCGTTTCGGAGATGTGTTTCTGATCTGATGTTGAAGTGGAGCAGTGTGATCGAGAACAAGTGTGGAGTGGAGGGAGTATGTACGAGACTAGACTGTCTGACAGGACACTACTGAGTATAGACTACAGCGAGTGACGCGACTGCCTTCCCCTCTGATGTTTACCTTGAACCTATTCACAATTCAGAAATGTGGCACTCGATTTGATTCCGTACCACTCGCGAGACCCTGAAAGACAGCCGCGTCTGCTGACACGTGGCTTCTGTGCCTGGACTGGATACTCCGCCGATAAGACCGGAGCAACCGGATCTCATATCTTTGGCCTATCGTAAATCAGCTATCATATCGGATTACAGGTGTACTTATATATCTGTACCATCAGCCTTATTCCCACTCACACACTCAACAGTCTACTCTTATATAGACAATGTCCGAAGAATTAGGTTTCCTATCTGCTGCTCGATACGGTGCGTTCCCATTAGACCGCTGAGCTGACAGATAGGTAAAGACCTCGTGCGGGTCTTCCGAGTTGTTAGGGAGGG
>Ga0308160_10008365_pt1 | contig 10092 bp, 6 predicted proteins | sample PhyFR1_FD_201036 | JGI IMG/M metagenome (GOLD analysis project Ga0308160, IMG submission 201036) | Phyllosphere microbial communities from UC Gill Tract Community Farm, Albany, California, United States - DLSLF.R1 | ecosystem: Host-associated > Plants > Phyllosphere > Unclassified | place: USA...
TTTGCCAACGGCGAGTCGTTCTTCCAGCAGCACATCGAAGCCACGCGCGGCGATGGCGACTGCCTGCTGTCGCCAACCCTGCCGGGTGCGATGCAGACGGTCGATGTCGGTCCGAACCACTACATCATCAGCGATGGCGCGTTTGTCGCGGCCACGTCGGGCGTCGACCTCAAGGTGCGCACGCAAAGCCTGGGCAATGCGATCTTCGCCAACAGTGGCGGCTTCTTCGTCACCGAAACGGGTGGCCAGGGCCAGGTGGTGGTGTCGGGCTTCGGGTCGATGTCGGTGCTGGATGTCGAGCCGGGCAAGGACGCGATCATCGACAACTCGCACGTGGTGTGCTGGGACAGCACGCTGCGCTACGAAATTTCGATCACGACCGGCACCAGCGGCGGCTTCCTGGGTAACCTGATCAACAGCCAGACCAGTGGCGAGGGCATGGTCCTGCGCTTCTCGGGTCGTGGCAAGGTGTATGTATGTTCGCGCAACCGCACTGCATTCAAAGCCTGGATGCAGCAGCCAGCGAAATAACGGAGGAACACAATGTCAGTCAATCTGCAAAAAGGCCAGAAGATCTCTCTGGACAAGGAAGCCGGTGGCGGCCTGTCCCGCGTGACCATGGGTCTGGGTTGGGATGCGATCAAGTCGAAGGGTTTCTTCGGCTTCGGTGGCGGCAAGTCGGACGCCGTCGACCTGGACGCATCGGTGGTCATGTTCGACGAGTCGAACAAGCCGGTGGACGTGATCTGGTTCCGCCAGCTCAAGAGCAAGGACGGCAGCATCGTCCACACGGGCGACAACCGCACCGGCGCCGGTGACGGCGACGACGAGCAGATCACCGTCGACCTGAACGCCGTGCCGGCATCGGTCAAGGCGCTGGTCTTCACGGTCAACAGCTTCACCGGGCAGACCTTTGCCACGGTCGAGAACGCTTACTGCCGCCTGATCAATGCAGCCAACCAGCAGGAAGTCGCGCGCTTCAACCTGTCGGTGACGGGTTCGCACTCGGCGCAGATCATGGCCAAGCTGTACCGCCATGGCGGCGAGTGGAAGATGCACGCGATCGGCGAGAATGGCAATGGCCGTACGTTTGATGATCTGATGCCGCAGATTTCAGTGCATTTGTAATCGGTAGCGTCGTTTGATACTGAGAACCGGGGCCGTGTGCTCCGGTTTTTTTATGGCTGCCTGATAGGAAATAAGATGTGCGTCATGTTCCGTTGACGCGGCCGTAACTTGATAACGCGCTGTGGTGTCCTGATCTTCATGAGGACACTGTCGAGAAATACCTGCGGGAATGGAGGCCAGGGCCATGATGAAAATAGGTGGCACTGTCCCAACTCCAAATATAACGGCAACCATTCCGAGCTGTACGACAGTAGTGGCTACAGCATCAGCGCATCGCATGAAGTTCAAATTGGCCACGCTGAGCAGGCACGTACCGACCACCAAGGCTCCCCCAAATAAAGACCATACGACAATGTCGGATGGCCGACTACAGCGGCTGAAGAGCAGTGCATAGCCTACTGTAGGCAGCAAGAGATATGCACCCGAGAGCACGCCCACTGCGCGAGAAAGCAGTGATGCCTGATAGCGTGACCTGATCCGCGCTTCCAGGCGGTAGATGAAAAATGCTGCAATCAGCAGAAGAAGAGTACTGCCCCATATCTTGAGCGGGCGCCGTGTTGTCCATGGTTCGTGACCGGAGGATAACAGTCCGTGCGAACGCCGGCGTATCCCGTCCGCATATTCCGGTATCACAAGCTGGAATCCATCATAAAGCTTCCATACATGGCTGCGGTCAAGGCCGTAATAGCCCCGGAGATCGCTTTCGGTCGCAAGGGAAAAATCAGCGAGCTGAAAGCTTGCTGGGTCGGCTTCCGGAATACGATCGGCGCCGTAATACACGCTGAATTTGTCCCGTGCTACTCCGGGCTCCGATATATTTGTCTTTAGCGGCGGTGCGATGATTTCGAAACTGGCTTGATCCGCACCCTCCAGCATGCGATTTTTGTAGAACACCAGTCGGCCATCTGTGACGTATTGGCTGATCTCGGTGCCGAATTGAGTAAACCTGCGTAGACCGTTCGGATTTACCGGCAAATTCGTTGTGAAGACGCGGTATCCACCGTACAACAGCACATTTCCATCGCTGGCGTAGCTACCGGAAAGATAAGATTGCAGACGATCAAAGACGACCGGGCCAGGAATTTCCATCAGCTCAATCGAGTGCGCGTCCGGATGTTTTTGCACCCAGTAAACCCGTTTCTCAATCTGAGCATATAGCTGGTTTTTTCCAAGGGCACGCGTATTCTTGTTGACCGTTTTGCAGCTTGGAAGAGTTACTGAGTCCACACGCCACAGGGTATCGGGATCTACTTGCTCGACTCTACAATATTCTGTCGCAACGAGGTTGCTATGCACGCACCATAGCGAAACAGCAATAAACGGCAGTATGACTCGAGCGCGAATTCTTGTTGTCGTTTTCATCGTCTCTATCCTTCAAGGCATTATTGACTGGAACAGCTTGTCAGCTGCCGTATAGAGGCCTGACTGATGAATGGCTGGCGATATTATTGGCTCAATTGGCCTTCGGGATGGGAAGCGATAGGGTCTTGGTTCCCTTCCGTGTTATTGCTTACATCTTGCAGAATACAGCGCAAGCAATTGCGCTTCGCAGAGCTCAGGCCTGCGCCGTCTAATTTTTACGCCCTTCTCTAAAGGTTTCTTGCGTTTCCTCGAGCCCCCGTCAGTGCCGTGCTGTTGCTACATAGGTAGATCAGTTGTTTGCACCAATCGACTGCTACATCCATGGACCGAGTAAACAACCTGACCGTGCAAGGGCACTGACGGAAGACGTGCGGCACACGCATCAAATTTTTCCAGTTGACCGTTTCGAGTGATCCACTTCTGGCATCCGCGATAAGGAATGGCCTTTTCACCAACCTTGTCGGCGAAGCTCTTGAGCAAGCTTATTTTGTTGCTTTGCGACAACCAATTATTAATATATTGAACATCTGGCGCCATTTTTTTTACTGGAGGTAGTCAATTCCGGGCTATCGTCCTGCTGTTCCGTAATTTATTCAGCGCAAGAAAACTTATCCAGGGTCTACATGCTTTCCAAACTAACATTACGTTTCCGACTGATCGCCACGCTGGCGGTCCTCGGTCTTCTTATTGCCGCCATCGGCGTGCTCGGCATCTACGGCATGCGTTCAAATCATGCTGCACTCGAGCAGGTGTACAGCAACCAGCTCGCCTCGAGCATCGCGATCAACAATGCAAAGAACTTCCTGAACCGCGCCCGGTTCGGCCTGGATCGCGCCGTGTTCCATCCGGAGGCGCCCGATGTCGCCAAGACGATCGCGCGCGCCAAGGGCTTCATCGACGATGCCAACAAATCGTGGCAAACCTATCTGGCCATGCCGCGCGATGATGAAGAAACAGCGCTGGCCAAGACCCTGGAAACCGAACGCACACGCTATATCAACGATGGCATGATGGCGCTGGCCACCGCTCTCGAGCAGGGTAATAGCGAGCGCATCGAAGCGCTGTCGATGAAAGAAATGACAGCGTTGTACGGTGTCTTCGACAAGGCGTCGGTCGCGCTGGACGACTACCAGCTGGCCACCGCCCGCCACGAGTTCGAGTCCAGCCTGGCACTGTTTTCCACCTTGATGTGGGCGGCGGGCCTGAGCGTGGTGTTCGGTCTTTTGCTGGCGATCGTCTCGTCGGTACTCTTGCTGCGCGCAATCATGCAGCCGCTCGAACAAGCCATTGGCCACTTCGACGCGATGGCCCATGGCGACTTGTCGACGACGGTCGTCGTCGATCGCCAGGATGAAATGGGCGCGCTGCTCAAGGGCCTGGCCTCGATGCAGGAACAGTTGTCCGGTACCGTGCGCAGCGTGCGTGACAGCAGCATGTCGATCGCCACCGCCAGCGCTGAAATCGCCGCCGGCAACATGAACCTGTCGGGTCGCACCGAGCAGCAGGCCAGCAGTCTGGAAGAAACCGCGTCCTCGCTGGAGGAGCTGACCAGCACCGTGCAGCACAATGCCGACAACGTCCGCCAGGCCAACAATGTGGCGCGCTCGGCGTCCGAAGTGGCCATCCGCGGCGGCAAGTTGGTCGGGGACGTGGTCGAGACCATGAGCGCGATCAACGCCTCGTCCAAGCGCATCGTGGACATCATTTCCGTCATCGACGGCATCGCATTCCAGACCAATATCCTGGCGCTCAATGCGGCCGTTGAAGCAGCGCGCGCCGGCGAGCAGGGCCGCGGCTTTGCGGTCGTGGCCAGCGAAGTGCGCAATCTGGCGCAGCGCTCGGCAGCGGCGGCCAAAGAGATCAAGGAATTGATCGGCACGTCGGTGACCAATGTCGAGGCCGGTACGGCCCTGGTCGACAGTACGGGCACCACGATGAACGAGATCGTTGCGAGCGTGACGCGGGTCTCCGACATCATGGCCGAGATCCTGGCTGCCGGCGAAGAGCAGACGTCGGGCATTGGCCAGATCAACGAAGCGGTCAGCCTGATGGACCAGGCAACCCAGCAGAACGCGGCCCTGGTCGAAGAAGCGGCGGCCGCCACCGGCGCGCTGCAAGAGCAGGCCCAGGCGCTGCAGCAGATGGTGAGCGTGTTCAAGGTCGACGCACAGGCGACCGGCCACCAGCACGGGCGCGCGCTCGGGCACAAGGCGCACGAGCGTATCGCCATCGCAGCATAGTGCAAGCGGGCGCACTGCCCATGCCATAATGCCGGCATCATGAGCGTGCGCACCCCATTTCCGCTGACAGCCGGCCCCGCAGCCTGTCGATCCCATGCGTGATCCAAACGCATTTCCCATCGGCGGTGGGGCGCTCGGTGCGGCGATTCGCGAGCATGACTGGGCTGCCACGCCGCTGGGGGCCATCGAGGATTGGCCGGCCACGCTGCGCACCGGCGTGAGCATCGTGCTCGGTTCGGCGTTTCCCAGTTTTCTGGTCTGGGGCGCCGGGCAAACCCTCCTGTACAACGATTCCTACGCCGAGATCCTGTGCGCCAAACACCCGCGCGCACTGGGCGGCAGCTTCCAGGCCGCCTGGCCTGAAATCTGGGACGTGCTCGCCCTGCTGGTCGACCGCACACTGATTGGCGGCGAGTCGTACAAGATGCACGACCTGCCGCTGGTCATGCAGCGCAAGGGCTATGCCGAGCACACCTGGTTCACGTTTTCGTACGGTCCGGTGCATGGCGACGACGGCGAGATCCTCGGCCTCTTATGCACCTGCATCGACACCACCGACACCATCCTTACGCGGCGCCGCCAGGTGGCCGACGAGGCCGTGCTGCGCGAGCACGAAAGCAACTCGCGCATCGATGCCGAGCGGGTGCAGCTGGCGCTGGCTGCCGGCGCCATCATCGGTACCTGGTTCTGGGATTTGCCGACCGACCGGTTCACGGTCGACGAGGCGTTCGCGCGCGCTTTCGGTCTCGATCCGGCGCTGGGTCGCGTCGGCCTGAGCCTGGCCCAGATCGTTGCCACGGTCCATCCCGATGACCAGGCCGGCCTGGCGCAGGCGATCAACACTGTCATCGCGCGTGGCGGCCATTATGCGCACCAGTACCGCGTCAGGCGCACCGACGGGCGCTATTACTGGATCGAGGCCAACGGCCGGGTCGACCTGGCGCCGGACGGCACCGGGCTGTCGTTCCCGGGCGTACTGATCGACGTCGAAGGCCGGCGCGCGGTCGAGGCCGAACGCGACCAGGCGATCCTGAAGCTGCGCGCCCTCAACGAGCAGCTCGAGCAGAAAGTCATTGCCCAGGCGCTGGCGCGTGGCCGCACCTGGCAGGTCAGTCCGGACATCCTGGGCGTGCTCAACGCCGACGGTTTCGTCGAGACATCGAACCCGGCCTGGCAAACCACGCTGGGCTGGACCGAGGAAGAAATCGCCAGCACGCACTTCATGGAGTTCGTCCACCCGGACGACCAGGCGCTGACCCAGGCCGTATGGCGCGACGCACTCGAGCGCGACATCCCGGCACTGCGCTTCGAAAACCGCCACCGCCACAAGGCCGGCGGCTGGCGCTGGCTGTCGTGGGTGGCGGTGCCGGACGACGGCAAGGTGTATTGCTCGGCGCGTGACGTGACCATTGAAAAGGAAGCCCAGGCCGAACGTGACCGCATGTGGGACACGTCGCCCGACCTGCTGCTGACGATCGATTTCAACGGCGTGTTCCGGCGCGTCAATCCGGCCTGGACACACTTGCTCGGTTATACCCCCGAGGAACTCGTCGGCCATCACGCCACCGAATTCGTCGTGGCCGAAGACCACGCCCCGACGGTCGATGCCTACGTCGCCGCGGCCGAAGGCGGGCAGCCGCGCCTGGTCAACCGCTATCGTCACAAGGATGGCTCGACACGCTGGATCTCGTGGGTCGCCGCGCCGGCGGGCACCGTGACGTATGCGACTGGCCGCGACATCACGGTCGAACGCGAGCGCCAGGCCGAACTCGAGCGCGCCCAGGAGCAACTGCGCCACTCGCAGAAAATGGAAGCGGTCGGCCAGCTCACCGGCGGCCTGGCGCATGACTTCAACAATCTGCTGGCCGGCATCGCGGGCAGCCTGGACCTGGTCAAGATCCGCATCGCGCAAGACCGCGTGGGTGATGTCGACCGCTACATCGGCGTGGCGCAGGGCGCAACCCGGCGCGCCGCAGCGCTGACCCATCGCCTGCTGGCGTTCTCGCGCCGCCAGACGCTCGCGCCCACGGCTATCTGCGTGAATGCCATGATCGATGGCATGCTCGACATGATCCGGCGCACGGTGGGTCCCGGCGTGCAGGTGGAGCCGTGCGCCGAGCGCGCGCTGTGGGCCGCGCTGGTGGACCAGTCGCAGCTTGAAAACGCGCTGCTGAACCTGTGCATCAACGCGCGCGATGCCATGCCGGCCGGCGGCTCGATCATTATCGAAACGGCCAATCGCCAGATCGACGCCGTGGCCGCATGCGCGCTGGAACTCCCGCCTGGCGACTACCTGACGCTGTCGGTGTCCGACGCCGGCACCGGGATGGCACCGGACGTCGTGGCCAAGGCGTTCGACCCGTTCTTCACGACCAAGCCGATCGGGCAGGGGACGGGCCTGGGCCTGTCGATGATCTACGGCTTCGCCAAGCAGTCAGACGGCCAGGTGCACATCGATTCGGCGGTAGGGCGGGGCACCACGGTGAGCATCTACCTGCCGCGCCACCGCGGTCAGGCCGACGACGTCGATGCCGCGCAGCCGGTGGCGGCGGCGTCGCCGGACGGCCGCGGCGAGACGATCCTGGTGGTCGACGACGAGCCGAGCGTGCGCATGCTGGTGGTCGATCTGCTGGAAGACCTGGGATACCACGTGCTGAATGCCGAAGATGGCGCCGGCGGACTGGCCTTGCTGCAATCGGGCGCGCGTATCGATCTGTTGATCACTGACGTCGGCTTGCCCGGGATGATGAACGGGCGGCAGATGGCCGACGCTGCGCGCGTGGCGCGGCCCGAGCTGAAGGTGCTGTTCATCACAGGCTATGCCGAAACCGCCTTGCTCGACAACGGGCAACTGGGGCCCGACATGGCGATCCTGACCAAACCGTTTTCAATCGACACGATGGCGCAGCGGGTACGAGACATGGTGGCGCGGCACGGATGATGGCCGTCACCACAGCCGGGGTCAGGTCTGACATTTGGACACGGCCTCAACATTAGTTCGCCATTTCTCTCGCGCCGAATGTCATCGCTGCCTTTGCGCACCATGGCTACTGCTGTGATCGTGTCCGAATGTCAGACCTGACCCCGGCTTTTGCCTTAGTGGCCGCGCTGCTGCACCAGCGCCGTACCTGCGCCATGGCGCTTGCTTTCGCTGACTGCGGTCACGGTGCCATCGGCATTGAACACCAGCGCGTTGGCGGCGCCGATTTCTTCTGGTGGTGATTCCCAGCGCTGGCCGAAGCGCGCGAGCGCCGTTGCCTGCGCGCTGCCTGCGAAGCCTGGCTCGATCGATGTGGTGGCGGCGTTGCGCTGGCTGATGCGGGGGGCATCCACCGCCTGGTGCATCGGCATGCCGAAGTCGACGTAGTTGACGATCGTTTGCAGCACGGTCGTGATGATGGTCGCGCCGCCCGGGCTGCCCACTGAAAACGCGGGCTTGCCATCCTTGAGCGCAACTGTCGGCGCCATGCTCGAGCGGGGCCGCTTGCCGGCTTCGGGCACGTTGGGGTGCGGGCCGGCGAAGTCGAAGTCGGTCATCTCGTTATTGAGCAGGAAGCCGTAGCCCGGCACGACGATGCCGCTGCCGCCCCACGATTCGATCGTGAACGTGTACGCAACCACGTTGCCATCCTTGTCTGACACCGTCAGGTGTGTCGTGTGCAGGCTTTCCGGTGGAGGGCGGATACTGGCGCGCACCGGTGGCAGCAGCGGCACGCTGGGATCATTCTGGAATGGATACGGATTGCCGGCCGCCACCGCGCCCGGTGCGGCCTTCTCCAGCGAGATCAGCGCGCGGCGCGTGGCGGCGAAGTCCTTCGACAGGAAGCCGGCCAGTGGCGCATCGATGTATTCGGGATCGGCCAGATAGGCGTTGCGGTCTGCGAAAGCGAAGCGGCTCGCTTCGATGTACAGGTGCTCGGCCTGCGCGCGCGGCAGGGCGTTCAGGTCGTAGCCTTCGAGGATATTGAGGGCATGCGCGACCGTCGCGCCGCCACTGCTGGGCAGCGGCATGCCGTACAGCTCGTAGCCCCGGTAGGTGCTGCGCAGGGCAGGGCGGATGCGCGCCTCGTAGTTGGCCAGGTCGGCCAGCGTCATCGTCCCGGCGCGCACATTCACGCCCTTGGCCACGGGCGGGCGGTTGACGGTGTCGACGATCGCGCGCGCCATCGGGCCTTCGTAGAATGCCTTGACGCCGCCCGAGGCGATGGCGCGGTAGGCCCGCGCCATACCGGGATTGCGCAGCAGCGTGCCGGTAGGGATGGCCTTGCCGTCGTGCAGGTACAGCGCGCTGGTGGGTGTGAACTGGCGAAACTTGGCCAGGTTCTGGTCGACCAGGCCATTGAACGTGGCGTTGACCCGGAAGCCCGTGTCGGCCACCGCAATGGCCGGCGCCAGCACCTGCGCGAAGCGCATGCTGCCGTAGCGTTCGAGCGCCTCGTGCCAGCCGCGCACCGTGCCCGGCACGCCCACTGCCGCGCCGCTGGCCACGGCCGTCTCGAAGTCGATCGGCTTGCCATCGCGCTCGAACAGCGTGGGACCGGCCTTGGCCGGCGCTGTTTCGCGGTGATCGATCGTGATCACCCGTTTGTCCCTGGCCAGGTAGATGACCATGAAGCCGCCGCCGCCGATGCCGCAGCTGAACGGATCCGTCACGCCCAGCGTGGCCGCTGCGGCGACGGCCGCATCGACTGCATTGCCACCGTTGTTCAGGATGGTGAGCGCCGCTTGCGAGGCCTGCGCACTGATGGTGGCCACGGCGCCGCCGTGCCCCGTTGCGACGGGCGCGCCGGTGGCAGGCGCAATGACAATCGACAGGACCAGGCCGCAGGCCAGTGCGGCGGTGAGCGGCGGGCGGGCCGTCACGATTACGTACCGTACATATTGAGCACGACCGGATACGACGCCGGCTTCGCCTCGATCATGCCGCGCGCCGGCGGCTCGAACGACCGGTCGAGCTCGACACGCGCGCCGCGCAGCGCCGGCGACGTGAAGCCCGGTTTGCCCGGCACCAGCCAGAATGCCTGCGCCACGTTCTGGATGCGCAGCGTGAAGCGGTAGGCGACACGCCCGGCCACGATGCAGCGTGCATTGTCCGGGCAGCGCGTGTCGTCGGCGCCTTCGTAGGTCAGGCTCAGGCGCTGTTCGGGCGCCAGCAGCAGGCTCTGGCTCTCGCTGAGATTGTATTGCGCGTCCGGCAGGCGCTCGGGCGCGGCGCAGCCGGACAACAGGCCAGCACCGAGGCAGACGGCGGCGGTGCAGAAGACGCGGGCCGGACGGAAGATCGAGGGGCGCATGGTGTCATCCAGTGTTTGGCAGGGAAAACCCATGATAGCAAAAGCGCAAGCGCAGCGGCGCGGCATGA
>Ga0308160_10008366_pt1 | contig 10092 bp, 4 predicted proteins | sample PhyFR1_FD_201036 | JGI IMG/M metagenome (GOLD analysis project Ga0308160, IMG submission 201036) | Phyllosphere microbial communities from UC Gill Tract Community Farm, Albany, California, United States - DLSLF.R1 | ecosystem: Host-associated > Plants > Phyllosphere > Unclassified | place: USA...
GACGCCCGAGGCGCGAATGGCTTCGGCGGTCACGGTCGTGACCGGCAATGCGCCTTCGGCGGCGATACGTTTGATCGAGGAGCCGGTCACCTCCACGCGTTGCATCACCGGCTGTTCCGCTTGCTGCTGCGCTTGCTCTTGCGCGAATGCGGGCAGGCTGGCGGCGCCCAGGCCGAAGGCAACGCCGCCGGAAAACATCAGGCGCAAGGAATGCGCCAAAACCTTTTCTTTAAACATGGTTGTCCCTATCTTTATATGCATGGGAATGCCAGGCGATTCATGTGGAAGCCCGGCAAACGTGAGGCTGCTTCTCGACATGAAAAGAAGTGCCTTCTTTTCACCATTGCATAAAAACATTGGGACATTGCGCTGTCAACGCGCACGCTCAGTAAGAAAGCGCACTGTTGTAAATACGCTTAATTGCGCCTTATTTTGTGCACACGAAGTACATATACGCGTCGAAAGTCGCCGCTCAGGCCGCGCGGGATGCAGGGTCGAACAGTGCCTGCCAAAGCCGGGCCACCCCGGCCGCGTGGCGCTCCACGAGAGCAGGTTCGACGCGCGCTTCCTGACCCTGCAGGCGCAGCTGGTGCTGCAGCTTGCGCATCGCCCGATAGGCGTCGGCGGCGCCGGTCGCCAGCGCCGGGTCGATCAGGCCCAGCTCGCCGCTACGGTGCAAGAGTGCAATGTTGCCGGCATTTGCCGTCAGTTGAGGGTGCTCGGCGCTATAGCGCAGCACCAGGTACTGGACGATGAACTCGATGTCGATCATCCCGCCCGTGTCCTGTTTCAAGTCGAACAGGGCAGTGCGGTTCGGCATCGCCTCGTGCATGCGCCGGCGCATCTTGACCACCTCGAGCTTCAATTCCTCCTCCTGGGCACTCCTGTCGCGCCGCAGCACGGCTTCGCGGATGGCCTCGAAGCGTGCGCCGATGGCGGCGTCGCCGGCGCAGAAGCGGGCGCGCGTGAGCGCCTGGTGTTCCCAGACCCACGCGGCATTGTGCTGGTAGCGCTCGAAGGCGGACAGCGAGCTGACCAGCATGCCGCTGGCGCCGTCCGGACGCAGCGCCGTGTCGATGTCGAACAGGATGCCGGCCGGCGTGTGCGCCGTCATCCAGGTGATGAAGCGCTGGCCGAGTTTCGCGTAGTTCGAGGGCGCCATGTCGTCCTCGTCGTCGAACAGGAAGATCACGTCCAGGTCCGAGACATAGCCCAGTTCCTTGCCGCCCAGCTTGCCGTAGGCGATGACGGCGAAGCGCGGCACCTCGATGTGGCGCGTGGCCACCGTTTTCCAGGCCCAGCGCACCGTGGCGGCCACCACCACGTCTGCCAGCGCGGACAGGTGGTCGGCCAGGCGTTCGACCGACAATTCTCCCGCCAGGTCCAGCGCCAGCAGCCGGAACAGCTGGGCGTGGTGGGTATCGCGCAGGATGTCGAGCTGGCGCTCGGTGTCTCCAAGCGCTTCCTCCAGCCTGGCGTCGAGGCTGGCGGCGAGCTGGCCTGGTGAGTCGATGCCGCCGCGGTCGTCCAGCAGTTCGTCGAGCAGGATCGGGTGCAGGGTCAGGAAGGTGGCGGCCCAGCCGCTGGCGTGCATCATGCGGATCACGCGCTCGAGGGTGTGCGGGTATTCCGTCAGCAGCGACAGGTAGGCCGAACGCCGCGCGATCGCTTCCAGGAAGTCGAGCAGGCGCCCGAGGGTGGCGCCGTGGCTGCCGACGCCTGCTTCGCGCACGACGGCCGCCACCTGCGGCAGCGCCAGGTTGACCAGGGCCAGCAGGCGCGCGCGGCTGGCGTCGGGCAGGCTTTGCAGGCGCGGCGCGGACCAGGTCGCGGCCAGGCGCCGGGCGTTGCCGGCCGGGTCGTGGTAGCCGAGGGCCTGCATGTGCGCCTCGATCGCAGCCAGGGCTTCCGGGTCGGCCGCGATCGCATCCAGTTCGGCGCGCTCGTCGCCGCCTGGTGCGCTCTTGTCGGCGAACATGTCGTCGAACTGGGCGGCGACAAAGGCGCGGGTTTCCTCAAGCCGGGCGAGCAGGGTAGCCGCGTCCGGCAAGCCCATCATCGTGGCGACGGTCTCGCGGTCGGCCTCGTTGGCGGGCAGGGTATGGGTCTGGGCGTCGTCCAGGTATTGCAGGCGGTGTTCGAGGTTGCGCAAGAAGGTGTAGGCGCCCAGCAGGCGCTCGACGGTCTCCTGCGTCATCAGCTCGCGCTCGGCCAGCAGGCGCAGGGTCAGGCGGGTCGAGCGCTCGCGCAGGGCCGGATCGCGCCCGCCGCGGATCAGCTGGAACACCTGGGCCAGGAACTCGATCTCGCGAATGCCGCCGCGCCCCAGCTTGACGTTGTTGCTGCGGTCGGGATGGAGGCGCTCCTGGCGTTTCACCTCGGCGCGGATCTGGGCATGCATGTTGCGGATCGCGTCGATCACGCCGAAATCGAGGTAGCGCCGGAACACGAAGGGCCGCACGATGGCGTCCAGCGCCGCGATGTCCTCGGGATTGCCGGTCACGGCGCGCGCCTTGACCCAGGCATAGCGTTCCCATTCGCGGCCCTGGACGATCAGGTATTCCTCGACCATGTTCAGGCTGGCGGCCAGCGGCCCGGAGTTACCGTTCGGGCGCAGCGCCATGTCGACGCGGAAGGTAAAACCGTCCTCGATCACTTCCGACAGCGCGCCGATCAGGCGCCGACCGAGGCGCACGAAAAATTCGTGGTTCGACAGTTCGCGCTGCTGCGGCCCGGCCGCCGTCTCGCCGTCTTCCGGATAGACGAAGATCAGGTCGATGTCGGACGAGACGTTGAGTTCGCCGCCGCCCTGCTTGCCCATGGCCAGCACCATCATTTCCTGGGGGCGGCCGGATTCGGCGCCCATGGGTACGCCGTGGGCGGCGACCATCTCCATCATCAGGTCGGCCAGGTGGGTGCGGATCGCGAAGTCGGCCAGGCCGGTCATGGCGCTGACGACCTCGTCCAGGTTCGAGCGTCCTTCGAGTTCGCGCCGGATCAGGGTCGCCAGCACGAGATTACGCAGGCGCCGCATGGCGCGCGGCAGGGGAATCCCGGCTTCCAGCTCGTGCTCCAATAACGCGCCGAAATCCGGGCAAGCCAGCGATAATTGGGCCAGTTGGGCAACGCGTTCTTCGCGCCCGGGGGCGCCGGCGATCCAGCGTTGATAAAAGCGCGAGGTAGTAGCGGGGCAAGCAGGGGTCATCGGGTGGGTCCGGCACGAGAGGAAAAACGTTCCGACAAGCAGCTTGCGGTAGAATTGCCCGCCGTGCCGCCCCGGTCAGCACGATGGTAAGGTAGACGCCGCAATTCAAGCAAGCGCTCTTCTTCTGAGAACATATTTACGGCGAGCCTTAGAAAAATTAGCACCCTGATGCAAAATCCGGAACCGCAGGCGCCCCCGGCGGCGCCCGTGCCGCTGGCGGAACGCTGGCGGCGGCTGCGTGCCGCCTACCGGTATGCCAACCTGGCTTCGCATCATGTGCTCGGCTTCACCGTCAAGCTGGCGCTGCTCGTGTATTTCGGCCTCGGCCTGCTGTTCCTCGCGCTGCGCTACGCCATCCTCCCGAACATCGACCTCTATAAAAGCGACATCGAGCGCGCCGCCAGCCGCGCGCTCGGCAACCAGGTCAGCATCGCCCGCATCTACGCCACCTGGAGCGGACTGAATCCCTCGCTGTTCCTGGGCGACGTGTCGCTCAGGGATGCGGCCGGGCGCCAGGTGCTGGCGCTGCCCTCGGTGTCGGCCACCTTTTCCTGGTGGAGCGTACTGGCGGCCGAACCGCGCTTCGAGTCGCTCGAACTGATCCGTCCGCAGCTGGACGTGCGGCGCGGGCTTGACGGCGTGATCCAGGTCGCCGGCATGCGCATCGACCCGAAGGACGAGAAGGGCGGCGAGGGTGGCGACTGGGTGTTTCGCCAGCGCGAGATCCTGATCCGCGAAGGCCGGGTCGACTGGACCGACGCCCAGCGCGGCGCGCCGACGCTGAGCCTGCGCGAGGTCGGCCTGGTGCTGCAAAACCATTGGACCACGCACCGCTTCGCCCTGAAGGCCACGCCCCCGGGCGAGCTGGCCCAGCCGCTCGACGTGCGCGCGCGCTTCGCCCATCCGCGCTTCGGCGGGCGCGCCTCCGACATCGCCCGTTGGAAAGGCGAACTCTATGCCGACCTGCGCGAAGCCGACCTGGCCGCCTGGAAGCGCTACTTCGACTATCCCTTCGCCCTCAGCCAGGGCCGCGGCTCGCTGCGCGCCTGGATGACGCTCGACAATGCCCGGCTGGCCGGCTTCACCGCCGACCTCGCGCTGGCCGGCGTCTCCGCGCGCATCAAGCCCGACCTGCCGCCGCTCGAGCTGGCGCGCGTGTCGGGCCGGCTCTCGGCCCAGGAAACCCTGTTGCCCGGCAAGGAGGACGGCAAGCCGACCTTCGGCGCGAACGGCCACACGGTCAGCCTCGACAATTTTCTGGTGGCCACCCAGGACGGGCGCAGCCTGCCGCCCGCCACCCTGACCGAAACCTTCGTCCCGGCCAGGGACGGCAGGCCGCAGCAGGTGTCGGTCCAGGCGCGCCAGGTGGACCTGGCGGCGCTGAGCGAACTGGCGGCCCAGCTGCCGCTGTCGCCGCTGCAAAGGCAGGCGCTGGCCGACTTCGCGCCGCGCGGGCGCCTGCTCGATTTCTCGGCCTCCTGGGAAGGCCAGTATCCGCACCTGGCCGGCTACCGCATCAAGGGCCAGGTGGCGGGGCTCAGCCTGCGGCCGCAGGCGGCGCGCGAGGCGGTGCCGGCCGCCTCCGGCGCAGCGGCCGAGTCGGCGCAGCCTGCCATGCCGGCCTTGCCCGGCTTCGACAACCTGAGCGGGTCCGTCGACGCCACCGAGAAGGGCGGCAGCATCACCCTCGATTCGACCGAGCTGGCGCTGCGCATGCCGGCCTGGTTCGCCGAGCCGGCCATGCCGCTCGACCGGCTGGCGCTGGGTGCGCGCTGGACCTACCAGCCGCAGGAGCAATTGCTGGTCGAGGTCGACAAGCTCGAATTCGCGCAAGGAGCCCTGCGCGGCAGCCTGTCGGGCCGCCACCTGCTGCCGCTCGGCGCGCACCACGGTCCGGGCGTGGCCGACATCGAGGGCTCGCTCGACGGCTTCCAGATCGCCCAGGTCGGCCGCTTCCTGCCGCTGGCCACGCCCGAGCACCTGCGCGACTGGCTGAGGTCGGCCCTGCAGGGGGGCATGCTGAACGACGTGCGCCTGCGCCTGCGCGGCGACCTGGCCGATTTCCCCTTCCGCGCCGACAACCCGGCAACGCGCGCGAAGGGCGAGTTCCGCGTCGCCGGACGCCTGCACAATGCCGTGCTCGAATACGCGCCGGGCCACCGCACACCGGACAACAAGCCCGCCTGGCCGCTGGCGGAAGCGATCAACGGCAGCATCGTGTTCGACCGCGCGCGCATGGAGATCGTGGGTGAGACCCTGCGCACCCAGGGCCTGAACCTGAGCAATGTGCGCGCGGTGATCCCGAACCTCGGCTCGCACGAATCGCAGCTCGACATCGACGGCAATGCCGCCGGCGCGCTGCAGGACTTCCTGCGCTATGTCGCGGCCAGTCCGGTGCTCGGCTGGATCGGCCATTTCACGGAGGACACGCTCGGCACCGGCAACGCCCGCCTGGGCCTGAAGCTGCAGATGCCGCTGGCGGACCTGCACGAAACCAGGGTGCAGGGCGCGCTGCAGCTACTCGAAAATGACGTGCGCCTGTTCCCGGACCTGCCGCCGCTGCAGGCGGCCGTCGGCAAGGTCGAGTTTACCGAGCACGGCGTCAACCTGAACGGCGTCGGCGCGAATTTCCTGGGCGGCCCGCTGGCGCTGTCCGGCGGCACCCAGCGCGACGGTTCCATCGCGATCCGCCTGGCCGGCACCCTGTCGGCCGAAGGCATGCGCCGCACCGCCCCGGCGCCGGCCATGGCCCGCCTGGGGCAGCGCCTGTCGGGCAGCACGCGCTACAGCGGCCTGGTGGCCTTCCGCGACCACCAGCTCGGCATTACGCTCGACTCGAACCTCGCCGGCCTCGGCATCGAACTGCCCGCACCATTGAATAAGCCCGAAGCCGATGCGCTGCCGCTGCGCTTCGTGCTGAACGGCGCGCCGACCACGCCGGAGGGCGTCGGACGCGACGAATTGCGCCTGTCGCTGGGCAATGCGGTGGCCGCGCGCTACGTGCGCAGCAGGGCGCCGCGCGGTCCCTGGGTGGTCGAGCGCGGCGGCATCGGCGTCAATTTGCCGGCGCCCGAGCCGGACGACGGCATGATGATCAACGTCGACATGAAGTCGGTCAACGTCGACGCCTGGCTGGCCGCGGGGCGGGCGATCGCCGGTGAGGATACGGGAACGGCGGGTGCGGGCGCGACGGGTCCGAATTTCTCTCAATACGTGTTGCCGACGACGATAGCCGCGCGCGCCTCGGAACTGTTCATCGGCGAGCGGCGCATGGCCGACGTCGTGGTCGGCGCCACCCACCGCGGCACGGCCTGGCAGGCCAACATCCACTCGCGCCAGGCCACCGGCTACCTCACCTGGAGCGAAGGGCAGGGGCAAGGCGTGGGCAAGGTCACGGCGCGCCTGGCTTCGCTCGTGATCCCGGAATCGCAGGCGGCCGACGTAAAGGACCTGCTCGAATCGAACCGCGGCGCCGGCGCCACCATTCCCGCGCTCGACATCGTGGCCGAGCGTTTCGAGCTTTTCAATAAACAGTTCGGGCGCCTCGACCTGCAGGCGAGCAATGTCCAGGCCCTGGCCGGCAAGGAGTGGCGCATCGACCGCCTGTCGCTGACCAATCCGGACGGCCAGCTCAAAGCCACCGGCCGCTGGCTGACCAAGGACGGCAAGAGCAATACCGGCATGAATTTCACGCTCGACATCCTCGATGCCGGGCGCCTGCTCGACCGCCTCGGTTTCCCCGAAACCCTGCGCCGCGGCAAGGGCAAGCTGTCGGGCGACCTGTCCTGGGCCGGCTTGCCCTACGCGCTGGACATTCCATCGCTGTCGGGCCAGATCGAGATGAACGTGACCGGCGGCCAGTTCCTGAAGCAGGACCCGGGCGCCGCCAAGCTGCTCGGCGTGCTCAGCCTGCAGGCCCTGCCGCGCCTGCTGAAACTCGATTTCCACGACGTGTTCTCGGAAGGCCTGGCATTCGACGGCATCAGCGCGAATGCGATGATCACGCGCGGCGTCGTAAAAACCGACAACCTCAAGATGCATGGCGTCGCCGCCACGGTGCTGATGGAAGGCACGGCCGACATCGCCAACGAATCGACCGATTTGCACGTGGTCGTGATTCCCGAATTTAACCTCGGCACCGGGCCGCTGGTGTACGGCCTGGCGGTCAACCCGGTGATCGGTCTCGGCTCCTATCTGGCGCAACTGTTCCTGCGCGCGCCGGTAATGAAGGCGCTGACTTATCACATGCGGGTTACCGGACCGTGGAAATCGCCTACCATTGTCAAGATCGACAACCCGCCGCCCGCCGCGGCCGCCAAAGCGAAGGAATGAGACATGACCCGTGTCGCCGCAGTCCAGATGGTGTCCACCCCCGACGTCGAACAGAATCTTGCCACCGCGCGCCGCCTGGTGGCCGAGGCCGCCGCCGGCGGCGCCACGCTCGTGACCCTGCCCGAATACTGGCCGATTATGGGCATGAGCGACGCCGACAAGGTTGTTCACGCGGAAAGCGTGGGCGCCGGCCCGATCCAGGAATGCATGGCGTCGCTGGCGCGCGAGCATCGCATCTGGCTGGTCGGCGGCACGCTGCCGCTCGCCTCCCCGGAGGACGGCAAGGTGCTCAACACGACCCTGGTGTACGACCCGAGCGGGGCGCCGGTGAGCCGCTACGACAAGATCCACCTGTTCGGCTTCAACAAGGGCAGCGAATCGTATGACGAGGCGCGCACCATCGTGCCCGGCGCGGCGGTGGGCAGTTTCGACGCCCCGTTCGGGCGCGTCGGCCTGTCGGTCTGCTACGACCTGCGCTTCCCCGAGCTGTACCGGGCGATGGGCGAGTGCGCGCTGATCGTGGTGCCGGCCGCCTTTACCCACACCACCGGCATCGCGCACTGGGAAGTCCTGCTGCGCGCCCGCGCCATCGAGAACCAGTGCTACGTGCTGGCCTCGGCCCAGGGCGGCAAGCATGCCAATGGACGCCGCACTTTCGGCCACAGCATGCTGATCGATCCCTGGGGCGAAGTGAAGGACGTGCTGCGCGAGGGAGAGGGCGTGGTGTCGGGCGAGCTCGATCCGGCCTTCCTGGCCTCGGTGCGCGAGAGCCTGCCGGCGCTGCGGCACCGGAAAATGTGATTCGGCGTATGCCCGTGTCCGCATCGGTACGATCCGGGCGGATATGGCACAATGCCCCAATCCAACCGAGACCGAGACTAGACGCAAAATGACTCCATTCGAACCGAACCTTTCTTCCCTGGCTGTGGCGCGCGATGTGCTCCTGACGCCGTTTGGCCTCGACGAAGGCAAGTTGCTGCGCACGCTGGGCACGATGTTCACCCACAAGGTCGACTACGCCGACCTGTATTTCCAGTTCACCAAGAGCGAAGGCTGGAGCCTGGAAGAGGGCATCGTCAAGACCGGCAGCTTCTCGATCGACCAGGGCGTGGGCGTGCGCGCCATCTCGGGCGAGAAGACGGCCTTTGCCTATTCCGACGAAATTTCCGAATCCGCCCTGCTGGACGCGGCGGCCGCGACGCGCACCATCGCGCGCGCCGGCGCCGGCCGCATCAAGGTGGCGGCCGCGACCACCCCGACCGGCGGCCGTTCGCTCTACCTGCCGCGCGACCCGCTTGCCTCGCTCGACGCCACCGCCAAGGTGAAGCTGCTCGAACGCGTCGAGAAAATGGCGCGCGCCAAGGATCCGCGCGTGGTGCAGGTGATGGCGGGCCTGGCCGGCGAATACGACGTGGTGCTGGTGGTGCGCAGCGACGGCGTGCTGGCCGCCGACATCCGGCCGCTGGTGCGCGTGTCCGTCACCGTCATCGCCGAGCAGAACGGCCGGCGCGAGACCGGTTCCTCGGGCGGCGGCGGACGTTTCGACTACGGTTATTTCGACGACGAGATCCTCGACCGCTACGCAACCGAGGCCGTCAAGTCGGCGCTGGTGAACCTCGAAGCGCGTCCGGCGCCGGCTGGCCCGATGACCATCGTGCTCGGACCGGGCTGGCCCGGCGTGCTGCTGCACGAAGCGGTCGGCCATGGCCTGGAAGGCGACTTCAACCGCAAGGGTTCGTCCTCGTACGCAGGCATGATCGGCCAGCGCGTGGCGGCCAAGGGCGTCACCGTGGTCGACGACGGCACGCTGAAGGACCGCCGCGGTTCGCTCAACATGGACGACGAAGGCAATCCGACCCAGTGCACGACGCTGATCGAGGACGGCATCCTGAAGGGCTATATCCAGGACACGATGAATGCGCGCCTGATGAAGATGCCGATCACCGGCAACGCGCGCCGCGAATCCTTCGCCCACCTGCCGATGCCGCGCATGACCAATACCTACATGCTGGCGGGCGACCGCGACCCGGCCGAAATCCTGGCTTCGGTCAAGAACGGCCTGTACGCGGTGAATTTCGGCGGCGGCCAGGTCGACATCACCAACGGCAAGTTCGTGTTCTCGGCCAGCGAGGCCTACATGATCGAAGACGGCAAGGTCACCTATCCGGTGAAAGGCGCGACCCTGATCGGCAACGGTCCGGACGTCATGAACCGCATCTCGATGATCGGCAACGACATGTCGCTCGACTCGGGCGTGGGCGTGTGCGGCAAGGAAGGGCAGAGCGTGCCGGTGGGTGTGGGCCAGCCGACCTTGCGGATCGATGGGGTGACGGTGGGCGGTACTGCCTGATCGCCGTCACTGCGATAAAGGAATGAATGCCCGGCTTGCCGGGCATTTTTTTGCCCCTGTGCCGCCGCTGACGCATCTGTAGCGTGGACGGGTTCCCCGTCCACGCGTTGCGTACACGTGCGATGAACCCGTCCACGCTACATCCTGCCTAAAACTTGTACGTCAGCCGTGCATACACCGTCCGGCCGAGCGGGTCCGTGTAGCG
>Ga0308160_10008367_pt1 | contig 10092 bp, 13 predicted proteins | sample PhyFR1_FD_201036 | JGI IMG/M metagenome (GOLD analysis project Ga0308160, IMG submission 201036) | Phyllosphere microbial communities from UC Gill Tract Community Farm, Albany, California, United States - DLSLF.R1 | ecosystem: Host-associated > Plants > Phyllosphere > Unclassified | place: USA...
TGACCGCATTTTCTCTCATTAATCGATATCGACCTCTCCTTATATACTAGGTCCCTTACTTGTAGCTTCATGCATGGTTATCATGGCCTTTATTCCTCTTTATTGCAAGATCTAATTCATATATTGACACAAGATATCTACATAACTTTCATCCACCAAACCTATGCGGCACTAGCTTTACCAAGACCCATTCGGATACTTGCGACGGAACCGTACTGGGCCTCGACCTCGTCTTGGACCTTTTCGATAGACTTGAAGTATTTGACCGTCTTGACCCTCAACTCGTTTGTTGCGTCCTCACTGTATCATCAGCTTTCATCTAGTAAGAGTGAGTAGACTTACTCGGCAACAACAAGAGACCAAGGATGAGTCTGTAAAGCCGAAGCGGTAACCATATGGTTCACCCCACCCTCAATCATCTGACTTAGAGCAAGAGCCTTGTTTTGGCCCGTAACGACCAATACAACCTCCCTAGCATCCATGACGGTCTGTACACCTACCGTGAGAGCCATTCGGGGGACGGCCTCAAGGTCGTTGTTGAAAAATCGGCAGTTGTCTAGGATAGTCTCGTAAGCGAGGGTCTTGATTCGTGTTCGGGATTTCAAAGAGGATCCAGGCTCGTTGAATGCGATATGTCCATCTGATCGTTAGCTTCACTCCTGAGCATGGTAGAGAGACTGACCTGCTCCAATACCTCCTAGGAAGAGATCGATACCACCAACCGAGACGATTGCGTTCTCGTAATCTTCACATTCCTTGTACAGATCCTCTGCGTTTCCATTCAGGATATGTGTGTTCTTAGGGCTTTTCGTCAGCAACTTGCTCCAAGAAAGTCCAGGCGGCTTACTCGACATCGACAAGGGAAAAGAAATTCTTGAACATGAAAGTGTGGTATGATTCTGGGTGATCTCGGGGGATTCCAACGTATTCATCCTGGTCGTTAGCCCTGAATCCACAGATAGGCGAAGAGCTTACCATGTTGACTGTCAAGAGGAAAAAAGCGGTCAGTATCATTTTTCACCGAGCATTCTTGTGGACTTACAAGTAATGACATCCTGACTATCAGCTTCATTCCTCCAGTATCTTGATGGGACTTACCTTGAAGCTGACTTTTCCTTCCTTGTACAACTCAACCAATCTCTGGTAAACGGGCAGAGGGCTCGAACCGGTGGGTAGACCAAGAACGAAATGTGTCTTTTCAGCCGATGGCTTGAAAAGGGAGACTCGTCGGGCAATGTACTCGGCAATCTACAGTTCGAAAGAGGGTATCAAGAAGAAACGTGTCATTTCAGGAAGAGAGAATATGGTAAGCTCTGAACACTATGGAGATGGATCACTCACGTAGTTTCCTACTTGCTGCTTGTTGTCTCGGATAGTTAATCTCATGCTGGGCGATGTTTGTCCGTAGGTTTCGAAATGGGTAGAATGTGATGGTAATCAAGCTGGAGCGGTGGGTATCAACAGGAAGACAAGGTATAGTGGAGCTTTTAGACAAAGGAAACGATCAAAGGTATAGTTCTAGGTGGATATATACAAGTCTTGTCTAGTCTAGTCGAAGTTGGTATGTAGTTGTTAGACAAGGATGTGATATCGGCCTCTTAATCAGCCACTACACCCAGCAAGATGTGGGATATAGGAGACTGTTCCTACTTTCTCGTAATGTCCGGACTTGTTCGCCGCTTTCACCGATTTCCCCGAATATGCCTGTGATGGCCCTTAAAGGACGGAGGAGTGGGGTTCGTTTATCCGAGTGACCATCGCGGTCATAATCACGTGCGGATGCGATACTTGGGAAGCTGGTCTGCAGGGAGTGTGCCTAGGACGTGTATACATCCAGCAGGAGGGTTATTTGAGACAATCTGTCTGTACATACAAGATCACATTTACAGTAGTTTTGGAGCTAATCAAATTCAACCCTTGCAAGGCCTTTTGCGCCCTCTCCACCTGGGTCACCCACAACCAAAACCTCTTTGAAATCTATCCCGTCCTTTCTTAATTTATCCAAAAAGAGTTTCCTGTATCCCATTGAATTCCATAATCCGCCACCGAGAGATAAAGCACTATGTCTAGGATCTACTACAGTTCTATCACCCAGTAACTCGGTGGTGAGCTCCACCATGGGTTCCACCGACTTTGTCGCGAGTCGAAGGGCCTCTTTGCGACTTTCCTGATATGGATCAAGACCTGACGCAGAGTCCGAGTCTAGTGACATTGGTGGTGATGGTGGCGAGATGATGTTGTCGTCTGGGAAAGCGTATTTGAAGACGACCTTGGCCGCTCCTGCCATCAAGGCATTTCGTTTCGCAACAGCCTCGCCGACTGATAGGTCTTCGACATAGGGTCCAGAGAGGGATGTGACGTCGATCAAACCCATCGGGCTGTCGCAGCCGAAATAAGTGAGGAGGTCGTCGTGGAGTGGTAATCGGCCTGGAGTCGATGACGAGTGGATTGAGGTTGACGCTAATCGGTCGGCGTAAAAGAGGAGAGAACGAATTGCAAGTCGCCCAAGCCAGAATGCTGAGCCTTCATCGCAAAGTCTATTCGTTAGCTTGATCATCGCAATATGTAAGTGGACGTACAGATACCCCCAGCCTCTTGCCACTGCTACGTCCTCGAGAGGTAGTTGCCGTAGTTTGCCAACGCCTTTTGTTTTATCGACACCTTCTAGACTAGGTGAAGATTCAGCAGAGTGGATTTTGTCAATCCTGATTGTTCGGCCGACAGTTCCAGTTCCACAGACTACAGCTACGACATGATCCACCCCTGGTATGTCAAGAGCGGGGGCAGCTAGTATGTTTACATCTGAAAGTCAGCTCCCACGTCGATACGCGTTGATTAACAAAGCTTACCATTCGTGACCTTGATCCTCGCTTCGCTCACACACAAATCCCTCTTGACAAGAGCCGCAAAGGCTTTCGAATCGGCAGGAGTCGAGATACCAGCAAGTCCACACCAAACATATTGGAAGATAGGGACATTGATAGCCGACAGCTTCGTCCTGGTGGGCGAACCGGGCCTGGACGCATACGGTGAAGCCAAATCAGCCTGGTTCACGAGGTGATGCCTGACTGCAGTCGGCCTTGCTAGTGGTGACGAGGGGGCGTGTAGGGGGGTAGAATGTCCATTTGTTGAAGTGGGTTCCAAGAGTGGGGGGATGATGAGTTCGGGATGAAGGTGTGATGCGGGGAGTTGCGAGAGTGCTCGGTAGGTTGCTAGTAGGATTTGTTTGATTGCATTGTGATGTCCTACACTCAGGCTACTCATCAGCTCATGGCAAGCAGGGTATGACGAAGCTGACATACACATTACATGGTCCGGCTGTTCCCCTTACTTCCAAGCCGTCTTCGCTCCTGATCACTACGCAGACTTTTGATCCACCTCCATCGGCACAGAGCACCAGAGCAGGTGGAGAGCCGGGAGGCGTGGGCATCCTAGCGGGCATCGTGTCGGGAATTTAAGCAGGTCACGGAAGAGATAGATATTGCGCGAATGTCGACAAAGCAAATGGTGACGCGTGGGTGACAAAGGAACAGAAACCTATTCCGGCTTGTTTCGTATGTCTCGGACAGGCAAAGTCTGTGCACAGTCGCGTGAATGATATAATGTTTATGACCTGTCGACAATGTCCTCCTAGGCCGGAGGTAGATATTTGTACAAGCGAATAGACAGTCGTAAAATGAGAATGATCACATGGAACCGAGCTCGACGTAAGGCGCAAGTGTTAGCCAGGTAGAAGGCTAGGGGGGCCGATCAATAATCCCACAGCCGGTGCAATGACGGTTAAATCGGCGCTGTAAGTTTTGCCAGGGGGTGGCGTCCACGGAGAGGGCAATGCCCGAGGTACAACCAAGGTTCAAAGGCGGAACACATTCGCGGGGATTATCCTGAAAAAGATCGGTAAATTCGGCGAGATTCAAGGGACCTAGTTTACAAGCTGGAAATCAATCCGCCGAACCCGGAGACCATGGACGAGTATGACCTGGCGGAGATTGTGCGTCATGTGATAAAGTTGAATGCTTTGTTGATAGCTACCGAAACACTTGTGCAGACAAACCAAACCGAGGCGTCGATTGTGAATAGCCAAGTACAAAGGATCAACCGACTGCCGTGCAACACTGGAGCTGGAAGGCCCCACCTCGAGCTCAACCCCTTTCACTGTACTTCCATACCTCCTCCCCAATTGTCAACCATGTCGGACGTTATACGTTTCACAAATGGCTACCTAGCTATGTCTGATGGACAGGTGAGTCACCTGAACAATCCTGCGTCTTTCCAAGCTGAATTGCCAGGCCATCAAAGCAGACCTATTCATATCCCCTTCCTCCGGTCACATCATCTCCGGGCAATCCTCATTCTTCTCCTCAAGACGCCCACCAGCTCGAACAATTGATCTTGGCGGAAACATCCTCTCGCCAGGTCTGATCGATGTTCAGATAAACGGAGCTTATGGAATTGATTTCAGCGAGATTGATCTGAATGACCCGGAAGCCGAGGCGAAATATACGGAAGGACTTGATGAAGTTGCTAGGCGATTGGTGGAGATGGGGACGACGAGCTTTGTACCGACAGTCATCACACAGGAAGAAAGGCTTTACCGACGAGTGAGTCACCCCAAATCTCCAAAGGCATCAATTGATGAGTAGCTGTTACGTCTACTGAAACCCCGTTCAAGAGCCGGACATGCCCATATCCTAGGCTATCACGCAGAAGGACCGTTCCTTCATCCTCATCGACGAGGCGCACACTCCCAAGCTCTACTTATGACAGCTACCGGAACACCGCCAATCCAGACATTCGAGCAGGTCTATGGAGCAGAAGGGCTAGATCAGGAAGGAGTCAAGTTGATTACCCTGGCGCCAGACGTCGAGGGGGTGATGGATTGCGTGGAGGAATTGACCAGGAGAGGGGTCACTGTTTCGATTGGTCATTCGTGAGTCACCGATCCATATATAGGTAGAGAACTGATGACAGTGATGCTTCACTTCAAGTTGCTTCTGAGGCAGTGGACAAGGGAGCTAGGATGATTACCCATCTGTTCAAGTATGTCTTAAGATGACCGAGGAGGCCATGCTGACAATCAGCGCAATGCCGCCTATTCATCATCGAGATCCCGGGGTCATCGGTCTCCTTGGTGATCCAGCTCGATCACCATACTACGGTATCATCGTTGATGGCCTCCACTCGCACCCAAATACAGTCCGTATAGCTTACGGAGCCAAGAAAGATGGTTGTATCTTGGTAACTGACGGTACGTTCCACCCATTTCACGCGAAAACGTGGCTGACAATCAGCCCAATCACCCATGGACCCAAACCTGCCCGATGGAGAGCATCAATGGGGTACCAGACCGGGGGCGACATTCCGTAAAGAAGGCCACGCAGTTTACGTAGGCGGTACAACGACGCTCGCAGGATCATGTTGCCCCCTCAACGAATGTCTACGCAATCTCTCAAATTACGCTTCTATCCCATTACCAGAAGCTATCCTTACCACTACTCTGCGTCCTGCCCAGATGTTAGGTCCTAGTATTAGCGAACATAAAGGTAAATTAGAAGAAGGGTTTGATGCGGATCTGTGTGTTTTAGGGTGGGATGGAAGTGTGAAAAGTACCTGGATTATGGGTCAGGAAGTCTGGAGGGCAGAAGAACTTGGTGATGTCGGAGAGGGCGATTATCTTGGCTCGATCTCTGCCGACAAGAAAGGCTTGGCAAATGGTCATTAGACGTAGAGGGCATTTTGGCATTGCATTGTATTTAATGTACATATTCTACTTCTAGACATTCAGAGATGGATTTTGAGTACTTATATACGCACAGCCCAAAAGAGCAAGATGAAGTGAAACATCGACAACGGCGACGACATGGTATATTATAGTGATAGTGTACGGAATGTGGGTAGAAGATTCGAGAGTGAGATCCAACGTTCATGTCCTGTGATCGATCCGGTCGGCGTAATCCTGGATGAGATCCGCAGTCATACTCCAAGTAAGTCCACCAGTTTCACCATGTCGTTGATTGAATTTATCAGCGAGTAGATCCATCGTTATGCGGACTGTATGCATTAGTACCTGTTCCAAGCCAGGAATAGAATTGAACTTACAATGTTGGAGATCCAGTGGTCTTTGCCCTTCTCCAGTGTTCTCTCCTTCCGCGGGACAGCCAGTCTCGAGCATGAAGCCCGTCACAGCACTGATCAACTACGAAATCAGCTCTTCTTTCGTAGTCACGAGTGGTGAGACTTACATTTAAGTCGTAAGAGGGCATAGCAGCAAACTCCCTCGGTGTCCATTCAAGACACCTCTCACAAAAGTCAAGCGAGGCTACAATAGCTCTCGAAAGACTGGATTGCCTAAACGATTCTGTAGCTTCTTTACCAGGTTCCAGCTTCTCCACGGTATGGGCATTCACCAATACCCTAGCGAAATCGTAGAACAAAATCAATTGCCTAGACTGGTCCCTAGAGACAGTTTCGAACGAGTCGAAATCCTCTTTCCACTCATCAAGACGAGCATTGGTAGCATTTGCCATTTTCTTGAGATCGTATTCAGCGTTTGGTCCTTTGTTCCATAAATTGGACGACTTTCGATACCATCCCTTGAGGAGTTCGACTAGTTTGGCGCGGTAGACCAAAATGACATCGTAGGATGAGGTGAGCTGTTTGGAAGATCCGTCTGGGATAAGCTGCTCGCAGTAAAAGTCTGGGTCGTGACCGACTGGAGGAGCGACTTGGCGATTTCGGACCGTTACGAGTTGTTGAGTTCCTTGGATCACCTACATGGTCAGTAGGTCGTATATGATTCATCACATAGGGGACGCACGTAGCACAATAGCCAGACTCTAGACATGTCGAGCAGGTCCGCTTTTCGTTCTTCAGGTACGATACCCAGGTTCTCTGCAAACGACCACCTCGGGGCGCCAGACAGTAGCTACATTATCAGCTTGGTCGACTACAATGAAGACAAGGCTTACCTTGATCCACCCTCGAGCCCAGCTGAAGGCCATCTCGGCAATAGCAGCGGGTAACGACGGCTCATCAGCCCTCATATAGGCCGCCATGATACAAGCTCCGACAATCTCCTCTGGACCTATCCCCAACTCCGGATCGAGTTTATCGATAGTCTCGTCGGTATTATACTCGGCTTTGGACATCGCAAAGTTCTGCCAACTCTCGGCTGGCGATTCATCCAGGAGCTTGTGGACGTAGACCTTGAGGCTTTCGTAGTGCGAGTTCGACTCGGGCACGCGCTCGGACGAGAGCATGCACATGATACCCATGATGAACGGAGTGAGGGAGACGAGACCTTCTTTGAGAAAGGGGAAACGGCCGATTTCGAGCTGATAGCCAAACATGAATGGGGCGAGGTTTGCCTGGAAACTGGGATATAAGCAGCGGTCGGAGGGAGTAGATGGAAGCACGTACTACTGGATTAAGGATGTAGCCTCGAGGTTGCTGATGGACCCTTTCTTGACGAGATTCTGACGTCCATCGGTAGACCCGATGATTGGGTTGCCATCATTATCATATTCTGGTACCTTGACCGCTGCGATTGGTTCAATCAACTCATCGACCGTAGGCTGGGAAATGATGTCCAGTTCAAGAGGCTGGATAGGCATAGGTGGAACCGGCATAGGTCCCGAGATAGCTTGAGGAAGCCCGTTGCCGAGTATAGGGGGCGTAAGGTGATTTGACGAGATGCTGTTGGGTGTGACATTCCGGTTACCAGGTGATGGGTGGATGATAGCTTGACCAGGCATTTGTGGGAGTGGAGCCGATCGTACATTGGATATCATTGCCGAAGGCGAAGGTGCCAATGGAGGGTATGGGAACGCAGAACCAGCTCTGCCCATATCGATATCGGGCCGTGGCGGCAGGTCGAGTTCCGATGTGGGCGTAAGCTGGACCTGACCAGGATGACCAGGTGCCCTGTACGGAGGAAGTCTGTGCATGCCCGCAGAACCAAGGTCGGGGGAGAGGTGTGCCCAGCCGCTGCTTGTCGGTATTTGACCCATGTTCATATGTTGCGGTGGGGGTATAGGCATCATGGGCGGGATCATAGTATGTGGAGCCATCTCGTATCTGAAATCCTCCTCGTCCTCGTCCTCTTCCGCACGCCCTTTTCGTTTGGGCTTTTTGGCGCTATCTTCTCGAGTCTTTTCGGCGTTCCAGCCTTGTAAAACCGTCATATCTCGTTCTGGCACTTCATATAGCGGGATACCATGTGGAAAGTCCATAGGCGGTAAGGGTGGCATCATATTGTGGGTGACCAAGTGATTGACCATATGGCTCATGGCGAGTGATACGCTCCGAAGTTGTCCTAGTGCCGAGTATACGTCCTGCGTGATGGTCTGCTGCCAATCTTCGTCCTGCAGATCAGCAATAGTCGCATATGAGATGAGGGAGACATACGTGGCTACGAGGGAAGAAGACGCATCGCTCCGACCTTGATTTACATCTCACGCATTCACTCTCGCCATCGTTGAGTATACACTTTAATTTTGCTCTTCGGCAATTACTACATGCTTTCTGTTTGATCAGCTTCATACCTCATGGGGAGGCCGCCAGCTTACCTGCTTTTTCTCCCTGACTAAAACGGACGGTGCAGCTTTCCCATCAGATCCGGAATCCGGCTTGGACGGCTTTGAAGTAGACGGTCTTGCGGGCGGCGACTTGTCGGCCTCTCTACTAGAAAGCGATAATTCTCTAGGGCGTTTCTTCTTTCCCTCCCCATTACTTTCCGGCACAGGTCCATGTCCATTTTGCTCCTGGTACCCAGGCGGTATACCGTATGGTCTCGAGTGAGGATCGGGAGGTGGTTGGAAATAGCTTCGCTCGTGCCCTGGGGGTGGGGGAGGATGATTGACTGGACCGCCGTACATCCCGGGCGATTGGGGGATGGGGTACGAGTTATGTCGGTCGTATGGCGGTTGTGGACGTGGATAGGGTGGATATACGAAGCCTCTCTCATCTGGAGGAGTCTGACCTGGCCGCTGGGGTAGTTGACGAGTCGTAGACATTGTAGTTGTTGGCATTAGAGCTTGATGAGTTGTCCTTGTATATTGTATGTTGGGTTAAGATCTGTGTGTTGTGGATATAAAGTGTGCTTGTTGCGGTACTCTTCGATACAGCCATGCGGACACTCCGAATGGCAAGACGCGACGAGGAAAACAATCGGACGATGTTGTGCGTGTGAACAGCTGGCGAGGTCGAGGCTGATTAGACACGACCTTCCTTTTCCCAAGTCTTATGCCGGTAGTGAAAGGATCGAGCTCGAAGAAAGATGGGAAACCTGTCCAGGAATACTCCACACGCGGTACCGCCAAGTCGTGTGAGGTATACCGTACAAGAAAGAGCAAAGTAGAATACAACAATGATGGATGTACTGATGTAGAGGAGTCATATGGTGTTCAGGGTAACTTAGAGCTTAGATAGGGTCAAACGGCGAAGCGCGGAGGCAGGGACTCCAGAACAAATGAGTGTGGCACCCCAGTTCCGCCCTGACAACGAAAGGGAGTCAACCGGACCCGATCACCGGTGCACAGGCAAGGGGATGGGCGTGTGACCAAGATTCACAGCATGGGCGAAGCTAAACAAGATCGGTATACATCACCCTAGACAGACAATTAATTCTACCCCCTATATCAGTCCATCGACCTATCATCTAAACGCCCTGAGTGTACACTTCCTGCTCCTTCTTGTCCTCCCCAGCAACCCTGTTCCCGAAGGTAGAAGGATCGTCATGTAGGTGATGACCAGTTGGAACAGCCGCACCATGAATCTGTTCCTTATCGACATCTTCGGCGTGGACGACACCTTCTACATCGTAGTTGGTGTCCCTGACGCTCCAGAGTACGTAACCACATAGTGGGAGTGAGATGACGAGCATGAGCCATGAGACCAGGTGTTCGGTGAGGTAGGGAGTCTGGATATTAGCTGAAGCTTCCGTAAAGGATAGGCGAAACTTACCTTGACGGCGTCCATTCCGAATGATACTGCTGCTCCAGCGGATTGGATACCTTTGTAATAACCTGCCATTCGTGCAAGCTTGAAGGGGTCTGCTGGTCAGCGAGAAACAGGGAGACTGAAGGTGGACGT
>Ga0308160_10008368_pt1 | contig 10092 bp, 12 predicted proteins | sample PhyFR1_FD_201036 | JGI IMG/M metagenome (GOLD analysis project Ga0308160, IMG submission 201036) | Phyllosphere microbial communities from UC Gill Tract Community Farm, Albany, California, United States - DLSLF.R1 | ecosystem: Host-associated > Plants > Phyllosphere > Unclassified | place: USA...
GTGGTAAGGTGCTGGAGCAGTGGGAGGTGCTGAGTTGCTGTCGAGCGAGAAAAGGACGTGTGTGAAGCTGGGGAGCGAGGTGTAGGTCTGGCGAGGGTTGGCGTCGGGAGCGTCGGAAGGGTCAAAGGGCGAGCGTCTGCTGCCCTGCTGCCCGCCGAAAAGAGGCGCCGAAACCGGGGGAGGGCTCGAGGTCGTCCTCCCGACCATACCCACTTTCCTCCAAGTTCCTTACTCGCCACGCTCTGCACGGAAGAGATAGCTCAGCGGAGGACAGCAGGCACCTCACATACGACCTCGTGCCTAGAGCCAGGCTTGTCACCAATAGGCCATGCCCTTCTCGGACTCGTCCCACCAGCGCCGGGGCTCGCGCTCGACGGCGACGGACGGCCATCAAGGGGCGTCATCCTCATCGTCGACGAGCCGCGACCCTCGGAGGCCGATCAAGGCCGCCCTCGACCCCATCGCCTCGGACTCGGCACCGTCGTCGATGGCTGTCCTCGGACATGCCGTCAAGACGTTTGGCAACACCTGGACCGGCCGGGGTCCGCCCGGCGGCAGCAGCAACGAGCTCCTCACCGACGGTGCGTGCCGACCTCCATCGCACTCCCATCTGTCGAATTCCAGCCGGCCTCCGGGCTTGGCCCCTCCAGCGCAGGGCAGGTAGTCTCAAACTAGGATGGTTGCGCTGACTCGATGCTCTCCACTTTGGACCTGGCAGTGGCACCCTTGCTCCTAACGCCTCGGCTGCTTCAGAGCGCCACGCAGTCACGGAACGCCCCGGCGCTCGCCTCGTCGTCGGCGCTTGCACTCGGCCACGGCTACATGCCGCCGATACGTTTTCCGGCCGGCGTTCTCAACCGGCGGACGACGTCGACCTCGCTTCGGATCCTCGAGGTCGCCCCCTCGCTTCTCTCAATTCCCGTGCCCGACGCCGAGCCCGCCTCATCAGGAAACGTCAGCCTCCTCCGCGGCTTCCAGGCGACGGTCCCGAGCGCTGACACCGGCAAGGAGCGCCGTCGCAAGGTCCGCGGCAGCCTGGCCGACTCGGGCATCGGAGGGAGTGTCGGCGTCAAGAAGATTGCGGCTAAAGAGGGCGTCGTCGACGGGACGGCCGAGGACGAGGAGGAGGGCGAGATCCTTAACCCAAAGGAGCGCAGGCGGCGCCGGAGGGAGACGGCCGCCCACAATCACGGCACCAAAGGCCGCGATATTGGGGCTGAGGAGCTCGCTCGTATGCAGGACGAGATCAAGTGGGACCGCGAGAATCTCGTCGTCCGAAAGGTGCGAGCCGAGGCGTCGAGACGCTCATCCGCGGGCGCGGCGCGCAGCTGACGCCTGATACCTTCGCTTTGCAGTCGCTCTTGAGCCATGAAATTGAGGAGGTCTCGGGCAAGATTGCTGCGCTCGAGATTATCCGGTCGAAGCTCGAGCAGGGCATCCTCAAACTCAGGGAAGAGGATCTCGAGCTCGTCGAGGAGGGTGCGTCTCGTGGTCATCCTGCGCGGGGACCTGACCGGGATGCTGACTGTTGTCGTTCGTCCTGGCAGCCGATGACGTCCAGGAGCGCCTTTCGAGGGTCGCGCCGAACGGTGTTCCCAGCTTGCTCGACCAGCGCGCCTCGAAGCCGAGCTCGAACCGACGACGCAAGGGCCCAGCATTTCTGCCCTCGGAGCACGACGACTTGCCGCCGGGCGTCGCCTTCATGACGCTCGCCAACCACACTGGTCGCATCACCGCGCTCGACTTCACCGAGCCGTATGGGACGCTCGTTTCGGCCGCGACAGACGACTCTGTCCGTGTATGGGACCTCTGCAGCGGCGAGGAGGTGGGCCGCCTGCGTGGCCACAAGGGCGCCGTCAAGACGATCCAAACGGACGAGCAGCTCTGTCTGACGGCCGGCGCCGACGGCGATATCCGGCTTTGGGACCTCCGGCTCGTCGACGATTATGAGGATCGGCTCGCCGCTGCGATGGAGGCCTCGACGCGGTTCGTTGGCAAGGCCGCGCACGGCGAGTCGGACGCCGCTGACGCCGGCGACGACGAGGACGACGAGCTGCCCGACCTCGACACGCTTGCGAAGGGTGCGGGCATCCGGCGCGAGGACGGCGAGGGCCTCGTCGAGGGCGGACCTTGCGTCAAGACGCTCGAGGGCCACAGCAAGGCCGTCAGCAGTCTTTACTACGAGGACGGCTGCCTTGTACGTCTCTAGCCACCTCCAACACACTTTCGGCTCTGTCTGACCGTCAGCCTCTTTTCAGGTGACCGGCTCGTCCGACAAGACGATCCGCCAGTGGGACGTCAACACCGGCCAGTGCGTGCTCACGATGGACATCCTCTGGGCCATCTCGAACGCGCCACCCTCGTCGCCATCGGCCTCGGCCTCCAACGCCTTCTCGCTCAGCGACCCGTACGGCGCCTCGACCCCCGGTGGCGTCTTCTCGGGCCACTCCCTTCTCTCGGCGGTGACGAGCAACGAGTTCCGGGTGCCGACGCCGCCGTATGAGGACGGCAGCTGGGAGATGTACGACGACTTTGTCGGCGGCGTCCAATTCTGGGGCTACGCGCTTGCGAGCGGCAGCGGCGACGGCGGCGTCCGCATGTGGGACAGTGAGTGTCTCTCCGTGACCCGCCAACAGCGCACCGAGCACGAAATGGCTGACCCCGCGCCAACCCTCTCTTCACAGTGCGCACCGGCCAGGCCCACCGGACGCTCGTCGGCCACACCGGGCCCGTCACCTGCCTCCAGTTTGACGAGCAGAACATCATCACCGGGTCGCTGGACAAGACGATCCGGATCTGGGACCTCCGGACCGGCCTGCCGTCCGAGACGCTCTCGTTCGACTTCCCCGTGACCGCCCTCCAGTTTGACTCGCGCAAGATTGTTGCCTGCGCTGGCGAGAACGGCTGGAAGGTCTGGAACCGGACGACGCGCGAGATGAAGAGCCTGACGACCGGCGGCCACTCGAGCCCGGTCGAGAAGGGCCGGTACGACGGCCGCTACGGCGCGAGCGGCGCCAAGGACGGCGTCGTCAAGATCTGGAGCCTCTGAGTGCCTGCACTCCCCCTATTTTTCTGAACCTCACATCCAACCCCCTCTTGCTTTCCCTGCTTTGCTTTGCCCTCCGCACCCGTTTCTTTCTACACACTCCCGCGCGCCACAGCCCGCACCCACTTATCGTCATGTTCGGCCATTCGCAGCTGACTAGGCACTATTGCGAGCTGCCAGACCAAGGAAGTGGAGGCTTTCTTCGGGACGGCCGGGCTCGAGGTTCCTCAAGTGACCGCCCGCCGTCTTCGCGTCGAGTTGCTAAGCGAATCGGGCGCAAGCTCGGTAGCCGAGGAACCCGGTTGCCCGAAGAGCAGGGCGGCCCGGATGTTGGCCTCACCCTTGGCCCGCACGGTCGCGCCGATCGGAGAAGCCGCGAGGCCGACGTCGGGGCGTGAGAGCGGAGGAAGCCGCTAGACTGGTCGACAGGCGGGTTCCCCCGTCGGTCGGCTGGGCGGTGTCGGCAGATACTAATACTGTCTGCTTACGCAGCTAGGGGGCCTTGACCTTCTCGGCCGGCCCGCTAGATCGAAAGGCTCTCCAAGCCTTGTACGCAACCCAACCGGCGCACGCCCAGACGGCGGCGACGGTCGCGAGCTCGACCAAGGCGAGGTCGGAAGCGCGGCCGACTGGCAGCGTCAGGGCGAGAGGCGGCTGATACTTGACCGGCTTGAGCGGATGGAGCGTCAAGTTGGCGAGTAGTTCCAGAGGAAAGGGCGAGGGCGGAGTGTCTGCGAAAAAGGTGGGCGACATGGTGAGTTGTCGGCGACTTGAGGCCGCATGAAGACGGCCAGGACCTACAGCTCGCGCTGGTCGCGTCCGAGTCGCCGACGTCGCACACCCAGCCGACCCAAGGGAGATCGATCTCGACGCTCCTGCTGTCGGCCTCGCCCTGCTCCGCGGGTGGGAGGTAGCGGCCGTCAACCTTGAAGCTCAGCTCATGCTTGCCGACGGCGAGCCCGTCCAGGTGGGCGCGCAGGCCGGTCCCGAGCTTGTCGGCCCGAACGGCAGGCAGCTCGAGCTCGCCGTGCCCATAGTACTGGATCCAGATGTCTGACGGCAGCTGGTACGAGTCGATGATGAGCTCTGGCGCAAAGGCAAAGAGCGCCTGGAGCGAGCAGTTGCTGGCGGCCGGCGGCGGCGTCGGCGGCGGCGAGGAAGGGAGCCGGAGCGTGAGGACGCCGTGGAAGGATCGTGCTGGAGCTAAGTCGAGTGCGTAGTGGCCCTCGGGCACCTCCACAAGCTCCGCTGAAGATGGCATGGTGCTCGGTGAGAGCAGGGCTAAGGCCGTTGGCCGGATGCGAGCCGGCGAGATGACGGTAGGAGGGGCGAGGAGAGGGGGGGAGCGGTATCGCGCAGGCATCGTGAGGGCCGCAGCGGCGAATCCTGGAGCCCCGCACTCATCCGTTGTCTGCCACCAGCACTTCTCAAGCCGGCGATTCCTCCTCCTCATTCTCTGGTCGTCCAAGATCGAGAGCAGCGGGGCATTGGTAGATACAGCAGTGGATGTGAAGAGGGGTATGTACAGCCGCCTGAAAAACGAGGGGCGGTGATTTTGCTACGACGCTCAGAAGGCGACTGAGAAGACGGCGACCGAGTACGGCGGCATCTCGTAGCTGAGCTTGTTGTTATAGAGCTCGACCGAAGCCATCTCGGGCTCAACCTTGTTTTCGATGTTGGGCTTGTTCCAGGCCGTCGCGTTGTCGGCCTTGAGGATCTCAACCGTCGCGTTCTTGACGTTCCAGTCGGCACCAATCTCGAGGGCGAGCGGGATCGTGTCGTCGCCGAAGTTGGAGGCCTTGATGAAGAGCAGGCTGCGCTCGTAGTTGACGCCGGCGACGTAGTTGAGCGCATAGGGCGTCGAGCCGTTAGCAATGTCGACCGGGAGAATCACCTCGGACCGGTGGGTCGAGAACATCTCTGCAGGCGATGAAGGGGAGGCGTCAGCTCAACACGTGACCGGGTGGGTCGTGTGGGGGAAGCGAACGTACTCTGGACGTAGTACGAGACCGAAGGGTAAACCTCGCCGGCGTCAAAGACGATCAGGTTGGGAGTCCTGGAGGATAGCGGGACTGGTCAGTCTCTGGTGTCAACGGAAGCGGAAGCGGTGCGGGAAGACGTACCACTGGGCGCGATTGTGGTTCTCGAGGAGCGGGGCGTAGGCCGAGGCAAAGACCAGGTCGGCGTTACTGTAGGCAGAGAGGCGAGCGTCAGCAACGATCGCGGAGAGTCGAGAGGGAAGGAGACCTACCGCTCGAAGCCAATCGCGTAGGACGCCTCGCCGCAAGCGCTCATGAGCGTACTGAACTCGAGCCTTCCGACGTTCTCGGAGACGGGCGCGTAGAGGTCGCTCGAGTTCATGCTGATGGCGGCGTACTCGCCCTCGAAGATCATGGGTCCGTAGGGCGGCCGGGGAGCGTTGTCGTACCGTCCGGCCTGCTGGTGGAACCAGCTCGGGGTCTGGTACACGTGGCGGTCGCTGTAGTCCTCTCGGGGCACGTTGTCGGTGAAGGGCCGGGTCGTCGCCATCAACGGCAGGTCGGGGTACTTCTCCGAGATGGCCTTCTGGAGCCTAGGCCAGCGGTAGGCCTGGTAGCTATCGAAAATGACGAGCGAAAGCGATCCATCAGCCGGTGAACCTCACACCAGGGGGCACGGGCCTCGAAGACGAACCTCTCCTCGGCGAAGAAATCCTCGTTGCCGATCTCGATGTACTTGACGCGGGTGAAGGGCTCCGGGTGGCCGAGATCGGCCCGCAGCTTAGCCATCGGGCTCGTGGCAGCGTCGCCGAGAACAAAGTCGATCTGGTCGAGCGCCTCTTGGACGACCCAGTCAAAGGCGCTACCCTCGTTGACCGCAATGCCCTGGAGACTGTAGCCGGCGTAGACGCCCATGATGCCGTCGACGTCGAGGTCCTCGAGCCAGTGGAGGTACTCGAGCAAGCCGAGACCATCCGTGTTCTGGTAGGACCAGTCGCCCATGCGGCCGGGCCGCTCCGAGAGGGGACCGATCGTGGCGTTCCATCGCCAGCGGGTGTCCGGAGTCTGGCCTTCGAGGTTGTTCTGATGAGTGACGTGTAGAGGTTAGCGCAAGAAAAAGTGCCGAGGGTTAGATGAGCACGAGACGTACTCCGCCAGGGAAGCTAGATGGGAGGGCGGTAGGATGCAAGGGTATGTCAGCCTCCGGTCACGCGCGGTCCTGCGACCTCGCTCGCTCAGAGACGTACCGCCAGATGGAGGGCTCGACTGCAGCGAGCGTCTCGGCAAGGTCGATCCGCATGCCGTTGGCCCGGCCCTTGTACGTCGGCGGGAAGAGGCTGAACAGGGCAAAGTAGACCGAGGCGTCGGCGTCGCCGTTGACCGAGACGCGGAACGTGTTGTGGACGTCGGCGGCTGACTGCGAGGGCTTGAGCGTCGTCGTGTACTCGGCCCATTCGGAGGTGAGCGCCGGGAAGGAGACCGAGCCGAGCGAGCCGGTTGAGTTGGAGACGAGCTCGATGGTGACGTTGGCCGGCGAGGCACTCTTGGCCCAGAAGCTGACGTTGTACGTCCACTCGCTGTCGACCTTGATGCCTGCGAAGGACAAGCCAGGCTGATCAGCAACTGTCGGGGAGCAGACAGCGGTGGAAAAGGGGACGAACCCCAGTAGCCCTCGTTCTCGAACGAGCCCTGGCCGCCAGTCAGGTCGAGCTTGAACGAGTTTGGCAGCGCGGCCGAGACGGGTTCGGTGTCGTTGACGGCCGAGAGCGCCGAGCCGTTGATGGCCGACCAGGTGTAGAGCGCCGTCGTCTGGTTGGCGACGTCGACGATCTGGAGCGCACGGTTGCTCAGGAGCTCGGCGTAGAGGCCGCCATCGCCAGAGTTGTTGATGCTGGTCGAGCGGTGCGCACAAGAAGTAAGCAGCGGTCTCTCGTCGGGCGAGCGTCCCAGCAGGTTGCGAGCGACGACTCACTCCTCGAACATGAAGCCATACTGCGTCGAGCTGGTTTTCTGCGAGAAGCGAAGGGTCGACGAGGGATGATCAGTGCCTGTCGAGCAGTTCGCGAGGTATGAGGTCGCTGGTGCCGTACATTGCCGTCGCCCCTTGGGATCTTGAGCAGGACGTCGTTCTCGCGCCGCGAGAGGGGCGAGGCCTGTGTTGGCGTCGTCGCTGCGCCTAGGAGGGCGAGCCCAGCAAGAAGGGTTGTCGAGAGCATGGTGACGGAGGAGTTGGTGTGGGGATCGACTGGCTGCTGTTGACGGACATCGCCGAGGGGGCTCTTGAAGGGTTCCCTCGACGGTCGGTCGGCTGCCCGGCAATAGTGCCTGGTCGGACGAGCTTCGACGGACGGACGGAGCAGCCGACGCTGGTGGAGGAGCCGGTCGGTCCCTTCAACGGACGCGCTCCTCCTGGACGGACTCAGATCATCAGGGTGTTAGCTCTAGCTGGCCGCCAGAAGGGGACCGAGTGTGGAGAGAGCGAGAGAAAGATCGAAAGCGGAGGAAGCCAGCGAGGCGACGAGAGATGGAGCTAGAGGACGGGCAGCATGCGCGCGGGTCGGAGGGAGCGAGGCGCGGCGGCCGCTTTTGGAACGCCGGCGCGGCGCTTTGTTCGGCCGGCCGAGCGACTCGCCGGGCGCCCTGTCGGCCCAGCACGACCAGCAAGCGCGCGGTCGAGGTGGAAATCATCCTCCGTGCGAGCACAGGACTCAGCTTGGGCCTAGCGTTCAACCTGCCAAGGAACGCCTGTTGGCCGGGGCCCTTGCAAGAGCTGGGACGTTGAACGGAGGCGACTACGGACGGGGGCGCGTGCAAGCTGGCGAAGACAGCGAAGGGGTCGCCGGCCGCGCGCGGGCGCGCGCATGGCTTTCCATCGTCATCGAGGGCGAGCCTGAGATGTTTGGCGCACCGACAACGCTTCCGGGGCAGCTTTGGATACAAAAGGGAAGGGGGGGGGGGCAATGGCAAGGAAAGAGAGGGGGTGGGACAGATTGAGAGGGTGAGTTGAAAGGGCGGGACGGAGACGGCTACTCTTCTTGGACGTAGTTGCCTGGAGGAGGGGTGACAGGGGTCAGCCGGACGCCCGATCAAAGACGAGCGAGAGAGGACAGAAAGGACTTACCGGGGAAGACGCCCTGCCTGCCGTCGACCCGGCCCGTCCACCAGTCCTCGGCGCTCCCCGTCCGCTCGACGAGCTCGATCCGATCGCCGACGCTAAAGCTCAGGTCGCCCGCCGCCTGAGCCTCAAAGTCAAACAGCGCAACGACGTATTTGACGGCCGGGGCGGCGCCGTACGAGGGTTTCGGCTTGAGCGGCGGGGGAGGCGGAGGGGCCCGCTTGGCGCCGGCTGGGTTGGCACCGACGTCGGACCCGGCGGGAGGGGGCGTGTAGGCCGGAGGGGCGACAGCAGCACCGCCCGTCCCGCGCATGGGCGGCGGCATCGTCTTTCCGACCGAGGACGTCGAGGTTTGCCGGCCGAGGGGCGCCTTCGCGCCAGCGCCGTACGACGAGGTCGACGCCGTCCGACCGATCGACGACCCGGCGGTCAAGCCTGCGCGGCCGAGCCCGCCCGGCCCACCAGCCTGCGCCATGAGTTTTGCGGTCGACACCTGCCGCTGGACGACGGGGAGCGCCTCGAGCGTGCTCCCGACGTCGCCGAGCTGCTCGTCGTAGATGTTGTCGAGGTCGGTCCGGGAGAGGTCGTACCGGCCCTCGGTGAACGTCTGGAGCTTCTCGAGCATCCTGGCGGGGTTGGCGGCGAGTAGCTAGGGGATCAGCTTGTGCGGCCGACCGAGTAAAGAGAAGGGGACGGGAGGCTCCAACCCACATGTAGAAGATATTGAGCTGCATAAAGTAGAACGAGTGGAAGAGCGGGTCGATAAACTTGGTGCCCATGACGAGGAAGGCCGGCAGCTCCTCCTTGAGCATGCCGTTGTAGTGCTCGTACTCGGCCGTCGCCGCCTCGTGGTCCTGCTCGACCTTGAACAGGTTCTTCTCGTCCGAGAGCGACTTTTCCTTCTTGTCGCGGAGCTTGTTAAGCGAGTTGTTGTGCCGGTCGTAGTCGACGAGCTGCAGCGGGGAGGCTGTGGCTCAGCGACCGGGGGGTCTGGATGACGACGCAGCGACAAGAGAGGGAAGACAGACCTTGTGGTCCCGCTTGGTGATCGTCTTGCGGATCTTCTTGAGCACGTCCTGGAGGTCCTTGCACGGCCCGATGACCCGGCTGTCGATGAGCTCGAGCTCGGGCGAGAGGCTCGTCCGGAGCTCGTTCATCAGCTGGGCGTACTGCCCGCAGTTCTTGATGGTCGCCTCGGCCTGGGGGTTCTTGCCGATTAGGTCGTACTCGGCCCCGAGGGGCGAGAAGAGCGAGGAGAACGAGTTGCCAAACGACTCGCCCGACATGAGCAGCGCTGAAAGAGCCGGGTCGAGGAAAGGGGAGTCGTCAGCTGCGTTCAGTCGGCTGCGGGAAGGCGGCGTTGCGCGAGCGCGGGCGGGAGAGGGACGCACAGAGGACAGCATCGCGGAAGACCTTTGAGTCCTTGAAGAGCTTCTCGGTCGCCTGCTCGATGGACTTGAACTTGCGCTCCATGTCGTCCTGCCAGCCAGCCAGTCGTTCGCAAGGGAAGAGGTCAGCATTGGGCCGGGAGCAGAGTGCCAAGAGTCGTCCAGCCAAGCGAGATGAGGACTGACGAATTCCAGGTCGGAGCTCTCTACGGTCGACCAGTGCGGCCGGGCGACATGGCGGTCAGCAGCGTCGATGGATGTGGAGAAATCAGAAAGGAGGAGGACCGACTCTTGGCCATGCCGACCCGGGAGGTGAGGTGGTGCGGCGTCCGTTGGACGGCCTTGATCATGCCCTTCATCGTGGGTGAGGGCGGCTGGGCTCGATTTGGCGAGCGAAGGGGTCGAGGGCGCGCTGGAGGTCGGAAGTCTAAGCAGGACGTAAGAACGTCAGAGGCGGCTTGCTCGGCGCGAAGGGTTGGGCTGGCCGCTGATCTGACCTACCGGGAGCGAAGGAGGGGGGGGGGGGGGGGGAGGGGGGGGGGCGGGGGGGGGGGGGGGGGGGGG
>Ga0308160_10008369_pt1 | contig 10089 bp, 10 predicted proteins | sample PhyFR1_FD_201036 | JGI IMG/M metagenome (GOLD analysis project Ga0308160, IMG submission 201036) | Phyllosphere microbial communities from UC Gill Tract Community Farm, Albany, California, United States - DLSLF.R1 | ecosystem: Host-associated > Plants > Phyllosphere > Unclassified | place: USA...
ACAGGCGGCCAACGGCTTCGACACCACCATCCGCGTGCCGAGCTGGGACAAGTGCGACACCTGCCACGGCAGCGGCGCCAAGCCGGGCACCCAGCCGGTCACCTGCACCACCTGCGCCGGCCACGGCCAGGTACGCATGCAGCAGGGCTTCTTCAGCATCCAGCAAACCTGCCCGAAGTGCCACGGCAGCGGCAAGATGATTCCGGAACCTTGCCCATCGTGCTCGGGCGCCGGCCGCATCAAGCGCAACAAGACGCTGGAAGTGAAGATCCCGGCCGGCATCGACAACGGCATGCGCATCCGCTCGACCGGCAACGGCGAACCGGGTACCAACGGCGGTCCGTCGGGCGATTTGTACGTGGAAATCCACATCAAGCCGCACAGCGTGTTCCAGCGCGAAGGCGACGATCTGCACTGCGAAATGCCGATCTCGTTCTCGAAGGCGGCACTGGGCGGCGAAATCGAAGTGCCGACCCTGTCGGGCAAGGTCTCGTTCACGGTGCCTGAAGGTACGCAAACTGGTAAAACCTTCCGTTTGAAGGGCAAGGGCATCAAGGGCGTGCGCTCGGGCTACCATGGTGATTTGTTCTGCCACGTGATCGTCGAGACCCCGGTCAAGCTGACCGACAAGCAGAAAGACCTGCTGCGCGAATTCGAACGCATGACGGTCGAGGGCGGCGCCAAGCACAGCCCGCAGAGCAAGGGCTGGATGGACAAGGTAAAGGACTTCTTCGAATAAGAAGGCCGATCGGAACCGCCGGGCGCGCGAGCCTCGGCGGTTTTTTTTCGCCCTGCCAAGGCGGCGTGTTGCGTTTACAATACGCAAAGTTCACGGAAAATCACAGGAGGGCGTGCTCCGCGCCTCCTCTCAGCAGGAGAATCACATGGCAAAAACCCCCACCGGCCTGACTGCCCAGGACCTGTTCGAACGCAACCGCAAATGGGCGGCGTCGATGATCGAGCAAGACCCTGGCTTCTTCAAGGACCTGGCTTCGCAGCAGGCGCCGGAATACCTCTGGATCGGCTGCTCCGACAGCCGCGTGCCGGCCAACGAGCTGCTCGGCATGGCCCCGGGCGAACTGTTCGTGCACCGTAACATCGCCAATGTCATCTCGCATTCGGACCTGAACGCCCTGACCGTGCTGCAATTCGCGGTCGACGTGCTGAAGGTCAAGCACATCATCCTCTGCGGCCACTATGGCTGCTCGGGCGTGGGCGCCGCACTGAACAATACCCGCGTCGGCCTGGCCGACAACTGGCTCGGCCACGTGCGCGACGTGCGCGACAAGCACGGCCAGTACCTGGGCAACGTCAGCGGCGTGTCGGCCGTCAACCGCCTGGTCGAACTGAACGTCGCCGAGCAGGTGATCAACGTGGCGCAGACCACCGTCGTGCGCGACGCCTGGGAACGCGGCCAGGAACTGACCATCCACAGCTGGGTCTACGGCGTGCACGACGGCCTGCTGCGCGACCTCGGGATCACCGTCAGCAGCTACGACCAAATCGCGCCGAAGCTGGAAGTGGTGCTGGAAGGCTACCGCGACCGCGGCGAGGAACTGTGAGTTCTGGGTCCGAGCTGGGCGACCTGGCCCGGCTGCGCGAACTCGTGCGCGTGTTTGTCGACGAGCGCGACTGGGACCAGTTCCATACGCCGAAGAACTTGTCCTCGGCCCTGAGCGTGGAAGCGGCCGAGTTGCTGGAACATTTTCAGTGGCTGCAGACCGGGCAGGCCGAGGAACTCGGGCCGGACAAGCTGGTGCAGGTGCGCCACGAGATGGCCGACGTGCTGGTCTACCTGGTGCGGCTGGCCGACAAGCTCGACGTGGACCTAATGGCGGCGGTGCAGGAAAAGATGGTGCTCAACCGCGCCAAGTATCCGGCCGACAAAGTGCGCGGCGACGCGCGCAAGTACCACGAGTACAAGGACGCCTGAGGCGCCCGCATGACGCCGCCTGGCCCCGAGAGGGGCCGACGGTCAGGTCGGCATTACGCCAGGCTCGGCAGCATCTGCGGCGTGACGCCGCGCTGGTGCACCGTCGGCGGAACCGCTTCCTCGAGTGTAAATGCACCGACCAGCTTGCCCAGTTCGGCCGCCTGGCCGCGCAGCGCCTGGCTTGCCGCCGCGGCTTCTTCCACCAGGGCCGCATTCTGCTGGGTCACGCCATCCATCTGGCTGATGGCGACATGGATCTGCGCAATCCCCGATTCCTGCTCGCCGTTTGCCATGCTGATGTCGCGCATGATGGCGCTGACGCGGCCAATGCTGGCGACGATCTCTTCCATGGTGGCGCCGGCCTTGCCGACCAGTTCCGTGCCGGCCGCAACTTCCTGGCCCGAGGTTTCGATCAACGTCTTGATTTCGCGCGCCGCGCCTGCCGAGCGTTGCGCCAGGTTGCGCACTTCGCTGGCCACGACGGCAAAGCCGCGCCCGTGCTCGCCGGCGCGCGCCGCTTCCACCGCCGCGTTCAGCGCCAGGATATTCGTCTGGAAGGCAATCCCATCGATGACGCCGATGATGTCGGTGATCTGTTTCGCCGAGGCGCTGATCGACTCCATGGTGCGCACCACCTGCGCCACCACGGCGCCGCCGCGCGCGGCCACGCCCGACGCATCGCCCGCCAGCCGGTCGGCCTGGCGCACGCTGTCGGCGTTGTGCTTCACGGTGGCCGTCAGTTCTTCCATCGAGGACGCGGTTTCTTCCAGCGAGCCGGCCTGCTGCTCGGTGCGGGCCGACAGTTCCTCGTTGCCGGACGCGATCTCGTCGGCCGCGGTCACGATGGCGCCGCTGCTGCTGCGCACCGCGCCGACGATGCGGAACAGATCGGCATCCATCTTGTAGAGCGCCGCCAGCAATTGTCCGGTTTCGTCGCGCGAGCAGGTGTCGCTGTGCCGGCTCAGGCGTCCGTCCGCCACGTTCCTGGCCACCATCATGGCGCGCGCCAGCGGCCGGGTGATCGAGCGCGTGACCACGATGGTGCAGGCGACCGCCAACGCCAGCGCCGCCGCGCAGATGCCTGCCAGCAGCAGCCGGCCCTGTCCGCTTTCCACTTCGATATGGGCGCCGAGAATGGCGGCGCGCTTGCGCTGCAGTTCGGTGAGCTCGACGATGCTGGCAACGTAGACGGCGCGCGCTGCGTCCAGCTTCGGCAGGCCGGCCTGGACGGCTGCGGTGTCGCCGCTGGCCTTTGCCCGCAGCAAGCCTTCGCGCACCGCGGTATAAGCCTGGCGCCGTGCCTGGGCGGTGGCGAACAGCGCCTTGCCTTCTTCATCGGTGAGCATGCGTTCCAGTTCGTGCTGCACCTGCGTGACCCGCTCGCTGGTCTTGCGCATTTGCCCCTTGACCGAACGCTCGGTCTCCGCGTCCTGGCTGACCAGCACCAGTGCCGTTCGTATGCTGTTGAGTTCGGTCGAATGGCTCCATTCGGTCACCAGTCTTTCCTTGGCAATGGCGTCGTGCAGGATCAGCGCGGTCGAGGCGCTGGCATCGCGCAGCAGCCAGGAGCCGACCGCCGTCAGCAGGATCATCAGGGCCAGCAGCAGGCCAAAGCTCGCGCTCAGCCGCTTGCCGATGGCGATATCCGAGATTCTCATATGTCTTCCGTTTATTTTTTTATGTGGGGGCGTTGATGGACGTGCGATGGCCGACGAATAGTTATCCGGCTGGCACTACCAAGTGGTGGATTGTAGGAGGATCAATCCGGGAAGGGCAATGAAAATATTTGCAACAGGAAATATGTTGAGCTGGCTCTAAGCGCTCAAGTAGAAATACAACACATCGTTGGCATCCCGGATGCCGAGAAGGGCAAGCAGTGGCTCGAGTTCCGCACGGAATTGTTGGCGCGCCTCGCGGCTGGCGCCCTGGGCCAGCTCAAGCGCGGGCTGGCACTGCTTCATCACCCAGAACGTGGTCGGGTGACGTTCGATATCCGCGAGCAGGCGATCGCCGAAGGCGTCGAGCGCGGCCGCCAGCCGGCTGCGCTCCTCGTCGTTTGCCAGTTGCGCCAGCTTCGGCGCCGCACGGTAGCCGTGCAAGCTCTCCAGCACCCGCGGCACGATGAACAGCGGGGCGTCCACCACATCGCGCAGCGGGTCGCGCGCCATCACATGCCGCCCATGCAGATGTACTTCACCACAAGGTAATCCTCGATCCCATACGCCGAGCCTTCGCGCCCCAGGCCCGATTGCTTGACGCCGCCGAAAGGCGCCACCTCGGTCGAGATCAGCCCGGTGTTCACGCCGACCATGCCGCTTTCGATCTGTTCCGCCACACGCCAGACCCGGCCGATGTCGCGCGAATAGAAATACGAGGCCAGGCCGAACTCGCTGTCGTTGGCCATCTTGATGACTTCCTCTTCGGTCTGGAAGCGGAACAGCGGCGCCAGCGGGCCGAAGGTTTCTTCGCGCGCCACCATCATCACCGGCGTCACATCCGCCAGCACGGTCGGCTGGAAGAAGCTGTGGCCGAGTTCGTGCCGCTTGCCGCCCAACATCAGGCGCGCGCCTTTCGACAGTGCATCGGCGATGTGCTGCTCGACTTTCACCACGGCTTTTTCTTCGATCAACGGACCCTGGTTCACGCCTTCATCGACGCCATTGCCCACCTTCAGTTTCTCGACCGCCGCGACCAGCTTGCGCGCGAATTCCTCGTACACGCCGTCCTGCACGTACAGCCGGTTAGCGCAGACGCAGGTCTGGCCGGCATTCCGGTATTTCGAGGCAATCGCGCCTTCCACGGCGGCATCGATGTCGGCGTCGTCGAAGACGATGAAGGGCGCGTTCCCGCCCAGTTCCAGCGAGATTTTCTTCACGGTTGGCGCGCACTGTTCCATCAGCAGGCGGCCGACTGCCGTCGAGCCGGTAAAGCTGAGCTTGCGCACGACCGGGTTGCTCGTCATTTCGCCGCCAATGGCTTTCGAGTCGCCGGTGACCACGCTGAACACGCCCTTCGGCACGCCGGCGCGCTCGGCCAGCACCGCCAGGGCCAGGGCCGAGTAGGGCGTGAGTTCGGCCGGTTTCAGCACGATGGGGCAGCCGGCGGCCAGTGCCGGGGCCACCTTGCGGGTGATCATCGCCGCCGGGAAGTTCCATGGCGTGATTGCCGCGCAGACGCCGATCGGTTCCTTGGTGACCACGATGCGGCGGTCGGGCCAGGGCGATTGCAGGGTGTCGCCATTCACGCGCTTGGCTTCCTCGCCGAACCACTCGAAGAAGGAAGCGGCGTAGGCGACTTCGCCTTTGGCCTCAAGCAGCGGCTTGCCTTGCTCGGCCGTCATCAGGAGCGCCAGGTCGTCGGCGTTTTCCAGCATGAGGTCGTTCCACTTGCGCAGAATGAGGCTGCGTTCGCGCGCCGTCTTCTTGCGCCAGGCTGGCCAGGCGGCATTCGCGGCCTCAATGGCGCGCCGGGTTTCCTGGGCGCCCATGTGCGGCACCGTGCCCAGCTTGTCGCCGGTGGCGGGATTGATGACGTCGACGGTGGCGCCCTCAAGGGCGTCGCACCATTGTCCGTCGATGTAGGCCTGCTGGCGCAGCAGGCTGGAGTCTTTCAGGTTCAGCATGAGAGTCCTTTTAATCGCTCGATGACCCCCAATACTAGACTTTTTTGCACGTTTCCGTTTTCAGTTGCCCCGATACGTCGAGTAGCCGAAAGGGCTCAGCAGCAGCGGGATGTGATAGTGCTGGTCCGTCTTGTCGACCTTGAATTCGACCGGAATGCGCGGGAAGAAAGTGGCCTGGCCCTGACGCGCGTAGTGCTCGCCGGTGGAGAACACGATACGGTATTCACCGGCCGCAAAGGGTTTGTCTTCCGGATAAAGGGCGGCGATGCGGCCCTTGGCGTCGGTAACGTTTGCGGCCAGGGTGCGCCAGTTGTCGCCGGCGCGTTGCTCCAGCGTTACCTTGATACCGGCGGTCGGCTGGCCGCTCTGCAAGTCGAGGACGTGGACGCTGAGCGGGTTGGCGATGGCGAGATGGGCGGCCGAGAACATGGCGCCGGCGAGGACGAGCTGTTTGATGGTCATGGGGTTTCCTTTCGGGATGGAGGGGAGGGATCAGTCGAAGGGTCAGTCGAGTTCGGGCACGGCGGCCATCGCGGCGCGTGCGCAGGCATCGTCGTTGACGGCGCCGCCACCGCCGGCCACCCCAATCGCGCCCACCGGCTGACCCTGCACCCGCAGCGGCAGGCCGCCGCCAAGCAGCAGCAGTTCGGGCAGGGTGGCGAGATTGCGTGAATCGGTGTCGGCAGCGGCCTTGCGCGTCAGTTCGAGCGTGCTGCTGCGCGTGGACAGGGCGGTGTAGGCCTTGCGCCGCGCGGCCTCGATGTTGTGCGGGCCGACGCTGTCGGCGCGCTGCAGCGCCACCAGGTTGCCGCCACGGTCGAGCACGGCCACGACGATGTCGCGTCCCTGGCGCCGGCAAGCGTCGATGGCGCCGGTGGCCAGGCGGTTGGCCGCCGCCAGCGTCAGGTCCGGTTGCTGGCGCAGTTGGGCGGCGGCGGGCAGGGTGGTGGTGGCAAGCAGGACGGTGAATAAGGCGGCAGGCAGTCGGGTCATGGCGTCATGGAGCGGTGAGCGAGCAAGTGAGCAAGCCGCCACCTTAGCGCGCGCCGCCCGACGGCAAGCTGATTGCCAGATGACAGTTTCGTCATCTTCGGCGGCGCCGGATCGGCATAGAATGGCGCTTTTGCGCGCACCCCAGCCATGACCATCCTGGTAATTGAAGACGAGCCGAAGACCGGCGATTACCTGCAGCGCGGCCTGGCCGAGTCCGGCTTCGGCGTGCGCCTGGCGCGCAACGGCCGCGACGGCCTGCACATCGCGCGCGAGGAAGAGATCGCGCTGGTTGTGCTCGACGTCATGCTGCCGCGCATGGATGGCTGGGAAGTGCTGGCCGCCCTGCGCGCCGACCCGGCCACGGCGCAGATGCCGGTGCTGTTCCTGACCGCGCGCGACGAAGTCCAGGACCGCGTGCGCGGCCTCGAGCTGGGCGCCGACGATTACCTGGTCAAACCCTTCGCTTTTGTCGAGCTGGTGGCGCGCATCCGCACCCTGCTGCGGCGCGGTCCGGTGCGCGAGGAAGCGCAGATCTGCATCGGCGACATGGAAATCGACGTGCTCATGCGCCGGGTGCGCCGTGGCGGCACGGCCATCGTCCTCACGGCCCAGGAGTTTGCCTTACTGCACCTGCTGGCGCGGCGCCAGGGGCAGGTGCTGTCGCGCGCGCTGATCGCGTCGCAGGTCTGGGACATGAATTTCGACAGCGACACGAATGTCATCGACGCGGCCGTGCGAAGGCTGCGGCGCAAGATCGACGACCCGTTTCCGGATAAATTGATCCACACGCGGCGCGGCATGGGCTATGTGTGCGAAGCCGTCCCGGCGGCGTCATGACGGCCTCCATGAGAGCAGGCTGGCGCCAGTCGCTGGCGCTGCGCGTGAGCGCCATGTTCACCCTGGTGGTGGCGCTGGCTGCCGCTGGCCTCGGCACCTACCTGTACCGCGCCTTTGTGCACGAAATCGAACGGCGCGACGACATCCAGCTGCTCGGCAAGCTGCGCCAGGTGCAGATGCTGCTTGGCCGTCCCGGCGCCGCCGAACTGCTGCGTACCCAGCCGGATTACTTCCGCGACACGATGAGCGGCCAGGAAAATTCGCTGGTGCGCATCCTGGCGCCGGACGGCGCGCTCCTGGCCGACATCAACGCCCTGCACGAAACCTATCCGCTGCCACCCGTGGCCGGTGCGGCGCCCGGACTCGATGCCATTCGCAGCTGGACCGCCAGCACTGGCGCGCCGGGCAGGGTCGTGGCCGGCAGCGCGCGCCTGGACGATCGCCAGGTGCACATCGTCGTCGCCCGCGCCTATGCCGAACGCAGCGCCATGTTCGCCGGCTACCGGCGCCAGATCGCCGGCGCGGCCCTGGTCAGCGCGCTGCTTGCTGCGATGCTGGCGGCCCTGCTGCTGCGGCGCGGGTTGCGGCCCTTGCGCAGCGTGGCCGAGCATGCGGCGCTGGTGCGTCCGGGCACCCTGGCGCAGCGCCTGGAGGTGAAAGGCGCGCCGTCCGAACTGCTGCCGCTGATTCATGCCTTGAACGACATGCTAGCCCGGCTGCAGGAAGGCTATGCGCGCCTGTCCGGGTTTTCCGCCGACCTGGCGCACGAATTCCGCACGCCGGTGGCGAACCTGCTCGGGCAAAGCCAGGTGATGCTGGCGCAGCCGCGCAGCACGGGCGAGTACGAGGACTTGATCGCCTCGAACATCGAGGAACTGGAAAGGCTGGCGCGCATGATCGAGAGCATGCTGTTCCTCGCGCGCGCCGGCCAGGAAGAGGTGGTGCTGGTGCGCCAGCCGCTGGCGGCGCTGGGCGAACTGGAAAAAGTGGCCGGTTTCTACGAAGGCATGGCCGAGGAGCGCGGCCTGGTGTTCGCGTGTTCCGGCGACGCCGCCTTGAGCGTGCCGGCCGATGCCGCGCTGTTACGGCGCGCGCTGGCCAACCTGGTGTCGAACGCGGTCCGCCATGCCGACACGGGCAGCACGATTGCCCTGGCCGCCAACCGGCGCGGAGACGCTATCGAGCTCAGCGTGAGTAACCACGGCGCACCGGTCGCACCCCAGCACCTGGCGCACTTGTTCGAGCGCTTTTACCGCGCCGACCCGGCCCGCAGCGATGCCGAGGGATCGACCGGCCTCGGGCTGGCTATCGTCGGCGCCATCATGGACCTGCACGGCGGCGGGGCCAGCGTGCACGCGGAGGGCGGCCATATCACCTTCACGCTGGTGTTTCCCGCTGCCTGAGCTTCGCCGAGCCGTGTCAGGTTTTTCGACAAACGCTGATGACACCGCTAATTGCCAATAAAAAAGAGCGCCGCAAGGGCGCTCTTTTCGCATCCGGCTGACGCCGAAGAAATTACTTGCGGCGACGGCGCGCAGCAGCCAGGCCCATCAGGCCCAGGCCCAGGGTCAGCAGGGTTGCTGGCTCAGGCACTTCCGTTGGCAGGGTCGGATTGGTCGGGTTCGTCGGGGTGCCCGGCAGTTCGACCGGCGGCACCGGCAGGGTGACGACTGGCGGCTCGGTCGGGACTTCGACCGGTGGGGTCGGTTCGGTCGGCTGGGTCGGTTCAGTCGGCTCGGTCGGGTTCGTCGGATTCGTCGGATTGGTCGGGACGGTCGGCTTGGTCGGCACTTGTTTGACGTCCAGCAGGATCTTCTTCAGCCACACGTCCTGGTCCAGGCAGAAGATGTAGTAGGCCGGCGTGCAACCCAGGGAGATCGACAGGTCCAGCTTGTTGTCTTTCAGCGTCGATGGCAGCACATTGAAGCTGTAGGTCGTGTAGTCGCTGCCGACGTTGTAGATGGTGCCGGCCAGGACGCCGTCGAGCTTGACCGAGATGGTTTCCTTGGTGGTCCAGGTGTTGTTGGTCACGTCGGCGAAGGTCAGGTACAGCTTGGCCGATTCGATCTCGTAGCCCGTCTTGCCGTCGACCTTCAGGGTGATGTTATAGGGATCGTTGGTGGTCAGGTAAGCCGGCAGGTAAGTTGCCTGGGCAGCGGTGGCGAAACCAAGGGTCAGGGCGGCGGCGGCGAAGATCTTTTTCAGCATGATGTGGGTTCTCGTCTGGTTGAATTCGGTTGGAAACACTTTGCTTTCATAGAAAGCAATTAGTGTGCCTGAAAAGAAATATTCATTTCTTTCAGGAACTTATATGACGAGGATCAAATTGGACGAGCTCGACTGTAAGATTTTTCGACAAATTCGACGGTAGAGAGGCCGCCAAACAGGCGCTGCCGGATCGTGTTGGCACCGATCTTCGGTTAACGTTAAGCTTTTGCTATGGAAATCGCGTTTTACTAGCAGATCGGCGCCGCCTGCGCGCAGCAAGCGCATGGTGTTTGATCTGGATTAACGGCCACTCGCGCCCGGACCAGATTGCTCGTATGATGGTCCTCGTGCGCTCACGACAAGGTAGAGACCATGCGCCCCATCGTTATCGTTCCAGCATGCACGCGTGACTTCGGCGAACACCCGTATCACGCGGCCCAGCACAAGTATTGCGACGCCGTCGTCCTCGGAGCCGATTGCGCTCCCATGATCCTGC
>Ga0308160_10008370_pt1 | contig 10088 bp, 17 predicted proteins | sample PhyFR1_FD_201036 | JGI IMG/M metagenome (GOLD analysis project Ga0308160, IMG submission 201036) | Phyllosphere microbial communities from UC Gill Tract Community Farm, Albany, California, United States - DLSLF.R1 | ecosystem: Host-associated > Plants > Phyllosphere > Unclassified | place: USA...
GGGCTTCTCGTCCTTCTTCTCCTTCTGGGGTGCCTGGTAGGTAGGGGCAGAGTCGGTGAGGGTTGGCTTGCCGTTGTCAAAGATAGCAGCGAGCTTGGGGTGGTTGATGATGCTATATTGTCAGCTTCGTCACGGAGTGCAAGGACTGATGAGCTTACGTCTCGAAGTATCGGACAACGTTGGGGACCTGCTTCCTCAACTCGGCGTGGATGTGACCAGAGAAGGCGTTGGCAAGGGCAGTAGCGATGAAGACATCGGCGAGGGTGATCCTCTCTCCGACAATGTAGGTTCGGTCAAGGAGGATCTTGTCTAGGACAGCTAGACGAGACTGGAGCTTGTCAACAGCAGCGGTGTAGGCGGGTTTGGTGTAAGGGATCTGGTTGGAGAAGATGTGGTAGGCGAAGATGTGCTTGAGGAAGATCTCCTGGTCGGCGAAAGCCATCCATTGGTGGACCTGTGCTCGCTCCTTGACATCGGAGGGGAGGGTGGTCTGGTTGGCACCGAGCTCGGTGACTGTTTGTTGTCAGCGTCAAATCCTGACAAGGGGATACACGACAAGAAACGATAGGGGTGTAATTGATCAGATATTGCGATACCACTCGCGGTTTCCTCGACACAGTGTCATTAAGACAGGGATAACTGAAGTTATTGTATCATCATAAAGTTGGGGTCCATTTTCTCCTTCTTCCATTGCTTCTCCATTTGCTCCATTCCACTCTCACTCTCACAGCTTGGGGCCACGTCAGGAATGTAGGACTATAACTCACCGTACTCGGCAATAGCAGAAGACTCGGCCAAAGCGAAATCACCATCCTCCAAGAAAGGAAGGTATCCAACAGGGTTCTTCTTCAAGAACTCCTCAGTCTTGTAATCAGACTTCATGGAGAAAGACGAATCATAGTCGAGCTCAACACCAGCAAGGGCGGCAGCAGCTAGAACACGTCGGACTCGAGAGTTGCCTATGAAGTTAGTATTTATTGTTGACGGCGGAGGGGGTTGACTTACCGGAGAATCCAGTAAGTTTAGGAGCCATTTTTAAAGATGTATTACTGCTCTATTTAGTACTGTTACATGATGGATAGGATGATGATACGTACATGTATAGAGAAGGGAAGGGAATGTAATATAATATAGAAAATATCGAATATGAGTTGCTGGAGTCTTCTAACTTTTCCAGTTATACTTCGGCGTTTTAGCAATGTGGCACTTCCCCACTCCACACAAGTACTGCGCGGCGTGTACTCGTACCGGCACTCTAGTGATGGGAGATTACATGACTAGCTACTCGCCCTCGGGCCTCTTCCAATCTTCACCCCCATAGCATTCTATCGCCCTGCTGGTAATCATGTACAACCCCAAGGCGGTTCGTAATCAGGCATCCGATTCTTAGAATATCCTTCGCGTCGTAGTCGAGTGCAACATGATACGACTTGACTTTATAGACCTATTACGCGTGTCAGCTTACCTGCCGAAATCGATCAGTCGAGAATGTGGAGAATGACCCACTTGTGACCATCTCCTCGAAGCAGCCGCTTGAAAACTTAGACCGCCTAGTTGATCTGTACATGAAGATTCTTATCAATGTGCATAGTCTCAGGGTCTCTTACACCTGGGAATGAGCATCGGCCTGTACACGTACACTGCTGCGTCAGAAACGTAGGCAAAGTACCTTGGGCCGTAGCTTCAATACATTCTCCGACGCGAACAGCTGAGAGTCATGAGTTTTTTTCTGGTCAGTCTCTCCTACACAGGTAATTAATTGAAGCAAGTGAAATAGGACATGAGACATGCTAGAGTATCAGTATGATGAGGTCAAGAGGAAGTATCTCCTTCTTCAATTACCCGAATGGAACAACAAGTATTTATCACGATGACCCTCTCCAGAATTGGGTGGATGGAGGATGTCCAGTCGTAATATATGCATCATAATGTCGTCACAGCGTCAATAGTCGTCCATCTAATCAAATCACAACCTCCTCTTCTTCGCAGCTCCCTTGAAGACCTGACCTATCAGCGTCATCTTACAGAACAAGAAGGACATACCAATTCCCCATCATCGTCATCATCAACTACCAACCTCCTCCGCCCCGTGCCCAGCGAGCTCTGCGTCGCTTTCCGCCCTGTAGCAGTGACAGTAGAAGCTTCATCATCACCCACAATCCCACTTCCTGTCGCTCTACTGCTCTTCCTAGCAGTACCTGTTGATGATCTAGCTGGCCCCAGGTCCCGATTCACTTCATCTTCACTTTCCTCAATGACAATAGGTTGTGTCTTGCCTTTGCGTTGAGTTGCAGCGGGCGGTGCCCTCGTACGTGTACTTCGAGTGGCAGTACCAATGGAAGAAGTATCGGAATTGACGCTCGTCTCTCGTAGTTGTCGTTGGGTAGTTCGGCGAGGTGCCAACCGGCTCGCAGCCGGAGTTTGGGATGGCGTGGCTTTACCCCTCCCTCGAGCAGTGGGGGGTGGTGGAGACATCTCATCATCGTGCCCTGGCGATAATAGGCGACGTCGAGATTTGGGAAGAAGCGGCATATCCTCATCTTCGTCTTCGTCGTGTTGAGTAAGGGACATTTGAGTCTTGCCCTTGCCTTTCCCTTTGACCTGTTGAGTTGGCCAGTATGCTGTCATATCAGCTTGGACAAAGGCAGGATACGCGATAGCTTACGTTCACCCATCTCAGCATCATTCGTCGAAGGCGCAGCAAGAACCATCCTGACAGGTTCTCTCCTGATGACCTCTTTCTAATTGATCAGCTCAGCCCAGTCGTCTAGGTCAGTAAAGCTACCTTTTTAAATTTCTTAAAATTCGGTTTCCCATCATCAGCCCCACTAGCAACTTTCCTCCCACCATCTTTCCTCATTAGATCCATCCTTACAATCTGGATGAAATTCCCTCTCATATCATCATCAAACTCATTGACAAGATTCCAATCAGGATGATTCGCATCCCAAGCACTAGCTTTAATGACGTTCGATCCAGGGTTGGCACCTGGTTTAGGGATTCGAAGTTGATTGAACTCCTTGTCTAGCTCATCTACTGCTTTTTTGGACTTTGCATTCTTTGCTATAGCGGTTAAGAAGGCGGTATCCTGCGTCGATGGTGGGATTGTTTTTACTGATTCCTGAGTTTTCTGGGTCCGTTTGACTGGCGAGGCGACCTTTGATCTCCGAGGCGGTTCAAGAGGTTCAGTCTCTTCAGATGGCGATCGACCTGTTCTTCTCGTCTTTGCCTTGGAAGGAAGCTGGGTAGGAGGAGGCATAAGGATCCGACTAGCCTGCCTTCCCTCCTTTTTAGCTTTCGCAGCATCCTTCAATGTCTTCTCTACAAAGTCGAGCCCTTCATCCCCGTTCTCATCTAGATTCATCCCATCCTGAGTTTGCTGGGTATCGACGGGTGTCTGCTCCCTGCTCTCATCTACTGATGCGAGTCTTGCCCTCTTTGGGACGGAGGGTTGATCGGCACGAGACGACATTGCTTGATCGTAAACTTCCTTGATCTCTGGTCGCATATCTTGCGTCGAGGGCATCATGGATTGTTCGGGAATAGTATAATCGACTATAGGAGCTTGAGTCCCAGCTCTTCGTTTCAGCCGCGAACGACCCATTGACTGGGTTTGCGAAGGCATCTACTATGAGCTATAGATCTCGAGATTCCAGAAAAGAATAGCTTACCACACTCTCCGGCACATAAGATTGGGAATGGGCAGGTTGTGCAGATGGGGGCTGAGTAGCAATTTCCTGCGATTTGGGCTCAGACCCAAGACTCCCCTGCGCCTGAGGTTCCTCAACGGTTTCAGCGATAGGTTCGACATACAGGTCGATCATCGGTTTACCAGCTCGTCTCTTTAGCGTCTATACATCAGCTCCGATCATCCGCGGATTGATGAGCTTACTCTGCGCGCTGTTGAAGGTGGTTGAGCGGAAGGTGGATCCTGATCCATATTCGTACTCGACTCTTGTTTCGTAGGCTCCGTCTCGGCAATCACTGAATCGGCTACTCGTCGTTGTGTAGGAGATGGCTGGGATGGCGGGGCAGTAGAATCTGGTGGCGGAGTGAGGGATCGAGTTTCAGCGACCATAGGTGCTGCTGTTTCTGGTACCTGCGTGCGCCGGGTTTGCATGTTTGCCGTCGCTGCCATTCAGCTTCATACACAGACTAGACACAAGGAGCTCACCGGCATCTGTACGTGGACCTATAGGATTGGCATCCACATATGCCTGTACACTCCCAACCCTCATCGCGTGCCAGATGATACTCCCCGGAACAAGAGGTATTCCAAGTCTATCATCAGCTCACATCTCCACACATGATGAAGTGACTAACCTCCTACAAGGCCCCTCGACCAATTTGACGAAATCTTTGCCCGAATCAATGACATTCTTCTTGACTTGCCCGAAGAATCCTACTAATGCTTTATCCCTTCCTCCTTCATGTTCATCCACTTCTTTCAACCAGGTTGCTATACGGTTTGAGAAGTCGGTTGAGGATTGAAGAGGCTGGGATATGATATCGATATCTTGGAGTTCGGCACCTGTTGCTAGTAGGTATCTCTTTTCTCCGGGTTGCTGAATGTCAGCTGGAGTACGAAGCAGTCGGGTTAGCTGAACATACAGCTTTTGACCTCAAAACCAGAACCTTGTATCCCTTGAACAAAGTCTTCCGCCTCTCATCCGGTATCCACGATTCCACATTTGACCTGAAAGATTGTAATCCAGTATCAAAAGGCGGTAAATATTCTCCACTCTCTTCATCGGGTATTCTGAAACTATCTTGAGAATCCGCTCTGGTCTTCCAGCAGTTGACCATATTCCGAACCATATCCCTTAAGAAGTTTGGCGAAAGGATTCGGATGGCGTTACATACTGCGTAATTGCATTCCTGGTTCGCTTTTAGGGTCGAGGAGATTACGTAGTTTGGGATTTTGGGTGATTCGGGCTCGTATGATGGTGTCCAGGCGATACCTCTTGATTAGCTTTCTGCGGACGAACAGGCAGAGGCAGCTTACAAAACCTCTTTAGCGACTCCCTCAATTCATCCGTCTCATCTTTCATCTTATCCCAGACTATATACATATCCCTCCAGATCAATCTATCCATCAGCTCCATTCATTACCAAGGGAATTGCCTTACGTGAACCAAGCATCATCATCATAATAAACCCCTTGTCCAACATGATCACTCAAAAACGCTCCTAGCCTTCCTTGTGTCCCACCCGAAGCTCCTCCACCTTCTATCGTCATTTTATCATATTCATCCAAATTCGTCGTTCCAAGTTCATCTTCATTGGTGATAAGAAGGCAGTTGTAGGGTGGGTATTCCTTCTTGCCCTTTTTAGGTTCGACTTTGTATTTGACTGAAGGTTTCGTGTCGGGCTATAGATCAGCTTGGCCCATCGCACGGATTGGTAAGCTTACATCTGTCAAAGACCAATCTCCGACTTCCAAGGTCCCCTCCAATGTGCGTAATCGTTTCGACTTGAAAGGGATATCACACCCCTTATCCCTTCCTATAGTATATGATTTACCCCTCTCGAGAGCGAATGTGAAGTCTCTCTGCTTAGCTTCTTCCTTCAATCACAGAGAATGAGCTAGCTTACCACGCTGATCATGTACTCCTACTGCTTTAAGCAGCCACATCTCATTAAATGAGGAAGGGAATCAATCAGTTGATCAACTGGTGACTGACACCGTCAACCGGTTATCAGCGGAGATTGGACACATCTCCGTCCCGGTGCTATTGCGTAGCTGGCAACTACTGTCTCATGTCCATCAACACCTATCATACACCTTTACCACTACTCACAACCTGCTTCTGCCCCTCGAGATCCGCCTCAATCTGTGCAGAAATTCATATTAAATAATCTCGATACGTTGGATCCGACTGAAACCGTATCATGGCCATGAAATCAATTAATCGATTCATATACGGCCCAACACCCGAGGAGAAGGTCCGAGAATGGCAAACGAAACTACGCACAGAACAACGTCAACTAGATAGGGAAATCTTGAATGTAAGCTACCCTCCACTGATCCATCGATAGAGAGGGTAAGCTAACAAGTAGCTCGAGAAACATACCCAGAAATCCCGATCCGAGCTCAAGACCCTAGCCAAGAAGAATGACGTTAAATCCGCACGTATGCTCGCAAGAGAGGTTGTGAGGGCGAATAAACAGAGGGATAGGCTTGTTAGTTCGAAAGCGAGAGTGGGTAGTGTTCAGATGCAATTGCAGAATCAGTTAGGTGAGTCGCGAGCTGCGAACGGGAGTGATGTGGAGCTGAGACGTAGCGATGGTCAAAGTCACTGGGGCTTTCCAGAAGAGTTCAGAGATCATGAAAGCTACAAGTCAATTGATCAAATTACCACAATTCAGCGCAACGATGCGAGAGATGAGTATGGAGATGATGAAGGTATGTCTCTCTCTTCCTTTCTTGGCATACCCCATATCCTATGACATAGGGTAGGGCTAATGATAGTCTGGGATAATGGAGGAGATGATGGAAGAAACCCTAGATTCAATTGGCGAAGACGATGAACTAGAAGAAGAAGCGGATGCAGAGGTCGATAAAGTACTGTTCGAATTAACAGATGGGAAATTGGGTCAGGCTGGAAGGGTTGGTGCTGAATTACCTGTAAGCCATTCTTTCTACAGTATATTGAAGACGCTAATGGGTAGGCACAGAAAGAGGATGAAGATGAGAATGAGGAAGAGGTCGCTAAGATGCGTAAAGAGATGCAGGAGCTACTTAGTGGATAGAAGAAGATTGGAGATATGGTACGGGATGGGAGTGATTGATTTCTTGTAATACCATGTAACACTTATACGACTGCTTTCGGTTGTTCCCTTTGCATCTTATCTGCATAGAAGTCTAATTCATCCAGTGCAGCTTCCAGCTAGATGCCTCCTTCTACATCCTTTTACTCGTTATATTCGTTACATCCCACCTCCCTCCCCTCATCTACCCGGCCTTCCACCTGCCTTCAATCCCTATCACTTCAATACTCTCTTCATAACCGTTTCCCATCCCATCCCACTACATCCTAATCCACCGAAACGCCCTGATCCCTCAATTCATTCTTAGCCTGATTTACCTCCCCCAAAATCTCCTGATATGCTTCTGGGCAATCCCTGAACCTAAGTAACCCAAGTCCGAGGGAAGTAAGTGAATAACTCCCGAAAGAGACTAATAACCAGAATGGGATCTAATCATCAGTTACACCAACTTGAAAGGAATCGGGGGACATACGACGGGTAAGATCTGGTTTGTTATTTCCTGGGATATGAATGGGATTGGGAGGATATTGGATAGAAGTAGTAGGTAGATGATGAATGCCGGTATGGCTATGGTTAAGAATCTAGTGCCCCTTGACATTGTGTATATATCGTGTAGAGTAATGGTGACGCTTGGATGAGAGGTAGTAAGAATGTCGCGTGGGAATCGCATGGCAAATCGATGTTTCACCTTGTTTCCCCTTGAATTCGGACCTGTTAACCTGTTCTGCTTACACTTCCAACTTCAATCAGCCTCAACCTTATCCCCCTACGGCCCTACGGGTAGACTGAGAGGGTCCAAGGAATATTCTTTTGGGAGAGATATACACGGATCCCGAGCTGACCCTAGTATTTACTATTGATGAGCTACTGAAGCCTCTCCCGGGCTCATCTGAGTGAAGATGGATGAGCCGTTGATCTATTCCTCACTTGTCTAATTTACTGACTTTGTACATATCCTGTCTATACTCATCGTACTATCTACATAATGCTTTCACTCCGCCGTCTCATTACCCGACCAGGGTCTCGACTTGTCTTACCAGTCTTCAAGAAATCAGGACATGCCGTCACGAGGTACTCGAAACCTTTCTCCACTTCAACCGTCTCTCGAAGTCAGAGGGCAAAGTACATCAACGCCTTGGTTGAAGAGAATGGTCCAGGTAAGTTATGTCAGATAGAGGGAGAAGGTGGACTGATGATAGACTACAAATCGATCGAAATTGATACTGCCCTCTTACTAGAGACGCTGAGGAATATGCAATCATACCGACGACTCACCCCAAATGATACCAGTACGTTCAGGCCCAACCGTAATTATATTGGTCCCTCGTTCTACGTCATTGGTTAGCTGATTGTAGAATCAAATGAGTATAGGAGCGCTCTGAGGGCAGTCTCTCAAGTCTCCGGAGCGGATGGTGGTGTTTCGAAACCTAAGTTGACCATCGAAGAACTAGAGGGAGTGATCACTCCAGAGGTACGTCCTTCCTTTTCTGCAATCCTTTTCGGAAGACCTCGAAGGATATTATCAAGTGGAAGAAGAAGAAGGAATGCTGGCTGATAATAGAACGGAGTAACCTGGCGAGTCATCTCTGAACTACTCAAATTCGGATTCTCGACCGAATTGGAAAGTGTAGACGACGCAATGAAATCTGCCATCATGTTCAATAGAGTCCACGGGTTCGGGAAGATCAGGTCTTTAGCTTTGTGCGTCTTCTTTCTCCACCTTGTTTCTGTGTTCTCTTCTTTCACCGTGCTCCTCTCTATGCCTTGAAAACTGACGTTTAGAGCAGAGAATGGAGCTAGGACTTTGGAAGATCTCCTCAAGTCGGAAGAAAAGGAATATGGACGAAAGATCGCCAAAGCCCAGAAAGTGAATCTCCCCCCACTTGGCATGCATTCACGTGGTCGATTGTTGTCGAAAGAAAGCTAATAGTAGCTCGCGATTCAACATCATAAAGATATGGAACTCATGATCCCCCGAAAAGAAGTTGAGGTATTCAAGGATCTATTTGAAAAAGCGTTCAAAGCTGCCGATCCGGAAAGTACGCCTTTTCCTCATCATCGCACAGGAAGAATCGCTGATATACAGCAAACTTCGAGATCATGGGTTCCTTCAGGCGAGGTGAGGAAGTATCGTCCGATATTGATGTTGTTGTTTGGCACCCGTACATCCCCCCTGTTCACTTGGGTCAGTACTGATTCCAGATCCTTCGTCACTCGGGATAAAGATGAGAAAAGGGCCAAGAAGGTAGCTGCGGATAGTATCATGGGTAAAGTCCTTATCGCCTTATCTAGCGCCAACCTCCTCGACCCAGAAATGATGTTCTCAGAAGGTAAGCTTCAACCTTCTCTTCCAGAGTGAGTAAGAGCTGATGAAAGGCGAAAAGAAAAGTATGTTCCTAACCCGCCTACCAAACTCCCCTGGGGCGGTATATAGACAAATCGATATCCGACTCTGTCCCACTGAGAGTCTCCCCTATATGTTACTAGGTAATAGTGGGGATGATAGTCTTATGAAATTATTGAGGTGGAGAGCTATGGAGAAAGGTTTGGCGTTGAATGAATATGGGATGGGTAAGAGGTCGAATGAGGTTGTATGTCTTTCCTTCCAATCTTGAGGTTTATGCTGACTTTAGCCTAATGGTATGATATCATGAGCAGTAGTGGGGCGACACTGATGATAGGTTGGCCGATTGATGGGACTGAGATTATGGTCAAGGATGAAAAGGAGATCTTTGAACGGGTGAGTCTCCTATCCTCTTGAGATGGCTATACTGACGTGCAGCTCGGTGTTCCATTCCTCGAAGTAAGCCTCGAATCTCTGGCCCACCTGTAGTTGGAATGCTGACAACCAGCCGCACCAGCGCAAGTATACATACTACCGTACCCTCAAACCCTTCCGTGAATGGGGTGTCTAGCTAGCGTGTGATTATGTAATATTTGAATCAACTACTATTGCCGTTTACCCTGAATTCCAAAAAAATGGCGACATAAAGAATCAGTAGAGACTCGTGCCATATTTACATTTATATTGTTATCCTCCCTCTTATACTTATACATCCCTCACTACCACCCACCTACTATACACATAACCTATATAAAACAATGACTGGCGTACTTAACGGAAACGGACCTGCTGCTGTGCTTCCTGAGGGACAGTACGTTATTCTCTTTCATCATATTATCACCCCATCATCATCGCGCACGTTTTCATTTTTCATGGGGATAATGTCCGATGTCCGAGCGTAACAGCCAAACTGACAATCTAGCTTCCTCTTCACCTCCGAGTCTGTTGGAGAGGGACACCCCGATAAGATCTG